>Ga0208587_1001186_pt1 | contig 13974 bp, 11 predicted proteins | sample NGESurdeep092012_7_FD_184472 | JGI IMG/M metagenome (GOLD analysis project Ga0208587, IMG submission 184472) | Arctic peat soil microbial communities from Barrow, Alaska - NGEE Surface sample 210 deep-092012 (SPAdes) | ecosystem: Environmental > Terrestrial > Soil > Wetlands > Peat ...
TGGCGACGTCGTGTCCCTTGGCGATCATCTGCGTGCCCACCAGCAGATCGATTTCGCCATCCTGCAATGCGCTCAACATGCGCTCGAAATCGTCGCGGCCATGGACCGTGTCGCGGTCGAGCCGGGCAATGCGCGCCTGCGGAAACATGCCGTGCAAGATGTGCTCCAGCTTCTCCGATCCGGTGCCCAGATATTGCACGTACTCGCTGCCGCATTTGGGGCAAGTCCGGGGCGCCGGGCGCGTGTAACCGCAGTAGTGGCACATCAGGCGATGTTCGCGCTTGTGATAGGTCATGGAGATGGCGCAGTTCTTGCACTGCACGCTCTCGCCACATTCCCGGCAGAGCACGAAGGCGGAGTAGCCGCGCCGGTTCAGCAGCACCATCACCTGCTCGTGGCGCGCCAGCCGTTCGCTAATCTCTTCCACCAGCTTGCGTGAAAGCGGTTCGTCTTTGCGGGTGCGCTGGAACTCCTCGCGCATGTCGAGGATCTCGACCTGCGGTAGCGGTCGTTTCTCGATACGCTCGGGCAGTTCCAGCAGCCGGTACTTGCCGTTGACCGCGTTGTAGTAGGTCTCCAGCGACGGCGTAGCCGAACCCAGCACCACGGCGGCGTTGCACATTTTGGCGCGCATCACCGCCACGTCGCGGGCGTGGTAACGCGGCATTTCTTCCTGCTTGTAGGAGTGGTCGTGCTCCTCATCCACCACGATGAGCGCCAGATCGGGCACCGGCGCGAAGATAGCCGAGCGCGTACCTACCACAATGTGGGACGCACCGTTGCGGATGTGTTTCCACTGCTCGGCCCGCTCGTCGTCGCTGAGCGCGGAATGGAGGATGGCAACCTCGTCCGCGAAGATCTGGTGCAGATCGGCGGCGACAGCGGGGGTAAGGCCGATTTCCGGGACCAGAAGAATCGCGGAACGCCCTTTGCCCAGCACGGCCTGCATCGCCGACAGGTACACGGCGGTCTTACCCGAACCGGTAATGCCATGCAACAGCATGGGCATGAACTGACGCTCCTCGGTGGCGGTAATGATCGTGTTGAGCGCCGCTTTCTGCGCGGGCGTAAACAGGAACTCCAGCTTCCGTGGCTTCATCCCCGACATGCGAAAGGCAGCAGCTTCTTGGCTGAGCACGACGATCCCGCGTTTTACCAGTGTTTGCAGTGTGGTGCGCGGGACGGCCAATTCACGAATAGCCTCGACCGGGGCGCGCTGGTTCTCCTGGCTGCGCAAGTAGGCCACGATCTTCTGCTGATTGGCGTTGAGCTTGCCGGTCACGTCCTTCAAGGTCGCGATCTGTACGGTACGGCTGGCATCGCGGACGTCGCTAAGGTCGTCGCGAGCAATCCACTTCTTATGCAGTAATGCTTGCAGCAAGGTACGCGATGCCCCCGTCGCCGAGCGCAGAGCGGCTTCGCGAACTACCTCGCCATCGGCGAGGCGGTTTAGCACGGCGTATTCCAGCATCTGGTGTTCGGGCTCTTTGTGCGAGCGCAACGAGGACCCCATGGTGGATGCAGCATGCAGCGCAGCAATTCCCTTCTCGGTGATGTGATAGCCGAGCACCCGCCGGAATTCCGCAGACAGCGGCAGCATGCTGCGAAACACTTCCCCGATGGGAGCAATGTAATATTGCGCGATCCAGCGGCCCAGTTGCATGAGTTCGGGCGTCAGCGCGGGCGAAGAGTCGAGCACCTGGCGCACGCGCCGGGTTTGGAATTTCGGTTCGCGATCATGAAGTTCCGTTACGATGCCGCAGAGCCGCTTCTCGCGGAAGGGCACTATGACACGGCCACCCACGCAGGGCTCGGTGTCGGCGATGCGATAGGTGAAGGTAGCATCCAGCGGGACCGGCACGGCCACATCGCAGAATTGCAGCATGGCCGTTAACTACCTTCGTCGCTAGGAGTGCGTTGCGGGGTGGGCAGATCAAGATAGCGCATGACCATCTGCAAGTCTTTCCACGCTTCCTTCTTCTGCCGCGGGTCACGCAGCAGAAACGCCGGATGGTAGGTGACCGCCAGCTTGCATTGGAACGGTTCGTCCGACTCGTCGACGATGCCCGGCGGCGAATAGTCATAGAATCGCCCGCGCAACGAAGCCATCGAGTCGTTCACGCTCAGCAGGTTCTTGGCCGCCGTCGCGCCTAGCGCCACGATGACTTTCGGCCGGATGACGCCAATCTGCCGCATCAGGAACGGGGAGCAGGTGTCGCACTCATCGCGTTCGGGCGTGCGGTTCCCCGGCGGCCGGCATTTCACGATGTTGGCGATGTACACCTGCTCGCGCTTCAACCCCATCGCAGCGATCATGTTGTTGAGCAGTTGTCCGGCGCGCCCAACGAACGGCAGCCCCTGTTGATCTTCGTCAGCGCCCGGGCCTTCGCCAATAAACATCAACTCGGCATGTGGGTCTCCGGTGCCAAAGACAATCTGCTTGCGCCCCAGCTTCGCCAGCTTGCAGCGCTGGCAAGCGGGACCGATGTCATCGGCGATGACTTGCAGTTGGGCGGCACGATCGACGTCGATGGCGGACGGAAGATAAGCCTCCTGTGCCTCGCGCTCAGCCGCAACCGTCAGCCGATCTCCTGCCTCGGCCATTTCGTCAACCAGTTGCACGCCAGGATCATCGTGCGCTCCGCTGTTGATCGCGGCGCGGCGATAGAGCGGGCCGACGCCCAGCTCGCGATAGAAATTGAGGCGCTCGCGCAGTGCGGATTTGGTATTGGGATCGAGAGTCATGTGGTGGAGTCGATGATGCGATTCTACGGCACGCGAAGACATGCCGCAAAAAGATGCAAACAGCGGGTCCCTCCGCTCGGTCGGGATGACAAGAAATTGGGAGGTTTGCGGTGCAGCTAAAGCTGCGCGCTAAATCGTGTCGTCCGCGGGGGACTCCGATGCATGAATGCGCCAACCCCGCCCTGAAAGGCGGGGCTATCTTATTTCGTCTCGCTTCGCGAGAACGGGGTTTAGCGGTCCAAGCCTTGTCTCGCTTCAGAGGCTGGAGTTTGACGGTCTGAGCCGTATCGCTGAACGCGAAGGAGTGACCGGAGAGGACATCGAATCGCTCAAAGAGCGGAGGCGGTGCCGGGTGATGCCGGCACAGACGCGGGCTGCTGACGGAGACGGAGCGCGGCCTCAAGAATTTTCTGAGCGATCTCCAGCTTGCCGGCCTCGGGAACGGAGATAACTTCGCTCTGGGTAATGATTGTCACCTCGTTGCGGTCGCTGTCGAAGCCGATGCCGGGGCGAGTGACGTCGTTCACCACAATGGCGTCAACCCGTTTCTTGCTCAGCTTGCTGCGGGCGTTTTCCAGGAGGTTCTCGGTTTCGGCGGCGAAGCCGATCAGCAGCGGCGAACGCTTGCCGGTGGCGTGGCGCAAGCTGCCGAGGTCAGCAAGAATGTCGGCATTGGGTTCGAGTTGCAGCTCCAGCGCAGCTTTGCGCTTTATCTTTCCCAACGAAACATTCGTGGCGTGGTAGTCGGCGACGGCGGCCGCCATGATGATGAAGCTGGCCTGCTCCCAGCGATCGAGTACCGCCGTGCGCATTTGCTGCGCCGTCTCCACAAAAATTGTCTCTGCCGCGGAAGGCGGTTGCAAACTCGTCGGCCCGCTCACCAGGACGACCTTCGCTCCCCGCCGCAGCGCGGCTTCCGCGAGCGCGTATCCCATCTTGCCGCTGGAACGATTGCCGAGATAACGCACTGGATCGATGGGCTCGTGCGTAGGTCCGGCGGTGATGAGCACGGTCTCGCCCGCAAGGTCCTGTGCGACGCCAAGGCGTTCCAGCGTGGCAACGACGATCTGCTCCGGCTCGGCCAGACGTCCCGCGCCAATCATCCCGCAGGCCAGATAACCACTGCCGGGCTCGACGATGGTTACACCGCGACGGCGCAGGATTTCCAGGTTCGCTTGCGTGGCCGGGTGCTCCCACATGTTGACATTCATGGCGGGCGCGACCACCACGGGGGCCGTGGTCGCTAAGTAAAGCGTGCTTAGAAAATCGTTGGCGATGCCTTGCGCAAACTTGGCCAGCACATCGGCGGTGGCCGGAGCCACCAGGAGAGCCTCGATGGATTGCGCAACGGATATGTGCTCGACCGCCGAGCCGAACATGCTGGTGATGACCTTCTCGCCGGACAGAGCGGCAAAAGTTAGCGGACGGACGAACTCCTGCGCCGCGGCGGTCATGATGACCTGCACGCGCACGCCGCGCTCCTGCAGCAGGCGAACGATTTCAGCGGCTTTGTAGGCTGCAATCCCGCCGCTTACACCGAGTGCGATTTTCATGTGTGTGCCTGATTAGCTGATGCCGCGTTTGCGTTTCGCGCACGCGTTCTGGGACTAAAGTCCCCTCACAAGTACTGCCGTCCCTACGGGACTCGGTTTGATTTTCCACTTTACCCAGCACTCCGCATACGGCTCCGGGCTGGGCTAGACTACGTCGCGCCTACGGCGCTGGATCCTCTGCGAGCAAATTCCACTGGCAAATCCCAAGTTTAGTTCTCAAACTGATTCTGAAGCGCCGGGCTAAGCCTATTCGCCCCTGCGGGGCTCGTCTCTGTCCGGTTCGAGCGCCTGCGGCAAATAACGACTCTTGCTCGAACGCGCGACACGTAAGATTCACTCGCCGCGCCTAGTCGTCGCCGTCGCCGACGACGGCATGATCCAGAATTTCGCTGGCTGACTGCAGCGGGGTTTTTACAACCTGCGGAATCTCCCATTTCACTCTGCCGGCCTGGATCTCTTCCTCGGCGATGCGGCAGGGCTTACGCGAATGGGACTCTACTACGGGACGGGCACCATTCTGCAGCTGACGCGCGCGGCGGGCGGCCACCAGCACATAGCGATAATTGCTGTCGAACCCTTCAACCAGTTTCATAGGTCACTCCGTGACGGCGGGAAAACGGAAAAGATCGAACGTTGCCAAGATAGTCTGGACCTGGTGGAGCATCTGCGTTCGCAACGCGCCATGGGCAACGGCCAGCACTGCATCATCCTTGGCGGTCAGAGCGGCCCCGGAACGCTTCAGCCGCTCGGCTTCCACGATCGACTTCAGGATGTCAATCGACTGCTCCAGCCGGTCGTTGACCAAAATATAGTCGTACTGGCAGAAATTCTCAATCTCGCGAGTAGCAGTCTGCAGCCGGCGTTGGATGATGTCTTCGGTATTGAAGGGGCGTGCGCCATCCCCCAGCAGCTTGCGCTGCAAGTCGTCGTCGGCCTCAGCGCGGCGGCGCAGGCGCCGCTCCAGCTCTTCGCGCGACGGCGGCAGGATGAAGATACTCACCGCGTCGGGCACCTTCTGCTTCACCTGGGCTGCACCCTGGACGTCAATATCGAGCAACAGATCGTGGCCGCGCGCCGTAGCTTCGCGCAGGAAGCGCTTCGCCGTTCCGTAGTAGTTGCCGAAGACCTCGGCGTACTCCAGGAATTCGTCCTCGGCCAGCATGCGTTCGAACTCTTCGCGGGAGACGAAGAAATACTCGCGCCCCGACTGCTCGCTGCCTCGCGGCGGCCGGGTGGTATAGCTGATGGAGAATTCGAGATTGGGAACCACGCGGCGAACTTCGTTGGTGAGCGTGGATTTCCCTGAGCCCGACGGAGCCGAGATGATGAAGATGTTGCCGCTCATTCGAGGTTCTGTACCTGTTCGCGTGCCTTTTCGATCTCCGACTTCATAGCCAATCCCAGACCGGTGATGCGCAGCGCTTCGCCAGCCACACCCGTAGTCTTCGACATCAGGGTGTTGGCTTCGCGGTTCATCTCCTGGAGCAGGAAGTCGAGCTTCTTGCCGACCTCGCCACCGGCGTCGAGCAGCGACAGAAAATGCTGGATGTGATTTTTCATCCGCACGATCTCTTCCTGAATGTCGCTGCGCTCGGCGAGCATGGCCGCCTCTTGCAGAATGCGGTCCGGATCGGCATGGCTGCCTAGCAACTCCTGCATGCGTCCATGCACTTTCTCATGGTAGGCCTTTAGCACCTTGCCGCGCAGCTGATCCACTTCGTGAGTGGCCGACGACAGATGGGTCATTCGTTCGCGCAACTCCACCGCCGCTCCCCGGCCTTCTTCCTCGCGCATGGTGTTCAGCCGCTCGATGCACTGCTCCAGCGCCGCCGTCACGTGCTTCTCCAGCGCGGCCAAGGCATCGCCGTTCTCGGCGGCATTCAGTGCGCCCGGCATTTTCAGCACCGCGTTCAGGTCGGGTTCCGCGCTCACCCCAAACTCCTCGGCGACTTCCCGGAAGGTGCGCAGGTATCCGCCCACCAGGTCGCGGTTCACGGAAAACGCCACCCCACCGCTGCGCTCCAGGCTCAGCGTCACTTCGATGTGGCCGCGGTGCAGGCGCTCCTTAAGCACCCGGCGGATCTTCATCTCGACCGGGTCCATTTCCGGAGGAAGGCGCAGGTGCAAATCGAGAAAACGATGGTTCACCGCCTTCAGGCTGAGGGTGAACGCGAGTTGATCGTCCGCGTTCATCTTCACTTGCGAGTAGCCGGTCATGGAGCGGATGTTCATGGTGAAATCACTCGGTCCCGGTGGCCGTCTCTACATCTACGAACTGCAAATCATACAACCGGCGGTAGGTGCCGGTGTGCGTCATTAAACATTCGTGGGTACCTTCGTCGGTGATTATTCCATTTTCCAGCACCAGGATGCGGTCGGCGCGGCGCACCGTGGACAGCCGGTGTGCGATGACCAGGACGGTGCGCCCGGTGATCAGATTTTGCAGCGCCGTTTGCACCAGAGATTCGCTCTCGCTGTCGAGCGCCGAAGTGGCTTCGTCGAGAATGAGGATGGGGGCGTTTTTCAGAATGGCGCGCGCAATCGAAATGCGCTGCCGTTCACCCCCGCTCAGGAGCAGGCCGCGTTCGCCGATCACCGAGTCATAGCCCTCAGGCAAGGCCATGATGAAGTCGTGGGCCAGCGCCGCGCGGGCCGCTTCTTCTACCGTCTCGGCGGAAACCTCCGGCTGCCCGTAGGCGATGTTGTTGCGCACCGTATCGTTGAACAGAATGGTGTCCTGGGTGACGATGGCAATTTGCGAACGCAGGGAAGCGACGGTCAGGTCGCGCACGTCGCGGCCGTCGATGAGCAGCCGCCCGCGAGTCGCGTCGAAGAAGCGCGGCAGCAGATGCACCAGGGTGGTCTTGCCGGAACCGCTGGAACCGACAATTGCCACCAACTCTCCGGGCGCTACCTCCAGATTGATGTCTTGCAGCACATCGCGATCGTCGTTCGCCTGCCCATAGCTGAAGTAAACATGCTCGAAGCGTATGCCCTGATGAAAAGGCGGCAGCTTCTGCGCGCCCAGTTTCTCGCGCACATCGTCCTGGGCGTCGAGGAAATCGAAAATCGCCGAGGAAGCGCCCAACGCCTGCTGAAAGTTGTTGTTGAATATCCCAAACTTGCGCACCGGCTCGTACAGCTTGAACACCGCGATGATGAATGCCAGGAAGACGCCTTCGGTGAAGAAGCCGTGCTTGATATACTCGCCTCCAATCAGGATCAGGATGGCGATAGCGATGGCGCCGAAAATATCCATCATCGGCGAACTCACCGCGTAGGCGCTGACGGAGCGCAGGTTGGCTTTGAACAGCCGCCGCCCAGCATCGCGGAAGCGGCGGGTCTCCCAGGCTTCCATCGAAAAAGCCTTCACGATGCGCACGCCGGTGATGGTTTCTTGCAGGATGTTCTGGATCTCAGCCAGCTTGTCCTGGCCTCGGCGCGTCGTGGTGCGCACGCGATGGCCAATCCTTCTGGCCGCCATTACCACCACTGGAACGAAGATGATGAGCACCCAGGTGAGACGTCCGCCCAGCAGGACCACCACGCACGCAGTAAAGAGGAAGGTAAAAAACTGCTGCAGAAATTCCGCCAGCACCGACGAGAGCGCAAACTGCACCCGCTCGATATCGTTCACAATCGCCGACAGCAGCGTGCCAGTGGAATATTTCTGGAAGAACGCCACCGACCGCCGCAGCGTGGCCGAGTAGAGTTCGTTACGCAAGTCGGTAACCATGCCGTAGCCGGCGTAGTTCGCCAGGTAGCTGCCGCCGTAATCGAAGATGCCCTTCAGCACCGTGGAAGCGACCAGCGCGAACGCCACCATCGTCCATACGTTGTGAAAGTGCTCCGGAACAAACCAATTCAACTCGATTGGCTTATGGCTGATCGGCATGTGGAACAGGGGAAGGTTGTGCGATTGGGAAGAAGGGTTGAGTACGCGATCGAAGATGGGCCCGATCAGCAGCAACCGGAAGGCGTCAAGCAGTCCCACCAGCGCCATGGACACCACGGCGGCCAGCATGTGCAGCCAATACGGTTTGAAGTAGCGAAGAAGGCGGCTCAGTTGACGCATAGTTCCCGCAGGTTCGATTGCTGCTTTAGCTGCGCGAAGAAATAGGCCTTGGGAAAATCGGGATTCAATCTTTGATTCTACTGGATAATACGGCTGCTACGAAGCGTTACCCGTTCCCGAGTATCGGACAGGATCGGCGGAATGCCTCAGCTTGCCACCGGGGAGTCGCGGTGCACTACTTTCACGTTGTAGCCGGCCTTGGCCAAACGCTTCTTCACGTCTTCGGCGATCATCACCGAGCGATGCTTGCCTCCCGTGCATCCGAAGGCGATGGTCAAGTAGCTCTTCCCTTCCCGGATGTAATGCGGGATCAGATAGATCAGCAACTCGGAGATGCGCTGGATGAACTCCCGGGTTTGCGGAAACGAACGAATGTATTTGGCCACTTCGGGATGCCGGCCGGTCAGGGGACGGAACTTGGGAATGAAGTGCGGATTGGGCAGGAAGCGCACATCGAACACCAAGTCCGCATCTTCCGGAACACCTTCGCGGTAACCAAAACTCACGCAGGAAATCAGCAGGTTCTTGTCGCGATTGCCACCCTGAAAACGTTCGGTGAGCTGGCCGCGCAATTCGTGAACATTGAACCTCGTGGTGTCAATCACCACGTCGGCCAGCGCGCGCAGCGGTTGCAGGCGGCGGCGCTCTGCCGTGAGCGACGACCTTACCGAGACGTCACGCCCCAGCGGGTGAGGACGCCGCGTCTCGCTATAACGCCGAACCAACACATCGGTGTCAGCCTCCAGAAAGACCACCGTGGTCTTGAGCAATCGCCGCAGGGAGCCGAGAACCTGCGGCAACTTGTCGAGACGCGCCCCTTCGCGGATGTCCACCACCAGCGCGGCGCGCTGGATCTCCAGCGAATCCAGCACCAGGTCGGCGAAATTGGAGATGAGCCCAACCGGCAGGTTGTCCACGCAGTAGTAGCCGAGGTCCTCGAATGTCTTCAGCGCCGAGGCTTTTCCAGCTCCGCTCATGCCGGAGACGATGACCAGTTCATGCTGGTCACGGCTCTTAGGCGGGCGAATTGCTTTCTTCTTCAGGCCACTCACCTTCCCTTATAAGCGTTTCGTGTTGGGTTTGGCGCTTGCAGACTGCCTCGTTGGGCTGAGAGTACCAGAGTTGCCCCCTGGCGTCAGCCGAAACCTGCGTTACCAAATGGATGCCGCAACGGCCGGCGAAGTCTCATCTTCGTCCTCGCCCATTCTGGTCGCGCAGGGACGGTGAATTAGATCGGGCGGCAACGCTTACCCAGACGATCAACGGCAGAACCTGCCAGTAGGACTGCCAATGTTCGGGTCCAGAGTCCCCAAGACCGGGAAGCAACACCAGCTTGAGATCCATTTGCCCGAGACTCGCTGGATTCGATTGCATGGGATTCGGCCGCCGTTTGGATTTACTATATCGCTCCTACAGTTTGCCAGATGGGGCGGGATGACGAAAGAATGGATGCTCATGCTCCTGAAGATCACGACCGTTGGCGAAGCGGTTCTGCGACAGCAAGCGCGGCCTCTGACCGTTGCAGAGATTCGCAGTGCGGAAATTCAGCAACTGATCCAGCACATGCGCGAGACCATGCACGACGCGCCGGGTGTCGGTCTGGCGGCGCCCCAGGTGGGGTTCCCGCTACAACTCGCCGTCATCGAAGATAAGCAGGAGTACTTTGCCGGTCTAACCGCCGAGCAGATCGCCGAGCGCGAGCGCCAGCCGGTTCCCTTCCATGTAATCATTAACCCAGTGATGCAGCCGCAGTCCGCGGCCGATGTGGAGTTCTTCGAGGGATGCCTTAGCGTGCCCGGCTTCACCGCGATTGTGCCGCGCTCGCGCCAGGTGCGCGTAGAGTGTCTGGATGAGACTGGCGCGCCGCGCGTCGTTGAAGCTTCGGGATGGTACGCCCGCATCCTGCAACATGAAATCGATCATCTGCATGGGACGCTGTACCTCGACCGCATGCAGAGTCGTACGTTTTGTTCCATCGAGAACCACGCCCGCTTATGGAAGAACAAGACAGCGGCCGAATTGAAAGCCGGACTGGGCTGAGCCGCACTACAAACCCGGTGGCGATTTGCTATGCTCACCTCGGAGTGTGCTGGAAAAACCTGATGCCAAAATTGCACCTGCTATTGCTAGGGATGTTGACGTTCGCAACCGTCTCCGCAACAGCGCAAGCGAAACCCGCCCCGCCCTGGAGTTCCGAAACCCTGCAACAACTGCGACAGTTGCACCAGGCCGCTCTTGAGGACAACTATGCCTATCGGCAGGCGGCGCACCTGACGGACAACATCGGACCGCGTCTGGCTGGTTCACCGCAGGCCGCGGCCGCGGTCGAGTATGTCGCAGCCGAGCTGCGCAAGCTTGGTTTGGAGGTAACGCTGGAACCGGTCAGCGTACCGAACTGGATACGCGGGGAAGAGCGTGCCACGCTGGTCAGCTATCCCGGCCAGGTGCCAGGCACCCAGCAGAAAATCGTGGTGACCGCATTGGCGTCGGTGCACAACGCAACTCCGGCCGAAGGGACCACGGCTGCAATCGTTGTCGTCAACAGCTTCGACGAACTCGCGGCGATGCCCCGCGAAAAAGTTGCCGGCAAGATTGTCGTCTTCAATGAACGCTTCGACCACCAGATGGCGGCAGCAGGATTCGGGCTCGCGGCATACGGGCAAGCGGTAGCCTACCGCGAAGACGGACGCGTGGCTGCTGCGAAACAGGGCGCTGTGGCCGCACTGGTGCGCTCCGCAGGCGGGGCTGAATTCCGGTTGCCGCATACGGGCGAGACTAGCTACGACCCAAGAGTGCCGAGCATTCCGGCGGCTGCCGTTACCGCCGAAGATGCTGAGTTGATGGCCCGGCTCGCCGCCCAAGGTCCGGTGCGCCTGCACCTGGTGCTGACGCCGAAATTGTTACCCAACGTGGCGTCCTACAACGTGGTCGCCGACTTGAAGGGCAGCGAACATCCTGAGCAGGTGGTGATTGTCTCGGGCCACCTGGATTCGTGGGACCTGGGTACCGGCGCGATTGACGATGCCGCTGGCGTTGCCGTGTCGATGGAAACCGCACAACTGTTGAAGCAATTGCATCTCCAGCCTAAACGTACCATTCGCATCGTGGCGTGGATGGCCGAGGAGACGGGGATCTTCGGAGGCAAGGCTTACGCCAAGCAATACGCCAACGAAATCGCCAACCATTTCGCCGCGATCGAGACGGATTTGGGCGCCGGGCATCCAGTCGGCATCAATGTAGGCGGAGACGAAACGGTCCTCAAGCTTCTCCAGCCAGTCGCCGATGTGCTCTCAACGTCTGGGGCGGGGATCTTGCGGTCATCCGATGAAACCGGCTCCGACATCATTCCGCTCAAGGTCGCCGGAGTGCCGACCTTCAGCCCCATACAAGACGTGCGCACGTATTTTGATTATCACCACACGGCCGCTGACACCCTGGACAAGATCGATCCCCGCGAGTTGCGCGAGAATGCCGCGGTGGTTGCCGTGCTGGCATACGCGCTGGCTACCATGGACGCAAAGCTGCCCCGGAAGACCCAGCCCGTGCCAGAGTGGCTGAAATAGACAGCGGAAGGCTCCGGAGATGGTTTCATCATGCAATTTTCTACAGAAGGATCGATGCTCCGACGCAGGTTGATCGGCGCGGCGGTTGCGCTCTTGATTTGCAGTCTTGCCTACGCGCAGGAGAAAGCATCCGCGCCGGAGAAACCGCCTGCGCAGGAGAAGGTGATCATCCCCGCGAGTGCGGAGCGCCATTTCCACGAGGCAGTCGCATTCGAGAGAGATGGCGATGTGGAGAATGCCATCGCCGAATACAAGACCGCCATCAAGGAATATCCGGATTACGCGGCCGCACACTATAACCTCGCGCGGTTATACCTCGACCGCAAGGGTTATAAGGACGCAATCGCCGAGTTCAAGGAGGCGGTCCGGCTGAAGCCCAACGATGCCGACGCGCACAATAACCTTGGCCTGGCATTGAAGCACAACGGCGACCCCATCGACGCTGCCATCGAATACCGGGAGGCGGTGCGGCTCAATCCTGAGATGGCCTCGGCGCAGAACAACCTGGCCAACCTGCTCTATGCCCGGCGGGATTTCGCGGGCGCGATTCAGCACTACCGGGCGGCCTTGGCAATCGATCCGAAGAGCGCTCAGACCCACATGAACCTGGGCAGCGTGCTCGACGATTCCGGCAAGACGGACGAAGCCATCGCCGAATACAAGGAAGCGTTGAAGCTCCAGCCCAAGAATGCCAGCATTCACTACAATCTTTCGATCGTGTATCAGAAGAAACACGACATGACTGCCGCCGTGGCTGAGCTGCGGGAAGCGGCAAGGCTCTCGCCCGACTGGCCGACCCCGCATCTCATGCTGACCAACCTGTTGAAAGATTCAGACCTTAAAGCCGCGGCCGACGAGTGCGTCATCGCAGACGGCCTGACACACGATGCGAAGCTCCACGAGCGCTGCCTCGAACTGCAGAAGAAGGCGCAATAAAGTGAACACAGCCGCGCCAATGGGCCGTCGTCAACAGGCGCAATCGGGATTTCTTGACTTGGCGACGCACGCCTGTCACTCGTGGGTGCGCTGGTAGTGACGACGGGCTTTCTGGCGGTTGCCGCATGACTTCATATCGCACCAGCGGCGGCTGCGGTTGCGGCTCCGATCGAGGAAGAGCCACTCGCAATCAGGAGCGCCACACTCGCGAATGGCAGCACGAGCTTCCGAGGTAAGAAGATCGGCAGCGGACTCCGCGATCGGCCACAGAATGCGATCGAGAGGATCCACCCCGTTGGATTGCCATTCCCAGCGATAGTCACCGTTCGTTCGCGCCAGCTTGCGATGCTTCAGCGCCTCAAACACAAAGTCGTTAATCTGCTGGACGTCCTCGGGACGAGCATGCTTGCCTACGGCGATTGCGGAGAAGGCGCGATAGAGGATCTCGCGGAGAGCGATGGATTTGCCGAAGGCGCTTAGGGCTTCGGCATGGTTGCGGCTCGCGCGGGCGCGCAAGCTGGCGGCTAGCTTGGGTGGGAGAAGCTTCGATTGCTCCGCGAATGCCACCAGATCGGCATAGCTGTCAAGGTGTTCGGCCCGGCGTTGCGGAAGATGGCGGTGGCTTACCGTGTTGGTGAAATCAAGGCAAAGCGCTCCGCCGCTTAGATCGAACTGATATCCAGAGTGTTGTTTGCCGCTGTGCACTCCTTCGATTGTAACCTGTCTTTGGCGGATAGCTGGTTAGGCGAACACAAATTACAGCCGGTTCAAGAACCGCTATCGTTTCGGTGTCGCCCCTGAAGGGGCTCATATTTTCATGGGCGATTTACCCAAGACTTACGTCCTGGGCTAAGTTTATCTCGCCCTTCGGGCTGCATTCCCGCGGCGACATGGGCTACTTGGGGTGCTGAAATCGGGAAAGCAGATCCCGAGCCGGCTAAGGAGTCTGCGGAAAAACTCTGGGGAAGGCTTTTGGTGGGAGCCCCCTGCTTCAGCAGGGGGGAGCTGGACTTTAGAGCAGTTTAAGAATTACTGTAGTCGAGCGAGCACGGGTAGAGCGGCGCTTCAGCGCCGCGTTCCCGCTGATCCTTCACCTCCGAGC
>Ga0208587_1001187_pt1 | contig 13963 bp, 13 predicted proteins | sample NGESurdeep092012_7_FD_184472 | JGI IMG/M metagenome (GOLD analysis project Ga0208587, IMG submission 184472) | Arctic peat soil microbial communities from Barrow, Alaska - NGEE Surface sample 210 deep-092012 (SPAdes) | ecosystem: Environmental > Terrestrial > Soil > Wetlands > Peat ...
CACCGAAGACGATAGCGAACGCGGGTGGGTGCTTACAATGCGCGCCATCGTGCACTGGCGACGGGGCGAATTTGCTGACGCGATGAGTGTGGCGCAGCGCGCACTCGATATGCACAAGACCACAGGTGACCGTGACGGTGAAGCCGAGTCGCTCAACCTCGCCGGCTCTATCGCTGATGCTATTGGCGACCATGCACGCGCACTCGAGTTGTTCCAGGCATGTCGCATCCTTTGCGAGGAGGAGAACGACATTGGTGGCCTTGCCTCCGTTCTAGGCAACATCGCCGTCATTCATGGCCGGCTCGGGGAGCAAGGGTCCGCCATCGAGCAGTTGGAGCGCGCGCTCACGCTGTTGGCGCAAACCGGCAACCGCACGGTGGAGTCGGTCGTGCACCTCAACCTCGGTGTCTCGCACGCCGCCGTCGGCCATATCGATCAGGCGCTCGCCCACGCCAGCGAAGGATTGCGTATCGCGCGTGAGCTCGGTGACCGGAAGAACGAAGTGCATGCGCTCACCAACGTCGGCGAGATTCACCTGAAGCAAGGCGATACCTCGGGGGCCCGCCGGTACTTCGAGGAGGCGCTCGCTCTCAGCTTAACCTTTGGGCTTCGCTCCAACGAGATCGAGGTTCGCACCCGCCTCGGAGAGACACTCGTCCTGCTCGGTGAGCAGATGGAGGCGGAAGCACAACTGCACGCGGCCCTCGCGATCGCCGACTCCATAGGCTCGCTCTACCGGCACGAGATCCAGCTCGCGCTCTCGGAGCTGTACCGTGCACGTGGGGATTTCGAGCGGGCCCTGCACCACCACCGAGGTTTCCACGAGACGAAGGAGTCCGCGTGGGGGGCGCAGGCAAGCCAGCGGATCCGCGCGGCTGTCGTGCAGGCGGAGATCGAACACGCCGAACGTGACGCGCAGGTGCTCCGCGAGCGCAACGACGCGCTCCACGCCGTCAATGAGGAGAAGACCCGCCTGCTCGCCATGCTCGCCGAGCAAGCCGCTGCCTTGGAGCGTCTCTCGCTCGAGGACGCGCTCACCGGTGTGCACAACCGGCGTTATCTCGACGCGCAGCTCGCCCTCGAATGGGAACGGTGTCAGCGTTTTGGCCATCCGCTCACCGTCGCGCTGCTCGACGTCGATCACTTCAAGGCGGTGAACGACACGTACTCACATGCCGCTGGCGACGCGGTGCTCCGCGCGATCGCTCGTCACCTACGTGACCATACGCGGCGCGTCGACATCGTGGCGCGTTACGGGGGCGAGGAGTTCGCGCTCGTCTTCATCGAGACGCCGCTCACAGAGGCGACCGCGTCGTGCGAGCAGCTCCGCGCTGGGATCGCTAAAACGGATTGGGGAGCAATCGCCGCCGGGCTGTACGTCACGGTCAGTATGGGCGTCGCCACGGTGGAGGAAATATCCTCAACACAGTCCCTTCTGGCCAGCGCTGATGCCCGTTTATACGCGACCAAGCGCGACGGTCGTAACAACGTTTGCAGTCGCTAGCGCAAGTTTCCAGCGCAACGAGCGACAGCACGGCTAACAGGAAGCGGCGGCGCGAGTTGCAAAGCGCACATCGAACGGATAGAGTCCCCCAAGGCAGGTGGGGGAGTCCGGCCACGGGTGGGAGAGTTTGAGAAGGCCACCCGGGTCAGCGACCAAGGGCAGAGGACTCTCCGCCTACCGATCACTTCCCGCGGCACGCAACAATGAAAGGCCGCGTGTTTGCGCATTGCGATGCGCCGGAGTGAATATCTGTTCCCATTCGGGGCTATCGAGCAGTGTGTCAACGACGAGTGGATCGAACTGCTGACCTCGCAGCTTTAGCAGCTCTGCTTTTACATCAGCCTCGGAGAGGGCGTCTCGGTAGGGGCGTACCGTGGTCATCGCGTCGATGGTATCCGCGACCATGATGATTCGCGAAGCGAACGGAATGGCTTCGCCTTTGATTCCGTCTGGATACCCCGCGCCGCTCCACCGTTCGTGATGGTGTCGAATCGCCGGTACGAACTCGGTGAGCTGCGTCATGGTCGCAACCAACTCTGCGCCATCCGCCGGGTGCTCCTTCATTATTGCCCATTCGTCCAGACTGAGCTTCTCGGTCTTCCGAAGGATCGGCCCATACTTCTCGTGGATTTTTCCAACATCGTGAAGGAGTGCCGCAGTTCCTACTTTTTTAATTTCCTGGTCACTAAGTCTCAAGGCGCGCGCGATGATAGTAGCGTACTGACTTACGCGTCTTGAATGTCCGGACGTATACGGATCGCGCGCCTCAATCGACTTAATCATCAGTTCGAGAAGCTCTCGATTCGTCTGGGCCAGATCAACGGTCGTCTTAGCCCAATGACGAAAGCCGATGAGTGGAATCCAAATCAAGGCGGCTGCTATCGGCCCGTAAACAGAATAGACGTATGCGACTCCAAAGGTCACCGGTGCCGCAATGAGATCCAGACCCACGCTGGGCAGATGATTCTCGCGCCAGACATCGATCGCTGGTCGTCCGCTCGACAGCGCAACGACCGCTGACAGTAGAGTGGCGTTGACGAATATCGATAGAACGTACGCTCCTAGCGCCGCCCATCCGAACAGCCTCGTCACCGCAGCGATATCTGCCGGAATTCCCAGAAATGAACGACCACCCAATGCGCGATAACAAAGGATCGTCAGTGAAAACACCACGACGAACTGCGCCAGATTGAAAACCGCTTTGAGCGCACTCCGTCTGCGTCTTAGTTCGTCCGCGATGCGCAGCATGGCTATCGTTACAACGGTCGCCCAATGAGGCACCACCAGCACCATCGCCATATACGGGATGAAGGCGATTGATGACACTGCGGACTGCGGGAGCAAGAACGCCCACGCCTCTCCGATCACCGCGAGAAGCGCGAGTAAGGCGAGCGTAGTCCACGCGTGCGGTGGCATTGGGGGCCCGTCAGCCACGAGCAAGCTCGCGCTGAGCGCCGCCGCAACGCAGACGCCGCTGACGAAGTAGAGAACGTGGCGCTCTCTGTCACTCCTCAAGGTCGTTACCATCTAGCTCCCCGACACATTCGAAAATACACCTCACGGACGGTTCATTAGCAATCACGCCCAATTGTCGCTTTCCAGGACTACACATGCGCTGCGGAGATGCCCTCTACCAGAAACGCCCTACTTAATCCTTGGCACGAACCGCGCGCATGACGAGCGATTCATTTACTACTCAGTTCCAAGTTCCGTATCCAATCGCGCAGAAACTGATCAGCCAGGATAACATGAGCGTCACCTCCCTTAGGTAGGTCGCGACACGGATCGATGACGACCGTACGCGCCTGAAATACCGTGGTTGGCTCCGCTCCGCTCACATCTACTGTACTTTGACTCCGCTACTATCGCTCTGCGTTTGGTAGAGGCACATCTTCACGCTCACTGCTGTTACGATTTCCCTCGCTCACATAGGATATTTGCAATCTTCCTGAGAGGACATTTTCGATAACGATCCGATGGCTGTCTGAATACCCCTACAGCTCCACCCACCGATTCGTAGCATCCAACACCGCCAGCACGCTGGCCGTCTCAATCCCATCCTTCACTTCCGCACTGCCCGTCAACAACGCCGTCTCTCTTCCACAGCGCGTCGTCAGCGCCACGAACACGAACTCGCGCTCGAACGCCTCGATCAACCGAGCCCCCTCGAACAGGAGCGCTCGCCCGCCAGAATCCGCCTGCTGCACCGCCGCGACCGCCGCCCTCGCCGATGTCTCAATCCGCAACCGGTCACTCTCGAGACCCGTCGCCTCGCCCACGAACACGTCGTCGCCCTGACGAATGGTCACCTTGCAGCTCATCCCGCTCGCGCGCGACCGCCTGACCTCCACGTCCTCGAAATAGAGACGGCGCTTCGTCGACTTGACCATGGGCGGCTCGTCCGGAAGAACGGTCATGCTGCCAATCGGCGGCGTCACGCGCGAAGCGCGAATGGCTTCGGCCGCAGGACCCTCGCTGGTCGCGACAGAAATCTTCTTGTGGCTCACCCGCATCCCAAGCTGCGCCAGAAGCGCGCTCTCCACGTTGCGCACGGTCTGCTTCGGCGACACGCACGTCGTCGTCAGCACGTGCACCTCGGACACCTCCCCGGTGGGACCAGAAATGATCCGAACATTCAGAACGCCAGGCAGCGTGCCCAACAGCTCCTCCGCCTTTTCGATTGGCAGAACGGTTCCCACAATGGGCGAGGCGCCGTCGTCAGGACGCGGCGCAGGAGAGCCGGGGGCGTTTTCGTGCATCGCCGACACCGTCAACAAGTTTTTGTAGGGAAAGACCGTGGGATGGCTACCGGGATCCGTCGATCGCCAGAATGAATCTGGCGGAATAGCGCACCGGCCTCGAGGCGCTATGGGTCACGGTAGTGCTGAGGAATATTTAAGTCTGTCGCAGCTTAGTCAAGCGAATATTCCAGCTCCGGCAAACGATACTCCTTGATCTTCCTGTACAACGTTCGCTCACCGATACCAAGCAAATCCGCCGCCCGCCGGCGATTCCCGCGCGTCTCCTTCAACGCCGCTTCGATCACCGCCCGCTCGACTTCCGTCATCTTGGTGCCCGGTACTATGGATACGACGTTTGGCGGAGGTGTTTCGTCACGAGGCCCAATTGCCGCGACCGCCCCCCCCAGCGCGCCACCGGACGCGAAAACCTCGCCGATATAGGCGCTCCGCGGCCCGTCAAGCTGCGCCGATCCACGGTCACCATCCACGCGCTGCCGAAGTTCCTCCACCTGAAGCTTGAGCTCCAGCAGGCTGCGCAAAATGAACTCGAGCTCCCTGCCCTCCGCCTGCCCGGCGTGATTCGACACGGGACCAACCCGCACCGGGAGAAAGCGCGCGCTGCCCCCCTCCCGAATATGACGCGGCAGATCATCGGGCGCGACCTCTCGTCCATGCGACAGCACGACCATGCTCTCGACGAGATTCCGCAGCTCGCGCACGTTGCCCGGCCAGGGATAGCGCACGAGCATCTCCATCGTCTCGGCCGAGATGCCCGGGAAGCGGCGGTCGTGCTGCACGGTGAAGTCGCGGATGAACCGGCGCACGAGAAGGGGGATGTCTGCGGGCCGGTCGCGCAGCGGCGGGAGGTAGATGCTGAGCACGTGGAGGCGGTAGTACAGGTCGGCGCGAAAGCGCCCCTCCTCCACATACTCGCGCAGCGGCCGGTTCGTGGCCGCGATCACTCGCACATTCACCGAGATGGACTGCACCCCGCCGACGCGCGTGAATTCCCGCTCCTCCAGCACGCGCAGCAGCTTGACCTGCGTGGACGGCGGGATATCGGAAATCTCATCCAGGAACAGTGTTCCGCTATCCGCCAACTCGAAGCGGCCGAGCCTCCGCTCCGCCGCCCCGGTAAAAGCGCCCTTCTCGTGACCGAATAGCTCGCTCTCGAGCAGCGTCTCCGGCAGCGCGCCGACGTTCACGGCAATGAAGGGCTTGTTGCGCCGGGGACCGAGCGCGGCGAGGGCGCGCGCCACGAGCTCCTTCCCCGTGCCGCTCTCCCCTTCCACGAGCACCGTGCTGCTCACCGGCGCCATCTGCTCCACCTTCACCATCACCTCGCGCAGCGGCTCGCTCTCCCCAATGAGCCCCGTCGTTTCCTGAAGCGCATGACGCTCCATGATGCGCCGCACGCCGATGGCAACGTCGTCCACGACGATCGGCTTCGAGAACAGCTCCACGTAGCCAAGGGCGCGCAGACGCTCGCGCTGCGACGCGTCATTGCCCTCGACGAGGCCGACGACAGGAGTGCCGTCCCAGAGCAGCTCGCGGACGAGCGTCACATTCGACGTATCAGTGAGTTCGCCGCTCAACACGATGAGCTCGGGCTTCGCTCGCTTGATCTCGGCGCGCATGTCGTCGAGCGGGCTCACGATCACCGTCGTCACCCCGTCGGCTTCGAGACGCGCGTTGAGGCGCACCGCGGGCTCCACGTCGTGCAGCGTGATGAGCACGCTCATGCTTCTCCCACCCGCGCCGACTGGCCCGCGCTGTGGTCGGTGGGCGTGCCCCGAAGAATATCTACGGCATGCGACAACACGGGCTCGAGCGCCGCAAGCGAATCGAGCACGCCCGAGTTCGATCCGGGGAGGTTCACGATGAGCGTCCGCGCGCGCACGCCGGCGATGCCGCGGCCGAGCGCAGCGCGCGGAAAGGTGGCGCCCGTGACGACGCGAATGCGCTCCGCGATCCCGGGCGCCTCGCGCTCGATCGCGACGCGCGTCGCCTCCGGCGTCACGTCACGCGCGCTCAGGCCGGTGCCGCCGGTGGTCAGCACGAGATCGGCGACGTCGTCATCACACCACGCAATGAGCTGCCGCACGATCGCGACGCTCTCGTCCGGAACCACCGCGCGCGCAACGACTCGCGCGGGCAGCGAATCGGCCCACGACGCGGCAGCGTCGCCGCTCGTGTCGGCGCGCTCGCCGCGCGCGCCGGCATCGGAGACGGTGAGGATGGCTATGCGCATGGTTGAACAGCAGGTGCAGGTCCTACCACCTCACAGGTGCGACGCGTGCTTGTAGAACGGCGGCTTCGTCACCGTTGCCGGCACGCGCTTGCCGCGGATCTCGATCTCGAAGGTCGTTCCTTCCTTCGCACCCGCCGTGGGCAGATAGGCCGTGCCGATGGGCAGCCCAAGCGTGGGGCTCATGGTTCCGCTGCAGACGGCACCACTCGGCTTGCCATTGTAGAACACAGGGTAGCCGTGCCGGGGGAAGTTGCGGCCCTGCATGGTGAAGCCGATCAGCTTCTTCGCGATCCCCGCCTTCTTCTGCTTCACGAGGGCATCCTTTCCGACGAAGTCGCCCTTGGGCAGCTTCACGAGCCAGGCGAGATTCGCCTCGAGCGGCGTGACGGTGTCGTCGATATCGTTGCCGTAGAGCGCCATGCCCATCTCGAGGCGCAGCGAATCGCGCGAGCCGAGTCCGGCGGGAGTGATCTGGCCAGTCGCCATGAGCGCCTTCCAGATGGGTACGGCGGCGGCGTTCGCGATGTACAGCTCGAAGCCGTCTTCGCCGGTGTAGCCAGTGCGCGAGATGATCGCCTTCTGCCCGGCCACTTCGCCCTCGGCAAAGTGATAGTACTTGATCGCCGACAGGTCGGTCCGCGTGAGCGGCTGAAGAAGCGACGCCGTCTTCGGCCCCTGCACGGCGAGCAGCGTCATCTCGTCGGTCGCGTCGTGCAGCGTGACGCCGAATTCCGCGGCATGCCGACCGACGACGGCGAAGTCCTTGGGCGCATTGCTCGCGTTCACCACCATCATCACCTTGTTGGCGAAGCGATAGACGAGGCAGTCGTCCTCGATGGTGCCGTGGTCGTTGAGGATCGTGGAGTAGTGCACCTGTCCCACTTCGAGCGCGGCGACGTTGTTCGTCGTCACGTAATTGACGAAATCCACGGCGCGCGCGCCGTTGATCCAGAATTCACCCATGTGTGAGACGTCGAACACGCCGCACCCTTCGCGCACCGCCTTGTGCTCGGCGGTGATGCCGCCGGGGTACTGCACGGGCATTTCGTAGCCGGCGAAGGGGACGATCTTGGCGCCGAGGGCGACGTGGATGTCGTGGAGAGGCGTGCGTTTGAGCGGTGCGGCGGGAATATTGGACATGAGTTGGATGGTCTGTTTGGGGAACTGAAAATATGATGGGATGGCATGCTGATGTGCCAGTGTGGCAGGCGCTGGAACGGTGAGCGGGGAGGAAGTACGCGCCGGGCTGGGCGCCGACGGTGTAGCCTCGATGTGGATATCGACTGCCGCCTTCAGCGCCGGCTTGGCGACGCGTCATCGGCCGTGCACTCCGGTTCTCCTTGGCGGCGCATCGGCGCGAGCGCGGGGCAGACACTTGTACGGTGCAGGAGCTGATGATCTACACTCACGTGCTGAATCGGAATGGACTTGGAGTCGTGATTCCGGCGAATCGACTTTAGGTCGGTCAATCACTCCAGTGGTTGTCGTATCTGGACGGCTCTTCTGGTTCGCGCGCGAAGAGGCTCTGAATCACGGCCTTCGTCGTCGGGTTGCTACGCGTTGTCCGATCCTCGCTAATATCGCTCGCCCTGAATCAGAGCGCCGCGACCGCCTCCGCCACCTCAGCCGCGTGCCCCTCGGGCTTCACCTTCTCGAACACCGCCGCGATGCGACCCTTGGCATCGATGACGAAGGTCGTGCGGTTCACGCCCCAATACTTCTTCCCGTACATCGACTTCTCCGCCCACACGCCGTAGAACTCGCAGACGGCGTGCTCGGTATCGGCGATGAGCGGATAGGTGAGGCCGTACTTGACCTTGAACTTCACGTGCGCCGTCACTGGATCCGGACTCACACCGATCACCTTTGCACCGAGTCCCTCGAACCGAGGGAGAGCGTCCTGGAAACCGGACGCCTCGATGATTCAGCCAGCGGTGTCGTCCTTCGGATAGAAGAAGAGAACGACTGGCGTGCCGCGCAACGACTTGAGCGCCAGCGTGCTGCCATCGTCGGCGATCGCGGAGAAATCGGGCGCCATTTGTCCAACTGCTGGCGTCGTCATGTGAGCTTCTCGCCGCCCATGAGGACCGCCATGATCGCCTTCTGTATATGAAGGCGATTCTCGGCCTCATCCCACACCCGGCTCTGCGGACCGTCGATCACGTCGGCGGCGACCTCCTCGCCGCGATGGGCCGGAAGACAGTGAAGGAAGATTGCGTCCTTGGCGGCGAGCTTCATCATCGTCGTGTTCACCGTATACCCGGAGAAGTCCTTCTCGCGCTTCTTCTGTTCATCCTCCTGCCCCATGCTCGCCCACACGTCGGTGTTCACGACGTGCGCGCCGGCGATCGCTTCCTTGGGGTCGCGCGTGAGCGTGATGTTGGCCTGTTCCCGGGCGCGCGCCACGAGACGATCCGCCGGCTCGTATCCCTCCGGACAGGCGATCGAGAGCTCGAAGCCAAGGCGATACGCGGCGTTTATCCACGAGTTGGCCATGTTGTTCCCATCGCCGATCCACGCAATCTTCTTCCCTTCGAATGTGCCGAGGTGCTGACGGATGGTGAGAATGTCGGCGAGGATCTGGCAGGGGTGGAGCAGATCAGTCAGTCCATTGATCACCGGCACGTCCGCGAACTTCGCGAGCTCCTCGACGTCCTGATGCGCGAACGTGCGGATCATGATCCCATCCACGTAGCGCGAGAGGACGCGCGCCGTGTCGGCGATGGGCTCGCCGCGGCCGAGCTGCACATCTCGCGGCGAGAGAAAGAGTGCGTGCCCGCCGAGCTGGTAGGTGCCGACTTCGAATGAGACGCGTGTGCGCGTGGAGGCCTTCATGAAGATCATCGCGAGGGTCTTTCCCGCGAGCGGCGTCTTCGTGTATTCGCCGCGGCGCATCCGTTCGGCGAGATCGAAGAGCGCGAGGAGCTGGACGCGCGAGAAGTCGGGGATCGCGAGGAAGTCGCGGTGCGTGGGCGAGGTCATCGGAGCGGGGAAAGAGGAACGAATGGGGCGGAAACTAGCCGCTCCGGAAAGCGAGGGTCAACCGAAGGCGGCTGTGTGGTCACACTGACCTATTTTGTGCAGCTAGATTTATGACTGTTTTGTAATTTGACATCGACGACGAACACGAGCATTATGACTCCACGCCGGACGACATGCGATTTCGAGCAATCGACCAGAATCCACCTCTATCCGCCGCGACGACGCGCCGACGAGGAATCTCACTCATGCTACACGCATCCGCGCTCGCGATTGGCTGGAGATCTGCGCTCTTCGCGCTGGTTGAGGCTCACAAGGCACCCTGTCTCGAGAACCCGATGGCCGACGGCGAGTCCCTCATGGACGGCATCGACCAAGAGAACGACGAGAGGGAGCCGTTCCATCTCGATGACACCGAGCTCGCGACGCGCCTGGTGAGGGATCGTGGACTCCCCCACTACCGTACGCCGCCGCACTCGCACCTGGTCTTCCCATTTCTGCCCAACCGATGAGCGCGCCTCAGCTCGCGCCGCGCGTCGACACCCGGCGGTCAGAGGATGTATTTCCGAAGGTCCTCGTCCTCAACGATTGCCTTGAGCTTTTCGCGCACAGCCTCGGCGTTGACGACGATATGCTTCTCGCCGCCGTCTGGGAGCTCGAAGAGGGTATCTTCGAGCTGCGTCGTCATCACGGTGTGCAGGCGGCGCGCCCCGATGTTCTCCATGCGCGAGTTCACAGTCGCGGCGATCTTCGCGATCTCGGCGATGCCATCCTCCGTGAACTCGAGCGTCGCGCCGTCGGCGGCGACGAGCGCGGCGTACTGCTTCGTGAGAGCGTTCTCCGGCTCCGTCATGATGCGGACGAAATCCGCTTCGGTGAGCGACTTGAGTTCGACACGAATCGGGAAACGACCCTGAAGCTCCGGAATGAGGTCGGAGGGCTTGGATACGTGAAATGCGCCGGCGGCGACGAACAGGATGTGATCGGTCTTCACCATTCCGTACTTCGTCTGCACGTTTGATCCTTCGACGATCGGCAGCAGGTCACGCTGCACCCCTTCGCGCGACACGTCCGGCCCGCCCATCTGGCTCTTCTCGCCGGCGATCTTGTCGATCTCATCGAGGAAGACGATGCCGAGCGTCTCCACGCGCTCGAGCGCGTCGGCGGTCACGTCTTCCATGTCGACGAGCTTTTCGAACTCCTGCTCGAGGAGTATGCGACGAGCTTCGCTGACCTTCACCGTGCGCTTCTTCTTGCGCTGCGGCATCATGTTCTGCAGCATCTCGGTGAAGTTCTCCATGCCTTCCGGCGCACCTTGCGACGCGAACATGTCGAACATCGGGCCGCCGCCCAGCGTCACCTCGATCTCCACCTCGCGCGCGTCGAGCTGGCCGTCGAGCAGGAGCTGCTTCAGCTTCTCGCGCGTGCGCTTGTAGCGCTCCGCGGCGACGTCTCCCACCACCTCCTGCTTCACGTCCCCCGCGCTCGACACGACGAACACCCCGCCCACGTCGCCCGCCGAGGCGAGCATGGGCTCGGGCGCGCTTGCCTCCGGCTGAGCGGGAGCATTGGCGGCCGCGGGCGGCGGTAGCAGCAAATCCAGCAGCCGGGCGTCCACGCGCTCGTTGGCAAGATCTTCGACCTCGCTCTCGCGCTCCTGCCGCACCATCTCGATGGCGCTGTCCACGAGATCGCGAATCATTCCTTCCACGTCGCGGCCGACGTAGCCCACCTCGGTGAACTTCGACGCTTCGACCTTGATGAACGGTGCGCCGGTGAGCTTCGCGAGACGGCGCGCGATCTCCGTCTTCCCCACGCCGGTTGGACCGATGAGGATGATGTTGTTCGGCGAGATCTCGTTGCGAATCGATTCGGGAGCCTGCTGGCGGCGCCAGCGATTGCGCAGCGCGATCGCGACCGCCTTCTTCGCGTCCGCCTGACCGACGATGTAGCGATCGAGCTCCGCCACGATTTGTCGTGGTGTGAGGTCCGCCAGGCGGGCCAAGGCCTGCTGCGTACGCGGCGACGACATGCTAACTCGCCTCGAGTACGGTGATGTTCGTGTTCGTGTAGACGCAGATCTCGCCGGCGATGGTCAGACTCTTTCGCACGATGTCCGCAGCGCCCAGCTCCGTGTTTGCGGCCAGCGCGCGGGCCGCGGCGAGCGCGTAGGCACCGCCGGACCCGATGGCGAGAATGCCATCATCGGGCTCGATCAGTTCGCCCGTGCCAGAGATGATGAAGCCGTGCGCCGCGCTGGCGACGACGAGCAGTGCCTCGAGGCGGCGCAGCACGCGATCGCTTCGCCAGTCCTTGGCGAGCTCCACGGCGGCGCGCGGGACATTGCCCGGGTAGCGCTGGAGCTTTTCCTCGAACTTCTCGAACAGAGTGAGCGCGTCGGCCGCCGAGCCGGCAAAGCCGGCGAGCAGCTTTCCGTCGCCGATCGTGCGGACCTTGTTCGCCTTGGCCTTCATGACGGTATCGCCGACGGTCACTTGACCGTCGCCGCCCAGCGCCACAACTCCGCCGCGCCGCACGGCAAGGATGGTTGTGGCGCGAATACGTGGTAGTTCCGACATGCGCGAAAGCTAGCGGCGGCGCGGGTGAGGTGCAGGTCTACCGATGCCGCACGAACAGCGCCTATCTGATGCGGTCGCGGCCCTTCTTTCCGTCGGGGCGAGGGGCACCACCCCGCCGCAGCGCACCGCGATTCACGATCCGGTCACGAAGAAATTGGCGGTTCGAGAACGCACCAATCACAAAGAGCAGCGTGCCGGCGATCACCGCGACGGTTCCGTAACGCCAGGTGTCGCGCCCAATCAGGGCCGCGGCCAGACAGAGGATTGCCAGCCCGATGCACGCCTCGCCGCCGATGCTGCGCTCGGTGCGCTCGTGGCGGCGGCGCTCGCTCCGAAAAGTCATCTCCTCGGGGAGCCACGCGTCGGCGAGAATCGCCAGCCCGATCAGGGCGACGATGACACCGATGATGAGAGGAATCGTTTCGACACGCACCTGGGCTCGCTCCGCAGGTAGACCCGCAGCGTTCTCAAGCGATCTTCATGCCCGCGGGTGGGCTTTCTGGTAAACCTGTTTCAGCCGCTCGACGCTGGTGTGTGTGTAGATCTGCGTCGTGGAGATCGAGACATGCCCCAGCAGCTCCTGCACGGCGCGCAGATCGGCGCCATTGTCGAGCAGGTGCGTGGCGAAGGTGTGTCTCAGTGAATGGACGGAGAGGCCGGCGTCTTCATCGATCTCGGCCAGAAATGCGGAGACGACCTTCTGTACCATTCGCGGGCCGATGCGCTTGGCAGTCCGCGCGAGAAAATATGGCGCGCGCTCGCCCTTCGGTCCGACCTTGCGAAGCAGCTCGTCGCGCTTGGATTCGTAATTGCGCAACGCCAGGCTCGCGTGATCGCCGACGGGAATAATGCGCTCCTTCCGACCCTTCCCGCGCACTTTCACCTGCTGGCTCACGAGATCGAGATCCCCACGGCTCAGGCCCTGGAGTTCCGAGAGGCGCATACCGGTGGAGTAGAACAGCTCGAGGATCGCGAGATTGCGCACGTCGGTGAAGTTGCCCTCCATCGCGCGAGCTTCGGCCATCTGGAAGAGCAGATCGATCTGCGCCCGGTCGAGGTAGCCCGGCAGATATTTGTCCTGTTTCGGCGCACCGACGGCACGCGCCGGATTCGCTTCGACCATCTCGTTGCGATGCATCCAGCGATAGAAGCTTCGCACGCCGGAGAGCGTGCGAGCCATGGTGCGCTTCCCCACGCCGCGACGCGAGAGATGCGCGAGAAATCCGCGCATCGCGAGCCGGTCCACACCTTCCCAGCTCCACGCCTCGGCGCCGTAGTACTCGCCAAGAAACTCGACGAACTCATGAAGATCTCGCTGGTACGCTTTCACCGTGTTCGGCGAAACGTCGCGCTCCTTCGCGAGGTGGCGGAGGTACTCCTGAACGTCCGGCGGCGCGACGAACTCTTCGCTCACGCGCGTGCGCCAGACGCGAGCAGCGACTCGTCGCGCCATTGCGCCATGTGCGCGAGCGCGCGCTCGGCCAACTTCTCCTTCTTCACGCGCTTGTCCCTCACGCGCATGCCCAGCTCGTCCACCAGACCGAAGTTGGCGTTCATCGGCTGGAAGTGGCGCGGGTCCGCTTCGCGCAGATAGCGATAGAGCGCTCCGAGCATGGTCGTGGCCGGCGGAAGCACCGGCTCGTCGCCGGCGAGAAGCCGCGACAGGTTGATGCCGGCAAGCAGGCCCGTGGCGGTACTCTCCGTGTATCCCTCGACGCCGGTGAGCTGGCCCGCGAACAGCGTTGTCGCATCGTCCTTCAGCGCGAGATGCGGCGCCAGCGCGGCCGGTGCGTTGAGATACGAGTTCCGGTGAATGGAGCCGAAGCGCAGGAACTCCGCATTCTCGAGGCCCGGGATGAGGCGAAAGACGCGCTGCTGCTCCGGATAGCGCAGGCGGGTCTGAAAGCCA
>Ga0208587_1001190_pt1 | contig 13939 bp, 13 predicted proteins | sample NGESurdeep092012_7_FD_184472 | JGI IMG/M metagenome (GOLD analysis project Ga0208587, IMG submission 184472) | Arctic peat soil microbial communities from Barrow, Alaska - NGEE Surface sample 210 deep-092012 (SPAdes) | ecosystem: Environmental > Terrestrial > Soil > Wetlands > Peat ...
CGCGTAGCCTTCGCGCGCCGAAACGCGGATGGCGCCCATTAGAGGCTCTCCAGCCGCGGTTGGCGCAGGCGCACCAGCTTTTGCGCCAAGCGCAGTTCACCCGGAAAATCGTAAGCGCCCATCGCGTAGCGCCAACCGCTCAGCGATTGCAGCAGCGTCCGGCCCCAAGCGGGCAGGCGCATATCCTGCGTGGTGGGCCACCGCGAATTCATCACGGTTTCGAAATCCTGTATGCGACGCTTCACATGCGCCGGCAGCCAGGGCAGTTGCGGGTCGGTGCGAATCAGGAACGGGTACCAGCGATCCGTGATCCACTCGTCGGGGCTCGCCGGGAACACCACCTCGACATCGCCCCACGCGCCGTTCCGCTGTGGCGTGGGGACATAGGTCTGGACCACGATTTCGACCGCGGGATTGACTTTCTTGATGCGGCGCACGAAGGCGATGTTGGCGGCCAGATCGCCCTCCGCGTCGTCCGGATTGCCGAAGATCATGGAGTACTCGGGAACGATGTCGAATTCCCGTATGCGGCGCGCCAGTTCCAGCGTCTGTTCACTAGTGAGCTGCTTCTTCATGTTGCGCAGCGCTTCGTCGTTGCCCGATTCCACGCCGAAGAAAATCATCACGCAGCCGGCGGCGCGGAGTTGGCGCAGGGTATCGTCGGAGTAACCCAGCACGATATCGACGCGGGCTTCGCACCACCAGCGCAGATGGAGCGGGGCGATGCGGCCGGCGAGCTCGCGCGCATGGTCTTCGCGCAGGAAAAAGTTGTTGTCGTAGAACTGCACCGCGTTGACCCCATACTTCGCCTGCATGTGGCCGAGAATGGTGGCGGTGCGGTTCGGCGACTCCATTTTCTCCCGGTCGTAAACCGGGACCACGCCGCAGAAGTTGCAGCGGAAGGGGCAGCCGATGCTGGCCTGATGGACCGCCGTGCGCGAGCCCAGGAACGTGCGCGCGATGTACTTCGCGGGGTCCATGCGGTGGTACGGCGGCCAGGGGAAATCGTCCGGCGCTTTCAGCGGGCGCGCGGCGGTGTGGACGTGCAAGCCGAACTGGTCCTTGTAGGACATGCCGCGGATGCGGGAAAAATCGCGCGCGCCGCGCAGTTCGCCGATCAGTTCGAGCAGTGTATCTTCGCCCTGGCCTTTGACCACGAAATCGACATACCTGGCATTGAGCGAGGCCTCGGTGTAGAGCGATGCGAAGTAGCCGCCCCACACGATGGGCGCGCGCGGGTACTTTTCGCGCAGCGCGCGGCACACCGCTATCGCCTGGAGCAACTGCGGACCCGGCATCACCGAAACGCCGAACAATTCCACCCGATGGTTGCGCATCAGCGCGTCGATGGTCGCCCACGGATCGGGGTCGGCGTTGCCATCCACAATTTCGTACTCTTCGCGGCCTTCGAGCACCGCGCCGAGATAGAGAACGGAGAGCGGCAGGCGGCGGTTCTTCGGCTTGGCGCTGCGCGGATGGAACAGGACGATCATGTGGTGAACCTGCCGGCCAGAATCCAGAAATTGGAGGGCGGACGTTTGCCGCGCCAGCGCGCCTGGTACGGCCGCAGTGCCCATTGCCAGCCATACCAGGGGCGGTAGACCTTCCATACGATGCCCAGGTCGCGGCCCAGTTCGGCGAGCATTTCCGTGTCGAAGTACTCAATGCTTTCGAGCGTGTCGGAGGCGAACCCGTAGGTCGCCTGGAATTGCTGGTGGCGCTCGCGGCGCATCAGTTCCCCGTGCTCGCGGCGCTGGTAGATTGGCGAATCGACGATCAGAAAGCAGCCGCCGGGCCGCAGGCAACGGCGGATTTCGGTGAGCGTGCGGCGGTAGCCGGTGGAGTAGTGTATGGACGCGTTGTAGATGGCCACGTCCAGGCTGCCCGCGGCCAGGGGCAGATCGTCGAACTCCGCGTTGACCCGCGGAAAGGCCGTGTGTGCCTGATAGTGGCGGCCGGCGGCGAGGCCGTCCAGCGGATCGCCCAGGATGTCGATCGCGATGGGCTGATGGCCGCGTAGCGCCAGGCGGTAGGACAGCCAGCAGTTTCCCGCGCCCAGGTCGGCGATGCGTAGCGGCCGGCCAGACTGCTTCTCGATGGGCGGCAGGACGTGGCGCTCTAGATACCGATAGCTCTTGGCGCGAATCGTCCACTGGTCTTGCAGGCGTCCGGTGATATCGCGGTAAGGCAGCGCCAGATAGTACGCGGAATCCTGGGAACCGCGGCCTTCCGCGTGGCGGATCTTGATGTAATCGTCGAGGAAGCGCTGGCGCGTGGTGGCTAGCATCACTTTCTCACCAGCAGGAACAACCGGTGATCCGCCAGCGCGCGCAGCAGCGGCAGGCGCGCTAGAAGCCGGTCGCACGCGGCGAGGCATCCGACCAGCGCCGCGGGCAGCTTGACGTAAGATGGCGGCACACAGAGCCCGATTCCCATCCAGCGCTGCAAAACGAAGTTGGGCGCAAACGCGGCGCGGATCTGTGCGGGGGGTGCCGGGTAACCGGCATCCCTACCGCGACCCATCGCCGCTGTGCCGCGAAGCGGCACGCGGCGAACTTTGCTCTTCTGATGGGCAAGCTAAAGCATGCCCCACCAAACGCCGCAAAGCCTTGCCGAACTGCCAGCGCACGCCGTAGTACAGAGTCTCCCACGCGCAAAATCGGCCCAACAGGCAGATGGCCACGCGGCCGCCCGGACGCACCAACCCGGCCAGCGAACGCGCTACGGCCGGCAAGTCCTCGACGCAATTCAGGGTTCCGAAATTCGAGATTGCCCCATCGAACGCTCCGCCGATTTGCGCCAGATCTTCCGCGCTGCACACCGCGGCCGTAAAGCCGCCGCGCGCCTGCGCTACCTGGACCATGGCGGGCGACGCGTCCGTCGCGTACACGGTGACACCGCGCGCCGCGAAATGGGCGGCATCCTCGCCGGTGCCGCAGCCGATGTCGAGAATCCGCATCCCCGGTTGGAAGAGCGTGTCCATATCGCGCCAGACCAGATTGCGCTGCGCGCGGCCGATCGCGGTGGTGGTCCAAAGCGCGTCGTAGGTGGCGGCTAAGTGGTCGAAGAGGTTGGCAGGCGGAAGCGCCTGCCCCACATCAATCCTCATGCCTCCACCTCGCTGTAGGCATCTTCCAGGCGCTGCCGCACCTGTGCCGCTTCGGCGGGAGTTTCGCTGCGCAGCAGTTGATCGGCCAGTTGATAGAAGCGCCGCGACCGCCGGCCGCGGATCTTGATGTCGCGATCCGTGGTCGCCTGCCACGGGCCCAACTGCACCAGCTTGGGCGCAACTTCGTCGTAGTAAGGCGTCCCTTTGATGGGGTAGGAGATGGTCGTGAAGAAAACGTCCGGCTGGCAGGCCTTCACCTGTTCGTACGTCGCCTCGATATCCGAGAGTTCCTCGCCCTCGTAGCCCCACATGAAGAACATGCCGGTGCGGATGCCGTTCTGTTTGAGTTGCCCCACCGCGGCGCGGACCTGCGCGACGGTCAACTTCGCCGAGGCCAGCATCAGCACGGCGAGTTCTCCCTCGGCGATCCGTACGCCGCCAAGATCGACCTTGGCGGTGGCCCGCCGGAAGACCCGCCGAACGATTCCGGCGTAGCGCAGCAGCTCCTCAATCGCTCCCGGCATCAGCTCCGGATGGGCGCGCAGGTGGGCAAACTCAGTTGGGTGCCGGACTAATGCCAGCCAGGCATTGGCCAGCAAACGGGGCAGGGTTTGGGATAGGGCCACGAACGCCGGCTCCCCCATCGGGATCGGTCCGGTTTCGAAAATCCGCTCCAGTTCGGCGGTCGCCGAGGCCGCATCGGCTCGCAGAGCGGCATCCTCGCTCTCACCGGTGGCGGCAAATACGCGTCCGCCGAGATCGGCCAGGCGGCGGCTATCGGCAGCGTCGGCTCCGGTCACAAGCATGGCCAGGGCCAAACCCCACGGCAGGGTAAACTCTCCGAAAAGGTCCACTGCCCGGTCTGTCGGCAAGCGGTCGAGCGCAGAGTGCGTCAGAGCCTCCAGCCGCGGCCGCCACTCTTCCAGGCGCGACGCGGAGAGAGCTTCCAGCATCGCCGCACGCTGTTTCAATCTTCCGTCGGCATCGCGGCTTTCCGGCTGAATTTCGCGTTTTCCACTCACCGGCCACAGGTACGGCTCGCGCAGCGCGGCCCACACATCGGGATAGCGGCTCAATACCCAGGCGTTTTGCGCCAGGTCGAAACGCGCAGCTTCCGGCCGCGGCGGCGTCATGGGGTCGGCGAGTGTGGATCGGTCGGCGCTCACGATTACCTCCCAATCTACCAGCTAATTGCGGGATCCACCCGCCGCAGAATTGTCCAATACAAGATGATCCTGAAACAGGACTTGATTCCAATACAAGATGATCCTGAAAATGTGAAGGGGTGGGGCGTTCCGCGGCCGGATGCAAATACGTATGCAGAACGCAGAAGCGCTGAGCGGAGAGCAGATTCGAGAGTTCCTCCAGGGCAGCGAGACCATCGAGTTCCAAGGCCAGAACCGGGCCGAATTGTACGGTTGGGTGGAGCGGGTCCTGGTGGCACAGGAGTATGCCACGCAGGGCAAGAAGCAGCGGGGAACCGTGCGGGCCTACATCGTCAAGGTGACAGGCTTGAGTGTGCCCCAGGCCACGCGGCTGATCCGCAAGTACCGCGCCGAAGGAGTGGTGGAAGCGGTGTGCTACCGGCGGCGGCGATTCCCGGTGAAGTACAGCAGTCAAGACGTGGCGCGGCTGGTCGAAGTGGATCGTGCACACGGTTGGCTGAGCGGGCCGGCGACGGTGCGCATCATGCAGCGCGAGCATCAACAGTTCGGCAAGGCCGAGTATGCGCGTCTGGGGGAAATCTCCGTGGCGCATCTGTACAATCTGCGCGGCAGCGCGAGGTACCGCAAACTGGCGGCGAAATGGGAGCCGACGCGTCCCAGTGCCATCAGCATCGGGGAGCGGCGCAAACCCAATCCGCAGGGACGGCCAGGTTTTCTACGCATCGACACCGTGCACCAAGGCGATTGGAACGGGGTCAAAGGGGTGTATCACATCAATGCGGTGGACGAGGTGACGCAATGGCAGGTAGTGGGCTGCGTGGGGCGGATCAGCGAGCAATATCTGCTGCCGGTGTTGGAGGCAATCTTGCATCAGTTTCCCTTCGTGATTGTGGAGATTCATTCCGACAACGGCTCGGAATACATCAATCACGAGGTGGACAAAATGCTCCAGCATTTGATCATCGCGTTGACCAAAAGCCGGGCCAATCGGAGCCAGGACAACGCGCTGGTGGAAGGCAAGAACGGGGCGATCATTCGCAAGCACATAGGCTACGGACACATCGCCGCCGAACATGCCGAAGCGGTACACAAGTTCCACACGGCGCACCTCAACCCATACTTGAACTTTCATCGTCCGTGTGGCTTCGCGACGGTGAGCCTGGATGCGCGCGGCAAACGGCAGCGGCAATACAAACAGGCAGACTATGCGACGCCATACGAGAAGTGGAAGAGCTTGCCGGAGGCGGAGAAATACTTGAAGGAGGGGATGAGCTTTGCGCGACTGGACGCGGTGGCGCAGAAGATGAGCGACACCGAATGGGCGCGGAAGATGACTGCGGCCAGAGGGGTACTGCTGCGGCGCTGCAAGAGCGAATCGGCGGACCCTCGGGGAACGAACTGAGGGGCGCGAAGGGCTATGGAAATGCCGGGTCCATGGAAAGCATGGAAAAGCAAAAGCAGCTTTTCCCCTCTTTCCACGGCCCCTTGGGAATCTCGCCAAAGGCGCGAGATTCCCACATTCCCACAGCCTGGCATTGCCCCGGATGGGAAAGTGGAAAACCAAAATCAGGTTTCCCACTTTCCCACGCGGGGCATGCGACGACGACCTCGGTTTGTCTATTTTCAGAACCAAGAACCAAGAAAGGAGATCGGCCGCTTCGCGGCCTCCTCAATCACGGTTTTCAGGATCACGCTCGATTGGAAACAGAACTCAGTTTCAGGATCATCCTTCGATTGGAAAATGCTCGCCGCCGCGTTACCCTGGAACTACATGCCTACTGTACCGGTCACCGAACTGACGCGTTTCTGCGAAGCCATTCTAGAGGGCGCCGGAGTGCCACGCCACAAAGCCGAGGTCGCCGCCGCCTGCCTGATTTCCGCCAACCTGCGCGGGGTCGATTCCCACGGCATCCAACTGCTGCCGTTCTACATCGATCAGTTGCTGGCCGGCGAGATGGACCCGCTTGCGGATGGCCGCGTGATTTCCGAACTCGGCTGTTGCCTGCATTTCGACGGGCAGAATGCGCTCGGCCAATGGGTGGCGGAGACCTGCTGCGGCCACGCAGTGCGCATCGCGCGGCAGCAGGGCGTGGCGCTCGTCGTGGCCAAGGAATCCAACCACTTCGGCGCCGCCGCCTGGTGGGCGCAGAAAATGCGCGCCGCCGGGCAGATCGGCATCGTGATGTGCAACGCTTCCCCCATCGTGCCGCCGTGGCAGGGCAAGAAAGGGCGGTTGGGTACCAACCCCATCTGCATGTCCGTGCCCGGCCCCTGGCTGCTCGATATGGCCACCACCACCGTCGCGGCCGGCAAAGTGTTCAGGGCGTTTCTCAACGGGCAGCCCGAAATCCCCGCGGGCTGGGCGTTCGATTCCGAAGGCGTGCCCACTACCAACACCCAAGCCGCCTACCACGGCATGCTGATGCCCTTGGGCGGCTACAAGGGCAGCGGCCTCGCCATGATGGTGGAGATTCTCTGTTCGGTGCTCTCTGGCGGCGCCATGTGCAATGAAGTGGGCGGCATCCGCTTCCGCGGCAAGACGGTGCGCACCAGCCAGATGTACCTGGCCATCGACGTGGCGCGCTTCATGCCGGTAGAAGAGTTCACGGCGCGCGTCACGCAGCTCGTCCATCTCATGAAGTCCACGCCCGCCGCCCCGGGCTTCCACGAGGTGCTGGTGGCCGGCGACCCGGAGTGGCGCATGGAGGCGGAGCGTCGCGTGAAAGGCTTGCCCATCGCCTCCGGCAACTGGGACTTGCTGCTGAAAGCCGCGGCCAAGGTCAACGTCCCGGCCATCCCGGTACAATAAAGGCAGTGCTGGTTTCCATTTCCCCTAAGCTCGAACGCCCCAAGTGGCTGCGTGCACCCGCGCCCGCCGGCGAAAACTATCGCGATCTGAAGGGCCTCATCGAGCGCCTGCGCCTGCACACCGTCTGCGAAAGCGCGGCCTGCCCCAACGTCGGCGAGTGCTGGAATCGGCGCACCGCCACCTTCATGATGCTGGGCAACGTGTGTACCCGCCGCTGTGGATTCTGCGCGGTGCAAAAAGGCGCGCCGCTGCCGGTGGATTACGACGAGCCCGCGCGCATCGCTACGGCGGTCGCGCTCATGGGGCTGAAGTTCGCCGTGATCACCAGCGTCAACCGGGACGATCGCCCGGATGGCGGCGCGGAGTTGTTCGCCATGGTGATCCGCGCCATCCGCCAGCGCGTTCCGGCGTGCGGCGTCGAGGTGCTGATCCCGGATTTCCAGGGCAATCTCCAGGCCGTGGAGACCGTCATGGAAGCGCGCCCCGACGTGCTCAACCACAACACCGAAACCGTGCCGCGGCTCTACCGCCAGGTGCGTCTGGGGGCGCGCTACGAGCGCTCGCTCGAGGTGCTGCAGCATGCCCGCCGCGTGCAGCCGGAGACCCCGACGAAATCCGGCCTGATGCTCGGCCTGGGAGAGACGGCCGAGGAGGTGCTGCAAGTGATGCGCGATCTGCGCCTCCACCAGGTCGGCATCCTCACCCTGGGGCAGTATCTGCGGCCTTCGCCCAAGCATCTGCCCATCGTCCGCTACGTGACGCCACGCGAATTCGAGGAATTCCGCATCGCGGGGAACGAAATGGGCTTCGCGCATGTGGAGTCCGGCCCGCTGGTGCGCAGCTCGTACCACGCGTCAAATGCGGTGGCCGAGCCCACAGATTGCTAGGCTCCCGAGGCTCGCATAATACGCTCTCCAACGGTCGTGGGCAAAAACGTCAGAGCTCGCTATCGCTCAATCCGTATTTCGCTTTCAACGCCCCTAGCGCGGTGGCGATGGCATCCTCCGGTTCCTGGTACGTGCCCAGCATCGTGTTCAGCTTGCCAATCCCGTCCGGGTACGTGTCGCCCGCGTACGTCTTAACCTTCTTGTATTCCAGGAACTGCGGGGCCGCCTGCTCCAGCAGCGCCCGCATATCCTGCAGCAACCGCTGGCGTTGCGTCAACTGGGTGATCAGGGCGTTGCGGACATCCCGCGGATACTCTGCCTTGAGCGGTTGGTCGTCCACTGCCTGGCGCACCTGACCCAATTGCGCGCTCACCGCCACGGCGGATTGTGCGATTTGCGTGGCCACCGAAGCGTTCTGATCCAGTTCCGCCCCGCGGCCCGCTCCGTTCGTCGTGATGCCGGCGCACCAGGCGCGGGCGCTGCTCACGAAGTCTTTTTCAATCGCGTTGGAACTGGCATAGTCGGCTTTTTTCGCAGTCAGCGTCTTGGCCAGTTGAACCGCTTCGTTGCGCTCCTGCTTGCCGCATCCGGTGAGGCACGCCGCCGCGGCCATCAACAGGCAGAAGCCAGGAATTGAGATCCTCATATCCGTTCTCCGGTAAACGATTCCAAGTATAGGCCGTTCCTCCCAGCGTGTACAGCGGGGTGGTATCAGCATCCACTCAGACGGTAGCGGGAGAGCGCCATCATCCCGGCGAACAGGTATTGGAAATCAGGGTCTCTGGCGAGCTCGACATGCCGCGTCATCGCCCGAATCTTCTTTAACCGCGCCTGGCGCGTCCCGGGCGCGAGCAGCAAGGTGCGCGCGCCGCGCAGCGCGCTGTTGCCCACCGGCTCCACCGGCAAGTCCTCGGGCAGCAGTCCGATGGTGCGCGCGCTGGCCTGACGGATGTAGTTGCCGAACGCGCCCGCGAGCCCGAGCTTCTCGACGCCTCCGCCGGCGAGCATGCGCAGGCCCGCCGCCATCGCGCCCTTAGCCAGTTGCAGCTCGCGGATGTCGCTCTGCGCGAGAGAGACGCCGCCGGCTAGCGGCAAGCGCTTGTCCGCGCCGGTGAGGCGGCCGTTGGCGCCGATCAGGCCCAGCTCGAGGCCGCACGCCGCCGCGTCCACCAGGCCGCTGCCGCAGACACCGCGCGCCGCGCCGCCGCCGATGACGTGGCAGTGGAGCCCGCCGTCGCGCACGTGCACACTATCGATGGCGCCCGTGCCCGCCCGCATCCCCGCGCCAATGCGCCCGCCTTCAAACGCCGGGCCGGCCGCCGTCGAGGCACACACCATCCCCTGCGCCGACCCCACCGCCACCTCACCGTTGGTGCCGATGTCGAAGAGCGCGCGCGGCCGCGGTTGCTCGTCCAGGCGCGTGGCCACGATGCCGCAGAGCAAGTCGCTGCCTACGAATCCGCCCAGGCAGGGCAGGAATTCGGCCGGCCCGGGCCACGCCAACTCCCCATCCGCGAAGCGGTAGCCGCCCAGCGTGGGCGAGACGAACGGCGCGTGCGTCAGCGGCTCCACATCGAGGCCGCAGAAGAGATGGTGCATCGCCGTATTGCCCGCCAGCAGCACCTCGCGGAGCGGCTCGCCGCCCAGCATCGGCCCGAGCGCCTGACGGATGACGCGGCCCAGCTCGCCCGGCTGGCGCAGGTCGTATTGCAGGCGGCTCATCACGTCGGCCCCGTAGCGCGCCTGCGGGTTGAGCGCGGTCTCCACGCCCACGACTTCGCCGCTGGCGAGATCCACCACCTGGACCACCAGCGTGGTGGTCCCCAGGTCGATCACCGCGCCCCGTCCCGCGCGCGGCTCGATGGGTTCTAAGGGCGCCACGCGCGCTTCGTCGGTGAGCACGGGCAGCGACCACTGCTCCACTTCGACCACCACGCGTCCCGAAGCGGACGCGCAGCAGGCCAGGCGCCAGCCGTCGCGGATCTCTGGCTCGCTGAGCGCGTCGCGCATCGCCAGAGTGACCGGCACCTCGCCTTCCAACACACGCACCTTGCAGCCGCCGCAGGCGCTCTCGCCGCCACAGGGGAATTCGACGCCCGCCTCAAAGAGCCGATCGGCCAGCGTCTCTGGCGCGCGGGGATGGAGTTGGAGCTTCACCGGCGGCTGCGCGCGAACCGCGCCATGGCTTCCACGTTGGCGTGCGGCGTGCCGCGCGGCACCTCGCAGCCGGCGCCGCAAATGTAAGCCGCGCCCGCCTGCCGGTAGCACTCCGCCAGCGCCGCTTCCACCGACTCAGGCGTGCCGTCGCGCAAGTCGCGCACCGGGTCGATATTGCCGAGCAGCACCTGCGTTTCGCGCATGGCGCGGCGCGCGTGGCCGAGCGGCGTCGGAAAATCCAGGTCGATGATGTCGGCGCCCGTCTGCCCCATGCCTTCCACGATGCGTTTGGTGTTGCCGCAGATGTGCAGCCGCACCGGCACGCCGAGCGTGCGGATGGCGGCGATCAGGCGCTGCTCATAGGGCAGGACAAACTGCGTATACAGCTTGGGCCCCACCAGCGAAGCCGCCGCGTCGCCCACGCCGATGAGTGTCGCGCCCGCCGCCACCTGGGCCCGCGCGAACTCCACTTCCATGCGCACCGTGAAGTCGAAGAGCGCTTCCACAAAGGGCGGGTCGTCGAAGAAATCCAGCATCAGCGTGTTGAGCCCGCGCAGATCGGCGCTCATGGCGCACGGCCCTTCCACCCACCCTTCGACGATCCGCGTTGCGCCGGTGAGTGCCGCTAGCAGCCGCACTGCTTCGACGCGGTCGCGCATGCGTCCGGGCGCTGCCGGGTCGGGCAGTTTCAGGCCCGCCAGTTGGCGGGTGTCACCGAGCAGCGCGCGGCTCTCCACAATCGCGGGCGGCTGGTTGTCGAACCACTCCACCGTGGCGCCGAGGTCGGTGGCTTCGCGCGCCGGGTCGGAAATCGCCGATACGTAGTCGAAGCCGAAGCGGTCCGCCACCGCCACCTGCGCATCGGCCAGGACGCGATAGTCGCGCGCGTAGTCGCCGTAGCGCACGCCGCTCCCCTCCGCGGCGAACATCATCGTAATCGGCATCAGCGGCAGCGAATCGGTCGGTTCGCCGCGCAGTTTCGCGAGAATGCGCTGCTTGCCCGTCATGTCCGCACCTTCACCACCCGGTTGTCATAGCTGGCCGCGATACGCTGGCCGGGTTCGGCGACCACAAACTCAGCTTCCGCCCACGCGCCTTCCACCAGGCGCCAGAGCCACGCCAGGTCGCCCGGCAGCCGCTCGAAACTCCAGCCCTTCTGCCTGGCTTCGGCGGCCGCTTCGGCGATGAACTTTCCGCCCGCCTCCAGGCCCGTCTCGATGAACGTGAGCTTGCGGTACTGCGCGCGGTAGCGCGTCATCTCTTCGTAGAGGTAGCGTCCGTTATCCTCGCCGTATTTGCCGATCAGCGTTTCCAGCGATTCGTCGAACCCCGTCGTGTGGTGGGTCAACTGCTGCAAGCCTTGGCCGCGCTCCAGCCAGCCGGTGGACCGGTAGAAGGTGCCGGGGTTGTCCGCAAAGTAGGCCTGATAGCGCTCGTGGCTGCCCAGCAGCAGGGCGATGCAATCGTGCGCGCGTGGCAGCACCAGGCGCGTATGCCGCGCGGTCAACCCCTCGAGCCCGTTGCCGCACAGCCCGTAACCCAGCAGAATCGCCTGGTACACGCCTTCGGGCGTGCGGTCCACCGCTTCCTGAATCTTCGCCGCCATCGGCTTACCGCCCAGGTCGTGCAGTCCCTTGGGCAGAAACTCCACGTCCACCTGGTGCGGCGAATGCGCGCAAGCATGGCACATTTCGCGGAACAGAACTTCGCAACCGATCAGCTTGAGGCGCATTGGGCACTCACGCAACCACCCTCATACAACCACCAGTTTGCGCGCCAGCGCTACCGCGCCCGCGGCGCTTTCGCTGTAACCGTCGGCGCCGATCGCGTCGGCGTACTGCTGCGTTACCGGCGCACCGCCCACCATGATCTTCACCTGCTCGCGCAATCCCGCGGCCTGGAAGGCGTCGACGGTAGTTTTCATCGACGGCATGGTCACCGTGAGCAGCGCCGAGAGCGCCACCAGGTTGGCATGGCGCGCGGTGGCCGCCTCGATGAAGCGCTCCGGCGCCACGTCCGCGCCCAGGTCGATCACCTCGAAGCCGCCGCCTTCCAGCATCGACGCCACCAGGTTCTTCCCGATGTCGTGCAGATCGCCCTTCACCGTCCCAATCACCACGCGCCCCACCGGCTCCGTGCCCGCCGCCGCCAGCAACGGGCGGACGATCTCCATCGAGGCCTTCATGGCGCGCGCCGAAAGCAGCATCTCGGGCACGAAGTACTCCTCGCACTCGAAGAGCCGGCCCACCTCGTCCATGGCGGGGACGAGGCATCCGACGATGGTGAGCGGCGCCACCCCTCTGGCGATGGCGGCGTGCGTCACGGCGGCCGCCGCCTTCCAGTCTCCCTCGATTACGGCTGCGTGCAGCTTCTCCAGATCAGGCATGCGCAACTCCATTGAATTCATGCACGGCACGCAGCATGGCGACGATGTTCTCCACCGGAGTGCCGGCCTGCAGGTTGTGGATCGAATTGAACACGAACCCGCCGCCGGGCGCGAAGATCTGGCAGCGGCGCAACACTTCCTCCCGCACCTCTTGCGGCGTACCGAAAGGCAGGGTCTTTTGGGTATCCACGCCTCCGCCCCAGAACACCAGGCGCGAACCATACTTGCGCTTCAATTCGGCCGGCTCCATACCCGCCGCCGAACACTGCACCGGGTTGACGATATCGAACCCGGCCTCGATGAAGCTCTCAAAGAACCGCTCCACGCTGCCACAGGAATGTTTGAAACACTTCCAGGCGGTATTGGCGTGCACCCAGCCGTTGACGCGCTGGTAGTAGGGGAACCACAGTTCGCGAAAGGTCGGAACGGAGCAGAACGCCGAAGTCTGCGTGCCGAAATCGGTGCCGCAGACGAACATGCAGTCCACCGCGTCGCCGATGCGGGCGTGGATGCGCGCCAGGTTCGCTATGCCGATTTCGCACTGGCGCTCGAAGATGCGGTGGATGTAGCCGCGCCGCGTGCGCGTCGACATGTACCACTCCGTGACGTCGCGGATGCCTTTCGGGTTTTTCAGAAACGGCGCGGGCACCAGCGCGATGTCGCCGAAAGCCGTGCCGCCGAACGTCGCCGCCACACCGTAGCCGCCCCCGCACGCCGTGCGCACGGAGCACTCGATATGGTCCAGGTCCGCTTCGGAAACGGGGGCGAACTCTTCCAGGTTGTCCGCCGGGTCGAGCTTCTCGTCGTCGATCTCGGGCTGCCGGACGATGCTGTCGAAGAAGGCGCTGCCCAGGGGCATGCGCCCGCTCGGCGCCGCCGTTCGATCGCCCTCGGGATAGATCAGGATGTCGCCGTTCGGCTCCGTCCTGGTCCGGAAATCGCCGGGCACCAGCACATCCAGGCCGCGGAAATTCCACTCTTTCCAGGCCGCGGCGGGAAAGCCGAACATCGTCTTGCGCGGGAACACGCCGGTGACGTCGAGTCCCATCGCCGCGCGCAGATCGTCCTCCACCAGGCCCAGCATCTGGTAGGGCTCGTGCACCTTCACCGGCCCCGGGGCCAGCCCGTAGTGGTGGCGCAACGCCGCCACGCAACTGACGTGAATGCCGGTTACCGAGGTGCTCCCAAAATCCAGCGGAATCCGATCCGGCTGGCGGTGTTCCAGGGCAGTGCGCAACCTGTCCCGCGAAGTGACGCTGGTGTGGCTCAACAGGCGATTTATAGCACGACTCGACCGCCACGCGCGCGGCGTCCCATCACTTGGGGTGCTGAAACGCTTTCGGGATCTTGGCCGGTCGGCGTCACCATTGGTGGGCAACCGACACAACTCCAATACTTCGGCGGTCCTCCCGGTGAGATTGCGGG
>Ga0208587_1001194_pt1 | contig 13897 bp, 10 predicted proteins | sample NGESurdeep092012_7_FD_184472 | JGI IMG/M metagenome (GOLD analysis project Ga0208587, IMG submission 184472) | Arctic peat soil microbial communities from Barrow, Alaska - NGEE Surface sample 210 deep-092012 (SPAdes) | ecosystem: Environmental > Terrestrial > Soil > Wetlands > Peat ...
CCCGCCTCGTCGACGTGGCCGACGTCCCCGCTATGGAACCAGCCGTGGGCGAAGGCCACCGTGTTGGCGTCGCGGTTGTTCCAGTAGCCGCTGGAGACGGGGGGGCTGCGGTAGGCGATCTCCCCGGTTTCGCCGGGCGGCAGGACCGAGCCGTCGACGGCCAGGCACCGAGTCAGCACGCTCGGAACCGAGGGTCCCCACGAGTTCGCTGCCGTGTGTCGGTGCTCGGGCCACTGCAGCACGGTCGCCGGCACGACCTCGGTCTGGCCCGAGCCAAGGATGACCGCAGCGTTGGGGAAGGCCTGGTCGACGAGCTCGAGCAGGTCCGCGCCCATGGGTGCCATGGCGTAGATGGCCTTGCGCACAGAAGCGGTCTCATGGGGCGCCGCCGCCAGCGCAGCCACCACGGCCCGCCACATCACGGGCAGCAGCATGAGATGTGTGGTCCGGTATCGCTGGATCGACTCGACGAAACCGGCGGGCTCGAACGGGCCGGGCAGCACGACTGTTCCGCCCGTCAGCAGGAACGGCAGCGCGAGTGTGTTCAGGGCCGTCGTGTGGAACAGCGGGAGTACGTTCATGATGACGTCAGGCTCCGAGCTCCAGTTCCGGTTGTCCATCGCGAGCGCGTTCGTCAGCGTCGCGACGAGCACGCTCGCGTGGCTGACGAGCACGCCCTTGGGCTGCGACGTCGTGCCCGAGGTATAGAGGCACTGCACCGTGTCGCGGTCGTCGACGAGCACCTCGACCGCACGTGCGTCCGACGTCCCGGCAAGGTCCTCCCAACGCAGTACCGGACGCCCCGCGACGGTCATCGCCTTGTCCTGTTCCTCGCCCACGATGACGACGCGCCTCACCCGCTCGACCTGTGGCAGCACGGCCTCCAGCGATGGCACGAACATCGCGTCGGCGACCACGGTCTCGGTGCCCGCATCGGTAAGGATCCACGCCAGGTCGGCTGTGGACAGCAGGACGTTGACGGGCATCGCCACGAGCCCTGCTGAGGCGCAGGCCATGTACGTCGCCAGGAAGCGCCACGAGTTGCCCATGAACATCGTCACGGGGCTCTGGTGCGCGCAGCCCAGGTCGAGCAGAGCGCCGCCCAGCGACCGTGAGGCGTTGGCCATCTTCGCAAAGGTGACGGACTCGCCGCGGTCGACAACGGCGGCCCGGTCGGGGAACATCGCCGCGGCGCGGGCGAACCCGTCACCGACGTTGAGTCGCTGGGCCAGGTTGACGTGGAGCGGGTCGAGTCCGCTGAGGTCGGGCTTCATGTCGGTACCTCCGGGTCAGCACTTGGGGTTGTGGGGGGCGGGGCCCGCAGTGCGGCGAGCGTGGGCGAAGGGACCGAGCGAGGTGAAGAAGGTGTTCAGGCGGGGAAGCCGTCGAGGCGGGAGATGACTTGGAGCATGACCTCGTCTGCGCCGCCACCGATCGAGGCCAGACGCATGTCGCGGAAGAACCGTGCCGTCCACGTCTCCTCCATGTAGCCGATGCCGCCGTGGAACTGCAGACACACGTCGGCAACGTCGCGCGCCAGCCGGCCGGCGGTGAGCTTGGCGACAGTGGCCATGCGGGTGATGTCCTCGCCGGCCATGACCGCCTCTGCGCTCTGCAGGTTGTGACTGCGCAGCAGGTCGAGGCGCGCAGCGAGCTCCGACATCCGAAAGGCGAGGTATTGCTTGGACGCCAGCGGTTGGCCGAAGGTGTGGCGCTGGTGCAGGTACTCGCGGGTGCGCTCGAGCGCGAAGCTGGTCTGGCCTACGATGCCGTACGAGGCGAAGAGTCGCTCGACGACGAACTGCTCCATCTGCTGCTGGAAGCCGCGGCCCTGGACGCCGATGGTGTTGGTGACCGGCACCCGCACGTTCTCGAAGGTGAGCTCGGCCGTGTCGGACGACCGGTTGCCGAGCTTGTCCAGCTTTCGTGACACCCCGAACCCCGCCACGTCCGTCGGCACGATGATCTGGGACATCCCCCGGTGGCCACCCTCATCCGAGGTGCGCGCGAGCACGCACATCCAGTCGGCCTGCGTCCCGTTGGTGATGTACAGCTTGCTGCCGTTGATGACCCACTCGTCGCCGTCGCGCACGGCCCGGGTGCGCAGCCCTGAGACGTCCGACCCGGTCCCCGGCTCGGTCACGGCGATCGCGGCGACCATCCGTCCCGCAATGGCGGGGGCGAGGTACTGCTGCTTCAGCTCTTCGCTGCCGTACCGGTGCAGGGACGGCGTGGCCATGTTCGTCTGGACGCCGATGGCCATGGCAATGCCCGCGGCCGGGATGCGGCCGAGTTCCTCACAGGCCACGAGCGTGAACAGGTGGTCCGCGCCTTCGCCGCCATAGGCCGGGTCGTACTCGAGTCCAAGCAGGCCCAGCGAGGCGAGGCGGGGGAAGAGGCTGTGTGCGGGGAAGGTGCCGTCGCGCTCCCACTCGTCGACATGGGGACTGATCTCGGTCTCCACGAGACGTCGCACGCTTCGGCGGAAGTCCTCGTGGTCAGCGGTGAAACGCATGGACCCTCGTCTCGGCTTGGCGGCGAACCAGCGGTGCAACGGTTGCTGTGGGCAGAAGCATCAGCACGCCCACACGAGAAACGTAGGTGCTGTCCTAAAATAAAGCAAGCATGCTGGCTTTTGATTTTGAAAGGTGTCATGCTCGGCCCCAGTAGCGTCGATCGAGGAGGATGAGGATGTCGACCAGAGACCCAGGGCGCCCCGGCGATACGGGATCGCAGGCCGGTCTAACCGTCTCCGCCGCTGCGCATGGGCTCGAGGCGACGGTGGCCGCGTTACGCGCCGAGGGAAGGACCCTGGAGCAGCTGGTGCGCCCGCTCCGCTGCGAGCAGTGGTCACTACCCACCCCGGCCGCAGGCTGGACCCTCGCCCACCAGATCGGCCATCTATGGTGGACCGACCGTGTGTGCCTCACCTCGCTGACTGACGAGCCGGCGTTCCTCGACCTGCTGCGCCAGGCGAAGGCCAACCCCGCCGACCTGGTCGATGAGGGCGCCGCGCGAGGCGCCCGGGAAGACCCCGCCGAACTGCTCGAGCAGTGGAGCCGGGCCCGCGAGCATCTCGCGGACGCACTGCTGGCCCACCCGCAGGACCAGCCGATCCGCTGGTTCGGTCCCCCGATGCGCTCGCGCTCCATGACCACCGCCCGTCTCATGGAAACCTGGGCCCACGGCCTCGACGTCGCCGACACGCTCGGTGTGATGCGCCCGGCGAGCCCAGGGATTCGGGACATCGCCCACCTGGGGGTTCGCACCCGCGACTACGCGTTCGCGGTCAACGGGCTGCAGCTGCCGTCCGAGCAGTTCCGGGTCGAACTGGCCGCCGCAGATGGCCAGGTGTGGACGTGGGGTCCTGCGGAGGCCTCCCAACGGGTGACTGGTTCGGCCCAGGCCTTCTGCCAGGTGGTCACCCAGCGGCGGGACGCCGCCGAGGTCGGACTCGTCGCCACGGGCCAGGACGCGCGCCGGTGGCTCACCATCGCCCAGGCCTTCGCCGGTCCCCCCGGCCGGGCCGCCGCCGCAGACACCTCTTCCAGATCCGACGCGACCACTGCTTCCAGAGTGCAGGCCTGACATGGCGCTGACCGCCACCGACCCCGCCGTCCTGCGGGTGGGCAACTGTTCGGGCTTCTACGGCGACCGTCTCTCGGCGATGCGCGAGATGCTCGAGGGCGGCCAGCTCGACGTCCTTACCGGTGACTACCTCGCTGAGCTGACGATGCTCATCCTCGGCAAGGACCGCGCGAAGGACGCTTCGACGGGGTACGCCAAGACCTTCCTGGCCCAGATGGAGCAGTGCATGGGTCTGGCTCTCGACAAGGGTGTCACCGTCGTTGCGAACGCCGGGGGGCTCAACCCGGCGGGGCTTGCACAGGCGTTGCGGGCCCTTGCCGACCGGCTGGGCCTGGCACCGGTCATCGCACACGTCGAAGGTGACGACCTGACCGCCCGCGCAGCTGAGCTCAGTCTCGGGCAGCCGCTAGCAGCCAACGCCTACCTCGGTGCCTTCGGTATCGCCCGAGCTCTGGGCGCCGGGGCCGACATCGTCGTAACGGGCCGGGTCACCGACGCGTCCGTCATCGTCGGCCCCGCCATCGCCCACTTCGGGTGGAGTCGAGACGACCTCGATGCCCTGGCAGGCGCGGTCGTGGCGGGTCACGTCATCGAGTGCGGCACGCAGGCCACGGGCGGCAACTTTGCGTTCTTCACCGAGATCGCCGACCTGACGCGGCCGGGGTTCCCCATTGCGGAGATCCACGCCGACGGCTCGAACGTCATCACCAAGCACGTCGGTACGGGCGGGGCGGTCACGGTCGACACCGTGCTGTCCCAGCTCTTGTACGAGATCGGTGACGCCCGCTACGCAGGTCCCGACGTCACTACCCGCCTGGACTCCATCCGCCTATCTGCGCAAGGTCCCGACCGGGTGCGCATCGAGGGCGTGCGTGGCGAGGCTCCCCCACCGGACCTGAAGGTCTCGCTCAACGCGGTCGGCGGCTTCCGCAACGAGATGACCATGCTCATCACCGGCCTGGATGTCGAGGCCAAAGCCGAGCTCACCCGCCGCCAGTTCGAGGCCGGACTGACGGTGCGCCCCGCCCAGCTGACCTGGCGGCTGGTGCGCACCGACCAGCCGGATGCCGCCACCCAGGAGCAGGCGAGCGCACGACTGACCGTCATCGCCCGCGACCCCGACGAGCGCAAGGTCGGTCGGCCCTTCTCCAACGCCGCCGTGGAGGTCGCCTTGGCGGGCTACCCCGGCTTCACCACGATAGCGCCGCCCGGGCCAGGGCATGCCTACGGCGTCTTCAGCCCTGGGTACGTCCCGCAGGACGTGCCCACCCACACCGTCGTCCTGCCCGATGGCGAGCGCGTGGTCATCGCGCCCCCGACGACGATGATGCCGCTGCAGCCCGCCGGCATGGAGCGCTCCGAGCCGGTGGAACAGGGCGCCGCCGCCGAGGCCGACACGGAAACCGGAGCCGAGACCCACCTCGACGACGTCGTACGCCTGCCGCTCGGCCGCGTCTTCGGGGCGCGAAGCGGGGACAAGGGCGGCGACGCCAACGTCGGCGTCTGGGCCCGTAGCGACGCCGCGTTCGCCTGGCTGGAGCGCGAGCTCACCGCCGACCTCGTGCGCGAGCTGTTGCCCGAGACGGCGCCGCACGCCATCCGCCGCACCGTGCTGGCGAACCTGCGCGCCGTGAACTTCGTGGTCGAGGGCCTGCTCGGCCAGGGCGTCGCGTACAACGCCCGTTTCGACCCTCAGGCCAAGGGCCTGGCCGAGTGGCTGCGCTCGCGCACGGTGCTGCTGCCCCGCCACCTCGAGCCCGCGACCGCCGTGCACTCGACTCCCGAAGGTCGCTGATGACGACCAACCGTTGGCAGGACGACGAGCTGAGATCTCTGCGGGCGATGACCCGCGAGTTCGCCCGGCGCGAGATCCTTCCTCACCAGGAACGGTGGGAGGCAGAGGGCGAGCTGCCCCGTGCGCTGCACCGCACCGCCGGCGACGCCGGACTGCTCGGTGCTGCCTTCCCCGCGGCTGTCGGTGGGGGCGGCGGTGATCTGCGGGTGATGACGACCGTCGTGGAGGCGCTGCACGAGTCGGGCGTCGCAGGCGGCGTGCAGGCCTCGCTGTTCACCTGCGGCATCGCCCTGCCACACCTCGTCGAGGCCGGCAACCCCGAGCAGATCGACCGGTGGGTGCGTCCAACCTTCGCGGGCGACCTGATCGGCGCCCTTGCCATCACCGAACCCAGCGGCGGCTCCGACGTCGGCCACCTGCGCACCACGGCCCGCCGCGAGGGCGACCACTATGTCGTCAACGGGGCCAAGACCTACATCACCTCCGGATGCCGGGCAGACTTCGTGGTGGCCGCAGTCCGCTCCGGTGGTCCCGGCGCGCGGGGTGTGTCGCTGCTCGTCATCGAGAAGGACACTCCCGGCTTCGAGGTCTCCCGCAAGCTCGACAAGATGGGGTGGCGCTCCTCCGACACCGCCGAGCTGTCGTTCACCGACGCCCGGGTGCCGGCGGCCAACCTCGTCGGGGCCGAGGGCATGGGGTTCGCCCTCATCGGGACTGCGTTCGTCTCCGAGAGAATCGCCCTCGCGGCGCAGGCATACTCGCTCGCCCAGCGGGCCCTGGACGTGACGGTGGCGTGGTGCCGCGACCGCGAGACCTTCGGCGCGCCCCTCATCTCGCGACAGGCCGTGCAGAACACCCTCAGCGAGATGGCCCGGCGCGTCGACGTCGCCCGGGTCTACACCCACCACGTTGTCGACCGGGCCATCGCCGGGGAGCAGGACATCATCGCGGCCGTGTGCTTCGCCAAGAACACCGCCGTCGAGGCCGGACAGTGGGTCGTCGACCAGGCCGTCCAGCTCCACGGCGGCATGGGCTACATGAGCGAATGCGAGGTCGAACGGCACTACCGCGACATGCGCATCGTCGGCATCGGCGGTGGCACCAACGAGATCCTGACCACATTGGCCGCCAAGTCCCTGGGTTACCAGTCATGACCATCCTTCAGAGCACACTGGACGCCGGTTCGCCGTCCTACCGGTTGGCGGTCGAGGCGATGACCGCCAAACTCGCGGAAGTCCGCTCCGAGCAGGAAAAGACCCTGGTCGCCGGTGGCGAGAAGTCCATCACCCGACACCGCGCGCGCGGGAAGCTGACCGCGCACGAGCGCATTGAGCTGCTGCTCGACCGTGACGCGGCGTTCCTCGAGCTGGGGACGCTGGCGGCCTGGGGCTCGGATTTCCCGACCGGTGGCAGCGTCGTCTCGGGCATCGGCGCCGTCAGCGGCGTCGAGTCCATGATCATCGCCAACGACCCGACGGTGCGCGGCGGCGCAAGTAACCCGTGGTCGCTGCGCAAGAGCCTGCGGATGCAGGACATCGCGCGCCAGAACCGGTTGCCGCTCATCTCCCTGGTGGAGTCCGGTGGCGCCGACCTGCCGACCCAGAAGGATGTGTTCATCCCCGGCGGTGCGATCTTCCGTAACCTCACACAGCTGTCCGCTGCGGGCATCCCAACTATCGCGATCGTGTTCGGCAACTCAACTGCCGGTGGGGCCTACCTGCCCGGGATGAGCGACCACGTCGTCATGATCCAGGAGCGCTCCAAGGTCTTCCTCGCCGGTCCACCCCTGGTCAAGGCGGCCACGGGTGAGGTCAGCGATGACGAGTCCCTCGGCGGTGCGGCGATGCACGCCCGCGTGTCGGGCCTGGCGGACTACTACGCCGTCGACGAGCAGGACGCCATCCACATCGGACGTCGGATCGTCGAGCGCCTCAACTGGGTCAAGGCCGGACCGGAGCCCCGGGCACAGGTGACGCCACCGCGCTACGACCAGGAGGAGCTGCTCGGCATCGTCCCCTCCGACCTCAAGGTGCCGTTCGACCCCGCTGAGGTCATCGCCCGCATCGTCGACGACTCCGATTTCGACGAGTTCAAGGCCTTGTACGGCACCTCGCTGGTCACCGGGTGGGCGCAACTGCACGGGTACCCGGTCGGGATCTTGGCCAACGCCCGCGGAGTGCTGTTCAGCGCGGAGTCGCAGAAGGCCGCGCAGTTCATCCAGCTCGCGAACCAGTCGGGCACCCCGCTGCTGTTCCTGCACAACACCACCGGTTACATGGTCGGCAAGGACTACGAGCAGGGCGGCATCATCAAGCACGGCGCGATGATGATCAACGCGGTGGCGAACTCCGGGGTGCCGCACATCTCGGTGCTTCTGGGAGCCTCGTACGGCGCGGGTCACTACGGTATGTGCGGACGTGCCTACGACCCGCGGTTCGTCTTTACCTGGCCGAGCGCCCGCTCGTCGGTCATGGGCGCCAAGCAACTCGCCGATGTGACGTCGATGGTTGCCAAAGCCTCGGCGCTGTCGCAGGGAAAACCGTTCGACGAGGACGCCAACGCCATCTTGCGCGCCGCGATCGAGAACCAGATCGAAGCGGAGTCGATGCCGATGTTCCTGTCCGGCTACCTCTACGACGACGGGGTCATCGACCCGCGCGATACGCGCACGATCCTCGGCCTGAGCCTTTCCGCCATCCACAACGCACCCGTCAAGGGCACCCAGTCCTTTGGCATCTTCCGGATGTGAGAGTCATGACAACACCGATCAGCACCGTCCTGGTCGCCAACCGTGGCGAGATCGCCCGCCGCGTCTTCGCCACGTGCCGGCGCCGCGGGCTCGGCACCGTCGCCGTCTTCTCGGATGCGGACACCGGCAGCGCGCACGTCGCCGAGGCGGACCTCGCCGTACGGCTGCCAGGCATGACGCCGGCGCAGACCTACCTGCGTGGTGATCTGATCATTGAGGCCGCCCGCCGGGCGGGCGCCGACGCCATTCACCCTGGATACGGATTCCTCTCGGAGAACGCCGCGTTCGCCAAGGCCGTCGGGGCCGCCGGGCTGACCTGGATCGGCCCGACGCCCGAGTCGATCGAGGCCATGGGCTCCAAGGTGAGGTCGAAGAAGATGATGGCCGAGGCGGGCGTGCCGGTCCTCACACGTCTCGAACCGTCGCAGATCCGCCAGGAGCACCTGCCTGTGCTGGTCAAGGCCTCCGCCGGCGGTGGCGGTCGCGGCATGCGCGTGGTGCACCGCCTGACGGACATGGACTCGGAGCTGGCCAACGCCGCTCGCGAGGCGGGGTCGGCCTTCGGGGACGCAACCGTGTTCTGCGAGCGATACCTGCAGCGTGGCCGCCACATCGAGGTGCAGGTCATGGCGGACACACACGGCACCGTCTGGGCGGTAGGTGAGCGGGAGTGCTCGCTGCAACGTCGCCACCAGAAGGTCATCGAGGAGGCGCCGTCCCCACTGGTCGAGCGGGTGGGTCCCGCCATGCGCGAGCGGCTGTTCGAGGCGTCGCGCCGGGCCGCTGAGACGATCGGATACCACGGGGCCGGCACGGTCGAGTTCCTCGCGGACGAGGACGGTGAGTTCTTCTTCCTGGAGATGAACACGCGACTTCAGGTCGAGCACCCGGTGACCGAGAACACGACGGGGTTGGACCTGGTCGCGCTGCAGCTGGACGTCGCTGCAGGAGAGCCACTCAGGGGTGAGGCGCCCACCGCGACCGGTTCCTCCATCGAGGCACGTCTCTACGCGGAGGACCCTGCGCGGGGGTGGCAGCCGCAGAGCGGCCCGGTGCACCGGTTCGCCGTGCCGGGGACCTCCAGCGAGTTCGCGGTGCTCACCGGCCGGGGGCTGCGCGTCGACTCGGGTGTCGTCGATGGCGACGTCATCGGCGTCCACTACGACCCGATGCTGGCCAAGGTCATCTCGGTGGCACCGACCCGCACGGAGGCGGCGAGGCTGCTGGCGAGCGCCCTGCGCCGGATGACGTTGCACGGACTGGTCACCAACCGGGACCTGCTCGTCAACACGCTGTGCCACCCCGCGTTCCTCGCAGGAGACATCGACACCGCGTTCTTCGACCGGCACGGTCTCGACGTCCTGGCGGCGCCGGCGGTCGACGCCGGGGGGGTACGGATCGCTGCGGTAGTCGCAGCCGTGTCCGACAGCGCCTTCGAGCGCTCGCAGGCTGTTGTCGCAGGCGGTGTTCCGAGTGGATGGCGCAACCTCGCCGCGGGCTACCAGCGTCGCTCCTATGCGCTGACCGATGATCAGGAGCTGACGGTCGGGTACCGCTTCGGCCGTCAGGGCCTCGAGCTCGAGCCCGGGGGTGACGGCGCGGGCCTCGCCAGCGCCACCCTGGTCTCGGCGAGCCCGTCGGCGGTGACACTCGAGGTGGACGGCGTCGTCCAGCGCTTCGAGGTCACGCGCTACGGCGACGTCTCAGCCCGCGAAGGCCAGCAGGTCGTCGTCGGCTCGGCCTCCGGCTCGGTGACCCTGCAGGTCTGCCCACGGTTCCTGCTGGCGACCTCCGGTGCGAGCGCAGGGTCACTAACGGCACCCATGCCCGGGTCCGTCATCCGGATCGCGGTGCAGGTGGGAGACGACGTCGAGGCCGGCCAGCCGCTGCTGTGGCTGGAGGCGATGAAGATGGAGCACACCGTCGCGGCAACCGCGGCAGGCCGTGTCGAGGAGGTTCGCATGCAGGTCGGCCAGCAGGTCGAGCTCGGCCAGGTTCTCGTGGTCGTCGCCGACACAAAGCAGGAGGTACCTGTATGAGTGAGTCAGAAAGCCTCTTCGTGCGATACGAGGTGAGCAACGGTGCGGCCGTGCTGACACTCGACTCCCCGCACAACCGCAACGCGCTGTCGGATCGCCTCGTGACCGACCTGCTGGACGGCCTGCGCCGGGCGGGTGAAGACGACGACGTGCGTGTGGTGGTGCTGACGCACACCGGGTCCACCTTCTGCGCCGGCGCCGACCTGTCCGCGGCGTCGTCCGCAGGCCCCGGCGATGTCGACGCCGCCCGTGCTCGCGGGGAGCAACTGCTGGCCGTGCTGCGGTGCATGGTGACATTCGACAAGCCGGTCATCGGCCGCATCGACGGGCACGTGCGCGCCGGGGGCATGGGCCTGGTGGGCGCGTGCGACATCGTGATAGCCGGGACCACGGCGACCTTCGGGCTGACCGAGTCGCGGCTGGGTCTGGCGGCGTCCGTTGTCTCGGTGACGCTGCTGCCGCGGCTCGCGCCAAGGCAGGCCTCGCGACTGTTCCTAACCGGCGAAACGATCGATGGGGCCGAGGCCGCCCGGATCGGCGTCGTCACCGAAGCTGTTGAGGACACCGGTGCCGCTGTGCAGGCCGTGATGGCGAGCCTGCGCAAGGCGTCACCGCAAGGTCTGCGGGAGTCGAAGGCCGTGGTCAACCATGATCTGGTGGCCGACCTGGACGCCGCGGCCGAGCGAGTCCTGGGGTTGTCGGCCCGGCTCTTCGCCAGTGATGACGCGCGTGAAGGCATGCTTTCCTTCCTGGAGAAGCGCGCGCCGAGCTGGGTGTCTTGAGCGCCGCCGGCGCCACCAGCGGTGAGCCAGCTGCCGCGGACTTGCGTGGTCGCGCCGCGGTCATGCCCGGCGGAAGCCGGGGCATCGCCCTGGCGATTGCGCTCGAGGTGGCGCGCGGCGGCGGCCAGGTCGTCCAGCTCGCCAAGACCGACACCCACGACCCCCTAGTGCCGGGCAGCCTCGCTCGCGTGGTCGCAGAGACCAGGACCGTCGGCGGCGTGCGGGTGTCTTTGGCCGGTGACGTTCGCAACGACGAGGACGTCGCGGGTGCGATGGCCACCGCGGTGGACCTGCTTGGCGACATCGACAGCATCGGCAACAACGCCTGGGTGCCGGACCTGTCGGCGACTGGTCAGGCACGGATGAATCCGCGCAGCCCCTGGAGGTGGTGACAGTGACAGCGCAGGCCTTGTCCGTGCCCACCCGCCAGCCGAAGCAGGAGCGCAGTCGAGTCACCCGTCAGACTCTGCTGGAGGCGGCGACGACGTGCCTGGCGACGAAGGGATTCTCCGCCTCGACGGTGGCGGTCATCGCCGCGGAGGCTGGCATCAGCCGCGGAGCCGCCCAGCATCACTTCCCGACCCGGGAGGTGCTGCTCACGGCAGCGCTGGAGTACATGTTCGATGTGCGCAGCCAACGAGTCCGCGAGGATGCCGAGTTGGTCATCCCGGGTGGTCGCAAGGAGGAGTTCGTCGTCGGTCTGATCGTCGACCTGTACTCGGGGCCGTTGTTCAAGGCTGCCCTGCAGGTGTGGACAGCGGCCGCCGCCGACGACGAGCTGCGTGCCCAGATCCTGCCTCTGGAGCGCAAGTTCGCCCGCGGTGCCCACGACATGGTGGTGCAGATGCTCAACGCGGACGACAGCGATCCGCACACCCACCGGCTGATCCAGGCAACCCTTGACCTGGCTCGCGGACTGGGGCTCGCTGACGTATTGACCGACGACTCAGTGCGGCGGACCAACGTCGCCAAGGCGTGGGCTCAGCAGCTGACGGGGATCAAGACCATCGACTGAATGACCCACCGATCACGCACAGATCCCCCGCCAGCCGGCAAGACAACGCCACTGCACCACGTTTCCACAGGTCAACAGTGGCTCCTACCTGCTGGTGGGCGATACCGGGATCGAACCAGTGACCTCTTCCGTGTCGGAATAGTCACCATGCTCAGCAATTCCCCACTGAGCTGGAGAACCGGTCGTGGACGTCCCCTGGACGTCACCGCCCATCTACGTGGCCGTTGTCAGGCACATAGTCAGTCATCCCGCACATCAGCGGACGTCCAAGGACATTCCACCGGTGTTCCCACTGGCGTCATACGGCGCCGGCCAGCCACCTCACTGGAGCCCTCGCGCCAGCCCAAGCGGTGTTGGAAGACGCAAGCAGCCGCGATGGGCCCCATGTGCAGTACCTGGTCGCTGTAGGCAAGAGCGCTTCACGAAACCTTCATGGAAACCATCGGGATATCTGCTGGGTGCGGGCCGACAGTAATGGGGAAGACCTGGGCCCGATGATCACGGCCCCACCGCACCCTGACACCGCGAAGATTGGGCAGACACCACAATGACCAGGACGGGCGATCGAACAAGCCAGACCAACCACAGTCGACCTACATGTGAAGCCTTCTGGTGGCGACGGATCCGCGTCGTGTCGGTGGGCGCCACGGTCGCCGCCATCGCAGTTGGCGGGCCCATCATGATCACCTTCGGCCAAGAGTCGGCCGCCGCGACGCGGGTCACGGTGGCCGCTGTTCCCGCCGGCGTGGGGTCCGACAGCCAGCCGGCGCCCACCAGCATGCCGGCGGACATGCCGGGGATGGACATGTCAGGGAGCTCGCCGGCACCCACGACCCCCGCCACCATGGCACCAGACATGCCGGGCATGGACATGTCAGGGAGCTCGCCGGCACCCACGACCCCCGCCACCATGGCACCAGACATGCCGGGGATGGACATGTCCGGGAGCTCTGGCGGTGCTTCCGTCCACCGGCCGCTGGCGCCGGTACTGGGCACCTTCGGTGGCGGGTCGGCGGCGGTGCTGCTCACGGCCGGGATGATGCGCCGGAAGGATCGCGCCGCCGGTCTAGCCAAGAAAGCGGCTCGTGCCGCGGACAGGAGCGGGAAATGAGCGAGGACCTCCAGACGCGGCCAAAGCGCTCGTCGCGGCCCGAGCACATCGCCAGCACCAGGACTGACCCGGACGACGCGTGGTTCGACCGGCAGCCGGGTGAACCCCTGGGCCGTGACATTCTCAAGAACCGGTTCGTCTCCGCCGTGATGCGTAGCCGGTGGTACCCCGGTGCGTTCCAGATCCCGATCGCGGCCGTGTTCGGCCTGGTCGCCTATGAGCTCCTGGCTGGGCCCCCGGACGCCCATGACAACGCCGGCACTGCCCTGATGTGGGTGCTGTGGTGGCCCCTGCTGCCGCTGCTGTACGTGCTCTTCGGGCGCCTGTGGTGCGCGGTCTGCCCGTTCGCGGCGCTGTCCGACTTCGTCCAGAAGCTCGTTGGTGTCAACCGGCCCGTGCCACCCTTCCTGAAGAAGTACGGCATCTGGGTCATCGACGCCACGTTCCTGGCCATCACCTGGGCCGACCATGTCTTCGGGATCGTCGAATCCCCATGGGGTTCCGGGATCCTGCTGCTCCTGCTCACGTTTGGGGTGATCGTGTCGGGGGCATTCTTCCAGCGGCGCACCTTCTGCCGGTACCTCTGCTTCCTGGGCGGGCTGTCGGGCAACTACTCCCGGACCGGGATGCTCGCACTTCGCGCGGACCAGCAGGTCTGCGCGACGTGCACCTCAAAGGCCGCCTGCTACAACGGCACCGACACGGTCGCCGCGTGCCCACTGTTCTCCTTCCCCCGCACCATGGACTCCAGCGCGAACTGCAACCTGTGCGCGAACTGCATCAAGTCCTGCCCGAACGACGCGATCACCATCACCGTC
>Ga0208587_1001197_pt1 | contig 13880 bp, 11 predicted proteins | sample NGESurdeep092012_7_FD_184472 | JGI IMG/M metagenome (GOLD analysis project Ga0208587, IMG submission 184472) | Arctic peat soil microbial communities from Barrow, Alaska - NGEE Surface sample 210 deep-092012 (SPAdes) | ecosystem: Environmental > Terrestrial > Soil > Wetlands > Peat ...
CCCGACCCAGAGGGTAACCCCGGTCGCGGCTCTGATTGACACCGCGGCAACTCCAATCGGAGCCGCGCGCGTAAGCAAGCGGTTTCCCGAGGCCCCACGACCCGGCCCATTCGCGATACAGGCGGTGCCCCCGCGCGGTCCTGAACTACGCCCCGATTCCCAACTCGTGCGACCCGTACTCTTTCAACTTATTGTGTAAGGTCTTGAGGCTGATCCCGAGGATCTCCGCCGCGCGCGTCTTGTTATTCCGCGTGTGTGCCAGCGTCCGCAGAATCAGCCCCTTCTCCGCCTCTTCCACCGTGGTGCCGATCTGGAACTTCACCTCATCGGCATCGTCCGCCGCCGCAACCGCCGCCGCCGGCTGAGCGGCCGCGGCGACACCCGCCATGGCCGGCCGGCTTTGCAGGAACGCCGGCAGGTACTTCACCTCGATGGTTCCTTCGCCCGCCAGAATCACCGCGCGCTCCAGCACGTTACGCAGTTCGCGCACATTCCCCGGCCAGCGGTGCCGATCGAGGCATTCCAGCACCTCAGAAGAGACCTCGGTGACCCGGCAAGCGTGCTTGCGGTTCATATCCCCGATCAGCGTCTCCACCATCGCGGGGATGTCTTCCTTGCGCTCGCGCAGTGGAGGTAGATGAATGTGAAATACGTTCAGCCGGTAGAAAAGATCCTCGCGCAGATGCCCGCCAGAGACCGCCTCCTCCGGCGCCTTGTTGGTCGCCGCCACTACCCGCACATCCACCTCAAACTCCGTCCGTCCGCCCAACCGCCGTACTTTGGAATCCTCCAGAATGCGCAGTAGCTTGGCCTGCGTCAGCATCGGCATCTCGCCGATCTCGTCCAACAGCAGCGTCCCGTGCTGCGCCACTTCGAAACACCCCGCGCGCCGTTCGCTGGCTCCCGTGAACGACCCCTTCTCGTGGCCGAACAGTTCGCTTTCGATCAGTGTCTCCGGCAGCGCCGCGCAGTTGATCGCCACGAACGGCCCGTGCCGCCGCGGGCTCAGCGCATGCAGTGTCCGCGCCACCAGTTCCTTGCCGGTGCCGCTCTCGCCGGTGATCAGCACGCACGCCTTGCTGGGCCCCGCCTGTTGCAGGAGCGCAAAAATCTCCTGCATGCGCGGCGCCATGCCCACCATTTCACCCAGCGATCCCTTGTAGACCAGGTTGCGCTCCAGCACGCGCTTCTCGGAGCGCAGTTCCGCGTGCGAGCCCGCGCGGCGGATCAGCACCTCCAACTGGGAGGGCTGGATCGGCTTCTCCAGGAACCAGTAGGCCCCCAGTTCGTGCACCGTCTTGACGGCGGTCTCGATGTTCCCGTAGGCCGTCAGCACGATGGTCGGCGGCATGTCGCCGCCTTCACGCAGACGTTTTAGAAAACCGAAGCCGTCCAGGCCCGGCATGTTCAAGTCGGTCAGAATCACATCGGCGGCAAACTCGTTGAGCTTTTGCAGCGCTTCGTTGCCCTCGGCCGCCGTTTCCGGCGTCATGCCCCACGCCGAGACCATGGCCGCCAGGCCGGAGCGCTGGCTGGCTTCGTCATCCACAATCAGAACTTTCAGCCGTTGGTTCAAAGAGAGGTTCCTTCCCGGAAGCGGACCGTCCTACTCATTTTACGCCCGAACCGCGGGTCGTCGTTCGGAACGGATGATAATGATAAGATTGAAGGTAATTTCAGCATTTCGGGACAACGTCGCTCCGCGAAATCGTACGCAATCGCACGAGGAATGACCGTGGGAAATCTGGTCCGTCAGGCAAGGCGCCGCATTCTAGGCAACCAACTCTTCACCCAGGGGGCGAATGCCGCCAGCGCCGCGCTGGCCGCCTTTATCCTGCTGCTGCTCTTCGGTACCCAGACGCTGAGTTGGCCGGTGGCGCTCGCCATCCCGCTGGGCGCCGCCGCGTTCGGAATCTATCGCGTGAAGCGGCACATGCCGTCGCCTTACTCCGTTGCCCAACTGGTCGATCGGCGTCTCGGGCTCGCCGACAACCTGTCCACCGCGCTTTTCTTCAGCGAAGTCGATCCCGGCGCGCGGGTGGCGCCGGATGTCCGCCGCGCTCAGTTTGAGGAGGCCGGCCGCCTCGCCCAATCCGTCGATGTGCGCCGCGCCGTGCCCTACACCATGCCGCGCGCCGTCTATCTGATGGCCGGCCTCGCGCTGTTAGCCGGCAGCCTGTTTGCGCTGCGCTACGGCCTTTCCCGCCGTCTCGACCTGAAGCAGCCGCTGGCCAACTTCCTGCCCGAATCGCTGACCGGCGGCAAGCCCGTCCGCCAGGCCAACAACGCGCGCCGCAACGCCAAGCAGACTGCCGAAACGCCCGACGACGGCAGTACCCCCTCGAATCAGGATCAGCAGGCTCCTGGCCAGCAGGACCCCAACCAGGAGATTCAAACCCCCGGCGATGCCCAGACCGAAGCCATCGCCAAGATGGATGCCAAGTCATTCCCGATCCAGAAACCCGGCGAGCAGGGCGACAACGAAATGGCCTCCGACGATGCCGATTCCGAGGGCGAATCTGCCGCCGCCAAGAACGGCGAAGAGAGCCAGAACGGCCAGCCGGGCGACAGCCAAGGCGGGAAGGGCGAGAAACCGCAGAACGGCGAGAAGCCGGACGCCAAGAACCCGAGCGAAAGTTCCAGCCTGATGAGCAAGTTGAAGGACGCCTTCCAGAATCTGCTCTCCAGAGCCAAACCCCAGCAGAACCAGCAAGGCTCCCCTCAACAGGGCAAGGATCCGAAATCCGCGCCAGCCAAGTCGCAGCAGGGCTCTAAGCAAAACGGCAAGGATGGCCAACCGCAGAACGGCAGCCAGCAGGGCGATGCGCAGGAAGGCGAGGACGGCCAGGAGGCCAAGAACTCGGAGAACAAGCAGCAGGGGAAAGGCCAGGGCAAGAGCGATTCCGAGCAATCCAGCAAGCAGCCCGGCAGCGGCATCGGCAGCCAGGATGGCGATAAGGCCATCAAGAACGCCGAGCAACTCGCCGCCATGGGCAAGATCAGCGAGATCCTGGGCAAGCGCTCCGCCACCATCAGCGGCGAAGCCACGGTGGAAGTGCAGACTACCAATCAGCAACTACGCACGCCCTATGCGCAGAAGGGCGCACAGCACACCCAGGGGGGCGCGGAAATCAGCCGCGACGAAGTCCCCGTGGCGCTACAGCCCTACGTGCAGCAATACTTCGAGCAGGTGCGGAAGCAGTCCGCGCCGGCCGTGCCAGCGGTGAAGCAGTAGGACAGACCATCGTCTGTCCTACTGCTATTCCCAGGCGCGCTTGGGGACGCCGCGGTCGCGATCCTTCACGCGATCGTACTGGTAAAGCGTGGACACGGTCCCCAGCCCCTCGTTGTACAGGCTCTTGAGCCCGAGCCTCTCCTTGAGGTCGGCTTCGAAAGCGTGCAGCGCCTGGAGTTCGTCCGCCAGCGCCGGCTTCTTCTTCCCGCTGGGCGCGCGGAAGAATTTCTGGAATCCGCCGTCCACCAGCACGGCGATCTCGCCGGCCATCCCCACGCCCGCGCGATCCTCCACCTGGAGTACACCGCCAGCTTCCTTGAGGTCCACCGCGCAAGCCCCGCGGCTCACCCGGACTGTGCCGCCCGGCTGCGGCGCAAGCGTGAAGCCGGCTCCCTGTAGAGTATCCACCCGTTCCTGAAAGCTCGGATTCCGCACGCGCGCTCGACGAAAGAACATACAGCCATTATAGAATGTGCGGCCGCCACGTTGAATGAACTTGAAACCCCAGGAGACCCGGTCCGACACCGGATCTGCTGGAGCAATCGAAGGAACCGAGCGAGGCCTAATTTTTAATCGTAGTCAAGATCAGGGCCGGACTACTGTACCCGCCGGTCGACGCTACCACCGGCACGTCTCCGTTGGGCAGACCGCTCGGGACGACCACATTGAACTGATACACCCCGGGATAGATGAGGCCCGCAAACACGACCTGGCCGGCGACATTGTCGAACAGGATTGCCGGCGTGAGGAGCAGCGGCGCCGGCGTGGATACTACCGCACCGCTGACCGCGGCCGGAGTGGTAACACCAAAACCAGTGCCGAACAGCACGATGGTCTCGCCCGGAGCGGCTGGCGTGCTGTTATTAGGCACCAGGGTCGTCGGGCCTACCACGGTGCTATTCGCGTGAAATGCCTCCACATATGCGGCATTTGTGGGGTAGAGAAAGAGCGCCGGCGCGACAATCTGTGCGCCGACACTGACGGTGGCGCTGGTCAAGCTATTATTCGAGATGGCCACCGTCACGGTTCCGCTCGTGGGCAACTCGACCGGCGTGACCAGGTTGATCTGCACCGGGCTGAGGTAGGTGATGAAACCGGGTTGGCCGTTGATCGTGACCGTAACTCCATCCACCGTAGTGGGGAATCGGTTGTTAACAAAGTCCAATGAGGAGATGGAACGCTTGGTAGCAGCAAGATTCGTTCCTTTGATGGTTATGAAGGTGTTGGGGGCGATCCCGCCCGCAGCTTGCGCGGCGTTCGTAATCGCGCTTGCGGCCACATTGGGATTCGCCTGGATGCTGCCCAGTATCCCGTGCTTCTGACCGCCCGGGCCGGCGGTGAAGTACACAGCGTTACTGTCGCCGCCACTGCCGCCATTACCGAAGTACAGGGCCCACAGGCCCGGAAGCACAATGTTATTGCCGCTTGGGTCCTGCAGGGTTCCCTGGAACGCGCCGGTGGTCGCGTCGTAAGCATTGATCATGCCATCGCCGAAGTTGCCGACCAGCAGAGTGCCAGCGAACTTGCCGAACGTGGCGGGCGCGATGGCGAGACCCCACGGAGAGTTCAGAAGACTGCCCGTGCCGCCAGCCACCAGCGACTGCAGCAGCTTGCCGGTCGAATCGAACACGCTGACATAGCCGTTACCCACCCCGGAGACGTCGAACTTCTTGTTGGCGTCCTGCTTGGCATAGGCCACGTAGAGCTTGCCACCGATGTTCCAAATATTGAACGGCGCGAATCCCGCGGGCACCTTGGCATCGACGAAAGACCCGGCGGGCATAGTGACCGGCTTGAACTGGGAATCAAAAACGTCGATGCCTCCGGATTTGAAGTTCGCCGCATACAGTTGCACCGTCGGGGTCACTACCAGGGCGAGGCCCTTGTAAACGGCCGAACTGGAGTTGTCCCTCTGCGTCAAAGCCTGGGTGGCATCCGCGCCGCTCGCCCAGGCGGAGAGAACACCATCTTCCGTTACAAAGATGAAGCCCGCCGCCACCGGGGCCTTGCCTGGGGCGGTCACGGGAAAGGTCGGGGGTGTTGTGGCCGGCACGATATTAGACACGATGCCGGTGCACGATCCCTTAGAGCCACCCGCGCCGGGTACGGTCGGCTGCGTCGTAGCGTTAGGCGTGCCCATGGGGGTGGCATTCGTGGCGTTGACCGTGTAGATCGTCGAGAGGCCCAAGTCGCACACCCAGAAGGGACTGGTCGCGGACGCGACGTTGCCCCATGGGTTGATCAACCGGGGATCGTAGAAATCGGCGGTCGCGGTGGACTTATCGTCGGCGACTAGATTGTGCACCAGGTAACCGGTCGCCGCAGGCAACATTTGTGACGACAAAGTCAGAAAAACACAGATGGCAGGTATTCTCATGGCTTCAACAGAATACAGTATGATTGCGCCAAAAGTTAGCGACCGCGTATGATTTTACACTTCTCCTGCAACAAGCTGCGTGTCCTTCCGCACGCCGTTCGACGGGTCGCGGCTCAGATATGCACAAGGCGGAGCCTTATGCCACCCTTGGTATCATGGAAAGCGAAGGTTTCCCCTCCCCAATGGCCTCGCAATCCGAATCGGAAATGGGCATCAATAGCTGGCTCGAAGACGAGCTGTATCAACAGTACCTGCACGACCGTTCCACCGTCGATGAAAGCTGGAAGCACGTATTCGAAGAGCCCCGCCCACTGGCCAACGGCGCCCCGGCAGCACCCCTCAAGGTCGCCGTCCCCGCGCCCGGGCCCGGCGAGCAGTTGGCGCCCTTGCGCGGCGCCGCCGGACGGATCGCCGAAAACATGGCGGCCAGCGTCTCCATTCCGCTCGCCACCTCACAGCGCACCATCGCCGTCAAGGTGATGGATGAAAACCGGCGCATCATCAATCAGCACCGCACCCTCGTCGGCCGCGGCAAAGTTTCCTATACCCACCTCATCGGCTGGGCCATCGTCAAAGCCCTGGAAGAAATCCCCGGACTCAACCACGCCTACGCCGAGCGCGACGGCCAGCCCTTCCGTCTGGTGCGGCCCCAGGTGAACCTCGGCATCGCCATCGACGTCCCGGGCAAGGACGGCGCGCGCAGCCTCATGGTGCCCAACATCAAGAACGCTGGCGCGCTCAGTTTCCAGGAATACGTCACCGCTTTCGACGACCTTGTGGCCCGCGCCCGCCGCGCCAAACTCACCCCCGCCGATTTCCAGGGCACCACCATTTCTCTCACCAACCCCGGCACCGTCGGCACCATGTCCTCCAGCCCGCGCCTCATGATCGGCCAGGGCGCCATCATCGCCGCCGGCGCCATCGGTTACCCCGCCGAATACCTCGGCGCCGCCGGCGAGACGCGCGCCATGCTGGGCATCAGCAAAGTGATGACGCTCGCCTGCACCTACGATCACCGCATCATACAGGGCGCCGAATCCGGCATGTTCCTGGGCCGCGTGCAAGCCCTGCTCGATGGCAAGGACGGGTTCTACGAAGAGGTATTCGCCCACCTTCGCATGCCGCACCAACCGGTGCGCTGGGAGACCGACCGCAAACCCGCCCTGCCCGGCATGAACGCCGCGCGCTACGCCGAGATCGCCAAGGAAGCCGGGATCATGCAGATGATCAACGCCTACCGCGTGCGCGGCCACCTGATCGCCGATCTCGACCCGCTGGGCGCCGAACCCAGCTACCACGCCGAACTCGACCCCGAAACCTACGGCCTCACCATCTGGGATCTGGACCGCGAATTCCTCACCGGCAGCTTCGCCGAAGCGGGGCGCCTTCCGAGCCACGAAGGCGCACCCAAAGCGGTGGCGACCCTGCGCGAAATCCTGGAGACCCTGCGCCAGACCTATTGCGGCAAAATCGGCTGCGAGTACATGAATATCCAGGTGCCGGAGCAGAAGCGCTGGCTGCAACAGCGCATGGAGCCCGAGGCCAACAACTGGGCGCTCGACCGCGACACCCGCATGCGCATCATGCGCTCTGTGATGGCGGGCGAGGAGTTCGAACATTTTCTGCACTCCCGCTTCGTCGGCCAGAAGCGATTCGCGCTCGAAGGCGGCGAAACCGCGCTCGCCATCCTGGAAGAAATCCTGGAGCGCGCCGCCCTTGGCAACGTCCACGAACTGGTGGTCGGCATGGCCCACCGCGGGCGCCTCAACATCCTCGCCAACACGGTCGGCAAGGACGTTAAACAGATCTTCAGCGAATTCGAAGGCGACATCGACCCGAGCAGCACGCAAGGCTCGGGCGACGTCAAGTATCACCTCGGCGCCACGGGCGTGCGCCAGACCTCCAGCGGCCGCGAGATCGTGGTCTCCGTCGCGCCCAACCCGAGCCACCTGGAAGCCGTCGACCCGGTAGTCGAAGGCATCGTCCGTCCCAAGCAGGATCGCCTCGGCGATACGGCGCGCGAACGCGTCATCCCCGTCCTGATCCACGGCGATGCGGCCTTCGCCGGACAGGGCGTGGTGGCCGAGACGCTCAACCTCTCGCAGCTCGACGGCTACTCCACCGGCGGCACCATCCACCTGATCATCAACAACCAGATCGGCTTCACCACCCTGCCCGACGAATCGCGCTCCACGCCCTATTCCACCGACATCGCGCGCGGCGTGCAGGCGCCCATCTTCCACGTCAACGGCGACGATCCAGATGCCGCTATCCGCGTGGTGCAGATCGCCTTCGACTACCGCCAGCAGTTCAAGAAGGATGTGGTCATCGACATGATCTGCTACCGCCGCCACGGCCACAACGAAGGCGACGACCCCAGCTACACGCAGCCCATCCTGTACCGCAAGATCAAGGAGCATCCCTCCGTCGCGGTGCTCTACCAGCAGCGCCTGGTGCGCGAAGGCGTGGCCACCGACCCGGAGTGCGCTGGGATCCGCAAGGAGTGCGCCGCGCGCCTCTCCGCCGCCTACGACGCCGCGCAGGAGCGCGCCGAGCACTACGACATCCAGGAGCTCAGCGCGGTCCCCGGCGAAGAGATCGGCGGCTACTGCCCGCGGACCGCCGTCAACCACCAGGTGTTAGAGCGCGTGATCCGCGGCATCACCCAGTTCCCCGAAAACTTTCACCTGCATCCCAAACTGCGCGGCTTCATCGAAAAGCGCCGCGAAGTCATCGCCAAGGGCGGCAATTTCGATTGGGCTTTCGGCGAAGCGCTGGCCTTCGGCACGCTGGCGCTCGAAGGCACCGCGGTGCGCCTCAGCGGCCAGGATTCCGGCCGCGGCACCTTCAGCCAGCGCCATCTGGCGTTCTACGATTCCGAAACCGGCAAGCGCTACTTGCCCACGCAGCACATCTCGCCCGACCAGGGGCGCTTCGACGCGCTCGATAGCTCGCTCAGCGAGTACGCCGTGCTGGGCTTCGAGTTCGGCTACTCTGTGGCCGAGCCGCTGGCGCTGGTCATCTGGGAAGCGCAGTTCGGCGATTTCGCCAACGGCGCGCAGATCATGATCGACCAGTTCATCTCCTGCTGCGAGCAGAAGTGGGGCCAGCCCAGCGGCCTGGTGATGCTCCTCCCCCACGGCTACGAAGGGCAAGGCCCCGAACACTCCAGCGCGCGCATTGAGCGCTACCTCACGCTCTGCGCGGAAAACAACATGCAGGTGTGCAACTGCACCACCCCGGCGCAATACTTCCACCTGCTGCGCCGCCAGATGTACGGCGGGAGCGACCGCCGCGGCGTGCGCAAGCCGCTGATCGTCTTCACGCCCAAGAGCCTGCTGCGCCACCCCAGGGCGGTATCCACGCTACAGGATTTCACCAGCGGCGGCTTCACCGAGATCATGAGCGATGCCGGCGTCACCGACAACGCCCGCATCGCGCGCGTGGTCTTCTGCTCCGGCAAGGTCTACTACGATCTGTTGGCCGCGCGCGAGGAACGCAAGGCGGACCACGTCGCGCTGCTCCGCGTGGAGCAACTCTACCCGTTTGCCGCCGATCAGGCGCGCGATCTGCTGGCGCGCTACAGCCCGGCGGCGGAGGTGGTGTGGGCGCAAGAGGAGGCGCGGAATATGGGTCCGTGGCGCTTCCTGCGCGAGTGCATACAGCCGCTGCTCGTCGAGACGCGGCGCGAAGTGCGGTACGTGGGGCGGTCGGAGAGCGCGAGCCCGGCGACGGGGTCCGGGAAGCGGCACCAGCAGGAGCAGGCGGAAATCATCAACGACGCGCTGACCGCTGGGGCGATTTCGCAGACACGGAAGGTGCGCGTGGTGGCACGGCGGAAGAAGTAGGGGTGCGTGGGGCGGACCCCCGGTCCTGGGGTCCCCACTAGGGACGACGCCCCCGTCGGCTTGCGCGGTATGGATGGTTTTGCTGGCGAGAAGCGGGTCCAGGGGGGTCCGCCCCACAAGCGCTGCAGGAGCTTGACAGCGTCCGCAGATATGCGAACAATTGGAGAGAACGCTTGCCCCCCAAGGAGGTCTGATATGGCCCGTGCCCGCCGCTTTCAATCCGACACGCTACAGTATTTTTGGGAACGCTATATCGGCGACGATGCGGAACGCATCGCCGAGTACGAACAGGCCGCCGCCGATGTTGATGTGGCCCAGGCAATCTACGAAATGCGCACTCAGGCGGGGTTACGCAACGCCAGTTGGCCGGCAAACTGGGGACGACCGCATCCGTAATTTGCCGGCTCGAAGATGCCGATTACGAGGGACATTCTCTGGCCATGTTGCGGCGCATCGCGGAAGTACTTGGCAAACGCATCGAGATCCGCTTCGTGCCCGCGGATAAGCCCAAGCGTCGCGGTTCACGTAAAGTCGCGTAGCGGTTCCATCGCTCACGCTGCCGCTGGCGCGAAGCAAGAAGTTACCGTCCGACGGCCAATGGTTTCGTGCCACACTTGGAACTGGAGGCGTTATGGGCAGCGGCAGCGCACAGATCGTTTTGCCCGCCGATCTCCTTCAGGAAATAGACGAACTGGTCGGCATCAGCGCGAGAACTGAGGTCATCACCGACCTCGCACGGCGGGAGGTGCACTGTCTACGGCTGCTGCAGTTCCTCGGTGAGAAGCCGTCTGGCTGGGATCTGGAACAACACCCCGAACTGAAGGACGGCGCGGCGCAGTGGGTAGAGTCCATCCGGCGTGACGACGAGCCTACAAACGGCGAGACCCACCGGAACTGATGCGGCTGAACCTCCCCGCCATCCTCCTCCCCACCGCGTCGTGGTGTTAACCTAATTTCGGAGAAGCGGCACATGATCATCGGCGTTCCTAAGGAAATCAAAGACCACGAAACACGGGTAGGGCTCGTGCCCAGCGGCGTGGCCGCGCTGCGCGAGGCGGGCCATGAAGTACTGGTGGAAGCTCACGCGGGCGAAGGCAGCTCGCTGGCGGACCACGAATATGCGGAGGCCGGCGCGTCGATCCTCGACCGCGCGGCGGAGGTCTGGCAGCGCGCCGATCTCATCGTCAAAGTCAAAGAGCCGCAAAAGGCCGAGTACGCGTTCTTCCGCCCCAACCTCATCCTCTTTACCTACCTGCACCTCGCGCCCCTGCCCGAGCTCACCGACAAGCTGGTGGCCACCAAGGTCAACGGCGTGGCCTACGAAACCATCCGCGAGCGCGATGGATCGCTGCCGCTGCTCATCCCGATGAGCGAAGTCGCCGGACGCATGAGCGTGCAGGTGGGTGCGCAGTATCTGGAACGCCCCTCGGGCGGACGCGGCATTCTGCTCGGCGGCGTCCCCGGCGTGGCGCCCGGTAACGTCGTCATCCTCGGCGGCGGCATCGTCGGCACCAACGCCGCGAAAATCGCCATCGGCATGGGGGCGCACGTGGCCATCATCGACCGCAACCTCAACCGCCTCCGCGAGCTCGACGATATCTTCAGCGGACAGGTGGTCACGCTCGCCTCCAATGCCTGGACCATCAGCGAGAATCTCAAGACCGCCGATCTGGTGGTGGGCGCCGTGCTCGTTCCCGGCGCCTCCGCCCCACGGCTGGTGCGTAAGGAAACGATCGCCAAGATGAAGCGTGGTTCCGTCGTGGTGGATGTCGCCATCGACCAGGGCGGCTGCTTCGAAACCTCGCACGCCACCACGCACACCGAGCCCATCTATTTCGTCGATGGCGTGCTCCACTATTGCGTCTCCAACATGCCGGCCGCCGTGCCTCACACGTCGACCCTGGCGCTCACCAACGCGACCTTCCCCTACCTGCTCGAGCTGGCGGACCACGGGCTGGAAGGCGCCTGTCAACGTCACGCCGCGCTGCGCGAAGGCGTCAACACCTATAAGGGTTTCGTCACCTACAAAGGCGTCGGCGAATCCCAGGGACGCGAATGGCGCGCCATGGCGAGCGTAACGTAAAACAAGATTTCCCGCAAAGAACGCAAAGAACGCAAAGCGGCAAGCCGCAAACGGAACATCGCGCAGCGTTCTATGACGCGGACGATCTCCGGGAAGAATGCCCCCACGAATGGGGGCATGGCAGCCTGGAAGGCTACGCTACGGTGCTTTTGCGCCTTTGCGAGATACTTTTCTTTCTCACGCCACTGGAGTAAGCTTCGGACATGCCCGCCCTCGATTCCCTGGAGACGCCACCGCCGCCATTGACCGCGCTCTCCGAAGACGAACAGCTCTTCCAGACCACCGTGCGCAGGTTCGCCCGCGAACAGATCCGCCCCTACGTGCGCGAAATGGACGAGGCCGGCGTCTTCCGCAAAGACATCATCAAACAGTTCTTCGACATGGGCCTCATGGGGATCGAAATCCCCGAGGAATACGGGGGCCAGGGCGGCACCTTCTTCCAGGCCATTCTCGCCGTGGAAGAACTCTCCGCCGTGGACCCCTCGGCCGGCGTGATCGTCGACGTGCAGAACACCATCTGCAACAACGCGCTGCTGCGCTGGGCCACGCCCGAGCAGAAGTCGAAATACCTGCCCCGCCTGGCCGGGAACACCGTCGCCTCCTACGCGCTCTCCGAAGCCGGATCGGGCTCCGACGCCTTCGCCATGGCCACGCGCGCCGAAGACCACGGCGACCATTTCCTGCTCAACGGCCGCAAGCTGTGGATCACCAATGCCGCCGAGGCCGGCTTCTTCCTGCTCTTCGCCAACGCCAACCCGGAGGCCGGCTACAAAGGAGTCACCGCGTTCCTGGTGGAGCGCGAATTCCCCGGCTTCCAGGTGGGCAAGAAGGAAGACAAGCTCGGCCTGCGCGCCTCCTCCACCTGCGAACTGATCATGGACAACTGCCGCGTCCCCCGCGAAAACGTCATGGGCGATGTCGGCAAGGGCTACAAGATCGCCATCGAGACCCTCAACGAGGGTCGCATCGCCATCGGCGCGCAGATGATCGGCCTGGCCCGCGGCGCGCTCGATCACGCCATCGCCTATGCCCGCGAACGCAAGCAGTTCGGCAAACCCATCGGCGAATTCCAAGGCGTTCAGTTCGACCTCGCCAAAATGGCCATCCAGGTGGAAGCCGCGCGCCTGCTGGTTTACAATGCCGCCCGCCTGCGCGACGCCGGGCTCCCCTTCCTCACGGAGGCGGCCATGGCGAAGTATTATAGTTCTGAGATCGCGGAACAGGTGGCGTCGAAAGCCATCGAAGTCCATGGCGGGGTGGGCATCACCAGGGATTACCCCGTCGAGAAGCTCTATCGCGATGCCAAAATCGGGCGCATCTACGAAGGAACCAGCAATATACAGCTCCTGACTATCGCGAAGAAACTATTGGGTAAGTGAGTCCGTCTCTCAATTTGGGGGAAAAATGCGCGTAATCGTTCTCTCCGCCGCTGTCGCGGCCTTGTGCCTGCCCGGCTGGGCGGCCGACGACGTCAATCCGGCCGACATCATCCGGAGATTTGCCGCCAAGGAACTCGAGTTCCAGCAAGCGCGCAACAACTATACCTATCGCCAGAGCGTGAAGCTGGAGGAAGTCAACGGCGGCGGGAAGTGGGAAGAGGTGGACGACATCATCTTCACCCCGGAAGGCAAACGCATCGAAAAGGTTATCTACGCCCCCGTCATCTCCCTCCGCCAGATCAGCCTGTCTCCCGAGGACGTGCAGGATCTGCGCAACGTGCAGCCCTTCGTGCTCACCACGCCCGAGATCCCGGACTACGACATCCAGTACCTCGGCAAGGAAAAAGTCGACGATATCGGCTGCTACACCTTCTCGGTCAAGCCCAAGAAGATGGTCACGGGCAAGCGCTACTTCGAAGGCCAGATCTGGGTGGACGATCAGGACCTGCAGATCGTCAAGACCTATGGCAAAGGCGTCGGGCTTTTGAAGCGCAACTCCGACCAGGCCTTCCCCAAGTTCGAAACCTACCGCGAACAGATCGATAAGAAATACTGGTTTCCCACCTACACCCGCGCCAACGATACCCTGCACTTCAAGAGCGGCGAAAACGTACCCGTCCGCATGACCGTGAAGTATCAGGATTACAAGAAGTACGAAGGCCGCTCCACCATCAAGTTCGGCGACGTGGTCGAGGATGGCAAAACGGGTACAACCCCGCCCACCACACCACCCACCGCCCCCCCGACGAAGAAAAAATAGACGTGTCAGGTAACCGCTCCCGACCCCGGGGGTACCCCGGGGTCGGGAGCGGTCGCCGTGCCCCTCATCGCCGTCCAAAAGAGTTTATGGTAGGAATGACGCATTGAGTCTTCCTCTATGAACGGACTACCAAGAACG
>Ga0208587_1001199_pt1 | contig 13861 bp, 14 predicted proteins | sample NGESurdeep092012_7_FD_184472 | JGI IMG/M metagenome (GOLD analysis project Ga0208587, IMG submission 184472) | Arctic peat soil microbial communities from Barrow, Alaska - NGEE Surface sample 210 deep-092012 (SPAdes) | ecosystem: Environmental > Terrestrial > Soil > Wetlands > Peat ...
TACACCATCCCCGGCCGCAATTTTCAGGTGGGGCAGGAACTTACGCCTTCCGTCCGCCGGGCCGTCAACGAATTGGTTGCCACCTTGGAAAAGCAATTGGCCGCCCCTCAGCCTTAGCAGGCTGCTGAAAAAGGACTAGCCGCCGATGAACGCCGATAAACGCCGATAAGCAATTTGTTGTTTTTTGTGCTTGTGTTTATCTGCGTTCATCTGTGTTCATCGGCGGCTCAAAATGCTTACTCCGCTTTGGTCAGGCGGTCTTTATACAGCGCGAAGACGCGCTTGAAGTCCAGGCCGAACATCACCGTCACCGGGGTGGCGGCGGGCGCCACGCGGCGGTCCAGCGGCACCGTCGAGCCGTAGAACTGGCCCCACGCGGTCTGCACGTCGATGTAGCGCGATTCGAACTTGGTCACAAAGTCGGGGTCCAGCAGGTAGGCTGCGGCCAGAGAGTCCCACAGGTATCCGGTGGCATCGGGCTTCTTCAGGAACGCCGGATAGCGGTTGCCGAGATCTTCGCGGAAGAGCTCCGTCACCGGCGTGTGCGCTCTGGCGATCTGGTCGAACTCGGGCTTGCGGATGCGCGCCAGGTTGCAGATATCCAGGCCGAACATCGTCTTTTTCGGAATGCCCGAGCGCAGCACGATGCGCGCGGCTTCGGGGTCGAACCAGAAGTTGAACTCCGCGGCGTTAGAGGCGTTGCCCGGCACGCGGATGTTGCCGCCCATGAAAACGATGCGCTTGATCTCGGTTGCGATCTCGGGTTTCATGCGCAGCGCCAGCGCGATATTGGTCATCGGTCCCAGCGCCAGGATGGTCACTTCGCCGGGGTGCCGCTCGATTTCGGAGATCAGCAGGTTGATCGCGTCATGGCGCGGTTTGCGCGCCGTCAGCTTGCTGCCGGGAGCGGGAATCACCGCCGCCGCATCCTGCGCGAAGGCGCCGATGTAGCTCAGCGTCCCCCAGCGGCGTTCCGATTCCTTGGCCATCGCCGCCGTGTGGATCAGCGGACCGTCGGCGCCCATGGCGACCGTAATCTGCCCCCGCTTGAGCAGGTCCAGGATGTGGAACATGTACTCGGCGCCCTGCGGCCCCCAGACATTTCCCGGCACGATGGTAATGCTCTGCACGGAGACCTGCGCCGGACTGCGCAGCAGCATGACCAACGCGGCGCCATCGTCGCCGAAAAGGCCGGAATCGGTATCGAACAGAACCAGATCCTTGGCGGCGCCCCAAAGCCCCGACAGCACCAGGAATCCCGCCAGCAAGCGCAACATGAATTCTCACTATAGCGCGGGTCGGGAGCCCCGTCTGGCCCCGCACCGCCCCCTGCCACGTTACAATTGCGATGTCATGAAGAAAGTTCGATGGGGTGTGTTGGGTGTGGCGAATATCGCCGTCAAGCGGGTGATTCCGGCCATGCAGGCGGGGGAGTGCAGCGAGATTGTGGGCATCGCCTCGCGCGACCGCGCACGCGCCCTGGCGGCGGCGCGCGATCTCGGCATTCCCAAGGCCTACGGCTCCTACGAGGAGATGCTGGCCGACCCGGAGATCGACGCCATCTACAATCCGCTGCCCAATCACCTGCACCTGCCGTGGTCCACCCGCGCGGCCGAAGCAGGCAAGCACGTGCTCTGCGAGAAACCGATCGGCCTCAACCTGCGGGAAGCGCTCGCGCTCATGGCCGTGCGCGACCGCACCGGCGTCAAGATCGGCGAGGGCTTCATGGTGCAGAACCATCCGCAGTGGCTGCGCATCGTGGAGCTGGTGCGCGCCGGGCGCATCGGGCAACTGCGCTCCGCGGTGGGCACGTTCAGCTATTTCAAGCTCGAAGCCGGCAACATCCGCAACATCCGCGAGTACGGCGGCGGCGCGTTGTTCGATATCGGCTGCTACGCCATCAAAACGTCGCGTATGGTCTTCGGCGAGGAGCCGGTGAGCGTTTCCGCCGCCATCACCCGCGATCCGCAATTCGGCGGCATCGACATGCTGACGTCGGCCATCCTGGAATACCCTTCCGGCCACTGCGTATTCACTTGCAGCACGCAGATCATGCACCAGCAGAGCATGCGCTTCTTCGGGAGCACGGGACGGATCGAGGCGGAGATTCCCTTCAACGCCACACCCGGTGGGACTTCGCGCGTGCGCATCGACGACGGCCGCGATTTGAACGGCGGCGGACTGGTGACGGAGGAGTTGCCGCCCTGCGACCAGTACACCATCCAGGGCGACCTGTTCTCGCGGGCGATTCGCCAAGGCGGCGAGGTTCCGGTGCCGCTGGAAGATGCCGTACGCACCATGGCCGTCATCGACGCCGTGTTCCTGTCGGCCGAAACCGGCCGCAAGCAGTGTCCGGCCGATGTGCTGCGCGCGGCCGGTTGAAAGCCGCGCAAGGGGTATGGCACAATCGGGCAATTCCTTGCCAGGCTGATTTTTGGATTTTGCCGGGCTCGGCTCGGTAGAACTCCGCGTCTTCCTCCGCGTGGAAGCGAATGCCTGCAACTTCACGCCAGCCCGACGCGCAGTGACACGAACATTTTATTTTTTTATCTCCACACCATTCAATAGCTTGCGGCGAAATCGCCACCCCGCGACCGCCTTCGCCCGCTGCCTCGCGGAGCATGATGGGAACAGGAGGGACCACAGCTTGTGCCGCGGAGCCTCCGGAGATTGAAACCATGACCGACAAACCGTTACCGCCTCCCACTGAGGCCGCCATTTTCGAAGCCGGATATCTGGCCTCCACCCTCCGCGCCCGCCGTGAATTCACCTGGGCGCAGCGTGCCGCCATCGTGAGCGCGCTCACCAGCGCACCGCCCGATCCGCGCGTTGCCGCACCGGAGACTCCCCAACCCAGACTCCGCAGCTTCGGCCTGATTCTGGCGCGCTGCGAATCGGCCGCCACCCTGCTCGGTTGGCGCAAACAAATCACCCCGGAACAGAAGCGCCGTCTCGATACCGCCGTCCACCGCCTACAGGAAGCCGCCGCCCAGGTGGCGGTGCGCGCTGGGGTGCATCCCGCGCCGGTAACACGGTTGGGCCGCGTTGCATCTGTTTTGAAGCCGGGCGCGGCGCGGGCCCCCCTGGGGCAGGCGCCTTACCGCCCGGCCAACGGATCAGCCGGCCAACGGGACACACGTGTCCCGCTTTTTTGAATTCCGCGCAACTAAGTCTTTTATTTGCAATATGCGCATCGCGAGCAGTGGGACATGCGTGTCCCGTTCCCGGGGCTCATGGAACCGCTCGACGACACCCAGTGCCGCGTATCCCTCCGCTTCGAATGACCGTGGCATAAGGGGGTACCCTCTGGGTCGCCTTGTGCATCCGAGCGCAGCTCGGAAGTAAGCCTGCACAAGGCGGAGCCTTATGCCACGAGCGCGTGATAAAATGCGCTTGAGATGTCTTCTTTCATCCAAAACCAGTTTGAGCAGAATATCGTCACCACCAGCGTGGACCACGTGTTCAACTGGGCGCGCGAATCGTCCATCTGGCCGCTCACCTTCGGTCTGGCGTGCTGCGCCATCGAGATGATCGCCGCCAGCACCTCGCGCTTCGATATCGCCCGCTTCGGCGCCGAAGTCTTCCGTCCCAGCCCGCGGCAGAGCGATCTCATGATCGTCGCCGGCACGGTCACGCTCAAGATGGCGCCCGTGCTCAAACGCATCTGGGACCAGATGCCGGACCCCAAATGGTGCATCTCCATGGGCGCCTGCTCCAGCGTCGGCGGACCGTTCAATACCTACGCGGTGCTCCAGGGCGTGGATAAGATCGTGCCCGTCGATGTCTACTGCACGGGGTGCCCGCCGCGGCCCGAGAATCTCTTCTACGCGCTGATGAAGTTGCAGGACAAGATCGACCAGATGACGACCCTGGTCAAGCGGCCCACCGAAGTGCGCCTCGATGAATCCATGCTGGCCAACTTCAAGTCGCAGATCCGCATCGCGCAGACCCAGAACCCTGTATAAACCGTGTTCTACCGGGACCCCAAAAACATCTACCGCGTCACCCAGCTCGACGCTTTTCCCTGGCTGCTGCACGGCTTCGGCACCCGTCTGGCCGATATTCCCGCCTGCTTCGCCCAGCTCGCCACCCTGAAACAAATCCACTCCGCTTCGTGCGTATCCGCCGAAGGGCGGGCCGGCATCCTCGGCGAAGGCGATGCGCTGCTCGAAAACCAGCCCGGCAGCGTGGTGGCCGTCAAGACCGCGGATTGCATTCCCGTCCTGCTGGTGGATGAGCGCCGGCGCGCGGTGGCCGCGGTACACGCCGGTTGGCGCGGCACCGTGGCGCGCATCGCGGCGGACGCGGTTGCCGCCATGGGCCGGCGCTTCGGGACGCGCCCGGAAGACTTGCACGCGGCCATCGGTCCTGGCATCGGCAAGTGCTGCTACCAGGTGGGCGCGGAGGTGACGGCGCGGTTCGGAGGGCACGGAAGAGGGCACATCGATCTGGCGGCCGCCAATCGACGGCAACTCGAGGAAGCCGGCGTAACCGGGCGGCGAATCTACGCGTCGAATTTGTGCACCATGTGCCGGGCCGAGGAGTTTGACTCCTTCCGGCGCGACCAGGATGCGGCCGGCCGCATGTATTCGTTTGCCGGAATCCGATAAGCCGCGCCGGGAGAGACCCCGCGCCGCGCGGTACATTATTAAAGAGAGGCGAGTGCATGTTCACGTGGATCTGTCCGCAATGCGGACGCGAAGTTCCCCCGGCCTATAACGATTGCCCGGATTGCTCCAAGAAGGCCGCCGCCGGCGGCGGAGACCCTCAGCCTGCGCCGGCGGCCAACCCGCCCGCGCCACCACCGGCGTTCGCGCCGCCACCACCGCAGCAGCCTTACTACCAGCAGCCGCCACATCCGCAGCAAGCCCCGCCACCGGGGTATTATCCGCCGCAGCCGCCAGCGCAACCGGCGCAGCCCTACTATCCGCCACAGCCGCCCCCGGGCTACTATGCGCCGCCCGCCGCGCCCGCGCGCGGACTCATTCTGCCGGTGTGGGTGATGACGATTCTCTCCGCGCTGGCCATCGGCGGTGTGGTGATCGGCATCATCTGGCTGCTGTCCGGTAATCGCGGTTCGGACGGCACCGGTCCGGCGCCCATCGCTAGCGTGGAAAGCCCGGCGGCGAAACCCGGAGCCAAGACCAACCCGCTACAGAAATACATCGAAATCGCCGGCGTGCGCTTCGTGCAGGACGCCAAGAAGAAGACGACGATGGCGAAGTTCGTCATCATCAACCACTCCGAGGCCGATATCAACGGCCTGGCCGGCAACGTCACCATCTGGGGGCGCACCCAAAAATCCGAGGAAGACGCGCAGGGAACTTTCTCCTTCAGCACCAGTCTGGCGCCGTTTGAATCCAAGGAACTGTCCGTGCCGCTCAACACCAAGCGCAAGATTTACGAGCTGGCGGACTGGCAGAACATCACCACCGACGTGCAGATCACCGGGCCGGCCGGCGGAGCGTAGCCGGCGCACAGGCTGATGAGCGGATCCTGGAATACTCAGCCGCCGAAGGCTGGGTTCGTTCCACGGGGGATGACAGGATCAGCGACGTGGAGGTCATTCCCAAAGGTAGCCATGCCACTGGAACGCAGAAGCTGGGCCGAGCCCTTCAAGATCAAGATGGTCGAGCACGTCCGCATCCCGACCCGCGAACAGCGCGAGAGGGCCATCGCCGAGGCCGGGTACAACACTTTCCTCCTCCGCTCGCGCGACGTCTATATCGACCTGCTCACCGATTCCGGCACTTCCGCCATGAGCGACCGGCAGTGGGCGGGCATGATGCTGGGTGACGAGGCGTATGCCGGCAGCGAGAGTTACTACCGGCTGGAGGCGAGCGTGCGCCGCCACTATGGCTACGCTCACGTCGTCCCGACGCACCAGGGCCGCGGCGCCGAGCACATCATCTCACGCGTCCTGATCCGGGAGGGCGACGTCATCCCGGGCAACATGTACTTCACGACTACGCGTCTCCACCAGGAGATGGCCGGAGGACGCTTCGTGGACGTCATCGTCGACGAGGCGCACGATCCAGCCTCCGAGTGCCCATTCAAGGGAGATGTGGATCTTGGCAAGCTGGAGCGCGTATTCCAGGAGAATCCCGGCCGCGTTCCATACGTCAGCGTGGCGGCAACCGTGAACATGGCCGGCGGCCAACCCATTTCGCTCGCCAACATGAAAGCGGTCTATGAACTGGCGCGGCACTACGCGGTGAAAGTCATCCTCGACGCCACGCGCATCGCCGAAAACGCCTGGTTCATCCAGCAGCGCGAGCCGGGCCAGCAGGGGCGGAGCGTTGGCCAGATCGTCAAGGACCTTTGCGCCGCCAGCGACGGGTGTACCATGAGCGCCAAGAAAGACCCGTTGGCCAACATCGGCGGATTCCTGGCGGTGAACGATGTGGAAGTGGCCGAAGCGGCGCGCAACCTGCTGGTGGCCTTCGAAGGACTGCACACGTACGGCGGCATGTCCGGCCGTGACATGGAGGCGGTCGCCATCGGAATCGAGGAATCCCTCCAGGACGATCACATTCGCGCGCGCATCGGCCAGGTCCTCTACCTGGGTGAGAAGCTTCGGCAAGCGGGCGTGCCCATCGTGCTGCCCATTGGGGGCCACGGCATCTTCCTGGACGCGAGAGCCTTTCTGCCCCAGGTTCCGCAGGAGCACTACCCGGCACAGGCGCTGGCGGCCGCCATCTACCTCGACTCCGGGATCCGCGCCATGGAGCGCGGCACGGTTTCCGCCGGCCGCGACGCAGCCAGCGGAGAGGAGCGCAAGCCCAAGCTGGAACTCGTCCGGCTGACTATTCCGCGCCGCGTCTATACGCAGGCCCACATGGACGTCACCGCCGAAAGCGTCTGCGCCGTGTACGAAGAGCGCGATGCAATTCGCGGCCTGAGGATGACGTACGAGCCCAAGCTGCTGCGCTTCTTTCAAGCGCGCTTCGAGCCGCGGTGAGGTGCTCGGGGGCCGCCGCTCGCCCAGGACCGTAGGTGGCATAAGGCTCCGCCTTGTGCATCCGACCGAAGGTCGGACACGCGACAGATGACACAACTCGGCGCACGTCCGAGCTGTGCTCGGATGCACAAGGCGGAGCCTTATGCCACGTTACTGCGGCTTTGGCGGCAATTTCGCGAGGTTGTCGCGGGCTTCGGCGAGCGACGGGAGAGTGCGCAGCGCGCGTTCGAAATCGGCGCGGGCGGCTTCGGTTTGCCCCAGCGCCATGAGCGCGACCCCGCGATTATTCATGTTGCGCGCGTCCATGGGAGCCAGCGCCAGGGCGCGTCCGAACTCTTCTAGCGCGCCATCGGGCTGCCCTTCGCCGAGCAGGATCTTGCCGGTCTCGGTGGCGACGGCCGGGTCGTAGGGAGCATCCAATCGCGCCTGGGCGAGCAACTCCAGGCCTTGCGCGGCAGGTAAGGCGCGCGCCAGTTGCAGTTTGGGGCGCAGCTTTCTTGGTGCCCGCGCCACCGCCTCGCGCCAGAGCGATTCCTCGGTCATCCAGACCATGGTCCGCTGCACGCTCAGTCCCACCAGCAGCAGCGCGATAGCGGCGAGCACCGCGGGCGCTTTCACGCGCGCCAGCAACAGCCCAGCGGCCGCCGCGAAGGCGAACATCGGAAGATACATGCGGCGGTCGGCGGAAACGTCGGCGGCAGGGAAGATGGACGAGCTCGGGATCAGCAGGATCAGCCCGGCGATCCACCATGTGGCGCAGGTTCGCTCCCGCCGCAGCAGCCAGAACGTCGCGCCCAGCAGTAGCGCCCACGCCGCAATCGCCACCCAAAGGCTCACGGAAATGTCCGAGTCCACCGTGAAGCCGTAGGGCGCGGCGACGAGTTGCAGGTAGCGGCAGATCACCGCGCCCTGCGCCAGCAGATACTGGGACGGGGAGATGCCGGCTTGCAGGCCGGCGGGAGCGCCGGGGATTACCGCGGTCGCCCAGATGACGCGCGCACCGGCCGCCAAAGCGAGCGCGAACATGGCGGCCAGCGCCGTCTTGGATTGGCGGGCGGCTGTGGACTTACCCCGCAAACTGCCGCGCCATTCCAGCCATACCAGCAGCAGCGGGAACGCCGCACATTCCTCCTTGGCGAGCAGCGCCAGAGCGAACCACGCGACCGCGCTCCACGGACGGCCCTCCAGCCACTGCCAGAGCGCGCCAAAGCAGAAGATGCCCGCCAGCACGATGCCGCGCGCCCAGACGTAATTGACCGCTTCGGATTGCATCGGGTGCAGGGCGAAGAGCACGCCCGCGATTAGCGCCGGCCGCTCCGGCAGCAGGCGGCGCAGGCACTCCCAGGCCAGCAGCACGGCGGCCAGATGAAACAGCAGGTTGAAGAGGTGGTATCCCAGCGGGTCCCCGGCGCCCAGTTGGCGATTCAGCCAGAACGTGAAATAGGTGAGCGGACGTGTCTGTAGCGGCGCCCAGACCTCGAGCCATCCGCGCGCCGATTGCAGGGCGGGGTCGGAGAAAATGGCATAATCGTCAAAGTGAAAGCCCGAACCAAGCGAAGCGCCAAAGGCAACCGACCCGGCGGCGAGCAGAATAAGTCGCTCTCTCATGACCAACTACGAGCTTACGTGAAACCACCCAAAACCGCAGCCGCGCGCCAGGCGCGCCTCGCCGAAATCCTCAGCCACCTGGACCGCATGTACCCCGACGCCACCTGCGCGCTGCTCCATCGCGATCCGTGGGAGTTGCTGGTGGCCACCATCCTCTCCGCGCAATGCACCGATAAGCGCGTCAACGAAGTCACGCCCGGCCTCTTCGCCAAGTACCCCACGCCGCGCGATTTCGCCGCGGTCCGTCCGGAGGTGCTGGCGGACGACATACGCAGCACGGGATTCTTCAACAACAAGGCGAAGTCGATTGTCGGCGCCGCCCATCGCGTGGTCAACGAATTCGGCGGCCAGGTGCCGCAGACCATGGAAGAGATGCTGAGCATACCGGGGGCGGCGCGCAAGACGGCGAACGTGGTGCTGGGCACCGCCTATGGGATCGCGTCCGGCGTCGTGGTGGACACCCACGTCACGCGGATCTCGCAGCGGCTGGGTTTGACGAAGCATACCGACCCCGTGAAGATCGAGCAGGATCTCATCAAGATCATGCCCCAGGAGCGGTGGATCCTCTTCTCGCACCAGATAATTTTGCACGGACGCGCGCGGTGCATGGCGCGCGCTCCCGAATGCGAGCAATGCGACCTGAATCCGCTGTGCTACGCCGCGGACAAGCGGGCGTAGGTGCAGGCGTCATGAGCAACTGATGCCACTGCCTGGCATTTACTAACTTCCTACAATCGCCGTAAACCGGGAGGGCCCCGCCTACGTATATATAGGTAGGAGGAAGTGGCCATGAAACGAGGGATTCTGGGAAAATTTCTGGTGGCGGCGGCCCTGGTGGTGAGCGCTCTGGCGGCGGCGGACAAGGGGAATTCCAACGCGCCTCTTACCGGCGCCGATCTGGAAAAGGGCGTGCGCCACGAGATTCTGATGTACTCCAACTACACCTTGTGGGACGACATCAGCTTCCGCGTCGACAACGGTAATGTCTCACTGCTCGGCGCGGTGAGCCAGCCATATAAGAAGTCCGACATCGAGCGCATCGTGCAGCACATTCCGGGCGTTGCCTCGGTCACCAATGAGATCAAGGTGCTGCCCCTATCGATGCAGGACGACCGGTTGCGGTTGCAGGTGGCGCGCGCCATTTTCCGCGACCCCGCGCTGTCGCGCTACGCGATGGGCGCCGTTCCCGCAATCCACATCATCGTGGACAACGGGAAGGTGACGCTGACCGGCGCGGTCAACAACGCGCTAGAGAAGCAGGTGGCCGGAATGCGGGCTTCCGCCGCGGGTTTGAGCTTTGGCCCCGTAGTCAATAACCTCACCGTCGACAATCCGCCCGCTAAGAAGAGCTAATCCGCCCGACAACCCACCTTTGAAGGCGGCCGGGGCCACTCCCGGCCGCCTTCGTCTTTTGTGCCGGCTTATCCGCTTTGGGGATTAACCGCTCCCGCCGTTTGCGCGCGTTACAATCGGGATTCGTGACGCGATCCCTCACCCTGGCGCTGCTCTCGATGGCCTTGTGCGCGGGCTGCACGCGGCTGCCGGAGAGTTTCCCGCCGCCCGAACAGCGCGCTCCACTCTCCGTCCCGCGGGCCGGCACGCTGGGCTACTTCCTGTCCATGGCCGACCCGAATGCCGACGCCTACCTAGTGAAGGACGTGGCTGACCAGGGGCCGGGAACCTGGCGCTGGGTGTACGAGCACCCGGTGCTGCGCTTCCTCGTTCCCGATGTGCCGCGCCTGAAGTTCGCCATGGATTTCGCCATCCCCGAGCGCACGCTGCGCGAGACCGGGCCGGTGACGCTGACCTTCACGGTCAACGGCAAATTGCTGGATCGCCTGCGCTGCGAGAAGTCCGGCGAGCAGCACTACGCGCACGACGTTCCGCCGGGGATGCTGCGCGCCGGCGCGATCAACCTGGTGGCCATCGATCCCGTCCCGGTGTGGGTCTCCAAAGCCGATGGCGGCAGGCTCGGGTTCATCCTCTCCCGCGCCGGGTTCACGGAGTAAGGCGTGCAGCCGCTGGCGATTCTCTTCGGGGCAGCCTTCACCTGCGCGGTGAGTCTCGCGCTGGGCGGACTGCTGCTGCGCGATGCGTGCCGCGACCCGGGCGTCCGCCTGGTCAGCGGCGCGGCGCTACTCAGTCTGCTGGTGTGCGCGCTGTGCGGCGCGGGACTGGTGTATCCGCTGGTGCTTCTGGCGATCGGGTTTCTGGCGATCGGCGCGGCGGTGAAGGTGGGGCAGGGATGGGGTGGGTTGGCAGGCGGAGCGCCTGCCCCACGCACCGCCATGCGAATCCTGTGGGGAATTGCCTTCGGGATGTACCTGGTGCTGTACCTGTCGAACGCCATGGCGCCGGAGATGAGTCCGGACGGATCCGCGTATCATCTGGGGCTGGTCAGCCGCTACCTGCGCGAGCACGGGTTTGTGCGCATCACGGACAATCTGTATGCGGCGATGCCCGGCGGCGTGGAGATGCTGTTCCTGTTTGCCTTCGCCTTCGGCAAGCATTCGGCGGCGGCGCTGGTCCACTTGGCGTTTCTCCTGGCGCTGGTATGGCAGATTTTCAGTTACGCCCGCCGCCGCGGATTTCCGGTGGTGGGGGCAAGCGCGGCGCTGGTGGTCTTCGCTAGCCCGGTGGCCGGCATCGACGGCACCAGCGCCTATAACGACGTGGCCGTGGCGGCGATCGCCTTCACGCTTTTCCACCTGCTCGAAATCTGGGACGAAGCGCGCAACCCACGATTACTGGCCGCCATCGGGCTGGTCGCGGGATTCGCCTTCGCGGCGAAATATACCGCCTGGCCGGCCGTGGCGTATGCGGTGGGGTTCGTGGTGGTCAAGGCCCCTAGCGGGGTGGCGACCCGGAGGGTATCCCGCCTTCCCCAGAGGGCACCCCGCAGCGGCTGGATGTGTTGCTCGAAGGCGGTACTGCCGGTGGCGGCGTGCGCCGCGGTGGCGATGGCGCCGTGGCTGTTGAAGAACTGGATCTACCTGCACAACCCGGTGGCGCCCTTCTTCAACCGGCAGTTTCCCAACCCTTACGTCATGACGGGGTTCGAAGATATCTACCGCAAGATGATGGCGATGTACCATCTGAAATCGCGCTGGGAGATCCCCATGCAGGTGACCACGTACGGGTCGGTTTCGGGATTGCTGGGACCGGTGTTTCTGCTGGCGCCGCTGGGCCTGATGGCGCTACGCCGGAAGGAAGGGCGTCATCTCTGGTTGGCGGCGCTGGTTTTCAGCGTGAACTACTTCAGCAATATCGCGGCCCGGTTTCTAATTCCGCCGATGCCGTTCGTGGCGCTGGCGCTGGCGCTGGCGTTGAGCGCCGTGCCTTGCATGCCTTTCATGGCGGTAGCCGTGGCGGTGCTGTCAGCCGCGCTCTCCTGGCCGTCGGTGGTGCCGCGCTACGCCCACGGCGACGCCTGGCGCCTGCTCAGAATTCCGTGGCGCGAGGCGCTGCGCATACGGCCCGAAGAAGGTTACCTGGAAAGGCGCCTGGAGCACTATGGGGTGGACCGGTTGATCGAGGGGAAGACGGCGCCGGACTCCACCGTGTTCACCTTCGTGCCGATTCCGGAGGCCTACACGTCGCGCCACATCCGTGTGGAATACCAGTCGGCGAGCAACCAGATCGCGGGGAAAATTCTGTGGACCGCCGCCGCGCCGGAATACGCGCCGACCTGGCGGCTGCGCTTCCGCTTTCCGCGCCAAACGCTGCGCGGGCTGCGCGTGGTCCAGACCAATGGCAGCGCCAATGGCAGCGAAGACACGTGGAGCATACACGAGTTCCGCATCTACCAGGGCGAGCGCGAATTGACGCGCGCGGCGCAGTGGCGCGTGACCGCCCAGCCCTACCCGTGGAGCATACAGGACGCCTTCGACAATTCGCTCGCGACCTTCTGGCTGGCCGGCGAGACGCTAGAGCCCGGGCAGTTCGTCGAAGTGGATTTCCACGGCGAGCAGATGGCCGATTCGGTGGTGCTGGAGGCGGCGCCCAATCAATGGGGCGCGCGGCTCAAGCTGGAGGGTCAGGATGCCGCCGGCCGCTGGCAATTGCTGGCCGCCGCTCCCACGCCCGGCGACGCCCCGCGCCCGCTCGGTTTGCGCCGCGCGGTGGCCGCCGAACTGAAGCGCCGGGGCATCGACTACCTGCTGGTCTTCGATACCGACAACGGCGCCGACGACCTGCGTCTCAACGCGGACCTGTGGGGAATGCGCGCGGTGGGCGATTATAAAGGAGCGAGACTTTACCAGCTACCATGAGACTGTTCCTGGGAGTGGACGGCGGACAGAGCGGCACCACGGCGGTCATCGGCGACGAGACCGGGCGAATCCTGGGCACCGGGGAGGCCGGTCCGTGCAATCATGCCGCCGCCGGTGAGGGCCGCGCCAAACTGGAGCGCGCCATCGCCGGGAGCGTCGGCGCCGCCTGCACGCAGGCCGGACTGGACGCGGCGGCGGTGCGCTTCGAAGCCGCGTGTTTCGGGATGAGCGGCGGTCCCGACGACAAGCGCGAGATTCTGGCGGCGGCGCTGCGCGTGGAACGCCTGGTGGTGACCGACGACGCGGTGATCGCGCTGGCCGGCGCCATCGGCACGGGGCAGGGAATTATCACCATTGCCGGCACGGGGTCGATCGCCTTCGGGCGGAACCCGGCGGGCCGTACCGCGCGCGCCGGCGGCTGGGGCTACATTTTCGGCGATGAAGGCGGCGGGTTCGATATCGCGCGGCAGGCGGCGCGGGCCGTCCTGCGCCTGGAAGAAGGGTGGGGTCCGCCGACCGTGCTGCGCGAGACGCTGCTCGGGGCGACGGGTTCGGAGAATGCCAACCAGATGCTGCACCGTTTCTATACCGGCGAATGGCCGCGGTCCCGCGTGGCCACGCTGGCCCGCCTGGTGGATGGGGCAGCGGTGGAAAAGGACGCCGTCGCGCGGGCGATCCTGCGCGGCGCGGCGCAGCAACTGGCGATGCTGGCCGGGGCGGTCCGCGAGGAGCTGTGGGCGCCGGGGGCCGAGCTAGAGATCGCCTATATCGGCGGGGTGTTCCAGAGCCGCCTCCTGCTGGAGAGCTTCCGCGCGCTGGTGGAGTTGCAGGAGGGAGTACGCTGCGGCGCCCCGCGGCGCGGTCCGGCGGAAGGGGCGCTGCGCGAGGCTTACCGGAGCGCGGGGCTGGAACAGAGCGTGGAGGCCGGCGCGTAGCGCGGCGATTTCACCGCTGCCCGCCTTCCAGGTGGGAGGGGCGCTCGTGGTGGATCTCCGCGATGCGGGCGAGGGCGCGGATACTC
>Ga0208587_1001205_pt1 | contig 13837 bp, 6 predicted proteins | sample NGESurdeep092012_7_FD_184472 | JGI IMG/M metagenome (GOLD analysis project Ga0208587, IMG submission 184472) | Arctic peat soil microbial communities from Barrow, Alaska - NGEE Surface sample 210 deep-092012 (SPAdes) | ecosystem: Environmental > Terrestrial > Soil > Wetlands > Peat ...
ACAGGGAATTTTGATGCATGCAGGCCGCGTTCTGGTCACGGACAAGCCCGCAGCCCTGGTCGAGAAGCGCGGAGTCAAGACACTGGAGGACGCCTTCATCGCCTATCTCGACCAGAGGATTGACCTCCCTCAATACCGGGCAGATCCGGCCTGATTTACTGGTGCTATGGCAAAATATATCAGATCTTTTCTCGAAATTGGCTTGGGCGACGTCGGACTTGTCGGCGGCAAGACCGCGTCGCTTGGCGAACTGTATTCGGCTCTCGCGTCCGAAGGGGTCGCTGTCCCCAATGGATTTGCCGTCACGGCAGACGCCTATCGCGACGCGCTGACGCAACCCGGCATCGCGGACGAGCTTCATCGGCTGCTCGACGGTCTTGACAAGCGCAACATCAAGCAGCTTGCGGCCCGGGCCGCCAAAGCTCGCGAAGTCATCTACATGGCGATGGATACCGGGCCTATCCACGAACAGATCGTGGAAGCGTATCGGCAGCTGGAACGGGAGGCCGGGACCGGCGTCGCTGTCGCCGTGCGAAGTTCCGCGACGGCGGAAGATCTGCCGACCGCGAGCTTTGCCGGCCAGCACGAAAGCTTCCTCAATGTGCGCGGCGCGAAGGATCTGTTCGAAGCCTGCCGGCGCTGCTTTGCCTCGATTTTCACCGATCGCGCGATTTCCTACCGCATCGACAACGGCTTCGACCACTTCAAAGTCTTCCTCTCTGTTGCGGTGATGAAAATGGTCCGCTCGGATATTGGAGCCAGTGGCGTCATCTTCACGCTCGACACCGAATCCGGATTTCGTGACGTGGTCTTCATCACGGGCTGTTACGGCCTCGGCGAGACCATCGTCCAGGGCCAGGTCGATCCTGACGAGTTCTACGTTCACAAGCCGACCCTGAGCCAAGGCTTTCGCCGCGTGCTGCGGCGCCGGCTCGGCGGCAAGCAGATCCGCATGATTTACGGCAAGCGCGGCGGCAAGCATGCCACGCTCACCCGGACGGTGCCTGAAGCCGAGCGGCGGAGATTTTGCATTTCCGATACCGAGGTGCTGAGCCTTGCGGACTTTGCCGTGCGGATCGAGGCGCATTATTCGAAACATGCCGGCGGGCCGATGCCGATGGATATCGAATGGGCCAAGGACGGCTCCGACGGCAAGCTCTATATTATTCAGGCGCGGCCGGAGACGGTTGCCTCGCAGCGCTCGCCGGACGTCTACGAAACCTACACGCTGAAGAGGCGCGGCTCCGTCGTCGTCGCCGGCCGCGCGGTGGGCGAAAAAATCGCCTCCGGGCGCACGCGCCGGATTGCGAGCGCGCGAGACCTCGCAGCCTTCAAGCCGGGAGAGATCCTGGTCGCGCCGGCTACCAGTCCGGATTGGGAGCCGGTCATGAAGATCGCTGCCGGCATCATCACCGACAAGGGCGGCCGGACCTGCCATGCGGCCATTGTGGCGCGGGAACTGGGCATCCCCGCCGTGGTGGGGGCGACGCATGCGACCGAGAAGCTCAAGACCGGGACCAATGTCACGATCTCCTGCGCCGAAGGCGATATTGGCAATGTCTATCAAGGAACGGTTGCTTTCGACGTTACGCGAACGCCCGTGAGCACGCTCAGGCAGCCGCACACGGCGATCATGGTGAATGTCGGCACCCCCGAAATGGCATTCCGGGTAGCGATGCAACCACAAGCCGGCGTCGGCCTCGCCCGCATGGAGTTCATCATCAGCGAGCATATCGGCGTGCACCCGATGGCGCTGCTCAAGCCGAAGAAGATCGCCTCGGCCAAGGCGAGAACTGCGATCGCCCGTCTGGTTGAAGGTTACAAAAGCCCCTCCGACTTCTTCATTCAGAAGCTCTCGGAAGGCGTCGGCACGATTGCCGCGGCATTCTATCCCAAGCCGGTGATCGTGCGGCTCTCCGACTTCAAGACCAACGAATACGCCAGCCTGCTCGGCGGCGAGGCCTTCGAGCCCAAGGAAGAGAATCCGATGCTGGGATTCCGGGGGGCTTCCCGTTACAGCCACCCGGCTTATGCCGAGGGATTTGCCCTCGAATGCGCCGCGCTCCGCCGGGTGCGCGAGGAAATGGGTCTCTCCAATCTGCGCATCATGGTGCCGTTCTGCCGAACCGTCGAGGAAGGCCGGCGCGTGATCGCGACGATGGCGGCCAACGGGCTGAAGCGCGGCGAGAACGGGCTTGAGATCTACGTGATGTGCGAGATTCCGAACAACGTCATTCAGATCGACGCGTTTTCGGAGTTGTTCGACGGCTTTTCGATCGGCTCGAACGATCTCACCCAGCTGACGCTGGGAGTCGACCGGGATTCCGATATTGTCGCCTTCGATTTCGATGAACGCGATCCCGGCATGCTGGAGATGTTCAGACAGGCCGTGGTGGGCGCCAAGCGTAACGGACGTCACGTTGGCATCTGCGGGGAAGCGCCTGCGAACTACCCGGAGATTGCGCGCTACCTGACGCAGCTTGGTATCGATTCGATCAGCGTCAATCCCGCAAGCGTGTTTCGCACCATGGCCGTGGTTCTCGAGGCCGAAGCCAATCCGGCGAACGCCAAGGCTTGAACGGAACCGGGCGCTTGCGACGCTCAGGCATCGACGGGAGTGCCGGCCTTCAACTTTCGGCCCGGTCTCTCCTGCGCCGCTCGCGAGGCTGGGCGGCCTTCGCTTGAAGTTGCTCCGCCGCGGCATTGATCCTGGTCATCGTCTCGGTCAGTTCGACATAGGGGTTATCTTCGATCGTCACCGTGCCGTAGTTCGAATTTTCACCGTCAAAACGTCCTTCGGCCGGCTGATCGGCATGCTCGAACCAGTGATAGCCGACCACTGACGGCTTCCGCAGGGCTGCGGAGATGTAGCGTTCGAAGCATTCTACCGGATAACAGGGAATTTCATCTTCGAGAAATGACCTATTCCTAAGCAGCTAATATTTAGCCCTGTCCGAGAACGATCCGCAGCCGATGTACCGCACCGTCGTCAACCAAAGGTATCCCCGCCGGGCGCAGCTGTAAGGCGGCGCCGTCGAGCTCCGCAAGGGCGACGCCGTGGCTGACGCCAGACGGATTTTCGACATCAATGTCATAGCGTGAAGTTCGGTATTGAAGCGTGATTCCAAACGCCGGCCAATCCTTCGGAATGCACGGGTCGAAGTGCAGTGAGGCCCCAATGATACGCAAGCCCAGAATGCTCTCAACGCCGGCGCGCTGCATCCATCCCGCGGAACCGGTGTACCATGTCCATCCGCCGCGCCCGACATGCGGCTCCAGCGCGTAGACATCCGCCGCGACAACGTAGGGCTCGACCTTATAGCGATGCGCATCCGCAGGGGCTCGTGCGTGATTGATCGGATTGAGAAGCGAAAACAAACTGGCCGCCTTGTCGCCCTCGCCCAGTTTCGCCAAAGCCATGACTGACCAAATCGCCGCATGGGTGTACTGGCCGCCATTCTCACGAATGCCCGGCGGATACCCCTTGATGTAACCCGGATCGAGCGAGCTCTTATCGAACGGAGGCCTAAACAACAGCGCGACGCCATCCCGGACACGGACCAACTCTCGCTCAACAGCCATCATCGCTCGCGCGGCACGTTCGGAATCGGCCGCGCCCGAGATGACTGCCCATGACTGGGCGATAGAATCGATCTGGCATTCATCGCTCGCTGCCGATCCCAATGGCGTGCCATCATCGAACCAGCCGCGCCGATACCAGTCACCGTCCCATGCCTCACGCTCGAGCGATCCCTGCAGGGCCATAGCATGCGCTCGCCATCCAATGGCGCGGCCAATTTCGCCGCGGGCATCCGCCAAAGGAACAAATGCATTCAACGTCGCATACAGCAACCAACCCAGCCAAACGCTTTCGCCCTTGCCTGCTTCGCCGACCCGGTTCATCCCGTCGTTCCAGTCGCCGGTTCCGATCAGCGGCAGACCATGACCACCCAGCGCAAGACTCTGATCGAGCCCCCGCGCGCAGTGCTCAAACAGAGTGGCTACCTCCTCCGAGACCGTCGGCTGAAAAAAGCTGTCGTGTTCACGCGCCGCGAGCGCCTGGCCTTCCAGGAAAGGCACCATTTCGTCCAGAACAGCAGTATCGCCACTCCCGTCGATATAGTGAGCGGTAGCATATGCAAGCCACGCGCGATCATCGGAGATTCGGGTCCGCACGCCTTGGCCCGAATGCGGCAGCCACCAATGCTGGACGTCGCCTTCGACAAATTGCCTTGCGGCCGCGCGCAGCAGATGTTCGCGCGTCATCGCAGGACGCGAGGCGACGAGTGCGGTGCCATCCTGAAGCTGGTCACGAAACCCGTACGCACCACTGGATTGATAGAATGCCGATCGCGCCCAGATGCGGCAAGCAAGCGTTTGATAGAGCAGCCAGCCGTTCAGCATGATGTCCATCGAGCGGTCCGGCGTCTTCACCTGAACGGCGCCGAGGAAATCATCCCAATATCGGGCAATTTCCGACTGCACGGCGTCCAGGTCGGCCGCCCGATATCGTTCGATCAGGGTCCGGGCATCCTCCGCACTTGCCGCCTGGCCGATGAAGGCGACGAGTTCGATGCTTTCCCCCGGAGCAAGCTTGATCGTGGTGGTCAGCGCGCTGCACGGATCGAGCCCGGCTCCCGTGATTTTTGACAATGGTGTTGCGACGCTCAACCCAGCGGGATTCACAAGCGTCCCGTTGCGACCGATAAATTCACGACGATCGCCGGTCCAGCCGCCCTGCCGGCCACCCAGATCGGCAAATGCAACCCGTGATCCAAAAGCATCGCTCCAGGGATTTCGCGCGAACATTGCGCCGGTCGCAACATCGATCTCGGTTGCGACAAATGCCGCAGACGCCTGGCGCGAGGGGCCAAGAACCCATTCCACATAGGCCGCAATCGAGAGGCCTCGCGTGCGCCCCGATCGATTGTGGAGCTTGAGCCGGGAGATCTTAACCGGATCGACGAGCGGCACGAATTGCACGAGATCGACTGCGATCTCCCGGCTCGCATGCGTAAATCGACTAAATCCCCGGCCATGACGTGCAACGTATGTTACGCCCTCGGTCGGGATCGGCAACGCGGTGGCGCTCCAGAGTTCGCCTGTCTCATTGTCGCGAAGATAAAACGCCTCGCCCGACCGATCGGTCACGGGATCGTTCGACCATGGCGTCAGCTGGTTTTCCCGGCTGTTCACCGACCAGGTGCTGCCGCCACCTTCGGTTCCCACATGGAATCCGAAATTGGGATTGGCGATGACATTAATCCAAGGCGCCGGCGTCGATTGTCCTGGTGCAAGGATGGTGACGTATTCCCGCCCCTCATCAGCGAATCCCCCAAGCCCATTGAAGAACTCGAGATCCTTCGATGACGGTAAGGCCTCCGTCGATGGCACCGTCGGCGGAGCGATGCGCTTCGGATGTAGCGCTACTGGCGCCATCCTGCTGTCCAGTACCCGATCAAGTTGGTCCGACAGGCGCCCGCGTTGGCCGACCAGAACTACTCGTGCAATCGATATCAGCAGCGCGCGGGTCTCCGACGACATCAAATCCGATCGCAAGACGAACACACGACCGCCAGATCGCTCGGCGACCAGCGACAGCCGCGACTGGCTTGTCCTGACCAAAGCCTCGATCCCAATTTGCAGATCCTGCACATAGGAGGACGCCCGTTCGTTCAGGATGACGAGATCCACCGACAACTGCTTCATCCGTAGATATTCGTGCGCTTGCAGGAGCTGATGTGCCAGACCCAGATTCTCCGTATCAGAAATGCGTAGGAGAAGAATTGGCAGGTCTCCAGAAATGCCGAGAGACCACAGCAGGGATTGGGCGCCCGCGCCTCGAAGAATCGAATCGGACGACGCACGCAGCGTTGGAGTCGCATATAGCAAGTGGCCGGCGAGGCGCTGGAAGAGTCCCGCTTCAGCAGGATCAATGCCGATGTGCCGAAGCTGCACCTGAGCCTGCGTCCAAGCGAGCGTCGAGGCCCGTTCGAAAGCAGTGGTGTCGCGATGCTTATCGATAAGATCAAGCAAGCCTTCACGCGAGCTGGCAACCAATGTCCAGAATGCGATGCGTGCTGTGACCCCCGGAGCAACACGGACGCAGCGTCGTAGGGAGAATATCGGATCCAGGACCGTACCGACCGTGCCGGACAATGGTCGGCCATCGATCGCCGCGATCGCTGTTCGAACGCTTCCGCCACGACCGATAAATCTAGCCCTATCGGTCTCGATCTGTATTTTGCCGACGGCCTCGCCATCAAGAACAGTAAGCTGTGCCGCCCACACTTCCGGTTCGTCCGGCGACCGCCGCCGTCGGGTCGCGAGGATCGCTCCCTCGCTGACGAGATACTCTGTTTCGACGAATAGCTTGGAGAAGGCCGGATGTGCGAGATCGGCCGCCGGCGGTGCCAGCACGATTTCGCAATACGACGTCAGTTCGATCTCCCGCGCCTGCCTTCCGGTGTTCGTCAGCGATATCCGACGCACTTCCGCGTCGTCCTCTGCCGAGACCACAATCTCCTGCGCGGTCGTCAGCCCGCCATCATAGCGAGTAAATTGGGCGCGGTCTTCATTGAAGACCACCTCATAGTCATCTGGCTCAATCCCGCTTGGTTGGAATCCTGTAGACCAGACCTTACCGCTCTCGACATCGCGCAGGAAGACGTAGGAGCCCCAATCATCACACGTCGAATCTTCCCGCCAGCGGGTGATGGCGAGCTCTCCCCAGCGGCTGTAGCCCGAACCGGCCGCGGTAACCATCACAGAATAGCGACCGTTTGACAGCAGTTGCGTTGCAGGAGTCGAGCTATGTGGCGACGCTAATCGTCGACCCCCGGAGGGGGTAACCTCGTAGCTCTTGGCAGCTGATTTTGCCTCGGATTCCCAAGCGATCGTGACGGCGACATCACGCGGCGTCCGCTCCTGCAGAAGCAGCTCGGTGGCCTGCACGATGGGATCGCTATGAAAACGCGTTCGCATTGCGCCGTCAAGCAGCGCATCGGCGATGGCAACGACCGTCATGCCCTGGTGGTGCGCCATGAAGACACGCACGATTGCAACATGCTCACCTTCGGGCACGCGGCTCGCCGTGTAATCAAGGGCTTCGTAAAAGCCGTAACGGCCCTTCGCGCCTACGTCGGTGAGACGGGCGAAATTCTCAGCGGCGGCTTGCGGGTCGACCATGGCGGCGAGCGCCGTCGCGTAGGGCGCAATGACCGTATTGGTGCCAAGCCCGCGCTTGAGGCCGAGTCCCGGCACACCGAAATTCGAATATTGATATGTCAGCTCGATGTCGCGCGCGTTGAAGGCTGATTCCGAAATGCCCCAGGGGACATCCAGGTTCGCGCCGTAGGTCATTTGCCGCCGAACGACCAGTCTGCTGGTTTGTTCGATCAGGCTTCCCGCTGGCGCGCGCATGACGAGCGACGGCATCAGATATTCAAACATCGAGCCCGACCAGGAAATTAGCGCTGCGCCGCTGTCGATCGGCGTCACCGCGCGTCCAAGCCGGAACCAGTGCCGCGCAGGAATGTCGCCTTTGGCGATGGCTAAAAAGCTCGCGAGCCGTGCCTCCGATGCAAGCAAATCATAGCAATTTGTATCGAGCTTGCCTTCAGATGCAAGGTAACCGATCGAGAGCAGCTTGCGATCCTCGTCGAGCAAGAATGTATACTGCATTTTGAGGGCTATCGTCCGCGCATGAATAGCGAGTGCGGACAAACGTGCGGCGGCATTTTCCGACCCTTTCTCTCCAACATCACGACTTTGGCTCTCGATCGCGTGACGCACGGCGTTGGCCCAGAACACCAGGTCGGTATCCACCCCCTTGCCGCTTTCGATTGAGAGGGCCGTCGATATATCTGCGATTGCGTCAGCGCTTCTTGCAAACTCCGCGAGCCGTTCGGCGACGTTCACTCGATCGGGTACAGGCTGCCGCAGATCGATAGCCAGCTTCGCAATGGCTTCCTCAAGTTGCCGCCATGTCATCGTTTGCGTGCGAGGTCCGTCGCTCATGCGGGCGGCTTCTTCTCGCGCCAGCTCCAGCGAGTCGGCGATGCCCGCAAATCGAAGGGCGTCATCCAAGGGAGCGCTGGCCCATTCCTGGCACGCGGCTGCCAGCGCGAGGAGGTGTCCGGCTAGATTTCCGCTATCGACCGTCGAAATGTAGGGCGGATCGAGCGCCCGCAGGTCTTGCGTGTCGTACCAATTGTAGAAGTGGCCGCGGAACCGTACGAGCCGGCCCATGGTGGATAACGTCGCTTCCAACCGCTCGATTGCGTCGATCGTTCCTATCCATCCAAAATCGCGGGCGCTTGCCGCGGACAAAAGATAGAGACCAATATTTGTGGGCGATGTTCGATGGGCGATTGCCGCGGGGTCTTCCTGAAAATTGTCCGGCGGTAACATGTTGTCTGCGGGCGTGACGAAGGCCTCAAAGAAACGCCATGTCCGCCGCGCGGTCAGTCGCAATCCGTCAGCGTCACTGCTGGACATCGCCAGGCGGCCTCCGACGAGGGGGGACTGGCTGGTCCAGCGCGCGAACGCAGGAGAGGCCAGCCAAAGCATCGCAGTGGGCAGCGCCAATGGCCAGGTTCCCTCGCCTGAAAGCGCGGATACAGCCAAAGCCAGACCGGCGATGACGATTGCGCCGGCCATTCGGCGATAGAAGCCTGCAAGGCCGGACTGCTGACCGACCGCCGCCTGCGCAGCAGTCGTCCATTCGAGGAGATGACGGCGCGTGACGAACAGCCGAACCAGCGTGCGCCCGACGGCATCGCACATCGACCACGCCTGGTGGGCAAGCAAGATCACGAGCAGCGCAGATTGAGCCAGCGCGAGACGCAGGTCCGCGCCGAGTGCGCCGAAATGGCTGCGCAGTGCGACCCCTCGTCGTGCCGGAATGATCGCAGTAGCCACCGGGATTAGCGTGGGCAACACGATGGTCGTGAGGACAAACAGCGTCCATACGGCTGCCCCTGGCAGCGGCAGCAACCACCCAATCAGCAGAGCCAGTACCGTCGACGGCGCAGACAACGTTCGTCGCAAATTGTCGAACATCTTCCAACGCCCCATCGCGGGAATTGCACTCCGTCTGCGATCAAGGTTGACGAAGGGGCCGCGACCGAACATCCACGGCAGCAGCTGCCAGTCGCCACGGGCCCAACGATGATGACGTGATGCCGCGACGTCGTAGCGGGCAGGAAATTCCTCGACGACCTCGACGTCGGAGGCAAGGCCGGCGCGAGCAAACACGCCCTCGAACAAATCATGGCTCAGCAGAGTCGAATCTGGCACTCGATTGGCCAGAGCTGCCTCGAAAGCATCGACGTCATAGATGCCCTTACCGGCGTAGGATCCTTCGCCGAACAGATCCTGATACACGTCCGATATCGCCGAGGCATAGGGATCAATACCATTCATGCTGGAGAAGATCCGCTGGAACAGTGAGCCCTCGCGACCCACCGGCAGCGATGGGGTCACCCGTGGCTGCAGTACCGCGTATCCTTCAACAACGCGCCCCAGAACTGCATCGAAGCGCGGCTTGTTGAGCGGATGGGCAATCTTCCCGATCAGACGCCGCACCGTGTCGCGCGGAAGTCGGGTATCCGCATCAAGCGTGATGACGTACCGCACATTGTTCGGAACATCCGGCATCGCTCCGTTCGTTGCCACGAAGGTGGTATCCGTCGCACCGCGCAACAATCGGTTCAATTCGTGGAGCTTGCCACGCTTACGCTCCCACCCAATCCAGAGTTGCTCGCTTTCATTCCAGACCCGGCGTCGGTGCAGCAGCAAAAAGCGGTTGCCGCCAGGCCCCGCGCCATAGCGCCGGTTCAAACGTGCAATGCCTTCGATGGCGACGGCAAGTAGCGACTCATCGTCGTTTCGATGCTCGCCGTCGCCGTCGGTCCAATCCGACAGCAACGCGAAATGTAGATCGCCTTCCGGGCTGGCAAGGTGGTGGATTTCCAGTCTTTCCACCTGTTCCTCAATTGCGGCACGCGTCGTCAACATTGTCGGAACCGCGATCAACGTCCGCAGATGCGACGGAACTCCACCGGTCAATTCAAGAGCAGGCAACAGCGTCGGGCCGAAGACGCGGGTGACCGCCCGGTTCACCAATGCGACCGATAGATCGATCGCGGGAATGACGCCGGCGATCCCGAGCAAGCTAAGCCATCGCCCTTCAATACCTGCAGCTGCGAGCAGAAATAACGGTATCGCCAAAACGATGCCCGCCACGATAATGCCGGCGCTCACATAACCCCGAATACCGAGTGCCCGGCCCGAGCGCTCGAACCAGGCTCGTGGCAGCGAATGGAAGCCAATCGCCTTTTCGAATGCTCGACGTCCGCCGCTCAAAAGGTGATATCCGGGATCGCCCGTCCGTTCGCTATCCGGCGCATCGCCGTCTGCCGACGGTTGTTGCGTAGCCAGAACAGCACGCTTGGCAATTTCTAGTTCGGCGCGGCTAGATCCCCGCGCGAGTTCTTCAATTGCGCTGCGGTATAAGTTGCGGGTTGGGAAATCCATTTCGGAAAATTTCCCGCCGACCGCAAGGACATCGTCGACGAAGCTCATCCGCTCGAACAATTCCGACCAGTCTGCTTCCAAGATTGCGCGCAAGCTGGTGATGATGTTGCGTACGGTGACTGCTGCGGAGCCTTGCCTCTGATGCTCGTCGCGGACCACGGTGTCGGCCGTCGTCCCTTGCGCAGTCAGCCGCTGATCGAGCCACGTGAGAACCGGGATAACTTTTGGATCCTGATCATGCAGCAGGTGAAGGAGTTCAACCGCGAAGGCATCCGGCAACGGTGTGCGCTCAAGATCGGCAAGCACCACCGACGCAGGTTCCGGTTCGCGCAAACCCGCGCCCAGCAATCGATCGGCGACCTGATCGGCGTCCTGGCGCGCCGAATAACTGTCGACGATCCGGCCGGCCAGCCGCCTCAGATTTTCGATAAGCACAATCCGCAGCGTAATTGATACCGCCCAGAGTTCACCGATCGTCAGCGGCTGCACCTCCTGATACGCACGCACGTATCGACATAACATCTCCGCGTCGAAGCGACTGTCAGCATGCGCAACAAACGCCCATGCGATGCCAAACACGCGCGGATACCCGGCGAACGGCCCGTCGGTGAGTTTGGGAAGTTGTCGATAATACCCAGTCGGCAGGTCGGTACGAATTTCGCGAATCTGCTTTTCGACAAGGTGGTAATTGTCGATTAGCCATTCTGCGGCGGGGGTGATCGCGCGGCCCTCGTCGGTTGCCCTGACAATCCTGCGATACGCGTCGTGCAGCGCCGCCGCGTTGTCACTGAGCCTGCCCGCCAGCGGATGCCCCCGCCGAGACTGCGGGGCGATCGGCTGCGCGATGGCAAGGCTTCGTGCATGCTCCTCAATGCGCTCAACGCTGAAAAGCTCTTCGCGAATTGGCGCGCGATTGTCCCATGGAACATTCGGCTTCGCACGTCCAAAGACGCGCCGAATAAAGTTGTTCAAGGCGCCCTTTCTTCCGCGCGACCACGCAGTGCGCACGCGATCAATTCCAGACCAGACAGTTCTACGATCGCGAGAAAATGAGACCGAAAAGCGGATGCCACAGCCGCAGCAGCGGATAGCGATAGCACAATCTCCGTCAGCATTACGGCTGGGCACTTACCGCGTTCCGACAGTCCGTACCCCGCACTCAGCTATGGATTTGGTAGACATTTCCGCAGGGACAATGCTCGACATTTTTCGAGCAAGCGGAAGCAGCCCACCCCGGTTTCCGTCTTCGGAATCGTGCTCGATTTCGGCGACCGGCATTGAATGAGAACCTGCGATAACGGAGCCTTTGTCCAGCGACATCATATTCCAGCCCCAATCCATGACCTCGATTTTTTGGACTGCTGATACGAATATCGATAGGGCGTACCGCTGGCCTCGTGTTGACCGAAGTCAAGACAGCCGCTGGGCATCGGAGGGGCGCTTCTGGACATACTGCCCCTGTCCGGGGCGTTTTCCGAGGCAAATGGTGGGTCACAGCTCTAAGGATGATCTTGGCTAGTAAACGTCCGCTTTGGACCGCATTACGGACTCAAGGCAGACATCGCACCCTGTCGGAGAAGTGCCCCACTTCCGGACTCATGCACCGCAGCAAACAGCGCCTTTACTCGATCACCTCGTCGGTGAGAGCTATGAGACATGGCGGACCTCAAGGCCGAAACCGAAGCGCCAAAACACCTACAGCGCTTCGATGACGACGTGCAGGACCTGCGCTAAAAGAGAGGCCCCCAATATTGCCACCAAGCCGTCAATGGCTACGTCTAACACAGTTTCGTCGGTTCCAACTATCCAATCAATCATCCGACGCATCGGAGCACCTGTAATCTTGACGGTTAAACTCGACCGTCTTTCATCGACGAGGCCGATGTCTTTTGATCCGATCGCGCCGGCCTTATTGGCTTTATGTTGACCAATCACGCAACCGGCAATGGCACCAATTTTTCCCGTGCCCAGAACGCCTTCATCCTTTTCCGATTGACCTGCGCTCGAGTTGAGATAGATCAACCTTGTGCAGTCTTTCCCGGTTTTATTTTTATGCCACCAGTGCGGGGTTTGTGCTTGCGCCAACTTTTTAATGCGCATTGCGTCCGAAAACGACGTGATGCGGCGCAACAGCGACACCACCGCAAGATTGCATCCAGCTCCAATTCCTAATGTCACTGGACACCAAACAATAAGACGCGCATGATTATCATAGCTGAGACGCCAACCCAAGGCGTTCAGCTTTCAACCAATCTTATTGACCCGGACCCGTTTGAGCGTCTCTTTTCCTTGCTCCGAAGCATATCGAGCGAAAGGAAATCACATGCGTAACCTTGTCCAGCCGCCACCCTCTTTGCACTGCGACCTCTGCAATGGCGAACTGCGGCTCAAGCTGATTGAGCCTGCCAACTCGGTCCTCGAACTGGATGCCGAGATATTCGTCTGCGCGAAATGCGGGCATGAGCAGTCGCACGTGGTGATTCACGACCATACCACGCCGCATCATGTTCGCCGCGGATTATCTGTTCGATGAACTCCCAGAGCTTGATGGCGAACCTCGGCCTCGATCGGATCAGACGAACTTCCACGGATCCGGATCGCAGTCTCGTGTTAAAATGGGTCCATCCTTCGAGCGATTGGCCTGACCGGGCGCTGGTAATGTGTCCGTTGAAGCTACGTTGGGAGGATTGAAGGCTGCTGCCGGTGTTCTCGGTGGGCAGTTCCTTTTCCAAAATGCATGCGGTTCTGGCTAATTTGACGGAGCCTTTGCCGCGCTCGTACGAGAAAGCGCGGCGCCCGTGCCATAAAAAGGGCCGCCGCCGATTCCACTAAAGCCGCCCAGCAACGCGATCACCAAAATTATCAGAATGATGGTCCAAAGGACCAGTTGAGGAAAATTGATTGTTACGATGGATGCGCCGTTCGCATGGCTGCGCAACTTCGACGATGTACCGGCACCCCTGATCGCTCCGAGACCTGGGTCCAGAGCGATCAAGAGGCGCGGCCCGGATACCCTAGTAAGGCCGATAATATCGGCGGCCATAATATGGCCCGCCGCCGTAATAATAAGGTCCGCCGCCGTAATAGCCCGGCCCATAGCCGTAGCTGTTGTAATAGTCATTGCGCTGTTGCTGGGCGGCGATCGCGCCGATGGTCCCAATCGCCATTCCCATGAAAGCGAGTCCCGCAGCGCTGCCTCCACGGCGGTAGTAGCGGCGACGTGCGCTGAAATCCGTGGCATCGCTGGACGCCGTGGTGGCCGAGACACCCTTTGAGGCGGGGGCCACCGGACCGGCGA
>Ga0208587_1001206_pt1 | contig 13828 bp, 10 predicted proteins | sample NGESurdeep092012_7_FD_184472 | JGI IMG/M metagenome (GOLD analysis project Ga0208587, IMG submission 184472) | Arctic peat soil microbial communities from Barrow, Alaska - NGEE Surface sample 210 deep-092012 (SPAdes) | ecosystem: Environmental > Terrestrial > Soil > Wetlands > Peat ...
TCATCCAGTGACAATACACTCGCCACAGACCACCGGGAATCCACTACACCTTGCCGCTGACGCACCCCGATTCATTAATTCTTGGGCGTCGCCTTAGCATTCCAGTTTCGTTCAAGAGCTTCGGCGTCGCCTTCGATGCCATGCCGAAGGACTGATAAAGGGACTGATAATATCTCTCGGTGTGTGTACCGAAAACCTAAACCTGGACGTAGTAGTGATGACGTCCGCCAAGGATCGCGTGTGATTTAATGGTTCCGGTCCGCTGAACCGGACGGAGAGACCGGCTGCGTGTATCTATCGCCGTTTCACAGCTTCCCGCGCACATAGCCGAGGAAGTCGCTCGCCGCCGGCGGCAGCGGCGCGTAATAGGCGCAGCGCAGATCGAGGTCGCGCGGCCGCACCGCGAGCCGGACCGCGACCAGCGCGCCGGCCGCGATCTCCTGATCGACCGCGCATGACGGCAGCGCCGCGATGCCGTGTCCGAGCCGCACCATCTCCTTCACCGAGGCCGAGTCCTGCAATTCCATCGCCACCTCGAACTGCGCGATGCCGACCTCCTTCAGGGCCAGTCAGCTCATCCCGGACGCGCCGCCGGCCGACGAGATCGTGTTCCACGCGCCCGCCGCAAGACCGACACCGAAATCGCCAACTCCCGCGAGGCGGTGCGCATCGCGGAACTCGGCTACCACCATCTGCTCGATATCGCGCGGCCCGGCATTACCGAGGACGAACTCGCGGTGGAGCTGCGCTGGCACTCCAAGACGCTCGGCGCCGAGGACAATTTCGTGCTGCTGTGCGCCGGCCCGCACAACAAGGCGGTAGCGCCTTCGCACGGCCGGCGGCTACAGGCCGGCGACATCATCGTCGTCGAACTGACGCGGAGTTATCGCGGGCAACTGGTGCAGATCTGCCGCACCATCACCGTCGGCGAGGCGAGCGAGACGCTGCGGCAGAAATATGCGCTGGTGGTCGAGGCGATGCACGAAGGCATCGCGGCGGCGCAGCCCGGGAGGCCGATGGCTGACGTGTGCCGCGCCATCAACGACGTGCTGGAGGCGGAAGGCTATGGCGAATTCTGCCACCCGCCGCATATCCGCAGGCGCGGTCATGGCCTCGGCTTCGGCTCGATCGAGCCCGGCGATGTCGCGCTGGACAACCAGACGATGCTGGAGCCGGACATGCTGTTCATGATCCATCCGAACCAGTATCTGCCGGAGACCGGCTATCTGCTGTGCGGCGAGCCGGTGCTGATGACCGCGCAGGGCGCGGTGCCGCTGACCGCGCAGACGGCGACGCTCGCCGAAATCAAGCTGTAGGGCGCCCGCATGCGGACCATGCATCCCACTCTGCTGGTCGGGCCTGCCGACTGGGACGCGCTGCGCCTGCCGCTGGAGGAATTCCAGGCCCGGCTCGACGCGCTGTGGTGCGACGCTTCACCGGCCAGCGGCGCGATTGTGTATGGCGACGCCGCCGACCACGCCGCGCTCGCCTATCTGACCCACTTCACGCCAAAACTGGAGCGGGCGATCGCGCTGTTGTCGCGCGATGGCGCCGCCAAGCTGCTGGTCGGCGGCGGGATCAACATGCTTCCTGCCGCGAAACCGCTGACCTGGATAGGCAACCTGCTGCCGCTGCGCAGTGTCGCCAAGGCTGTAGTCGAATGGTCCGCCACTTTGGCGGGCGGCAGCGGCCTGATGCTGATCGCCGGAGACGCGATGCCGTATGCGATGCACCGCGAGATCGTCGCCGCGCTCGGGCCCGATGTTGGAATCGACGACGGTACGCCAATCGTGCGGGCGCATATGCGCCGCAAGAGTGCGCGCGAACTCGCCGCGATCCAGGAGGCGAGCCTAGTGCTTGGTGAGGCAGTCGCGGCGCTGCGGCAGGCCAAGGATCGTGGCGTCACTGCCGCCGTGCTCGCCGCCGAGCATGTCGCGTGGCGCCGCGGTGCGCAGGACGTGCGCAGCCTGTTCAGCCTGGATGGCGGCCGCACCTTGATGCCGTTCGATGTTCCGGTCGGGGCGGCGGTCGATCCGCTGCAGGTCTATCTCGCGGTGCGCCATTCGGGCTACTGGGCCGAGGGCTTTGCAATGCTGAGCGCGAAGTCGCACGCGCCGCTGATCGCAGTCGAGGCGGCGCTGCAGGCGGCTCTCGCGCAGGTCGCGCCCGGCGTGACGCCTGGCGCGCTGACCGAGACCCTCGCGGCCGCGATGCCGGCGTTCGCGCCGCATCCGGTTACGGCCCCTTCGGTGGTCGGGATCGGTCTGGCGTTGCAGCAGGACGTGCCGGCTGACGAACCCGTGGGCGTCGGCGAGGTGCTGTCGCTGCGCGCCGGCGTATCGGATTCGCAGCAGGGTTCGGCGATGGCGTCGGCGATGGTCGCCGTTACCGAGAATGGCCGCGACATTTTATGGAGCGCGCCATGATGGCGATCGAAACGCTCGCCACGTTCCTGGCGGAGGGTTTGCGTGTGCCGGCCACGACCCGCGCCAATGCGCAGCGTCACCTGACCGACACGGTCGGCGCCTGGGTGGCGGGCGCGGCGACGCAGGAGGGGCGGGCGCTGCTCGCTTCCCGCACCGATGGCGAGATCGACGTCGGCACGCCGTCGGCGCTGGCGCGGCTGAGCGAGATCGACAACATCCACCTTGCGTCCGCGACGACGCCCGGCGGCATCATCATTCCGGCGGCGTTGACCCTCGCGGCGGCGCGCGGCGCCGACGGCGCGGCGCTGACCGGCGCGATCGTCGCCGGCATCGAAGCGATGGTGAGGCTTGGCCTCGCGATCGACGGCCCGCAGGTAATCTATCGCGGCATCTGGCCGACCTATTTCGCCGCGCCGTTCGGGATAGCGGCGGTGGCGGCGCGGCTGCATGGCTTCGATGCCGAGCAGACCGGGCACGCGCTGGCGCTGGCACTGACCTTCGCGGCGCCCGGCGTCGGCCACCACAACGCTGCGACGACCTCACGCTGGTTCGCGATTGCGCAGGCGGCGCGCAACGGGCTGGTCGCGGCGCGGGCTGCGCAGGCCGGCTTCACGTCGGATCTCAGCCTGCTCGACGGCGGTTTCCTGCACGGCATCTTCGGCATCACGCCGAATCTCGACGCCGTCACCCAGGGGCTCGGCGAACGCTTCGCGCTCGACGAGGCGTCGTTCAAGCCGTGGTGCGCGGCGCGCCAGACCATGGCGGCGACCCAGGCGCTGAAGGAGATTCTGGCGGACGGAGTCTCGCCTGTGCAAATCCGCTCGGTCGAGGTCGCCCAGCCGCCACCCTATTTGAAGATGACCGACCATGGCGTGGTGTCCGGCGACCGCGCGTCGCATCTGACCAGTTTGCCGTATCATCTCGCCATCGCCGCCTGCGATCCGGACGCCGAGTTCGATATCGCCCAATCGCCGCCATCCGTGCCGGAGCCGGTGCGGGCTTTCATGGCCAAAGTCACGGTCATCGCCGACGCCGCGCTGCTGGCGCATTATCCGGCGGCGTGGCCGGCGCGCCTTGTGGTGCGCACCGCCGACGGCGCGCACGAGCGCCTGATGCTGAACGTGCCGGGCGATCCGGCGCGGCCACTGTCGGACGCCGAACTTGGCCTCAAATTCCGCCGTTTCGTCGCGGGCGCGGCCGGTGGGCCGGCGGCCGAAAGTCTGCTCGCCGCCTGCGCCTTCGCCCTGGAGACGACCGGGGCCGCGGCCCAACTGGTGGCTCGGATCGAAGGCACGGTGGTTGGCTAGAATGCAATGAGATTGTTATCCTTGCCCTGTGGCGGAATTGGTGTGTGACGACTGTGCGAGAGTGTGTTTAATCGACTACGGAAATTGCCCCGAAGATGACCACGACCAGCACCAGAGTGCAGCGAGAAAGCGGATCGCGTTTCGAACAGGAGCTTATTGTGAGATTGATCGCATTGCTGTGCGGGCTGTTGGCGCTGGCGGCGCCGGCGCAAGCGGCCTACCCCGAGCGCCTTATCACGATAATCTGTGCGTCGGGGGCGGGCGGAGCTGTTGACGTTACGACGCGCGTGGTCGCTGACTATCTCTCGAAAGAGTTGGGTCGGGCTGTTGTAGTTCAGAACGAGCCGGGGGCTGGCAGCACGATCGCTATTTCCAGCGTGGCCAAGGCCAAAGCTGATGGATACACGCTGCTGACGATCGGCTCCGGTGTCGCAGTGGCCAGCGAGCTTTATCCGAACGCAAATGTTGACGTGCTGCGCGACCTCGTGCCCGTCACTATGATCGGAGCGACGCCACTGGTTCTGTTTGTGAACGGTACCGTAGCGGCGAAAAATTACGCCGAGCTGATTGCGTGGCTGAAGGCCCACCCAAACGACGCGACAACCGGCAGTAACGGCCGCGGTTCGGCCGGCCACCTATCTATCGAATTGCTCAACACGATGGCTGGCGTGAATATCCGCTACATTCCCTACAAGACGACACCGCAGGCCCACACCGACCTCATTGCTGGACGGCTGACGGTGATGATGACATCCTCACTCGGTGATCCGCAAAAGTTTGGCATAACGCCGGTCGCCGTCTCGTCCTTGGAGCGTTGGAATGTGATGCCAGACGTCCCGACGCTCGACGAGCTAGGTTTGAAAGGTTACGAAGCTGCGACATGGGTTGCCATGATGGCTCCCAAAGGCACTCCGCGGGAGGCGATCGAGGCGATCAACGCAGCGCTCGACAAGGCACTCGCCAATCCCGCGCTTCGCAAGCGACTCGACGAGATCGGCATCATCCCGCCGCGGCAGACGGGATCTAATTTTGCAGCAAAATATATTTCACATGAGATCACAAAGTGGACCGATATTCTTCGCAAAGCGCCTGATCGGCCCTAGCTCGCGGATTGCTGCGACTTCGCATTTTGAATAGCTTGCCACACATTGTATGGTGTGGCTGGCATCCTGATATCGCGAACGCCGAACTCGCTGAGTGCATCGACGATCGCGCCGATGACGGCGGCGAGCGCGGGCGTTGTACCTCCTTCGCCCCCCGCCTTGATGCCGAGTGGGTTCGTCGGCGATAAGACCTCGACAATCTCGGTATCGAAGGACGGCAACCTGTTCGATCTCGGTACTCCGTAATCCATTAGGGAGCCGCATAACGGTTGTCCGGACAAGGGATCGCAATAACAGAGCTCCCACAAGGCTTGGCCTACGCCTTGGGCTATCCCGCCGTGTGTCTGTCCGTGAACGATCATCGGATTGATACAGCGTCCCACGTCGTCGACAGCGGAATAGCGCGTAATAGCAACTTCTCCGGTTTCCGGATCGACTTCGCATTCGCACGCCGCACAGCCATTCGGAAAGACTGGTTCATGCATCTCGTTGTCGACCACGACGGCAAGCCCGCCTTCAAATTGTGCCGTAATGGGATGTCCCGCAGATTCCTTTGCCAATTCAAGAAAATCGAAGGTTCGATTGCTCGTCGAAGCGGTGAAGCGGCCGTCGACGAATTGAATCTTGTCGGTGGTTGTTTTCAGTAACGCGGCCGCAAACGTCTTTCCCTTGGCTATCAGTTCGACCGATGCTTTCGACATGACGGTCGCGGCATGCCGCATCGACCGGCCAGAATGAGTGCCGCCGCCCACGCTTACAATATCGGTATCACCGATTATGATATTGATTGCTGCAACCGGAACGCCGAGAAGATCTGCGGCAACTTGCGCGAAACTCGTTTCATGGCCTTGTCCGCTCGGCTGCGTGCCGATCACGACATCCACTTGTCCGTTTGGTGTGACGGTAATCTCCGCCCGTTCCCTCGGTGAGCCGATCGACGACTCGACATAGTTAGCAAGACCCAACCCAAGCAGTTGGCCGCGTTTTTTTGCTTCGCGCCGACGCGCGCCAAAGCCGCCCCAATCGGCGATGCGCATGGCCCGATTCATATTGTCTTCGTAGCGGCCGCTATCGTAGGTCGCGCCGACAGCGTTGGTGTAAGGCATCGACTCCGAGCGGATGAGATTCTTTCGCCGCAGTTCGACCCGGTCCATACCTAATTCCCGTGACGCGATGTCGATCAATCGCTCGATAGCGAATGTCACCTCTGGGCGGCCGGAACTGCGATAAGCGTTGGTCGGCATCGTGTTGGTAAATACCGCACGGGCGCGTAGCGCTGCCGATGGAATATCATACGAGCCAGTGATGAGCCCGGCGCCTTTGCCCAACGGCGACAGTGAGACGCAGTGAGACCCAACATTGCTTAGGTTCGACGCGCGCATAGCAAGAAAGCGGCCGTCGGCGCGCAACGCCAACTCCACCTTGGTGACCAGATCGCGGCCTTGATAATCGCTTAGGAAAGCCTCCGATCGCGTGGCCGTGAATTTGACAGGCCGGCCGATCTTTTTCGCTGCCCACAGGACAAGGCCGAACTCAATGTACGGTCGATTTCTCGACCCGAAATTACCGCCGACATCGAAGGAAAGAACACGCAATTGTTCGGGAGCAATCCCGAGCACGGAAGCAAGCTCTTGTTTTTGGCGCACCGCGCCGCCGCTTCCAGCATAAAGCGTGTACTTGACTGTTGTTGCATCGTAATGGGCCAGCGCAGCCCGTGGTTCCATGGTTACCGCGGTGACCCGATCAATGTGAAAATTCATTTTGACGACATGGGCGGCAACGGAGAAAGCACGATCCGTGGCATCTAAGTCGCCGAACACCGAATCTACGAGGACATTTCCCGGCACGTCGTCCCAGATTATGGGAGCGCCGTCCGCCAGTGCAGCCTCCGATCCGGTCGCACAAGGAAGCTCTTCGTATTCGACCTTAACGGCCTCCGCAGCGTCGAGCGCGTCGGCTCTCGTGTTAGCGACAACCATCGCGACTGCTTCACCGACGTGACGGACCTTGTCCGTGGGCAGAAGTCGGTGCGGGCCGATGAAGATATCCCCGCCTCCAGGGGCGGTCAGTTTCATGTCATATTTTGTCGACGGAACGGGCTTATGGGGGATCGGGCGAAGGCCATCTGCCAAGCAGTCCGCTCCGCTGAATACTCCGATCACCCCGGGCAGCGTCTGAGCTTTTCTGGTATCCACCCGAACGATACGGGCATGCGCATAAGGCGATCGCACCATCACGGTATGGACTTGCCCCTCTATGCAAAAGTCGTCGCTGAACCGGCCCATTCCGGTTAGCAAGCGAAAATCCTCTTTGCGTCGGAGGGGTTGTCCAATAGCGCCCAATTTGTTCGTCCGGTTTGGTTGTTGGCGCGTCAAAGAACGGGTTCTCATCGTTCAATGACCATGGCAGGCGATAATGCAGGTTTCCGTTTTTATTTACCACCAGCGGCTGGCCCTTCGGCCCGTACGCATTTGGCAGTAAAGAAAGATGCACCCTTGCATCGAGCAGTCCAACGGTCCGGTGTCATCGTCGCTATTCCCATCTCGGCCGGGCTGCATCACAAATAGGTCCGGATATGATTTTCGGAAAGGACAAATCACACTTCGGCGCTTATTCCCAATCTGGGCGCAGAATCGCCGGCCGCCACCCCAACCTGAGCGAAGCAATCCAGCGGATCGGTGATCGGCGATTCTTCATAGAAAAACCAGCCGCCGCAACAAACCTGCGCAATGCCCATCCGATCATTTGAACTGCTCTCCTTATTGTCGGGTACCGCAGCGAAGCGGGCCCGGGGGTTAGTCTATGCCCTTCGAGCGGTCGGGGACATCGCGCACCGGCGTCTCCGGGGTGAGGCCACCGCGCCGGACGGCGAATGTCTCCTTGCCGCTCTGTTCCCACTCGCCGGCAACCGCGCGGCGCGCGTAGGTATCCCAAGTTTCGGCCCAGTCTCCCAGCGAGTAGCCGTGCCACGGCGACTGTGGCTTGAGCGAGGGAAGCCCGAGCCCCTCCCACAGCGTACGCGCGCGCTCCATGTACTCGCGCGTCGGCAGCGCGAGCGGCGGCATCGAATGCTTGAGGGTGGCGTCGATGAGCATGGTCGACTCGCCGCCGCGCGCGCCGGATTTCGGCCCGTGCCCGCCCGACCGATAGGGTGCGATGTGCACGTCCTCGATCGGATTGGAACGGTAGGCGAGCGACCAGAAGATCGCGTCGGTGTTGGTGGGATCGATGTCGTCGCTCACCGCGATGACGATCTTGCCGCACGCGGCCTGCAAGGTCGCGGCCCCGTGCAACCCGCGCCACACCTCTGTCCGTTGGGTTCCGGGGGCGAATTGCAGGAAAATGACCTTGCGGATGTTGGTCAGCGGCTCATGCATGACCACGCGCTGGATGCCCCTGATCGACAAATGGTCGCGCAGGTGCGTAAGAAATAGCGGTTCATACGCCACCTTCTTGATGGTGCTCGATTCGCTCGGCGTGACCTGGCTGATGATCGATACGAGGACCGGAGACCGCTTGTGCGTGATCGCCGTCACCTGCATTGACATGTTGAAATCTTCGAGCGCGACATGCCCATGGCTCTCGCCGAACGGACCTTCCGGCTCGAGCAGGTCGGGGGCGATCAACCCCTCGATGATGATCTCGGCATCGGCGGGAACGTCGAGATCGACGGTGACAGCCTTAGCGGTGCGGATAGGCATACCAGCCAGACCGCCGGCTACGCCCATCTCGTCCTGGTCGATGGCGAGCTTTTGCGGGCCGGTGAAGATGATGACGGGCGCGCAGCCGATAACGATGGCGCACGGCATCGGTTCCTTGCGCTTGCGATGCTTGAGCCAATGCAAATATCCGCCGGCACCACCGATCCGCGACGCCATGCGCACGCCGAGCCGGTCGGTCGCCTTGAGCGCCGCGCGATAGGTTCCCATGTTGCGGATGCCGGTTTCCGGATCGCGCGTGATGCACAAGGTGGCCGTCAAATAGGGAGCGGCGTCGAAGCCAGGTGTGGAAATCGGCACGGGCAAGCGCGCAAGGCCATTACCGGGGCCGCGTAAATCCTCGCCCGTGATGATCACCTCCTGGCACGGCGGCGAACCGACAATAACCGGCGCAATCGGGTGCGCGATCGCGTGCATCCACGCGGCGCCGATGTCCTCGACGGGCTTGCCCATGCCGATTGCGTAGATGCGAGGCGAAGCCGCGAGCGCACCGACCGCGACCGGGATGTCGTAGCGCCGGCCGTGGGAATCGACCACGTTGGTGAACAGGAAGGCGCGCCGTTGCTCCTCGCGCAGGCCGCCCTGGAACTGCCAGCGCACCAGCGGGTGCAGCTCGGTATCCTTGTTGATGGGCTGGTCGACGCGCACGAGAAGACCGTTTGCTTCGAGCGCGGCGAGATGCTCTTGGAAATCGAGCGGAGGCCCGCGCTCGACCGGACGACGTACAGCCTGAGTAGCGGCAATTTTATCAAGCATGGTCAAGCCCTTATTCGACGGAATGCAATTAGCGTACGATTTACCGAGATCGGGAGCAACGTTTGGCGCCCATTTTCGCGGGTGCCGGGGGTAATGGAAATTGTGAGCCAACGTGCTGATCGATAGTGCCATCAGCGCCCTGGCGATCGTCTTCGACCCGGAACGCTTCGCGATCATCTGCCTCGGCGTCTTCTTGGGGTTGATCATCGGGGTCCTGCCCGGGATCGGCGGGCTCGCCGGCATGGCGCTGCTGATCGCGTTCACCTACGCGATGGACCCGCACACGGCGCTGGCGTTCCTCATCGGCATGTGGGCGGTGACCGCCGCCTCGGACACGGTCCCCGCGATCCTGTTCGGCGTACCGGGCGAGATCGGGTCGGCGTCGACCGTCCTCGATGGCTATCCGATGGCGCGGCGCGGCGAGGCGGGCCGCGCTTTTGGCGCGTCCTTTACCGCCTCGGTCCTCGGCGGGTTGTTTGGCGCTATACTGCTAACGATCTCGATTCCGGTGCTGCGCCCGTTCATGTTGGCGATCGGCTCGCCGGAAGTGCTCGCCGTGTGCGTGCTCGGCCTAACCCTCGTTGCATCCATCAGCCAGGGCGCCGTGCTCAAGGGCCTCGTCACCGCCACCTTCGGCGTGCTGATCGCGGCGATTGGCAACGAGGCGCAGACCGGCACGCTGCGTTGGACCTTGGGCACGATGTATCTATGGGACGGCATCCCGATCGAGACCATCGCGCTCGGCCTGTTCGCGCTTCCCGAGCTGGTCGACATGGCGATCGCGCGCAAGAGCATCAGCTCGGACTATCGCGGCGGCCTCATTCGCGAGCAGCTTCGCGGCGTGCGTGACGTCATGCGCAACTGGAAGCTGGTGATCCACAGATCTTCGATCGGCGTCTTGCTGGGATCGATTCCGGGCACGGATATGAGTTTTGGAAGGGACACAAGTCGCGAGAACCGCTAGCGTTAGGTGTTGCCGGCGTCGCCCGCCGGTTCGTGCCGCAAGGTCACCTCGCACGGGAAGAGATATGCAAATGGACAAGATTGTCGACGTACCGCTCATGGGTTCGCGTAAGACCGGAGTAGCCAAAGCCATCGGCGGTAAGCCGATTGCTGATCTGCGCGAATGGTTGTCGCGCGTGGAGGAGATCGGCGAGCTGACCCGGGTGGATCAGCCGGTGGACCGCGACGAGGAGATGAGCGCGATCTCCTATCTGGTCGCCAAGCAGCAGCCGTCGCCGGCGGTGTTGTTCGAGCGCCCGCGCGGTTTCGACAAGAGCCCGATCGGCGCCAAGATGTTGTGGAATATTCTGGGGCCCAGCGTGAAGCGCGTCGCGCTCACGCTCGAGGAGCCGGCGGACACGCCGACCGTCGAATTGATCCGACGAGTAAAGGACAAGCTCAAGCGGCGTCTGCCGCCGCATGAGGTAACTGCTGACCAAGCCCCGATCTACGAGAACACCATCACTGGAAAAAATATTGACTTGAACCTGTTGCCGATCCCGCGGCACTGGCCGCTCGATGGCGGCCGTTATGCCGGTACCGGCGATGCGGTGATCACCCGCGATCCCGACAGCGGCTATCTCAACATCGGCACCTACCGGATGATGGTGCAGGGAAAGTCGCAGGTCGGGCTCTACCTCTCGCCCGGCAAGGACGCGCGCCTGCACATCACCCGGGCCTGGCAGCAGGGCAAGTCCATCAACGTCGCCGCCGCCTGGGGCATCGATCCCCTGTTCATGTTGGTTGGCTCGCAAACATTTCCCAAGAACGTGTCGGAATACGAATACGCCGGCGGTATCAAGGGCCAGCCGATCCCAGTCGTTCGCGGCAAGACGACCGATCTGCTGATCCCTGCCAACGCAGAGCTCGTCATTGAAGGTGTCATCCGGCCCAATTCGGTGAAGGCGGAAGGGCCGTTTGGCGAATTCCCTGGCTATTACGGAAGGCCGGAAGCCGGCTGCCCGCTCGTCGACATCACTGCGGTGCACTACCGGTCGCAGCCGATCCTGACCAACGCCCTGATGGCGGATTATCCGTCCTGCGAGCAGAGCGGATTCTTCTCGGTCATTCGCTCGGCGAAGATCTGGGACGATCTCGACAAGCTCGGCATTCCCGGCATCCACGGCGTCTATGCGCATCCGGCGGCAGCCGGCGGGTTCGGCATGACCGTCATCAGCCTCGAGCAGCGCTATGCCGGCCACGCCGCGCAGGTGTTGGCGCTCGCGGCCCAAGTCCCGGGCGGCGCCTACTACACCAAATGGATCATCGCGGTCGACGAGGACGTCGACCCGACCGATATGGACCAGGTGATCTGGGCTATGGCGAGCCGGTGCAACCCGATCGACGACATCGATATCCTGCGCAACACCTGGAGCACCTGGCTCGATCCCACCCAGAATCCGCCAGAAAAACGGCCCTACGGCTCGAAGGCGCTGATCAATGCCTGCAAGGAGCACCGCCATCTGCCGGTGTTCTCCAAGCGCACCACGCTGCGCAAGAAGGTCTACGATCAGGTTGCAGCGCGTTGGACGGAACTTGGGTTGCCAGGACAGGCTCCCACCGTCAGGGCGTTCGAAGCCGCGAACACAGTCACGTATCACGAGGTCGGCGGCTTCGAACCCGGCCGCCAGCCGGGCGAAAAGAAATCAGCAAATAAAAAGAAGTCGGCCAACAAGAAGAACAAAAAGAAGATGTGAGGCCGATTTCGACCCCACCACACTGCCACCTATCCGGCCCGCCTCGCGGACCCAAAGGCCGAAATGCGTGGGCACCGTTGAAGCGTTCGAGTTCATATCGAATCCTTGTGCGCTTACTTGTCGCTGCGGGAAAAGCCTGGGCCCATGTCCCACGTCAGCGGGTAATAGGGACGATCCACGCTTCGGCACCAATTCTCCCAGCCCCGTTCAAGCGTAAAGCCGGCGCGGCCCCTGGTGTTGGCGGCGATTTCGCCGTCGCTCAAATAGGTGACGTCGCCCATCGCCAGCGCTTTGCCGAGCATCTGGGCGTTGATCTCCATGTAGACCGACGTGAAGACCGCTTCGCGCAGCGACTTTCCGACTACCACGCTGCCGTGGCCGCGCATAATCGCCGCGGTGCGCGATGCGAGCGTCTTGGCGAGGTCGCGTCCCATCTCCATGTTGGTGACGAGCAGGTTGGTGCTGTCGCCGAACGTATCGCGAATGTCCCAGTTCGGTACGTCACGGCCGACCGGCGAAGCCATGTGCATGATTGCGCCGAAGCGCTGCGACTTCACGACCGAGAACGGCACGATATTGGGGCTGTGGCTGTGTACCACCGCCATCACGTCCGGGCGCGCCTCCAGCACGGCGCCATGAATGAACCTCTCCGAATATGGCTTGCCGGGTTCCGGTCCGACGACCTCGCCGTCGAGCGTGAATTTCATGATGTCGTCGATCTCGACGCACATCGGTGCTCGGGCGCGCGCCATGAGAAAGTGGTCAGGGTTGTCCGGGTGACGGATCGACACGTGGCCGAACGAATCGAGTACGTTGTTGGCGGCGAGAATCCGGTTTGCAGTGACGAGATCGTTCTTCAGCTGATTCAAGTCGGTCATGCGGCTGCTCCAAGTTCTCCGATGCGGTGATTAGAAGCATCCTCGACCAAGGTAATTCCTCTCCCGCCGTTCGTGAGTGGCAAACAAATCAAGATTAGGTCGCGAGAGTCAGCCCGGTTTTGTTTTCTCGCGACTTCCGTTCAGCATCCAGGAAAACATCTCCTTGGTCCGGCGCGCCGTTTCCGGTAGAGGCATGTTCACAATCGGATACTGGTCCTTCCAGTGGAACGGCCGGCAGGCGTCGATGATTGCGCGGCTGTTGGTGAAATCACCCTGCGCCTTGCGTTCGGGGGGGATCGACGGATCGAGCGGGGTCGACCAGGCGTTACGGATAAAATCAATCGACGTCACAGGGTCCGAGCGCGAGCACACCGCCCACATCAGCTCTTCGAGGTTGGATACATCGATATCGTCGTCGACCACGATCACATACTTTCCGGCATACGCGACCGAACGGCACATTGCTGCGAGATGCCCGGCCTGGCGGGCATGCCCTGGATAACGCTGCTTGATTGACACGGCTGTGAGTTGACGCGATCCACCCGCCTCGTGGCACCATGTGGCTACTACGTCAGGCAGACCGGTTTTCTTTAACTCTTGTTTTAGCAACGCCGATCGCATCACGGCGCGATAACGTGCCTGCTCCTCCGGCGGTCGCTGCGGAGGGCAGCCGAGAATGATCGGGTCGTTACGGTGGTAAATTGCCTTGACGTCAAGTACCGGCTCGCTCCGCATCTTCGAGCCATAGTAGCCGGTCCACTCACCGAACGGTCCCTCTGGCAGAACATTGCCCGGATAGACAAAACCCTCGATAACCACCTCGGCATTGGCCGGATACGGCAGTGACGTGTGCTTGCCCAGCACTACCTTCTGCGGGCGCCCGCGATAGGCGCCGGCGATTTCGTATTCGCAAATACCATAGGGCACTTCCGTGCACGCC
>Ga0208587_1001207_pt1 | contig 13828 bp, 21 predicted proteins | sample NGESurdeep092012_7_FD_184472 | JGI IMG/M metagenome (GOLD analysis project Ga0208587, IMG submission 184472) | Arctic peat soil microbial communities from Barrow, Alaska - NGEE Surface sample 210 deep-092012 (SPAdes) | ecosystem: Environmental > Terrestrial > Soil > Wetlands > Peat ...
GATCGCTCGGAAGGAGATGGTGTACTTCGTGTCGCGATCATGCAGGAGATAGCGACAGTCTCGAAGGGTGCCGCATCCCTCCATGGTCGCGTTCCGAGGGCCCAACACCTCGCTGGTGGTATTTACCCGGCCACGGCCGGTGCAGACGCTGGACACCTACTACAGGAAATTGTGGCTCACGCTCGACCAGCTTGCGCGCCTGGACAAAAGCCCGTGGCCGGCCGAGATCCCCGAACAAATCGATCATCCGATGTGGGAGTTCTCGTTCGCCGGTGAACCGATCTTCGTGCTGTGCAGTACGCCCGCGCATTTGATGCGGCAAAGCCGCCGGTCCAGCGCCTTCATGCTCACATTCCAACCGCGATGGGTGTTTGAAAAGATCCTTGGAACGGAGAAGGCAGCGGCGGCCGCATTCGCCGAAGTGCGCAAGAGGCTTATTCCCTACGACAGCACCAGCCCCTCGCCGCTGCTTGGACGGTACGGCGCCTGCGACGGGCGCGAGTACCAGCAATACTTCCTGCTGGATGACAATCACACAGAAGCGGGATGCCCGTTTGCCAAGCTCGCGCAGAACAAGAAGCCTCGAACCGAAGGCAGGGAGCAAGCCGCATGACCCAGATCATCGCCGGCACAAGAACAGAATTTGCGATTGACCCTGCCATCCTGGAATTGCTTCCGACCCAGGGCAGCGTCGAATTGCAGCGCGATGCCGCGGGCAAGGTGCACCATTTCCATACTCACCCCGTGGATGAGATCCTTGTGATTATCAAAGGCGCGTTGAAATTCGAGTGGGAGGGCGGGACGCGAATCTGCCGCCCCGGCGACACCATCATGTTGCCCGCCGGCACGCTTCACCAGTCCGAGGCGCTGGATGGCGGCGCCATCTACGCGATCGCGACGCGTCCACCCGCCGCCGATCCGGCCGGCAACTGAAATAGAGGTGCGCGGTTGTCAGGACAACGGGTGGTTGGGGGCCTCGGGGTCGGTCGCGAGACGTTCGACCAGCTCGATGACTTCGAAGCGTTGCCTGGGTGCAAGTTTGAGGAAGGCTTTCAGCAGTCGCAGGCTTTCGACGGTTTCGCTCGATGGAGCTCCGAGCTTCTTGTGCAGCTCTGCAACAAATGTGGGATTTTTCATCTCGCACCTTTGATAGGGAACGGTAATGGCATTTCTAGGAAAACGTGAGGGCCTGGCTCGAAAGGTCGACACAGCGGCGATAGAGGCTGAGCGTCTCGGCCTGACGACGGCTACCTTGATACTTCGAATGGCGCGCCTGGAAATTGACCGGGCCGAACCCGACGAGGTTGAAAGTATGCCAAGGAACAACTCGCTCGGCAAGCCAAACTGACAGCCAAAAAGCGGCTCGATTGGCCAAAAAGCGCAAGAAGCGGTTGCGGCACGTGCAACCCTGCGCTCCCGGCTCCAATGACAGACGATCGATGCCGGCGCGATTGGCCGCCTGTTTCGTGCGCGGCGAACTTCACCGCGCCGGGAACGATACCCCGCCTGATCTGATGCGAAAGAGCCGCGAGCGGAAGCGGCCTGTCGCGGCGGCTGGGCCCACCCGCGCAACCACTGTCGTGGCTTCCGCATGCTGCGGTCATCGCAGGCTTGTCCTTATTCCTGATGCGCACCGCCGGCGTCGTCGATTTCCTCTCGGCTGGCGGCTTCGCGCCCTGGCCTGCCCGGCTGCTGCAACTGCGGCGAAGCGACGAACCACAGTCGAACCTACCAGTGATCTGCCGAAACGCGACCGCGATGCGGCGCTGAATTGATCGAGGTCAAGGCGCTGCACTCGGCTTATGCTTTGTTGAGCGAACGTAAGGGAACATCGCGGCTGATGAATTCGGAGCCAGCTTCCCTGGACGTTGGGTCACGGATGCTCTTGAGCTTGCTTTTTCTCGGGGGCATCCCTCCCCCTCCCTTTTCAACACCGCTCGCCGCGACGGGGATGGTTATGCGAACCTATTATTTCGACACGAAGGATGGCGTTCCAGTCAGGGACAGAACGGGCATAGAGTTTCCTAGCGCCGCAGGTGCGATTGAGCATAGCAAGGAGCTTGCACAGCGGTTCAGGCACGAACACCGGCTCAAAGATCCCGTACTTTCGATCATTGTCGTCGACGAGTCCGGCACCGAAATTCACCGGGAACCGGTGTACCCGGACGCAGCAAAACTTGGCACTTCCATCGACAAGATCGGGTAATAGTCAGTCTCGAACCACCGCTAGAACGCGCGGCTTCGCGAGAGCACGCCCCGCCCGCGACGACGCCCGGGGTCACACGAAAGATTCTGTCACAGACCGACGGTCCGACCCCGGGATATGTGACGATCATCGTGGAAGCTGAAATAGAAGCAGGCGTGATGGTTGCGCGGCATACGCATCCTGGAATCGAATCCGCCTATGTCATCGAAGGTGGCCTGGACCTGCCCATAGAAGGTCAACCGACCCGGGCGTTGAAGCCGGGCGATGGTTTCGTGGTGCCGGCCAACACGCCCCATGCCGGCGGCAAGAACGGTGACAAGAAGACGAGGATCGCGAGCACCTATGTCGTGGAGAAGGGCAAGCCGCTCGCATCCCCGGCCGTTAAGCTATTTCGACGCCGAATCCTTTGACAACAGCGCGATCGCCTCCTGCACGGTCGTCATGAATTGTGCGGGGAAGATGATGGTGGAATTCTTCTCAACCGAGATTTCCGCCATCGTCTGCAGGGTTCGCAGCTGCAGCGCCACGGGATGTTGCGTGATGATGTCGGCGGCCTGGCCGAGCTTTACCGCCGCCTGATATTCACCTTCGGCGGCGACTATCTTGGCGCGACGCTCGCGCTCGGCCTCGGCTTCCTTAGCCATCGCACGCTGCATATTGTCGGGCAACGTGATGTCCTTGATCTCGACCGCCGTGACCTGGGTGCCCCAGGGCTCGGTGTGCTGGTCGATGACGTTCTTGATCTGCTCATTGATGCTCGCGGTGTCCGAGAGCAATTGATCGAGGCTGAACCGTCCGACCACATTGCGCACGGTAGTCTGGCTGATCTGGTTGATCGCGTTGTAGACGTTCTCGATCGCGATCACAGCCTTTTCCGGATCGGTAATGTGATAGTAGGCGACCGCCGCGATATCGATCGAAACATTGTCCTTGGTGATGATCTTCTGCGAAGGGATTTGCATGGTGACGGTGCGCAAGGATACGCGCACCATCTGCTGAATCGGCACGAAGATCAGCGTGAGGCCCGGCCCGCGGACACCTGCGAATTTGCCGAGCAGAAACACCACCCCGCGCTCGTATTGCTTCAACAGCGAAGCGAAACGATGACATAGAGGGCTACCGGCAGGACAAGAACGAAAATAACATCCATGGTGTCCTCATCATCCGTCTCGTCACGCTTGTTCGATCAGCGGCGTCGCCGCAGTCGGGCGTGCAATCAGACCGCTGTTTTCTGATCCATCAATGTACTCGACGATTTGTCCCCGGGGAGGGGCGCCGGGAGCATGTGCAATGTCGCGGCCGCCGCGAAGCCGAACGCCAATTTGGATGCGAGAGTGAGTGCATATGGGAGCAGATGCACGAAGCTCGGGCTCACGGCCGGCAGCACGACGAAGTAATTGATCACCCATACGAGCGCGAGACTGCCGACCATAAAGGAAAAAATAGCTCTATCGCGGGCCGGCCCCTCCACCACGATTTGCAATGCAACGCTCAGGGCAACACCGAGCGCCACGGCGAGGCCCATGTGAACGGCCACACCGGCCATTGCCGGCGCGCCCTCAAGTCCGATCGCCGAAGCGACCTGGCGGGCGACCATTGCGGCATCTCCGCCTGTCAGTGCCGAATACAGCCAGACGACAACGATCTCGGCTAATCCACCGGCCAAGCCAATGAACAGTCCGGTTCGCAAGTGGTCGTGGGGTGTCGCTGGCCGGGTTAGACTGCTGGAAGTGGACATGTTGAACTCCGATCCTTGTGAAGCCTGTTGCCGGTTTGAGCGAGCCCGCGTCCCGGTCGCCGAAGGGACGCCGGACCACACTATGCCGGACTACACTATAATGAGTACAGGGTTGCGCGCGGATACGGTCGCCTCATGCGTCGATTGGACCGCTCGCGCGTGTGGCTCCCTTCAGCCCTCCATCTTTACTCCCGCAGGTCCGTAGGGCGCAATAGCCAACGGGCTAATCCTCCAGGCCAGAGCCAGACTCCAGGGAGGATTTCAAGCAGGCAGACCGTTATCTGACGGTCGCGTTTTCAAATTGAATGACGGCCATACTTCAACATGGTCAAATTTTGCCGGATTCGGGGGCCGCGATGACTGACGACGCTGGTCACGTCAGCGAGCGCTTCTCGCCTTTCAAGATGCGCCAACAAATTATAGCCGCCTCGCAAAAGCATCAGCAGCGATCGAACTCAAGCCCGGGCGACAACTCCCGGGATTGCAGCCATTTATAATCGCTAGGCTTCTTCAGGTGGCTTGGTGTGCCGGAACATCCTGAGCAGCGTCAAATCATAGGCGATCTTCAGGCATCCGCACACCACCAGCGGCAGGCCGGAAAACGGTCCCGCCAGCATGAACCCCGCCATGGCGGGACTAATCGACGATGCCAGGCTGCGGGGCACCGCGGTCACGCTCGCCGCTGCGGTGCGTTCGGCAGGCGTCACAACGGCCATCACGTAGGATGACCGGGTCGGAACGTCCATCTGCGATAGCGCCGAGCGAACCAGCAGCAGCGCCAGCACGACGGTCAAGTCAGACGAAAAGGCTGCGGCGATCAGGCAGATGCTCGACGGGATGTGCGTGAACACCATGGTGTTGATGAGACCGATGCGTCCGGCGAGCCACGCGGCAACCGGAAATGAAATCGCGCCCAGAAGGCTTGAGCAGAAGAAATATAAACTCGCCGCTTCCAGCGACAGATTGAATCGTTGAAACAACCAGAGCGCCAACAGCGACTGCACGACGAAACCGCCGGCAAAGGCATCCAGGCTGAACAAGGCCGCAAGCTTGTATACGATGTTTCGCGACGGCCCGAGCGCGGCCTTCGGAACGGTCGCCGCATGGGTGTGATCGCGCGGCAGACGCCGGTAAAGCAGCGCCGCCAGCCCTCCGAGTGCGGCGTATCCGTAAAACATCAGCCGGATGGCGGCGAGCTTCGGCCAGCCGTGGGAAGCGAATACCTCGGGCAACGCCGCCGCCAGCGATCCCACCGCTGCGGTCAGCGAACCGATCAGGCTGTAGCGGGCAAAGACGCCGGTGCGGCTGCGGTCGGCGGTCTCCTTCGTCAACTGGGCATGTTCCAGCGGAACTAGCATGCCCAGATCGCCGCCGGAGGGGTTGATGCTGCCGATGAAGGCGACCAGCAGAACAGGCGCCAGGGTTTCTACCGCCGGGAAAATCAACCCGGTCATAACGATCAGCGCGGCGCCGGCGAGAAACAGGTTTCGGAGCTCAAAGCGCGGCGCGATGAATCCAACGATCAATGTCAGCGCCGCCGTTCCGAGCAGCGACGCACTGGCGACGACTCCGATCTGCTGAGGGCTAAAGCCCGTTGCCGAGAGGTAGACAGGCAGAATGATGATGGCGAAGCCGTCGCCGAACCCGCGCACGCCCCGCGCGGCATAAAGCAGCCAGATGTTGGAAGGGCTGGTCATGTCAGGCAGCGGATCGTCATGGCAATGTCCGGATTTCGATGCGATCGAAGCGCGTCACGCTGTCGGCCTTGGTCCAGAGCGCGACCTTGCCCGCGCCCGCGATGGTCAGGTCGTTCGCGGTGAACAGTTGCTTGCCATCGAACGTGATCGTGAACCGCTGGCCTTCCGCCCGCAGGCCGAGCTGGTGCCACTCGTTCGCCGTGACCCTGGTGTTCACGCCTCCGAGCTGCTCGCGCCGGCCCTTGACCACTCGATAGAAGCGAACGTTGTCCTCGAGCGCATTGGCGCGCACCACATAATAGTTGTCGGCATCGCTGAGCCGGACGGCGACGCCGCCGGCCTGGTCGACCTTCCCGCCCACCGCCTTTAATCGAACCGTGACATCCAAATTACTGGCGGACACCGGTTGGTAGATCGCGAGCGGAAAGCGGTAATCGGTCCTGTCCGTACTGGTCTGTTCGATGGCAAGCCCGGCGGCCGCCGATGCATCGGCGGCCACTACCCACTGCCCCGGGCCGCCCTGCCCGGTGCGCGCAAATTCGAAGTCGGCGGGCGAAGCGCCCGGCGTCATCTTGTCGATGGCAATCATGATGGCACCTGTCTGGGTATAGCCCGCCGATCCTGCGCAGGCGACGGCGCATGCGAGAGCAGTGGCGGCGAGGATGGGTTTGATCGAATGAAAATTGGGAGGCTTCATTCCGTCTCCTCGGGTGGCGCAGAGCTTGAACGGTGCTACCGTTTGACGGGGAGCCTGCATTCCCCCGAACTGCGGCGTAAAACAAATTCAACTCACCTGCATGCCCTTTGCCTTCATTGTGGCGATGGCGACCGGACTCTTCAGGAAATCCAGGAACGCCGCCACCGCGTCGGATTGCTTCGCTCCGATCGGCTTGCCGACGGCAAAGACCGTGTAATTCTGTATTCTTTCAGGGAACGGACCCACGAACACCGCACCGGGCTTGCCGACAATTTCACTGATTTGCGTCATGCCCAGTGCTCCGTCTCCCTGCGCGAGAGTAACCTCGGTGATATCGCCGCCGGCCCCGAACTTGATCTTCGGCCTCAGCTGTTCGGCGATGCCAAGCTCTTGAATGACGCGTGCGATGTGAATGCCGGCGGCACCGCCGCGGCTTGGATCGGCGTAGACAATGGTTTTTGCGGCGAGCAGTGCCCGGCTGAGATCTTCAACGGAGGTGACGGAAGGTATGGTTGCGCCGGGCGCCGTGACAATGCCGACGCCGACTTTGGAAATCGTCGTCTGGCTCGCAGCTTCGATCTTACCGTCTTTGACCAGACTGGAAATCGACTGCAGCGATGAGATGACGAGGTCGGCTTCCTCGCCACCCCTCGTCCACTCGGTGATTGCACCCATCGTGCCGTAGTGAATGATGACCTTGTGACCCGAAGAGCGTTCGAAATCGCCGATGATTTCCTTGAACACTTCCTGTATCGAGGCAGCCGACAAAAGCCGCATTTCCGCAGCGCCAAGCGGATTGTGTGATCCGAGCAGCACCAGGATTGCGAATGCCGCGACGCATGCCGGGATCGACCTTGCGATCTTGCGTTGGCCGCTACGGATGAAGGCAACGATAGTGACAGCAGACATGGTTCACTCCACGCCGCCGCCGGATCAGGACTTTTTTGGGAAAGAGCATTTCACCAAGCCCTTCAACCCGGCGCGCGGGCTAAAGATGCAGTGCTTGGGCGAAATGCCTTGATAGGCCGGGCGACTGCGTTCAAGCCCGACGACGCTGATATGATGCGAAAACGGAGCGGAGTCAATAACGCACTACTGAATTTTATATTTCCGCGAGCGGTGGCGCCAGCGGAACATGATGATGCTACATCTTGCGCAGACGCCGCGCATCGTCGGCGGCCTCCGCCAGCAGCCAGTCGCGGAAGGTCACGATCTTCGGCTGCATCGAAGCCGCCTTCGGGCAGACGATCCAGTACGTCTTGGACAGTTTCAAAGCCAGATCGAACGGCTTGACGAGGCGACCGTTGATAAGGTCCCAGGCTGCAAGCGCGGTGCGGGCAAGCGCAACACCCTGGCCGTTGACCGCCGCATCGATCAGCATGCTGGCGCGGTTCAGCACCAGGCCGTGAGACATTTCGGCATCGACGCCGGCGGCATCGAACCAGTTCGACCAGGCCTTGCTGTCTTCGAGATGCAGCAACGGAAATTTCAGCAGGTCCGACGGTTTGGCGATGCGGTTACGCCCGGACATCAGTCTGGGGCTGCAGACCGGAAAAAGCTGCTCGGTGCAAAGCCGGACGGCGTCGAGCCCGCTCCAATTGCCGTCGCCGTGCCTGACCGCAACGTCGACCTCTTCACGAACGAAGTCGATATGATGCATGGTTGCGGAGACCCGCAGATCGATGCCGGAATGGGCTTCGGCAAACCGGCCGAGCCGGTTGACCAGCCATTTGGCCGCAAAATCCGGCGATGTGCTGACGGTCAGAACGCCGGTATTTTGACGCTGCACGATGCGCTCGGTGCCCGCGGCGATCCGGTCGAGCGCGTCGCGCACTACGTTGAGGTATTCGCGGCCGGCGCCAGTGATAACCAGCCGCTGGTGCTCACGATTAAAAAGCTTGATGCCGAGGGTGGCCTCCAGCAGTTTGACCTGATGGCTGACGGCTCCCTGGGTGACGCACAGCTCTTCAGTCGCGCGCGTGAAGCTTTCGCTGCGCGCCGCAGCCTCGAATGCCCTGAGAGCGTTGAGTGGCGGTAACTGACGGGGCATGGCCCACCTTCATGAGAAAATCTAGGGAAAGGTAAAGAATTGATGCTTTGCTGACAAGGCATTCCCGGTTCTATCGGTCTGGCTCCCCGGCTGTGCTGACGCCCAGCCGATCGAGATGGAGCATCAGAAAATGTCGCAATCATTTGTTCAGGAACCTCGTCGCGCCAGCTCTCCTGCGCAGACCAGTCAGCACATTTTATCGAATTGGAGCCACGCCATAGAGATTTGGCTCAATCGCCGGCGTGGACGGCAGGAGTTGAGCTCGCTGGACGACCGGCTGCTGGATGACATTGGAATCTCGCGTGAAGACGCGCTTTGGAAGGCCCGCAAGCCGTTCTGGAGACCCTGACCTGGCGTCGTTTAATCCCGCTGATTTAACGGCCTTGTCATCGGCCAATCTGGCCGGCTCTGGAGTTCATGAATATTTCTAGGGCCAGGCGTAGAAAAGATGCGTTGCGGATCGGTTCGGCAACGATACATCTAGCCAGGCTTCGCCATGCGAAGCACTATCGGGTCCTTAACGCAGCCGCCCGGTTCCTGAGGACGTTTCCGTCTCAAGCGCTGCTCCAGCCCCGTGTGGGGAGGAGCACCTATGAGCGACGGAAGCATTGCAAATTTCCCTCCATCATTCTCTCCGACTGTCGCGGCCAGTCCGGCCGCCGGCCGCCCGGTTGCCGCGCGAACCAAATTGCTGCTCGAAGGGCCGGTCCTGTCGACGCTGCTGCGGCTCTCGGCGCCGAACATTCTCAACCTGCTGGCGATCGCCGGCATGATCACGTTCGACGGCCTGTTTGTTGGTCGTCTTGGCCGGGACGCGCTCGCGGGGGTATCGCTCGCCTTCCCGTTTGTGATGCTGATACAACATACGGCAGCGAGCGGTATGGGTGGTGCCGTCTCATCCGCAATTGCCCGCGCGCTCGGTGCCGGCAAGCGCGATATTGCCAACGCGCTTGTGCTGCATACTCTTGTTCTGGCCCTTGGCCTTGCGGCAGCATTCTCGACAGTGCTGCTGCTCGGCGCACCCTTCGTCTTTCGATGGATGGGCGGGCAAGGCGAGGCGCTGTCCGCCGCCTTCTCCTACTCGAACGTGGCGTTCAGCGGCGCAGCATCGATCTGCATGCTGAATCTGCTCGGCAGTGCTGTGCGAGGAACAGGCAATATGGGTCTGCCCGCCGGCGTCATCGTCGGCAGCGTGATCGCGCACGTTCTGATCTCGCCGTTGCTGATTTTCGGATGGGGGCCGTTGCCGGCCCTTGGTCCGGCAGGTGCCGGCTGGGGCCTGATCATGCCGTTCGGCGCTGGCAGTCTCGTGCTGCTCGCTTACCTGCGCTCGCCCCGCTCGCTCGTCACTTTGGCATTCCGCGGCGTGTCTCTGCAGCGGGGACTGTTCGCCGAAATTCTCAAGGTCGCCGTGCCCGGATTGATCAATGTGATGATCACCAACCTCTCTGTCGTGCTGCTGACCGGGATCGCCGGCCACCTCGGGAAAGAGGTGGCGATCGGCTACGCGATGGGCGCCCGCCTCGAATACATCCTCATCCCGCTGGCGTTCGGCTTCGGCACGGCGATCGTCGCGATGGTCGGCACCAACTGGGGTGCCAGGCAATATCGCCGGGCCCGCGAGATCGCCTGGGCCGGAGCCATGACCGTGGCTACTGCCTGCGCGACGATCGGATTGATGGTCGCGCTTTTTCCGGCGCTGTGGATGAAGCTTTTCACCAACGATGACGAGATCGTCCGCGTTGGCGCCTTGTATCTGCAAATTGTCGGGCCGATTTACGGCTTCTACGGTGTTGGCATGGCGATTTACTTTGCAACGCAAGGGTTCGGAAGCGTTGCATTGACCGTGACCGCGAACGCCGTCCGCCTCCTTGCAAACGCTGGATGCGCCCTAGTTGCCATCTACTGGCTTGATCTCGGCGCGACCGGATTTTTCGTCGCCGTCGCAATTGGGTTTTGCGCGTATGCAGCACTGACTGTCGCCGCAATGCTGAGGGTGAAGGAGCCCGCCGCGACACAGCGGTGAATCGGCCCTCCAAACAGAAGGAAGACCTTCGCATGTACCGATCAAGCGTGCTTGCTGCACTAGCCGCCACCTTCGTGCTTTGCGTTCCGACGCAAACCGTGGCCCACCCTGCTTGCAAACCAGTATTGACGTTTAAGGAGGTGAGGTTTTCGGAGGCGCAGAACCAACAACGAAAATGGACGGCAATTCTGGCTGTTGATGCATCGCGTTGTTCGGCAAGCTCCGGCCCCTTTGAGATCAAATTCGTCCGGCTCAAGGAAGTCGGACCTGATCTGCTGTTCACCGAACGATTCCAGTGGAGTCCGGATGTGGTCGAGGTGTCCTTGGATTTCTGGTGGGACGAATCCGTAGGTGATTACTGGATCGGGGACGTTCCGTCATGTGGATGCGCGAACTAGCAAATCCGCCCTGTGGCTTTCACCAGCGTTACATCAGCGTCGTTCGAACTGGATTGCTTCGTCGCCTTTGCCGCCCTTGGGCGCTTCTAGATTTCAAAGTGGCGAGTTGGGGCTTGATGAATCCGGGCATCTCCCACCTGCGGTCATCCGCGCCGCTCGCCGGACTTGGGTACGCTTCGTCACTTACAAAACTCACACAACAAAAAAACAGAATTCACAGAATCCACTTAATGTTCGAGCCGCCCTACCTTCCGATCGAGAAGCCACACCTCCACGTCATGGTCATTCACAAACTGCTTTGCAACCTCCAACGCATCCTCGTCTGTGGCGGCGTCGATAGGTCTGTATGACGCCACCCTGTTGTCCTCACCAATTAAGTAAGCCCGATAGGTCGGCATGATCCTCTCCTCTCTTTCCCGGAGACAACGCTTGGGAATTCGAACTTGAGAGCGGGGAGCTATGCAAAAACCGACGGAACCCGAATCGCGGTGGTCGGCGGCCGGACAGAAACCATTGAGTCCACAAAGATATTATGGAACTTGAAGTCCGTCGACGTCATCACCCGATTGCATTCAATCACAACCCGGGGGGCGTGCTGAGCGTGAAGCCGCTAACTAACGAATCACACCGTTCAGGGTTTCCGGCGAAAATAAAGCCCAAGCGACGTACGCGATACACAGCGCCAAGACGATCACGTTTCCAAATATGTAAGACCAATACCGTCGCGGGCGGCCTTTGCGGGTGATCGGGCCATACCTCTGGCGGTACCGAAGAAATTTGTAAAACAGACCCGGAGTCTTTCCGGTTTGCAATATGACAGCCGTATCCAATGTCAAATAGACCATGAGCGCCGCAGCGAGCACGAGGGTAACGGGCACGTTTTGCATGGCATGCGTTCCGGCAGGGATACCGAATTCAAATGCTTATTATTCAATCCAAATTCAAGCTGCGCAGCAACCTTGCGATTTCGTTTCGGCGGAATGTGCCCACGCGCCAAGCCCCTGATCCAGTCCGCTTGGCAGCGCCCGGAACCAGCGTCCATACCTGAGGCGCGCTATCTTGAACTCAATCAGGGCCGCAGGGCGCTGGTCGCCACCGGGCTGTCAGCGAACTCCGCTCAGAAACAGATCGAGGTTCGCGATGGATTGCGCCCTGAAGACGCGACGAAGGCCGCTCGTGACGCACTCGCGTGTCGATATGGAAATGGGCCGATCACGGGTCGCATCAGAGCGATCACGGCCACCGGTTGACGCGATACCGCTGGCATCTTCCTCAAGGGATGCGGGACTGTTCTGGACCCCCGCAGACCCTTGCATGGACCCCGGGGATCAAAGATGCCCTTCGAAATCCTCAAATGACTTGCCGAACTGCGATAGGGCCTCCTCCAGATAGTCCGCAAGCATTGGCGTTCCGATCAGGTAAGATGCGGTACGGGCATTGTGGGCCCGCGACGCTTCCGCGCGGAGATCGCGCCAGTTGTCGAGATCGCCGTCACCACGACCGAGCCACATCAGGGCGACGAGGTCGATCTGCTCGTCCTCATTCAGACCTCGAATGAAACCGGAAAGCTCCGAGCGATCTGTACGCTTGCTGTGATCCTCAGGCATATCGTCGTTCGAATCGGTGGTTAAATCCGACTCGGTGGCGTTGCTGTCGGACTGGCGCGACTTTGCGATGATGAAGAACACCTTTTCCGGCGAGATCGACAGGTTTGGAACTTTTCGCATCGCAGACACCTCCTGGGAGCAGGCGTAAGCCGTTTCCCACTATTCAAACTAAAGGCGTCCGGCGAAGAGCACATTGCGCAAGATCAAAGCATGGCCGCAGCGCACGTGATCACGGCCATCGTTTGACGCGACTGCTACATGAGCGCCGCAGCGCCGTTGGCTAATCCGCGCTACACCCTAGTAAGGGTAATAGTAACGATAATAGCGGCGGCCATAATAGGGTCCGCCGCCATAGTAATACGGTCCACCGCCATAATAGCCGGGCCCGTAGCCGTAATAGTAATAATCATCGCGCCGTTGTTGGGCGACAATCGCACCAATCGTTCCGATCATCATCCCCATCACAGCGAGTCCTGCAGCGTTGCCGCCACGGTAGTGCCGGCGGCGGGCGCTGAAATCCGTGGCATCGCTCGACGGCGTGGTCGCCTTGACGAGGCCGGCTGAGCTGGCGGCGGCCATCGGCGGCTCCGCCATCGTGAGGATCAGCGCTGCGATCATCGCCACTACGACGCTGCGGCTAGCCGAAGAAAGCAATCCCTTACGTCCTGACATCTTAAATCCTCCCTCATCATGCTACAATGTTTAATAATAGAGATCGGATGGAAGGAGCGTTTGATTTGGGTCAATACCATTCCGGCTTTGTCCGATTCTCGACGATACGCTTTTTCGGAAACCAGGACCGCAGGGCGCGGGTAGCCAGCGTGTGCGAGGTGAAGGCATGAGATTGAAATCGATAACTCGACTGGTGCTTAGCCTTTTGCTGTGTCTCGGCGTGGGCGCAGTCGAATCACTGGTGACACGGCCCGAGATTCCGACCTGGTATGCCGGGCTTGTGAAACCAACCTGGACGCCCGCTCCGCTGGTATTTCCAATTGCCTGGTCTGTTCTCTACGTTCTGATGGCCATCAGCTTCTGGCGGCTTTGGGATCTGGAAACGCGTTCCGCCGCCCGCACCAAGGCGATGACGTGGTTCCTGGTCCAGCTTGCTCTCAATGCGCTATGGTCGCCGGTGTTTTTCGGCTGGCACGGCACCAGAACGGCGCTGATTATCATTGTTGGATTACTTCTCGCGATTGCCGCAACAATGATTGCGGCATCCCGTGTCGAACGCCTCGCCGCGTGGCTGCTGGCGCCATATCTGGTCTGGGTCGCTTATGCGACCACGGTCAATGTCGGCGTCGTCGCAATGAACTAGTCGCTCGCTTCAATTCATTTGAAAGGACTATGAATTTGTGATTCGATTCGGTCTCGACGCGAGCGACGGAGAGGATCATGGCTGCGAAGGAGAT
>Ga0208587_1001210_pt1 | contig 13778 bp, 10 predicted proteins | sample NGESurdeep092012_7_FD_184472 | JGI IMG/M metagenome (GOLD analysis project Ga0208587, IMG submission 184472) | Arctic peat soil microbial communities from Barrow, Alaska - NGEE Surface sample 210 deep-092012 (SPAdes) | ecosystem: Environmental > Terrestrial > Soil > Wetlands > Peat ...
CCCCCGCCACAATCTGGATTTCGATCATGCGCGACGGGTCGGTCACCCAGCGCGCTTTGGAAGCCTCGCCCGCCGGTTGGGTCACGATGCGATACCGCCCGGGCCGCAGCCCCCCGAATGTGAACTTCCCTCCGGCGTCGGGAAACACCACCTGCACCGGTTGCGCGCTGCTCTCCGCGTCGGCCGCAATCAGGGCCACGGCGAACTCCTGCGCGTTGGCCGCGCCGGTGAGCTTGCCGCGAATCGAACCCGCCGCCGCCACCAGCACGGGCACCGGCGCATCCTTTCCGCCCGCCGAGAGATCCAGCACGGTGTCGGACGCCAGGTAACACGACTCGCCCAGCCGGTTCACCCCAATCTGGTAGCGCGCCGGCGCCAGGTCCGCAATCGCCTGCTCCTTGACGGAATTGACTTCACCCGTGCGGTCGATCCGCGCCGCGAAGTCATCCAGCGCCGTCAGTGTAACCTGCGCGGACGCCGGACAGCCGCCTTCCGCCTGCTGCCCGGGTGCCGATCGCAGCACGAAGGAGACCGTCCGTGCCTTCTGCACCGAAACCGCCACGCCCTCCAGATCGGCGGCCACACTGACGCGGCTGCGGCCGAAATATGGCTCCGGACCCAGCACCGCTTTGCCGCCATAACCCCGCACCGGTCCCGACGCGGTCAGCGTGTACGCTCCCGCCGGTATGCTTTCAAAGCGGAAGCTGCCATCGGGCTTGGTCTCGGTCACCGCCGTGGCCAGACCCGGCTGATCCGCCGTCGTCAGCGCCAGCCAATATCTGGTCTTGGGATCCGGCAGTTCGACTTTCCCGCTCAGGTTGTGCAGCCCGGCCGGCACGATGGAGAAATCGATATTGCGGTATAACTCCCCACCCGTCACCGCAAAAAACTGCGGCCGCAGGTTGCTGGGATAAACCTGCACGCCGCTCCCGATGCCGCTGCGCACTTCCGCGCCCCCGCTGGAGCCGAACATCGACGTCGATGCCCCATACGCCGCCGCCACCGCGTACTCGCCCGGCGGCAGACCATACAGGCGGTACTGCCCGCGCTCGTCGACGCGCGTGAAACTGCCGGCGGCCGGCGCACTGAAAGGCATCAGCGGCCCGTTGAGCGGCTTCGGCATGACATAGACCGCCGCACCGAGGATCGGCTGGCCCTGCGCGTCCACCACTTGCCCGGTGATCACGCCGCAGCGCACCAGGCGGATCAGCAGCCCGCCCGCGAGGGACGCAAGGCGCACGGTCGCGCCGACGAAGTTCGCCTTCGTCGCCTCGATCCGATACTCACCGTCACCCAGCCCCGGCGCGCGGAAGCGGCCGCTGGAATCGGTCTCCAGGTGGGCGGCCAAGGTCCGCTGGCCGGTCTTATATACGCGCACTTCCACGGAGGCCAACGGATTTCCCGTGTGGTCTTCGACGATTCTGCCGTCCAGGTTGGCCGCGAAGGCCACACCCGAGGCGCCCAGGAACAGCGTCAGAAACAACAACCGCCTGTACCGCATATCGCTCCTACCCCGGGGTCCCCTTGACTCAGCCTGCCCTGCAAAATCTTACCAGTTTCCGGATTGCATGGAGTTACCTTCTCAGTTCGTAGCTTCCCGCCGGACCTTCGAAGTACACCGTGCCCTCGCTCTCCGCCACCCGCATCGCCGGACGCATGATCTTCCCGTCGCGTCAGACCTGCCAGGTGCCGGCGGCCAGTAACCCGGGGACAGACCCGACGTTCCCCGATTTGATTTCGAAAGCAAATAACTAAGGGAACGTCGGGTCTGTCCCCGGGTTTACGATAGAGGCGATGCGTTCCCCTCTATTCGCCCTTCTCCTCTGCCCGATGGCCGCCGCGCTGGGGCAACCTGCCAACGATCTGGAAGCGGTGGTCACCACCGACCTCGGCACGTTCCGCTTTGCGTTTGCGCCCGAAAAAGCGCCCAAGCACGTGGAGCACTTCCTGACGCTCGCGCGCCAGGGGTTCTACGACGGCAGCGCCTTCCATCGCGTGGTGTCCTACGGCATCATCCAGGGTGGCGACCCGCTGCTCAAAGATGCCAAGACGCCGCGCAAGCTGTGGGGCTCGGGCGGGCTCAATCAACTGGCTGGCGAATTCAGCGACCTCAAGCACGAGCGCGGCGTGGTCTCCACGGTCAGCATTCCGGGCAAGGCGGATAGCGACGGCGCGCAGTTCTTCGTATGCATCTCGCCGCAGCCGCCGTTGGATGGCAAGTTCTCCGCCTTCGGGCGCGTCAACGAAGGCATGGACGTGGTGGAGAAGATTTCGCAATCGCCCGCCGCCGCCGATGGCTTCGCCGAGAAGCCGGTGCGCATTCTCAAGGTGACCATCGAGAAGAAGAAGGTGGAGCCGTTCGCCAGAGCCACGCTCGACGAACTGCGCCGCACGGTCACCGTGAAGACCACGCTCGGGACCATCAAGATCAAGATGGAGCCGGATTGGGCGCCCAACCACGTGCGCAATTTCCTAATGCTCACCGCCACCGGCTGGTTCAACGGCACGGCGTTCCATCGAATGGTGAAGGATTTCGTGGTGCAGGGCGGCATGGGGAACACACGCCCCAACGGCGCCGCCCACCCGGCCGACCGCTGGGTGCGCACGCTCAAGGGCGAGTTCTCTGGCGAGGTGAAGCACGTGCGCGGCATCGTCTCCATGGCGCGCGCCGACGATCCGGATTCGGCCAGCACGTCGTTCTTCCTGATGCTCGGCCCGGCGCCCCACCTGGACGGAAAATACTCCGCGTTCGGCCGGATCGTGGAGGGCATGGAAGTGCTCGACGCGTTCGAGAAGGAAGCAGTGGATGGCGAAAGTCCCAGACGCCGCCTGGAAATCGTCGAGGCGGTAATCGATCCGCAATAGGGGTGCGGCGGCATTGTGGCAATGGGGCAACAACGCGCGATCATTATCGGGGCTGGTCCCGCCGGGTTGACGGCGGCATACGAGTTGCTGACTCGCGCCGGCATTCAGCCGATCGTTCTTGAAAAGAGCGATTCCCTAGGCGGAATCGCACGCACCGTCAACTACAAGGGCAACCGGATCGACATCGGCGGACATCGATTCTTTTCCAAGTCCGATCGCGTGATGGATTGGTGGCTCAAGATGCTGCCGCTCGCGCCGCTTGGCGACAGTGCCCCGACCATCGGCTACCACGGTATGCGGCGGCCGGTTCCGTTTTCCGAGGCGCCCGCCGGGCCAGCCGACCAAGCCGCGGCGGACCGCGTCATGTTGCTGCGGCCGCGCAAGTCCCGCATCTATTACCTGCGCCGCTTCTTCGAATACCCCATCGCGCTCACCTGGGACACCTTGCTGAAACTCGGCCTCTGGCGCACGTGCAAGATCGGCGTGAGCTACCTTCGAAGTGTGTTGTTCCCCGTAGAACCCGAGGAGACTCTGGAGCAGTTCCTGACCAACCGCTTCGGCCGGGAGTTGTATCTCACGTTTTTCAAGTCCTACACGGAAAAGGTCTGGGGCGTGCCCTGCAACCAGATCAGTGCGCAATGGGGCGCGCAACGTATCAAAGGAGTTTCCATCCGGTCGGCGCTGCTCCACGCCCTCAAGAAGGTATGCCAGCGCCGTAGCGGCGATATCCGGCAGAAGGATACCCAGACTTCGCTCATCGACCAGTTTCTGTACCCGAAATTCGGGCCCGGGCAGATGTGGGAGGAAGTGGCCCGCCGAATTCGGGAAGGCGGCGGCGAGATCCACACCGGCTATCGCGCGGAACGGATGGTGACCGATGGCTGCCGCGTCAAGTCCGTGGAAGCCACCGGTACAACCGGCAAAACCGAATCATTCGAGGGCGACTACTTCTTTTCCACCGCCCCCGTGCAGGAGATCATGCGGTCGTTCGATGTGGCGCCTCCCCAAAACGTGCTCGACGTGTCGGACGGTCTGGTTTACCGCGACTTCCTCACCGTCGGCCTGCTGGTCCGCTCGCTCCGCATCCACGATGAAACGCCCCAGGGAAAGCAGTTGATCCGCGATAACTGGATCTACATTCAGGAGCCGGACGTGCTCCTCGGCCGCCTCCAGGTATTCAATAACTGGAGCCCCTATCTGGTGGCCGATCCGGCCACCGTGTGGCTGGGCCTGGAGTATTTCTGCAACCAGTCCGACGAAATCTGGAGCCTCTCCGATGAGCGCATGATCGCGCTGGCCACCGCCGAACTTAGCCGGATCGGCATCGTGGAAGCCTCCCAGGTGCTCGATGCCACGGTCCTGCGCATGGACAAGACTTACCCCGCATATTTCGGCACCTACAACCGCTTCTCCGAAATCCGCGAATATGTGGACCGCTACGCCAATCTGTTTCTGATCGGCCGCAATGGCATGCATCGCTACAACAATCAGGACCATTCCATGTTGACCGCTATGATGGCGGTGGACGGCATCATCGCCGGGCACGTGGACCGGTCCGCCCTCTGGGAAGTCAATACGGAAACGGACTATCACGAGGAAAAGGAGTTACCCAAATGACCCGTGAACCCGCCAAATCCACGGATGCCGCGTGGCCGGGAAGGTTGCGGGTACTGCTCTGTGCCTTCTCGTTGTTAGCCGTCAACATCGCCATCGCGGCGACGCTGTTCGGCGTGGAGTATTCGGCCTACAACGGATCTATAGAAGGCACGTTCATCGCGATACCCCGCATCATGGCTAAATATCCCGGCCAGTGGAGTTGGTGGCCGTTTTGGAACGGAGGCATGCCTTTTGAGGTTGCCTATCTGCCGTTCTCGCATTGGATCGTGGCGGCGTTCACTCTGTTGAGTGGTCTTTCAGCCGCCAGATCGTTCCACATCGTGACGGCGGCCATCTACGTCTCTACCGCCGTCTGCGGATTCTGGATGGCGCTGGAACTCAGCCGGAGACTGATGGTGAGTTGGATGGCGGCGCTGGCCTACTCGTGCGTCTCCATTTCCTCCCTGATGGTGCCCATCTTCGCTTCGGATGGGGGCGGCGCGCTGAACCTGCGACGCCTGCAGGTACTGGTTTTCTATGGGGAGTCGCCGCACACGACGGTGCTGGCGCTGCTGCCGGTCGCCATCGTCTGCTTCTCCCGCGCCCTCACTACACGGGAAGTGAAGTGGAAGATTCTGGCAGGGGTGCTGGCGGCCTGCGTGGTTCTCAGCAATGCGTTCGGCATCGTCATACTGCCGGTTGCACTGCTGTGCTGGCTGATGGCCTTCCCCGGGCGCCCATGGTGGAATCGACCGTTAACCGCGGCCGCCATTGGTATCGTGAGTTATGCCTGGATCTCTCCCTGGTTGAGCCCCGCCATGATTCGTGCGATTCGCGCGAATTCCTTTACCACGGCCGGCGATTTCCGATACAAGACGGCTTCCTGGGTGGCGTTGGCCACGATTGGCGCCGGCTTTCTGCTCTTGTGGTTTGCGATGCGCCGGTATAAAGCCTCCTCGCACCTGCAGTTCTTCGCGCTCTTTGGCTACGTCCCCACCGCGATCGTGATGACTTGGTCTCTCTGGGACATCGCGGTGCTCCCCCAGCCCCATCGCTACGAACTGGAGATGGATCTGGCCCTGCTCCTCGCCATCGTTTTCGCCGGGGCGGCAATCCTGGACCGCTGTCCGGCCCGTGTGCGTATTGCGGTGGTTGCGGTTGCCGGCGCCGGGCTAGCACTACAAATCGTCCATTCGGTAGTCTACGCGCGGAATCTCATTCGTTCGGTCGAACCAGGTCAACTGAGTGAGTACAGGATTGCCAAGTGGCTCGACCAAAACCGCCCCGGCGATCGGGCCTTCGTTTCCGGCTCCGGCTCCTTCTTATATAACGTTTTCACCGATAACCCGCAGGTGACCGGCGGGCACAATCAACACACCGTCAACACGTTCATTCCCATCGTCGGCTACACCGTTTACACCGGCATGAACGCCGGCGACCGCGATGCCGAGTACTCCATCTTCTGGCTGAAGGCCTTCGGCGCACACGCCATTTCCGTGCCCGGACCGGAGAGTAGCGACTATTTCAAACCATTCGTTCATCCACACAAATTCGACGGGGTCCTGCCGTTGCTTTGGCGCGACCGTGGCGACGCCATCTATGAGGTGCCCAGCCGCTCCCCGTCGTTGGCGCACGTGATTCCAGCTTCCGCCATCGTGACCCGGACCCCGATCCATGGTTTGGATATTGCGCCGGTGGAGCCCTACGTGGCAGCGCTGGACGATCCCACCTATCCGCTCGCCACATTTCAATGGAAGGGCATGAGCGAAGCGGAGATTCGCGCCACCGTGGATCGCGGGCAGGTGATTGCCGTACAGGTTACCTACGAACCAGGCTGGGAGGCCTGGGCAAATGGCCGGCGCCAGACGGTGCGGGGAGATGCCCTCGGGCAAATGGTGATTGAGACGGAGTGCAGTGGACCTTGCGAGATCTCGCTGCGCTACACGGGCGGCAAAGAACGAATTGTCACCCGCGCCATGAGCGTGTCGGCATTACTGATCGCGATAGCCTTCGGATGGCGAGGCCGGCGCCGGGGCGTAAGATCGGGTTCTGCCGTCACTCACTGAACGTCGCTTACCCTCCCATCCGTGAAGGTGATTTTCATGTCCTTGTACACGTAGATTTTCTTGGCTCCGAGATCAACCACCTTCTCGGGTTGGCTCAGAGTCGCGACCACCTCCTCGATTGTCTGGCCTAAGGAGATGGTCACAGGCCCATTGGAACCTCCCGTAGCGTTCGCCTGATTCACCACATCCTGCTCCGACCGGCCGGCCTCCTGCGCCACCTGAGTAAGTTCGGTGGCGACGTTGGCATCGGGAGCCACGCTGGCGGCAAAAGACGCATTCACCACGCCCGTGTCCGAGGGAGGCAAGGCGGGCAGTCCACTCTGACCGTGCTTTGCCTGGAAGTCCGCCAGGCCCTGGTCGATGGTGGCCCGCATATCGTTCTGCATTTCCTGCAAGTCCTGGATTGGCACTGAAGCAATGCTACCCCGGCGGCAGTCCATACCCTTGCTGGCCAGTACTACGACATCCGCGGTAACCGCGGTCGGGCTCGGCGCTCCGTAGAGTTGCAGCACGTCGCCTTCGGTGATCATGCACTGTCCACCGCTGGAACTCACCTCCAGGGGATCGGACACCACAAAGACATGACGGGCGCCGTCGGCAAACATGGGCGGAACGTCGCCGTAGGCCGCATTCTGCGATTGGCCTTCCGACCTCTCCAGATCGAGCTGCCGGCGGACTTCATCCGCCACCGCCTGCTTCACATCCGGTGTCATGCCGACCTGGCCGGCAGGGGCGAATCCGGCGCTGTCGGTCCGCGACTCGTAAGCGTGCTCTAACACCGATCCAATCAGGTAGTCGGTCAACCAGAGTGTGGGGTTCGCGTACGACGGGTAGGGCGTGAAGTAGCCCCCGTAGTAGCCATACCATGGTCTGCCGGACCACGCCCAGTCATAGACGATTGGCCGGGCCCACGGGTTATACATGTACGAGTAGAACGCGGGCCGGTAGTAATGCATCGGAGTGTACACGTGCATGGACACTCCCCGGTAAGTGACCGGCCGATAGACCCGGGCATAGGCCACGCCGCGGACGGAGTATGTCCGTTGGACATACTGCCGGTTGGAAACCATGAGCGGCCGCTGGATGTAACCGCCGCGCCCGCGAGAGTTGGTGACGATGGTCCGGTTGCCGGGACGCACCATCTCAATGCGCTGGGTACCGTTCGACCGATGAGTGATCACCGCTCCTCCTGGCGTGTGTACCTGGCGGACTTGACCGCCCGCGTCCCGGCGGACCATTCCGCCGTTTGATGTGCGGATGGCTTGCGGCCCGGGGCCTCCGACGCGTGAATCCGGCTGGCGCTGGCCTGGGTTTTGGCGTATGTTCTGGCCGGAATTCTGCAGGCCGGGCCGGCTCTGGTCTCGACCGGGTTGACTGGTGTTCGGGCGATCGGGACGGCCCAGATTCTGCGGCGCGCCCTGGCCCGAGTCCGGGCGGTTCAAACGGCCGGGATTCTGCGGTGCACCCTGGCCCGAGTCCGGGCGGTTCGGACGGCCCGTATTCTGCGGCGCGCCCTGGCCCGAGTCCGGGCGGTTCGGACGGCCCGTATTCTGCGGTACGCCCTGGCCGACGTTCGGGCGATCGGGACGGCCGGGATTCTGCGGTGCGGCCTGGCCCGAGTTCGGGCGATCGGGACGGCCGGGATTCTGCGGTGCGGCCTGGCCCGAGTCTGGGCGGTTCGGACGGCCGGGATTCTGCTGCGCGCCCTGGCCCGAGTTCGAGCGATCGGGACGGCCGGGATTCTGCTGCGCGCCCTGGCCCGAGTTCGAGCGATCAGGACGGCCCGGATTCTGCTGCCTGGCCTGACCACTCCCTGGATTGGCCGCGCCTTGGGGCTGGGCGGCGGGGCGGGCGGCTTTACCGGCTGGCGGAGCAGATTCGTCCTTTTTCTTCTTTTCTCTCCCCTCTTGGGCGTATACGATGGCGGAGCACGCGAACAGCAGAATGACAACGGCTGCCCCGATCCATCTACGGGAGACGCCTAAGTGGGTTCGAAGGGTATTCATTGCGGTTCTCCTTGGCTTGTCACAATCGTTGGTGACGTTTACTGGACGTCCGAGACCTTACCGTCTAGAAACGTGATCTTCAGGTCCCGATAAATGTAGATCTTCTTGCTGCCCAGATCCACCACCTTGTCGGGCTGGCCGAGATTGGCCGTTACGTCGCCGATGGTTTGTCCCAGCGCGATCCTCGTAGGCTCTGCCTGCGGCACTGGTCTTGGCTGCAAAGCGGGCTGCGCGGCCTGGGGCATGGGCAGATCCATGCTCGGCTGCGCGTCGGTGCTCCCGCGGCCGGCGACGGTGAATACCTGGCCGATCGTCCGCTGGATCTGGGCGAAATCAGTGGTCTCCAGATACCCCTTCGGATATTGGAACGTCAGCGACGCCCGGTAGGCCATCTCGACGTCGGACCCATCACAGGCGATGCACGACTGCAGGCTGAAGACGATGCCGGAATCCTTGACCTCGGTCTTCAGCAAATAGACTTGCTCTCCAGCTTGCAGTTCCCTCGACGTCTTCGCGTCGTGAATGATAGCGCTGGCAGCGGAGCGCTTGATCCGCCCGTCCTTGTAAGTGTTCATGAAGGCAAACTCATTCATCGGGCTGGCGAACATGCCATTCATTTGAACCTGCAAAACGGAGCCGGGCTGAGTGATGCGGAGCTTGTCGCCGGCCAGCTTCGTCGGCGGATACTGCGATTGCAGTTGCTGTTCGACACTGAGCTTGTGACTTTGAGCCTGGGGCGCGGCGGGCAGGGAAGCCGGAACCGATCCTGCGATCAGGACCGCGGCAAGAGTTGTGGCTCGCATGGTTCTCACCAACGGATTCTCGGAAGTTCGAACACTTCGGCCAGACGGTTCAATTCTCCGCGCACAATGTCCCATTGGCGCTGGACGTCGGGATGCAGCCGCCGCCGGATCATGGTTCGGTTGATATTCTGGCCGACGGCAATTGCGTCCCCCACGGAGCGGCGCGTTCTGGAAGGGTTATGCTCCAAGTTCCAGGACTCGCGGACTCTGTTCATCGCCTGTTCCAACCGGTTGGCATCCCGATTCAGTTCATCCTCACGCCTGGTGTTGTTGAGCGAACTGCGGTCCAGCGCCATCCGCAGCGATCTCTTGAACTCGTTGGTGCGGCCCTCGCAGTCGGCGATGACACGCGAGATATTGCCGCTCCGTTCCGACCCCGGCGGCGGAACCCCACGGCGCGGCTGTGCCGAGAGAATCCCGGGCAGCAGCGCGACCACAATCGCCAACGGCACACACTTCTTCATGCTTGCGTCCTCCGCGCAGCCCCGTATTAGGGACCCACAAGCAAGATATACACCTATTGGTGGTTGTTTTCAAGGAGTTGAAGATCTCAAAATCTTTTGATACTGTGGTGATACTCCACAGGTCAGAGGTTGACTTTGATCTGCCCTTTCGCCGCGTTACAGGAACGGCGACCATCATGGAACTGGGAAGTGCAAACTCCAGGTAGGCTGGCAGATCAAGTTCGACGAAACCCAAAAGCATGCCGCGAGTTTTGATACAGCCCCCCCCAAGACTGAAGTAGTTTTGATACAGTGGGGCCGAAGCATGGAGCAACCCGGTCCGGAAGCGGTGTAGAATGAGTACAGTCGGGGCGTAGCGCAGCCTGGTAGCGCACCTGCCTTGGGCGCAGGGGGTCGGGCGTTCAAATCGCCCCGCCCCGACCAATACAATCGTTGATTCGAAAAGAGTTGATCGTTCGACCTTCCATCGCTTTCGCCCATTCTTTGCCTCGATTGTGCCAGAACTGTGCCAAAACCCCTTCAGTTCGGCTTCACTGTGCCAGAACCCTTCCCGCCTTCATTCGCGTACCGGTTCAGCTTTTCCAGAGCTTCGCGCTTCATCTGAAGTTTCATCTGTGAGTACTTCTTGAAGACCTTCGCGTTGCCCTGGCGCAACATCTGAGCCACCCACTCGTCCGCGACACCTCCCGCGCTGAGGCGGGTGGCGTACGTTGATCTGAGTGTCATCACCGGAATAAAACGCCCGCATTTTCGCCGGTGACGCCGACAACGGTGACAGCCATTGGCGGGGACGCGGTAGGTACTCTATAGCAGTTTCTACATCCGTGCCCGACGTAGTGGGACAACGCTCTTATGAGCGAACAGCGTTGCCCGTACTGCGGCAGAGCTTTTTCTCCTTCCAAGTGCCAGCCTAAGCAGGCGGTCTGTAGCGCGCCGGAGTGCCAGCGAAGGCGCTGCGCCGACTACCGTCATCGGAAGGTCACGACCGATCCGAACTACCGTGAAGCGTGCCGCGAAAGCGCCCGTGAGTGGCGCAAACAACATCCGGATTACTGGAAACAGTATCGGACGGCGCACCCGGCATGCGTCGAGCGGAATCGGGACCTGCAGAAGTGCCGCGACCGCAAGCAACGCTTCAAATCGCTTGCAAACAACACTCCAGCTTCGAACCTAAGGCCATGTCCTGCAACGATTTGGCTTCTTGGCCCGGAGTTGCACGAGCTTGCAAACAACATCTCAGCTCCAACCCAGGTTTGGGTTCTGGAAGCACTTACGCCGCCGGCTCGCTCCGCCGGTCACCTTGCAAACAACACGCATCTGGCGCCATGACCGCTTTGGCCGCATAAAGGGATTGGCCATGCTCAACACCGATCAGATCAACGACCTGCACCGCTTTTACTGGTCCGACCGCTGGCCCATCCGCAAAATCGAGCGGCATCTGCGCATGGGCTGGCGGACCATCAAGAAATACCTCGATATGCCGGCGCAGACTCCTGCCGGCCGCCCGCGCACCAGCAAACTCGATTCCTATAAGGCAACCATCGCGGAGTTGCTCGAGAAAGATCCCAGCGCCAGCGCTTCCGTGATCGGACAACGAATCCGTGCCCTCGGCTACGGCGGAGGCGACAGCATTCTGCGCGATCACGTTCAGCAGGTCCGCCCGCAACTGCACCCGGCGCGAGCCTTCGTGCGCATGGAGCCGAATGCCGGCGAACGCTTCGAGGTGGACTGGGGCCACTTCGGCTCACTCGACTATGCGGGTGACCAACGCAAGCTCTACGCCTTCGCTCTGGTGGATGCACACAGCCGCATGCAGTATCTGGAGTTCACCCACAGCCAGTGCTTCGAGACCTTCGTGCGCTGTCACATTCACGCCTTTCAATTCCTCAACGGCGTCAGCCGGGAAATCTGGTTCGACAATCTAGCGACCGCTGTCGCCGAACATGATGGTCGTCTGGTCCGGTTTCATCCGCGCTTTCTCGCCTTCGCTCGTGAGTTCAACTTTTACCCACGGGCTTGCAATCCAGCGGCCGGTTGGGAAAAAGGAAAGGTCGAGCGCGCTGGCATCGGATATGTCCGCCAGAATTTCTGGCCCTTGCGTGAGTTCACCGACCTGGCCGACGTCAACCGCCAGGCGCGCGAATGGCGCGATCAAGTCGCCAATCAGCGACTGCATCGTGAAACTCGCCAACGCCCCATCGACCGCTTTCAGCCCGACGCACTCCGGCCGCTGCCCACGATCTTGCCGGACTATCGGGACAATGTGGAAGCCCTGGTGCATAAGGACATGCGGGTGCAGTTCGACGGGAATCGCTACTGCGTGCCGCCCCGCTTGGTCGGGCGCCGGATCACGCTCAAGGCCGACTCCGGCTCGGTCACCATCTACGACCGCTTTCAGGAGATCGTCGCGTATCCGCGCTCCTGGCGCCGGGGCCAGACTTTCGGCGCCCAACGCTTCGAGGCCGAACTCGCCGAAATCCGGCCGGCCGCTCGCCGGTCTCAAGCGCAGCAGCGCTTGATGGCTTTCCTCGATGGTCTTTGTTCGCCGGCCCTCCTCGAGGCGTATCTGCGCGATCTGGCAGACACGGATCGCTCCCTGTCTCGGCAGATCGCCGAGTTGCTCGAACTGATCCGTCAATACGGACCCGAGGCCGTGGCGGTTGCTGTCGCAAAAGCCGCCGCCGCCCGTGCCTTCGGCGCCGGACCCAGAGGGTGCCCCTGTGTCCAACATCCTGCGCCAACAGCAATGCCCGCGCCGTGAGCAGCCACCGGTTCACTTGCGTGATCCACGGTTGAACGATCTGGTCACCGATCCACTTTCGTTGCTGACCTACGATGCTTTCATTCTTCCGCCCGAGAAAGACTCCCGTGACACGTCTGGAACAGAAACTCGACCAACTGAAACTGCCGGCGATGAGCCAGCAACTGGAAAAGATCCTGACGGAAGCGGCCAGTAAGAACCTCACCGTCGCCGCCACTCTGGAATGGCTCATCGACATGGAACTGGAGGCACGCCGTAACCGTGCCGTCGATCGCCGGTTCAAATGTTCACGGCTGCAAGTGCAGCTCAGCATCGACACCTTCCACTTTCAACATCACAAGAGCCGGCTTCAGAACAAGACGCGCATCTTGCGTCTTCTCGATCTTAGCTTCCTCGCCACTGGCGCCAACCTGGTGCTCATCGGCAATCCCGGAGTCGGCAAAACATTTTTGGCGAAAATCGTTGGATGGCGCGCCTGCCAGGCGAATCAACGGGTGCTGTTTACCACTGCCATGGACATGCTCAATCAGCTCTCCGCGGCCCAGGTCGATCACTCGTTGGTCCGTAAGCTGAAAGGCTACACTGAGCCTTCATTGGTCATCATTGATGAGCTGGGATACCTGGCTCTCGATCAAGCTTCTTCGAACCTCTTCTATCAGGTCGTCTCTACTCGCCACAGCCAGAAACGCTCTACGATTATCACCACGAACACACCGTTTTCCGACTGGGGCAACATCCTGTTCAACACCACCATCGCCACGGCAATCGCCGATCGCCTGGTGGAAAACTCTGAGATCTTCCTGCTCGGCGGCGACAGTCTGCGCAAGCCCGGCAAAAACCAGAATCCGCCGGCTGAGTAACTCGCGCCGGCTTTCAGGCATGCGCCGCGCTGTGGTGATATCCCGGGCCGGAGGAGTCCGCCGGGTAACCCCTCAACGGCGCTGACAATGGCGCGGGAGCCACTCCGGCTCCCGCCCTCTGTTACCGCCTTCTGCTCTTCCCCTCAATGTTCAACTTCAGCGCCAATCATCTGTTCCTGCTCTCGCGGACGGAATACCAGAAGTGCACGGTGTTTCTGCTTCAGGATCGCGATACGCAGCGTGTTTACCGGCTCCATGACTTTTCCAAAGCCCTGCTCATCCGGCCCGGAGTGGCCTACTGCGTAGCGGGCAAGGTCAATAGCGCCGACAAACTATACCTCGTCATCGATTCGGTCC
>Ga0208587_1001211_pt1 | contig 13777 bp, 13 predicted proteins | sample NGESurdeep092012_7_FD_184472 | JGI IMG/M metagenome (GOLD analysis project Ga0208587, IMG submission 184472) | Arctic peat soil microbial communities from Barrow, Alaska - NGEE Surface sample 210 deep-092012 (SPAdes) | ecosystem: Environmental > Terrestrial > Soil > Wetlands > Peat ...
GCGTTCCCGCTGATCCTTCACCTCCGAGCCGGCTTCAGCCGGCGGCACCTAGACTACACAAATAACTAAACCGCTCTAGCCTTTGGAGTTATCCCCAACGGCTCCCGGGATCGCGTGTTGTTCCTCGAAGCAAGACTTTAGATTCTTGAGCTCCACGGGAACGCGGGCCTGTGCGCCTTCTGGGGCAGCCCGGAGATATTGGACAGGCCACGAAATCGACTGACCCAGCTCACGGGCTGCGCGCAATGGCCAATAGGGATCGCGCAGGAACTCGCGGGCGATGATGACTGCGTCCGCCTGCCTGGTTGCGACGACATGCTCGGCCTGAGTAGGAGAGACGATCATCCCGACGGTACCGGTCATGATTCCGGTTTCCCGGCGGATCTGCTCGGCAAACGTGGTTTGATACCCGGGACCCAACGGAATCTGCGCGTGAGCTACGTTGCCGCCAGAAGAGCAATCGATCAGGTCCGCTCCGATTTCCTTCAGCCGCCGGGCAAGTTCAACCGATTGCTGAATGTCCCAGCCACCATCAACCCAATCGGTGGCGGAAATGCGCACGAACAGCGGTGCTCCTTCGGGCCATGAGGACCGAACCGCTGCCACGATCTCACGCAATAATCGAGTGCGGTTCTCGAAGGAACCTCCGTAAGCATCCTGCCGCCGATTACTCAGCGGCGACAGGAACTCATGAATCAGATATCCATGAGCAGCATGGATCTCAATCACCCGGAAGCCGGCTTCGCAGGCGCGGCGTGCGGCCTCCGCGAAAGCGGCGACGATCTCCTGGATGCCATCGCTGGTGAGGGCTCGCGGCGTGGGATAGTGATCGGCGAAAGCTAGCGCGCTGGGGGCCACGACATTTGTCCATCCCCCTGCGTTTTCGGGAATCGTCCCGAGGCCTTCCCATGGCCGGTAGGTACTGGCTTTGCGTCCGGCATGGGCCAACTGCATACCGGCTACACTGCCTTGCTCATGAATGAAGCGGACGACTCGGGCCAGCGGCGCAATGTGATCGTCACTCCAGATACCCAGGTCCTGCGGGCTGATGCGGCCCTCGGGAACAATGGCAGTCGCCTCGGTAAGCACCAATCCAGCCCCGCCCACGGCGCGGCTGCCCAGATGCACGAAATGCCAGTCGTTGGCGTATCCGTCGGTACTGGAGTACTCGCACATAGGCGAGACAAATACACGGTTCGCAAACGTGAGATCTCGAATCGAGAGCGGATCGAACAGGTGAGCCATGGGTCTTACACTGCCTCTCTAAGTCTTCTGAAGATGTATCCTGATCGGCCCTGAGCCGAAGGAGGGCAGAATCAAAGGTCCTCTTCGTCGTCGGCCAGCTCCTCGCCGGGGTACTGGGCCTCGTAATAGAACTCCAGCTCCTTGTCGAGCTTAGCCCAAAACGCCGCATCCCTGACCGGAGGCGAGTCATTGCGCAAGGCGTGCTCTCGTGAGGTGGCCCGGAGGGTAAGCATCTGGTTCAGAGCGTCCAGCAGCCCCCAGTCGTCGGCCCTCCAGTTCTCCACCGGCTTGTTCTTGTAGACCAGCATTTTCCTGGCGAGTTCGTCAGTCTTGATGTTGCGAAGTACGGGATACAGCTCGGCCCAGAGCCGTGGGGTGTACTCGTCATCCACAAAACGCAGCGGCATTTCCATTCCGTCATTTTGATTGCCCCCTGCGCGAACGGCAAGCTTTATGTTGGTACTGCGCCCCCTGCGACACCTACGGGAGCGACGACGGTGTTCTGCTGCCCACTCAGGAACAGGGGTGAGATGATCATCACCCCTGCCAAGGTAACGCTTCCCAGGAACCGGCCAAACGCGATGAGCGGCTCCGCCATCGCTATTTTCTGGTGCCGACCAGATTTCCCTTTTCGTCGAGCCGTTCGATCAGATCGTGCGGTTCGCCTTGCAGCAACTCCTCCACCTCGAGGGTCTCGTAGGCGTGTTCGCCATGAATGGATTCATCCAGACCGAGTTCTTCGCTTATCTCGGTGACTTTGACTGGAGTGAACAGATTAATGACGCACAGCATGCCGTAGGTGAAGCCGAATGCCCATACGGACGAGAAGAGCACCGCGACTAGTTGTTTCACGAAGAACGACGGATTGCCATACAGCAGACCGTTCGTCCCAGCGGCGGGGTTGAACGCTTTGTTGGCGAACAGTCCCAGCATAACGATGCCGAGGAAGCCACCGACTCCGTGTACGCCCCAAACATCGAGCGCGTCGTCCCAGTGCAGATGGTTCTTCATTTCGACCGCGAAGTAGCAAACCACGCCTGACACCACTCCAATGATGACGGCCGTGGTGGGCGAAACATAGCCCGCCGCGGGAGTGATGGTCGCGAGCCCGGCGACCGCGCCCGTGAGCAGTCCGAGGAACTTGGGTTTTCTCTCCCGGAACCAGGCCACCGCCAACCAAGCCACGGCGGCGAACGAAGCGGCGATATCGGTATTAAGGAATGCGGTTGCGGTCACCGAGTCAACCCGCATTTCGCTGCCGGCGTTGAAGCCGTACCAACCGAACCACAACAGTCCCGTGCCCAAGGCAACCAGGGGAATGCTGTGTGGGCCGCGATCGAGTATCCGGCGCTTGCCTACGTAGAGGACTGACGCCAGTGCAGCCAATCCGGCAATATTGTGCACCACGATGCCACCGGCAAAGTCGAGCACTCCCCAGCGCTGTAGAATTCCGCCGCCCCAAACCATGTGCACGAAGGGGAAGTAAACGAAGGTGAGCCATCCCGTCAGAAACAGGCAGTAGGCCTTGAAACTCACGCGGTTGGTGAAAGCCCCCGAAATGAGCGCCGGGGTGATAATGGCGAACATCATCTGATAGGCGATGAAGACCATCATGGGGATGGTGTTGTTGGGCGACGCCGTGGTGAGATCGATGCCGCGCAGGCAGGCGTTATGGAAGTTGCCGATGATGCCGTGCCAGTCACCGCTGAAGCACAGCGAATATCCGTAGAGATACCAGATGACGGTCGTCCAGCCCATCGAGACGAAGCTCTGGATCATGATGGCAAGAACGTTCTTCCGTCCTACCAGCCCGCCGTAAAAAAAGGCGAGGCCCGGGGTCATCAGCATGACCAGGCTGGTGCATAAAATCATGAAACCGGTATTACCGGTATCGAGGTGAAGCATGAGAACCTCCAGGAGATGAAATGCGGCAGAAAGTCAGCTCATCGCTGCAACAGGAGCGGGACTCGAGGGACGCGCTAGCACAGTGACTGCCGGAAGATCGGAAACCGGAGAGGCAGTCTGCAACGCTTTGGTTAGGCAATCCCCTTTTCACGTTCGAGGCGAGCATGTCACGGAATGAAATCGTGCGTAAGTGCGAGGAGACCGTACTTTGCCTCGTAGCAATGTCCGAAAAGCAGCATCTACCGCCCCATAAGTTTCTTCTTCTGGTGTACCGGAATCTGTGTGACGCGTCACAAGGTGGGGTGACGACGGGGGTTGAGCAGGGGAAGGGCTTCGGGTAGAGCTGGCCTTTCGGCAATCAGTGTGCCGTAGCAGTCGAACGACAGCCATTCAAAGCGTGCGAAGTCGAGCATGGAGGTTTGCGTGCAGCACCCGTCACGACGACGATTTTCCCGTGCTGGCCACTGGCGTTACCTTGTGCGAAGCAAACTTGCGCTCCAGCGCTTGCAAGGGAGACAGTTCCGGCTCTTCTTCCGCCGATGGGGCGGGGGTGGCGCTTTCCGGTTGGGCTGCGACGTTTTGGGCGACCGATTCCTGCGCGGCATTTCCGTTACCAGCAGTTGCAGCGGCCTTTCGCGACTCGGCCTCTCGCGACGCAGCCAGGCCTTTCTCCAAAAACTTCTTGGTATTCAGCAGGGGACGGGCTAGCGATGGATTGTAGCTGGTCCATGGGCTGTCGAACTCCGCCTCGCGCTCGAACTGGGCGCGCATGCTCTCCATCTTGGAATCGAGATCGTCGAGATAGTGCAGCATGAGCGCCTCGGGGAACATGGGCAGTTTAGGCGAACCAAATTCATAGTGCCCGTGATGGCTGATGATCATGTGCTCGATCAGGATCTTCAGCTCGCCGGGAAAGCCGGGAAGATGCCCGAGCTTCTGGTGCAGCATTTCCAGTTCGATGATCATGTGTCCCAGCAACTGGCCCTCGGTGGTATAGGAAATCGAGCGCTGATACGCGAGTTCGTGCAGCTTTCCAATATCGTGCAGGAAGGCGCCGGTCAGCAGCAGGTCGCGGTTCACCTGGGGATAGTTGCGGGCGGCAAGGTCGCAAACGGTAAACAGCGAGACCACGTGGTCGAGCAGGCCGCCGACGAAGGCGTGGTGCAGCGTCTTGGCCGCGGGCGCGTTCTTGTACGCGCTGACGATCGCCTCGTCGGCCATGAATTCCTTGATCAGGAATTTCAGCCAGCGATTCTCGAAGCTCTCGACGAATTCGTTCAGGGTGCGCCATAGCCCATCGATATCCTTCGAGGTCTTGGGAAGGTAATCGGAGTAGTCGATCTCCGGATCTTCCAGCTTGCGCAACTTGTGGATGGTGAGCTGCCAGCGCCCGTTGTACTTGTGGACCACGCCCTTCACTTTGACAAAGTCGTCCTGTTCGAACGAGTCAAGGGTATCGGCGACGTTGTCCCACATGTTGGCCTGAAGTTGCCCGCTGCGGTCGGCCAAGGTCACGGAAAGGTAGAGTTCACCATTCTTTTTCGACTTCACCTGCTTGGCGGCTACCACGAAGAGCGAGGTGATGGTCTGGTTCTCCAGACGGGCGCAATCGCAAATGTAGAATTCCTTCATAGCGGGAACCGTGGGCACATTGCAACAAGACAATGCGGCCAGGGATTTATGGTATCGCACTTGGCTGTAGATAGCGCCAGAGAAACGCCGGGCGGGGCAGCCCTTTCGAGGCGCGTTTGTTAGGAGCGCGAAAATCCCACCCAAGTAAAACCAGATTGGGTGGGGCACCCGCCACGCTTAGTTTTGGAACGCCGCGCACGCCGCTTGCCTGGGCCACCGCCTGGTCATGCGAGGCTATTTCTCAGGACATTTTGCTCCTGCGATGGCTTGGTTGTGCCCCAAACATCCGCGGATCGTAGCCGAGCGGTTCCAGTTCGCGCACCACAACTCTCTTGTAATCGGGATGCGCGGGATCGATCAGGTAATTGTTCTCATTGGGGGCGAGAACCGAGGGCACCAGCAGCAGACAATGCTCGCCGTCTTGCGCAAATTCATCTCCGAATCGCGCGAGCTGGGGAGGTGCTGCGGCTTCCCGCCAGTTTGCAGGCAGGTCGCTGACTTCAAATTGCTCTCTGGTCAAATCATCAGGAATTTCCGCAATCGCCAACACGAGATCACCGGGAGGATCGTCCTTATCAAGATGGACAAAATACTCCAGCATGGCGAGCGATTGATGTTCCGATGTGTAGCTGAGGCGGATTCCCGGACTCGACCACCGCCCGCCGTACCGGTACGCTCCCTCGCCATCGAAGGGGCTGCGAGCGTAGGTCCTGCGCAAGATTCGGTAAACTCGGCTCAACTAATTCCGCCGAAGGCGATGCGGCCCAAGATGTTCTCCACCTGGCGAGCGCCCAATTCAGTGTCGATTGCCGACACGGGGGCGATCCCGCCGAGAACGCGATTGGGATGCTTGAGCCAGCGCATCGCGCGTTCGTGATCGCCGAGGTACTGGTTGGCGATAGCGACGATGCGTGCGAGGCGATAGAGCCGGTCGGATTCGAAACGAGCCAGTCGCCCGCTGCGACGGCGACGCTGCAAGCTTCGAGGCGAGAGATCAAGTGCGCTGGCGAGCTCTTTCAGCGTCAAACCGGAGGCCCGCATCAGTTCCTCCACTACCGCCGGAGGAAAGCCCTCCCGGATCGCCTCGCGAAGATCACGGTCGCTGGACAGGGTACGGCCCAAGGTCCGTTCTCCACCCAGTTCGTGAACCACGGCTCTGACCTCGTTTACCATAATGTCGCCTATGATAGCGCCAAATGTCGCTGCTGGCAATGCCGCGTAATTTTGTGATTTGGGCACACAACGTGGCACTTATAGACGAGGGAATCGGAATATTAGGATTCGGCTAGAACAAGCCGAATTTCTTCTTTTTCTTCACCTTCGAAGAGCCTTCGGTAGTGGCCGTGGTGTAGATCGGCTTGGTTTCGTTAGGGCTGGCGCCGGTGTCAACGTAGCCGGCCTTGACGTCAATGTAGGCGTCCTCGCGCAGCTTGGTCAGGTAATCGCGTAGCGCGGGTTGCATCTTGGTCATGTAGATCTGTTCCTGGACCCGGCTCGCCACTTCTTTCAAAGGAGGAATGCCGGGGGTCTGGTGTTCGGTGACCTTCAAGATGACCCACCCCTGATTGGTGCGGACCGGCTCGGAGTAGCCGCCCGGGTTCATGGCGAACACCCGTTCCTCAAGATCTTTGGAGAGGGTGCCGCGCTTGAAGTACTCCAGGTCGCCGCCCGAGGCGGCGGTAGGACCATCAGAGTACTGCTTGGCCAGGTCCTCGAAGCTGCCACCCTTCTTCAGCAGGTCGTAAACTTTGTCAACTTTGGCCTTGGCTGCCTCCACCACTTCCGGGCTCGGGGCCTGCGGCAGTACATCCTGGCCCTTCTCCGTCTTTACCGGCGGCTGCGTCTGGGTGGAAATCAGAATCTCGCTCATGCGCACCTGTTCCGGGCGCTCCATGTCGCTCTTGTGCTGGTCGTAATACCGCTGGATCTCCTGCTGCGACACGTTGATGTGCCCGCCCACCTCCTGGCTGATCACGTGCTGCGTGATAATGCTGTTCTTCATGTTCTGTTTGAATTCTTCCCAGGAGACGCCCTGCGCCTGCGCGGCCTTCTCCAGGTCTTCCATGGACTCGGCGTGCATCTGTTTGCGCAACTCGTCGAGCCGCTTGACCACGTCGGTGTCCGCGGAGATCCCCAGCTCTTCGCCTTTTTGCAGCAGCAGTTGCTGGTCAATGAGGTCGCGGAGCAAGTCCGGCTCACGATCTTTGGCGTCGGAGCCCGCAGCGGGGGAGTCCTGATGGGACTCGGCGAGCAATTGTTCGCGGCTGCGGCGCAGATCGGCCCGGGTGACGATGTTGTTGTTGATGCGGACGATGATTTCCTCGACGACGGTCTCGTCCCGGCCAGCCGATTGGCTGGTTTGGGCCATCAGAAAGGGCGCACTCAGGAATGTCGCAAACAGAAGGACAGCAAATCTCTTCATCAAATACCTAATCAGGCGGGCCTATACACGCGAACTCTCACCTGGGGAAAATGGTCTTGCATGTATCCGTATTCTACCGCGTCTGGCCAGGTTCTGCTGGCGCGAGCGCCGTCGCAAAAATACGCCGCTCTTTGGAATGCCATCAGCAGTTCAACCCAAGACGATCCAATAAGCCGGAAGAACGCCAATCGAGCCGAGGCGTTGAAAATTTGGCGTACCAATCGCGTCCACGTGCGGACCGATTACGTTACGGCGTCAACTCAAATAACATCCCCTGGCCGTGAGTACCGCCGGCTACGGTCGTTCCGAAGAAGTTGCCCATTCCATCGGGAGTCATTCCGTAGTATAGGTAGGCTCCGTCTGGAGGAGTTCCGAAGGTATGGAGGACGCTCTCATTCCATCCGCCACTTCCGTTCGGAGTTAGCTCGAAGGCCACGCCACAGTCGCATCCCGGGTCGCCGCCCGCCGAAGTTGTGCCGTAAAGATTGCCGGCTGCGTCGAAGACCAGCGTACTGGTCGGCGAACCTCCGTCCGTGCCGCCTTGGAAGCTATACAGCACCGTGTCTCTCCAGCCTCCGATGACGTTGGGGCCGGGAGCCACCTTGAAGACGGCACCGGCACCGTTGGCGCCGCCAAAGTAGGTGGTACCGTAAAGATTGCCGTTCGCGTCGGCGATCAGGCCACCGTAGGGAAAAGCCGCGTCGGGCTGGCCTCTGAAGGCATACAGGGTGATCAGGTTCCATGTACTTCCCGACGAGGACAGCTTGAACACGGTACCGGCACCGTTGGCGCCGCCCAGTTCGGTTACGCCATAGATGCTGCCGGTTGAATCGATAAGCAGCAGACCCAGCGAGCCTACGGCTCCATCGTTGCCGCCGGTGAAGTCATGAATCACCTTCTCCTGCCACCCTCCGCCATTGGGTGACAGCTGGTAAATCGTGCCCTCGGCATACGCACCTCCGTCCGGCGTCGTCCCATAGAGATTGCCGGCTCGGTCGAAGACTACCCCTCCGCCAGGACCGAACCCATCGGTGCCGCCGGTGAAGCTATACAGCACGGTCTCATTCCACAAACCACCGGACTGTGTCAGCTTGAAAACCACGCCGCAACCATCGCCAGTGCAAAACCCGCCTGTACCGCCGGCGACGGTTGTGCCGTAAAGATTGCCTGCGGCATCGAGGGTCACGCCGCCGTAGGGGTTCTTTCCGTCTTCGAAGCAGCCGAAGCTGTACAGCACGCTCTGCTGCCACTGACCTCCGCCGATGGGCGTCAGTTGGAAGACTGTCCCACAACCAAACGCGCCTCCAATCACGGTCGTACCGTAAGCATTGCCCGCGCTATCGAAGGTCAATCGTGAAGCGGGATCGCCTCCGTCATTCCCGCCGGTAAAGCTATAAAGCGGCCTCTCGGTGGCCGCCCAGGCGCTGCTGAGCAGCATTGCAACCAGTCCAAAAACCGCAGCAGGCCGACTGATGAAGTAGCAGAAATTCTTGCTTGCCATTTTCCATCTCCTCGATGCAAAAATCTCTTCAAGCTGAAGACGAAGATTTACCCAGACGAGTGGCGGCAAAACTTTAACATTGAATTGGGTGCAAAGGGGGCTGAGATTGCAGTTTTGACATTGTTTTTTTCCATCGGCTGGGAACGTCCGATATGGTCGGATCGAATGAACGTGGGCGAGAATGTCTGCCGTCCCCATGGGGACTCGGTTCTAATTGCCGCTTACCCAGCACTCCGCCTGCGGCTCCGTGCTGGGCTAAACTGTTTCGCGCCTACGGCGCTGGATTCTTGGCCGGCAAATTTCACCGGCGAATAAAAAGTTCCCTACACGCACAGACACACCTCGAATGCACCTCCTCCTCTGCGTCGCCTTCTCCGTTGCGTTATCATCATCAGTTTGCATTCTTCGCCGGGGCACATCTTGCTGGTCCGCCGTGAACACAGGAGAGCTCATCCCGTGAAGCAACTTGTTTTGCTCGCACTAATAATCGTGATTGGTTCCGTCATGGCGTCTGCCGAAGAACAGCTTTCCACCAAAGTTCCCGACCTCGCGCAACTGCAAAAGATGACCGCCCGCTTTGCGCCCACGGAGTTGGACGTGGACATCGGCAATCTCTCCGAGGGCGACCGCAAGGCGCTGGTCAAGCTAGTGGAAGCGGCGCGCGTTATTGACGACGTTTACATGATGCAGGCTTGGAGCGGTGATCGCGCGCTCTATGCCAAGCTGGAGAAGGATACTTCTCCGCTGGGCAAGGCCCGCCTGCACTACTTCTGGATCAACAAGAGTCCATGGTCGGAGCTTGACGGCAGCACGGCATTCATTTCCGGCGTACCCGAACATAAGCTGCCGGGCGCGGACTTCTATCCCGAAACCATGACCAAGGACCAGTTCGAAAGCTGGGTGAAGACGCTGCCCGAGAAACAGCAGGAGCAGGCCAAAGGATTCTTCACCATCATTCGCGCCGACGGGAAGAACGGATTCAAAATCGTTCCCTACAACGAGGCTTATAAGATCGACCTCACGCGCGCTGCAAATTTGTTGAAGGAAGCGGCGTCGCTCACCGACAACGCGACGCTGAAGCGCTTTCTGAACACGCGGGCTGCGGCCTTCCTCTCCAACGACTACTACGAGAGCGACGTTGCGTGGATGGACCTCGACGCTCCACTCGACATCACCATCGGGCCGTACGAGACCTACAATGACGAACTGTTCGGCTACAAGGCATCGTACGAAGCCTACGTCAACGTGCGCGATGAGGAAGAGAGCGCCAAGCTGGGGACGTTCTCCAAAAACCTGCAGGAGATCGAAGACCATCTTCCGATTGATCCGAAATATCGCAATCCGAAGATCGGCGCACAGGCGCCCATCCGCGTGGTCAATGAGGTGATGAGCGCGGGCGACGGCAACCACGGCGTGCAGACCGCCGCGTACAACCTGCCCAACGATGAGCGCGTGGTCGCGGAGAAGGGCAGCAAGCGGGTCATGCTGAAGAATGTCCAGCAAGCTAAGTTCGACAAGACTCTCATTCCCATCTCCAGGCTGGTGCTGGGCGGCGACGAGCAGGAGAGGGTGGAATTCGAGGCGTTCTTCACCCACACCCTGACGCATGAGTTGTGCCACGGACTGGGGCCGCATCAGATTACGGTGAATGGCAAGCCGACCACGCCGCGGGAGCAGTTGAAGGAGCTCTACAGCGCGATCGAGGAAGCTAAGGCCGACGTTACGGGCCTATTCGCGCTGCAATACATGCTCGATCACGCGCAGGCCATGGGGCTGGCCGATGTTCTGAAGCCGAACCGCGCGTCCGAGAAGCGCTTGTATGCCACCTATCTCGCGTCGTCGTTCCGCAGTTTGCGCTTTGGTCTGAACGATGCGCACGGCAAAGGCATGGCCATGCAGGTGAATTATCTGATGGACAAGGACGCGTTCGTGATGCGTCCCGATGAAACCTTCGCCGTGGACTACACGAAGATCAAAGACGCAGTGCGCGATCTGACGCATGACCTGCTGACAGTGGAGGCGGAAGGAAATTACGCTGCCGCCAAGAAGATGCTCGACACGCTGGGAGTGTTGCGTCCCGAGTTCAAGCGGGCGCTCGACAAGCTGGGTGGCATTCCGGTGGACATCGAGCCCATCTTTGTGACCGCGGAGAAGATTGCGCCGCACACGACCGCGCCACACCGGCAGTGAACAGGATATTTCTTTTTGTCATCCCGACCGAGGACTTCAGTCCGAGCGGAGGGACCTGCTTTTCCGGGCTTTGGGCCGTCTGCGATGCCGTGCCGCCGCGATGACTCACTTCATAAAGGAACAGAGCACATGGACTACACACGACTGGGCCGAACTGGAATGGAGATATCGCGCATCTGCCTGGGATGTATGACCTACGGCGATCCTAATCGCGGCGCGCACACCTGGACGCTGCCGGAAGAACAGGCGCGCCCGCTCCTTCGCCGCGCGCTGGAGCTGGGCATCAACTTTTTCGATACGGCCAACACCTACTCCGATGGCGCCAGCGAGGAGTTTCTGGGCCGCGCGATTCGTGACTTCGCCAATCGCGATGAAGGTTGTGATCGCGACCAAGGTTTATTTCCCACTCCGCAAAGGCCTCAATGCGCGCGGCCTTTCGCGCAAGGCGATCATGGCGGGCATCGACGCCAGCCTGCGGCGTCTCGGCATGGATTACGTTGACCTCTACCAGATCCACCGCTGGGACTACGACACGCCCATCGGGGTGACGCTGGGAAGCGTTGCACGATGTCGTCAAGGCCGGCAAGGCACGCTACATCGGCGCATCGTCCATGTACGCGTGGCAGTTCTGCAAGGCGCTCTACCTGGCCGACCGGCACGGCTGGACGCGCTTCGCCACCATGCAAGACCACTACAATCTCCTGCACCGCGAAGAAGAGCGTGAGATGTTGCCGCTGTGCGCGGAGGAGAAGATTGCCGTGCTGCCGTGGAGTCCGCTCGCCCGAGGACGGTTGGCGCGCGCCTGGGATGAAAGCACCAACCGGCTGAAAACTGACGAGTACGGGAAGAAGCTTTACGTCGCGGCGAACGATGCGGACCGGCGCGTGGTCGAGCGGGTCGGCGAGATCGCGCAGAAACGTGGCGTGCCGCGCGCGCAGGTCGCGCTGGCCTGGCTGCTGCACAAGCCGGTGGTCACCGCGCCCATCGTGGGTGCGTCCAAACAGCAGCACCTCGACGACGCCATCGCCGCGCTCTCCTTGCGTTTAACCCCGGAGGAAATTTCTGCGCTGGAAGAACCCTACGTTCCGCATCCGGTAGTGGGGTTCGCGTAATTTCGTTCGGCAAGCTATTTACGGCGCCATGCCGTCGTCCATCCACTGCTTGAACCTGGCGATTTGCTGTTTGGGCCAGGGTTCGTCGCAGGGCATGCTGCCATCGTCAAGACGGGAGTAAATCGCCTCGGCATGCTTTTTGACGTCATCGTAAGCCGAGAGATCCATGCCGAACTCTTTCATGATGTCCACATCAGGAGTGTCACGGAACAATGGGGCGAATGTCGTTAGCGAAGCTGAGAGCCATGCAGCACCTCTGAAGAAGGATTTTGTCACAAACCGACGGCAGTGGCCCGGCGACTCCCACAAGTTTCGGATAGAAAGATGGGCTGACCGAAGCCAGCCCAATCGGCTTTCGTGCATTTCTTGACGCGTGCGTGCTCGCCGGACGGGGAACCTTTGTATCAGAAGCAATTATTGGGGATTTGATCCCGCATCAGGTGCGGCGGTCGCATCGGGAGCGACAGTTCTCGTCTTGGGGCCAAGTTCTGCGTCGGGCCTGACAGTTTTCGCGTTGGTGCCGGGTTCGGCATCAGGACCAACCGTGTTCGCATTGGCGCCGACTCCGGCATCAGGACCAACCGTGTTCGCATTGGCGCCGACTCCGGCATCAGGACCAACCGTGTTCGCCGTGGTGCCGGTTTCTGCGTTGGGAGGGACAGTTCTCGCCCTGGGGCCAGGCCCTGTGTCGGGCCTGCCAGTTTTCGCCTTGGCGCCGGCTTCCGCATCGGTACCAACAGTATTCGCCTTGGCGCCGACTCCTGCGTTGGGAGCGACAGTTCTCGCGTTTGTACCTACTCCAACATTAGGACCAACGGTTTTGGCATGGGTGCCAACTCCGGGATGTCCGACATTTGGACCAGGAAAGTGGCTCGCAACAGGCGGCATCCCCACATTAGGAGCCATTCTCGCATTAGGTTTCATAGTCCCCATCGAGCGTGCTCCACCGCGCTGGGCAAAGCATATGCCAGCTAGCAAGCCCAACAACATACCAACAAGAATCACCTTTTTCATACACTATCCTCACGCGGATTCGGTGTCTACCTGCGGCCAGTCAAGAGGGGTACCGATTTAGGGGTGCCACTACGAATCGAAATATCCGGGGCACCGTTGAGTTAACGTTGCAATGGGTATGCCAAAAAAGGGACAAAGAAAACAGTAGGGTTATGCGGGCCGAGACCAGCTAGGGCGGGAAACTTTTACCAGTTGCGGGAAAGCCTGCCATGGTGATCTGGAGAGGCCAGGAGTAATAAACCACGAACGGCCTTACAGGTCACTGTTTCAAGAGGTATACCCAGCTCTTTCTCAACTTCGCGATCCCCGCTCGCGCCAAAGTCGCCGTCCTGGTTCCCAGCGGTCCACGCGGGTTTTGACGGAAGTCGGCAACCGTTACTTGGCCAAGATAAATTTCTGTGAAGGTCATGGATTGACGGCTTACCGCTGGTTCAGTAGCGTCGTCGATTTGATAAACGAAAACGCACATCCACTGATTCCGGGCGCCGTGGGTATCAACCGCTCCTCCCGATTTTCTCGTCGTCTTAATTTCCACGCCGTCCGTTCCCGCCTTGCAACTGTCGCTCGGATAGACGCCCCGAATCACGAGGTCGGGATGGCCATTGAAATAGTCATTCTGGACGAGGGTCCGCGAGTGCTTGGCCAGACTAGAGCATGTCTAATTTAAGTGTATACAGTTTATGCGATACTTGTCCTGCGGTTTTAGGGGAGGCTTAGATGCAATCCTATTCGCAGGATTTGCGTGAGCGCGTATTG
>Ga0208587_1001213_pt1 | contig 13763 bp, 15 predicted proteins | sample NGESurdeep092012_7_FD_184472 | JGI IMG/M metagenome (GOLD analysis project Ga0208587, IMG submission 184472) | Arctic peat soil microbial communities from Barrow, Alaska - NGEE Surface sample 210 deep-092012 (SPAdes) | ecosystem: Environmental > Terrestrial > Soil > Wetlands > Peat ...
TCGCGCGCGATCGAGATCGTCTGGCGCAGGATCCGCTCGTCGCCGCCCATCTTGTCGCCCGGGTCCTTGCGGAACTCGGGGTTCGTGGCCTGCACGACGCCACGCCAGCTCCCGCCGGGGTCGGAATAGAGCACGACCGGGCGCTCGCCGGCGATGCGCAGCACGCTGCATGACAGGATTCGGGTGTCGCCGTCGTACAGGCCCATGCCGCGGCTGTCGAGGTGGATGTCGCCGAAGGCGTCGGACACCAGGAACATGTCCAGGTGCTTGAGGACCTGGGCGGACCCGAGATCCGTCGCCTTCACGATCGGGCGCGGCCGGGCTGGGAATGTCCGAACCGGAGCGTTGACCTCCCGCTCCACGAGACGTGCCACGTTCCGAGTCTAGGCCAGACCGCCGCGTATCGTCTTCCCCGGTCCCGTTTGTCTGGCTCATCCGATCAGGCCAGCTCACCTCGCAGCTGAGCCAGAGCGCGCTCCAGCGGAGCTTCCGGATGTGGCCCGTTCGCTAGCCGGTGCCGTTCCTCGGAATCGAGGTCTCGGCCGGAGGAGAGGACGGGCTAGTCCACGAAGCGGAGACCTCGGTCCGAAACGTCGCGATCGTTCGACTGATCGCCGACCCGGCGTAGAGGGCCGTGTAGACGGCCCACGCGAGCGGGGGCGCCAGGGTGAGCGCCGTTGCGCAGACAACAGCCCCCGTGCCCGCGGCCGCCGCTGTCGCACCGACGAACCGGCTCTGGCAGTGGACACGAGCCTGCGCCGGAGCGAGACGGTACAGGCGCTCGTTGGTCGCCAGGGCCCCGGCGTTTCCTGCGCCATTGAAGAGCGCCGAGCCGACCAGCAGGAATGCGGGCGCGAGCGGATTCGCCGGGATCGCCGCGACGCAACACGCCGCCGCGACTGCCCGAACGAGGAAGCTGGCTCGCAGCACGCGGCTCGACGAGCCGCCGAAGAGGAACGAGCCCGCTGCCAGCGAGCCAGCCAGCGCGCCGGCCGCCGCGACGCCGGAAAGGGCGACGGCGAAGCCGGCCGACATCCCGAGAACGCTCAGGGCGTAGAGCGACAGGGCGGGCAGGAGGCCCTGCCCAAAGGAGGCGATCACGCTCACGTCCATGAAGCTGCGGAACCCGGGCGGCACTTCGGCGCCTCCGGCGGTCTCGCGGGCGACGAGCACTCGCCCGGGACGGGGAAGCCGGGCCACGGCCAACGGAGTCAGCGTCGACGCCATTCCGCCGACAAGGAAGAAGGCGACGTAGGCCCACAGGCCGATCGCCCGCGTCCCCGCGTCGAGGACGAAGCCGGCGGGCAGGAGAAGGGCGGTCGACAGGGCCATGGTGAGAGCGCCCATCCGGGGTCCGACCAGGCGGCGCTCCGCATCGGGCAGCACGACGGCCGTCCACAGGACGATGTTCGAGCCCGACAGGACTCCGGCCGTTTGACCGATCGCCACGGTAACCGAGATGAGCGCGATTCCCTGGACCTGGTCCACGGCGCCGGCGGCTACCCCGGCCACGATCGCTGCGAGGACGAAGCCGCGGACCTCGGCGACGGCCAGGACCAGCGTGAGCCCGCGCAAGTCGCCCTTTAGCCGGCGCAGGATCTGCGGCGCGAATGCCTGTAGTGCCGCGCCTCCGACCGGGACGGCGCCGACCATGACCACCAGCGCCGGGGGCGCGCCCAGCCACACCAGGAGTGGGACAAAGAGCGCATCCGAGGCATACGACGCGGTGAACGCCTGGCCGACGGCGATTGCCTGGAAGGGCCGGTAGTGGGCCGAGGCGAACGCGCGCCAATGTGTGGGCCGGGGCAGATGCATCGTCGACTAGCGTACGAGGTTCTCGAACACTCCCCAAAGACGGTCCGATTCGTGCTCCGCGCGGCGCCGCTTTCGGGCCGATTCGGAGGCGGTCCTTTCGCGGTCGACGCGCGTCAGCCGCCGCAGGCAAGGAGGCCCACGGCCTCCTTGGCGCGCAGGACTCGAAGCGCAGCGTCGTCGACACGCTCGCGGAACGAGATCCTCTCCGCTGCGAGTGACGCGAGAGCCTGGGCCATCTCGATGGCCGGGGCGAGCTGGTTCGAGACGATCATGTCGCCGCCCGCGTCGAGAAAGTCGACGGCGCGCGTGGCGGGCGCGATTGCCGCCACCGCGGCGGCCCCGAGCGCGTCCGAGATCACGACCCCGCGATAGGCCAGGTCGCGGCGAAGCATCCCTCCCATGACGGCGGGCGAGAACGCCGCCAGGTGCGCGGGGTCGATCCGCTCGTACGTCGCGAGGGAGACCATCACGAACGGGACGCCCGCGTCGATCGCCCTCGCGAACGGCTCGAGGAACGGGTCGTCCCGCGTGGTGGCGGAGTCGCTGACCGCGCCCGTAAAATCGGTGTTGCCCGCGACCCTGCCCATGCCGGGGAAGTGCTTCACGGTCGTCGCGATGCCGGCCTCCCGCATGCCAGCGATGAACGCCGCGACGTGGCTCGACACGGTAGCCGGATCGTGGCCGAACTCGCGCTCCAGCTGACCGATCGGGGCGTTCTGCGCGTCGGTGCCCGGTGGCACGACGTCGGCGACGGGCGCGAAGTCGAGGTTGATGCCGGCGGCGCGCAGCTCGCGGCCCCATCGTGCGGCCATCCGTTCGAGCACCGCAGGTGCCAGCGTTCCCTGGCTCAGCGCGGACGGCATCACGTCGAACCCGGCTCCCGACAGCCCCTGGATCAGGCCGCCTTCCTGATTGGCGGCGACGAAGAACCTCACACTGCCGGTCGCCGCCGGCGTGGCCTGAGCCTGGACCGCGTCGGCGACGGCGCGAACGGCCGCGACGCCAGCTGCCGTCTGTGTCGTGAACGCCACCGACCCGAAATGGAACTGGGCAATGGCCGCGCGCTCGGAGGCATCCAGGCGGTCCTTGGTGAGCCCGAGCATGAAGACCTGCCCGATCCGCTGCGATTCGGTCATGGACGCCAGCGTTCGCACCGCGCAGGTGGCCGGAGCCGTCGGGGCCGGAGTGGGCCTGGCGGGGGTCCGAGTCGCCGGCGCAGGGGTGTGCGTGGCGGGGGTCCGCGTCGCCGGCGCAGAGGTGTGCGCCGCCGCAGCGGTGGCTGGCGAGGCGGAAGGCGAGCTGGGGGACGAGCTCGGGGACAAGCTCGGGGACACTCGCATTGCGGTCGACGTCGACGGAGCCGCGCTCGGCGGGGTCGATGCGACACAGCCACCAATGAGCGAAGCCAACAACGCCACCGTCACGCGACGTGCCGCCGGGTATCGCGGAAGTGACCTCATGTTCTTCCAGACGACCGAGCGGCCTCGAACGTTCGATCTTCGTCGCCGGATCAGAACGGGGCCATTTCGGCCCGGGGCCTCAGCCTGGTCAGCCGCCTCTACACCGATCCGGAGGTCGCGGGCGTCGGCCTCCAACTCGAGGAGGCGCGCGCTGCCGGCCGCGGCGCATTCGAGGCTGTCGCGGATCTCGCCACCACCGCGAAGGGGTTCGCCGCCGAGGCGAAGGGACGCGTCACGATCGTCGTCGATCGCGGGACGTGGACGCTCCTCGGCGCGTTCATCGCCGCCCCCGCGGCAGCCGAAGCGATCCACGAGGCGGTCCTGGCGATCCGCACCGGCACGACGCTGGACGTCCTCGCGGTCACCATACACGCGTTCCCGACGACGGCACGCGTCATGGGCGACCTGTTCGCCAAGGTGGTCGCCCATCTCTGGGCCGTGCGCGTCGCAGGACGCGCGAAGCGAGGGCCTTTCGCCCGGCGAGACGACGGACCGTCATGACGACGATCCCCGCCGGCAGCAGCTCGCCAGCCCCGGACCGCCCCGGCTCCGCGACCTGGCCGCCGACCATGGCGCACGGCTTCGCCGCGGCGAGCCCGGACCGACTCCGGTCCAGCCAGCGGTGACGACGGGCACCGCCAAAGGTCCCGTGGGGCCATCCGTTCGTCCTGTGCTCGTGCTAGCGTTGACCTATGACATCCACGCTGGGTAGACCGGCCGGTCCAGATCGACGGGCAATGTGGCGGGAGTCCGCCCGGTCGACCGGTTCTCGCGCAGGCCTGGATCACGACCCATCTGGAGTCACGACGAAGACCCGACGGAGGTGTTGGTGATGTCGCTGCTCCAACGGGTTGAGCGAGCGCAACACGGAGCCGACATCCCGAATGCCGGCGCACTGGTACCCGTCGGGCCTGGCGCGGCGCCGAACCTGGCTCCGAGCCCAGCTCGGGAGGAGTTGCTGCGCGAGATCAGGGTTCGCCTTCTGGACGAGCTCATCAGGGCCTTCGACGCGCTGCGCGAGGTCCCCGGCGCGGCTGACGCCCGAAGCAAAATCGAGGGCACCGTCGACCGGGCCATCGACGCGCATGGGTTCATCGTGACGCGGGACGAACGTCTGCGCCTGATCGATGCGATGGCCGACGACTTGACGGGCCTCGGGCCCCTCGAGCCGCTTCTTCGCGACGAGACGATCACCGAGATCATGGTCAACGGCCCAAGCCACGTCTACATCGAGCGGAACGGGAAGATCCAGCGCGTCGACAGCCATTTTGTGAACGACGAGCACGTGCTGCGAGTCATCGACCGGATCATCACCCCCATCGGACGGCGGATCGACAAGTCGAGCCCGAGGGTTGACGCCCGCTTGTCCGACGGCTCGCGGGTCAATGCGGTCATCGAACCGCTCTCGCTCGTCGGACCGGTGATCACGATCCGCAAGTTCCCCGCCAAGCCGCTAACGGTGGACGACCTCGTCCGCCTCGGCACGGCAACGGCCGAGATGTTCGACTTCCTGAGGGCCTGCGTCGAGGCCCGACTCAACCTCTTCGTCTCCGGCGGCACCGGTTCGGGCAAGACGACGACGCTCAACGTCCTCTCCTCCTTCATCCCCGGGGACGAACGGATCGTCACGATCGAGGACGCCGCGGAGCTGCAGCTCCGTCAGGTGCACGTCGTGACACTCGAGTCGCGCCCGCCAAATCTCGAGGGCAGCGGCGAGATCACGATCCGCGATCTGTTGCGCAATGCCCTGCACATGCGCCCCGACCGGATCATCGTGGGTGAGTGCCGCGCGGGCGAGGCCCTGGACATGCTCCAGGCCATGACGACAGGCCAGGACGGCTCGCTATCCACCGGGCACGCGAACAGCCCGGCGGACATGCTCCGCCGGCTCGAGACGATGGTACTCATGACCGGCTATGAGCTGCCGCTGCGGGCCATCCGCGAGCAGATCGCCTCCGCTGTCGACCTGATTGTCCATACAGCGCGCCTGCAGGACGGCTCTCGCAAGGTCGTCAACATCACCGAGGTCTACGGGATCGAAGACGACGAGATCCTCATCCAGGACATCTTCGGGTTCGAGCAGACCGGCGTTCGAGACGGAAAGGTCCAGGGGCTTCTCAAGCCGACCGGGATCCGGCCGACGTTCATGGGGAAGTTCAATGCGAACGGGATCCAACTCCCGCCCGGGGAATTCGGCATCCCCGCCGAAGACCCCACGCGACCAGGCCTGGTCCGCCAGGGGAAGGGGAGATGGGTCGCCGGAGAGACGCTTCAGCCGTCCGCTGCATCCCGACCCACCGTCGGGTACGGCCGGGCGGTCGCGGCCGGAGGCATGGTCTATGTCTCGTCGATAGGGCCTGTCGATCCTGACACCGGCCAGGTCGTCAGCGGAGCGATCAAGGAACAGACGCGCCAATGCCTGCGCAACCTGAAAGCCAGGCTTGAAGCTGCAGGGAGCTCGCTCGACAAGGTTGTCTGGGCGAACTGGTCGTTGCGCGACCCGGCAGAGTTCGACATCTTCAACGACGAATGGGTGCGCTGGTTCCCCGGCGACGCGCCGGTTGGTCAAGGTACCCTGATGCCTCCCGTGCAACGGCACGCCGGTTTTCGGATCTCGATCGGGGTAATCGCCGAGGCGTAGGACGCCCGGACGTCAAGGCGGTCTGCCGGTGACCATCGCCGCCGGTGACCATCGCACGCCCGAAGGTCGTGCGGCCCGGTGCGGTTACGTCGAGTATGGACGGGGCGACAGGATTAGCCCCGACACTCCGTCACCTTCCCTGCTGATCCCGGTGACGAACGTTCCGAGCTATATCCACCGGGCATCTGAGATCGCATAGGCAGATCAGCAGCGGGCCAGTGCCAGTGGAACAGCGGCGACGGGCCCGGGCCGTCAGGCATCCTCGCTATTCGCAGTCATCGGCGAGCACTTCGCCGAATACGTCCTGTTCGGCGTGTTCTTCTCGGTCATTGGCTGGTTCGAAGCGCTCTGGGCGCTCGCCTATGGACGCCATCGTACCCGGCTCGCCCGGCCGAGCCGTCGGCTCCCTAACCCGAGTCCGTCGGCGCGGCCCCCGGTCGTGACAAGCTTGATCGGATTGCCGTTGCTGTCACCCACAGGTCGTCGGGGCAATCAGCCAACCCAGCGGATCTCTGGCTCCTTCCGGGGAGTGGGCGCTGTCTCGGCCTTCGGATGGCCAACGATGATCGGCGCGACTGGCACGCACGCCACCGAGAGGCCGAGCGCGTTCTTCCCCTCCGGCGTGTTCAGGTAGCCCTGCGCGAAGCCGATCCAGCACGTGCCAAGTCCGTCACCGTACGCGGCGAGCATGAGGTTCTCGGCAGCCAGCGCGCAGTCTTCGACGACCCACGGGCCTTGCGCAATCCCCGAGATCAGGATCAGCGCCGGTGCGTGATAGAAGATCTGGAAGTCCAGATCACTGAGCGACGTCCGGTAACGGTCGGACTGGGGGCCAGCGGGCAAGGTCGCGAGCAGGTGGGCTTTCGCAGCGTCCGAGACTCGGTCGAGCAGGCCCTGATCGCGAACCACCGTGAACGTCCACGGTTGCCCGTTTGACGCGCTCGGCGCGTGCACGGCGGCGTCGATCAGGCGACGGATGCTCTGGTCGTCAACGGCTTGTGCCGTGTAGTCCCGCGTCGAGCGGCGGCCAGAGATCGCCTCGTCGATATCCATGGTGCAATTACTCTCCTTCACGAGCCTGCCGTGGACACCTTGTCGGAAACCCTCCCCGAACCGAGGGCCGCGTTGGCGGGAGACTACAGGTGGGCGCCGCTCTGGATCACCCACGACGACGAGGGGGAGCGCCATCCCATCACGAAGCATAGGGACGGCCCCGGTCGACCCGTGGCGCTACCGTCGAGCAGGATGGTGGCGTTGCCCGGGCGCACGCCAAGGAGGCGCAGGGTCGGCCGCTGCACCCTCAGCCGACCCGGTACTCCACGGTCAGCGACACGCTGAGGGTCTGCTGGTAGGTGGGCGGGCAGACCGGCTGCGGCAGGGTCGTCTTCCCGTTCGTCGGCGGCCCGCTCCCGGGCACGGCCACGACGCAGGGCGGTGTCACCGATCCCTTGGCGACGAGCGGCATGACACCGAAACCGGGTGACACGGAGGCGCTCACCGACAGCACCCCGCTGATCGAGAGCCCGGTGTCCGCGGCGATGGCGTCGGCCAGCGCCTTCGCGTCGGCCAGCGCGGCAGCGAGGGCGGTCTTCTGGGCGGCAGCCTGATTGGAGCCGTCACTCTGTAGGTCAGCCTGCCCGAGGCCCGTGACGACGATGGTGTGGTCGGGCGCCACGCCCGGGGAGCCCGCGAAGTACGGGTAGGCGATGGCCGGGCCGGACGATGTGACGGTGCTCCCACCCGTCGTGATCGCCGGAAGCGCGCCCGGTGCCCCGGCCACTGCGCCGCTCGATGCAAGGCTCGGGGCGGCCGAGGGCGCCGCGGCAGCCGCCCGGCCCGCCTGGGTCAGGCCCACGCCGACGAGCAGGCCCGCCGCGAGGCCAAGGGCGACCCCGACACCGAGGAACCGTGATGCGCTGGACATGGCCGGGTACTCGTTTGGTCGCGAACCCCCGCGGAATCGCCGGGCGCGCACCTCCCCGGACGCGCCCGCGGACCGTGTGGTTCCTCGGAGGCAGCGCCCCGAGTCAGGGCCGATCCCGGACTACCATTGCTGATGCCGCGTCCAATGAACGGTTCGAGGAGGTCCACGTGCCGGAAACCCAGCCAATCTCGTGGCGTTCCATCGTCTATGGCACGCCCGTGACTTCGAGCGACGGCGTTCGCGTAGGCGTCGTACAGGAGGTGCTCGGGTCTGACGCCGAAGACATCTTCCACGGGCTGCGGGTCGCCCTCACCGGTCGACGCGGCGACGTGATGGTCTCCGCCGACGACATCGAGAGCATGTCGCTCGTGGAGGTGCGAACGGCTCTCACGCGGTCGCAGATCGAGGGACTCGTGGCCTACGATGAGACGGCGACGTACCACCTCGCGTCGGTCGGCTGGCTGCGCAAGCACCTCGGCTGGAAGAAGGACGCCAAGAGCGACGAGGAACCCGGCTGACCGGGCGCGATCGAAGTCAGATCGGTTGGGAGTGGCCGGGGCGAGACTCGTGGTCTGAGGTAGGTGAGCGCGGTCGCCGGACTGAGGCTGCGCACCCCTGTGTTGCCACGTCCGACCCCGCGCTCGGCGGATCGTCACTCCCTCCTCCAACCTCTGTGATGATGTACCCGGATGCACCCTCTTCCACCCGTCGGTCACGCGGATCTCCATGTTCATCCCAGCGGCAATGCGGTCAGCGCCAAGACGCCGATGGCGGTCTATGCGGCTCTCCGTGCGAGTGATCTGCAGGTCGCCGTCCTCACTGACCACAACCGCGTTGATGTGGCCCGAGAGCTTGTCGCTCGTTCGCGCGACGAGGGAATCCCGATCGGGCTGGTGGTCGGCGAGGAGATCACCACCCGCGAAGGGCACCTGCTGGGGGTCGGCCTCACTGCGCTCGTGCCGGCCGGGCTGTCCCTCGCCGATGCAGTCGCCGCCGTCCACGATCAGGGCGGGATCGCCGTGGTTGCCCATCCGCTGCTGCCGACCCACATGGCGGCCTCCGCTCACCTGCTCGTTGAGCTGGCCGAAGGCGACCTCCGCTGTCGCCCGGACGCCCTCGAGGCGATGCATCCACTGGCCGCGTGGTTGCCCGGCTGGCGACGGCGAGTCGAAAGGCTGGCGAAGCGCTGCGGGTATGCCGTCGTCGGCGGGTCCGACGCCCACGTCGCCCGCTCGGTCGGGCGCGGACAGACCTGTTTCCACGGTGACACGGAAGCCGAACTGATGACCGCCATCCGTGGACGCGAGACGTGGACCGAGGGACGGCCCTATCCCATTCGGGACATCTTCCGCGGACGCTGGACTACGTCACCAGCTCGCAACGTGCCTCATCGACCGGATAGCGCGCCTCGGCCCGGTTCCGGATGACCTACTTCGGCTTCGCGTACTGATCTGCACTCCTGAACTCGAGGCCGACAAACATGTCATTCCCGACGATCCACGCGTCGTGGCTCGGCGCGATGTCATACGCCTCGCCTGCCCCGATCTCAGTCCCAATTCCGCCCGTGTCAACCACGTGCATGCGCCCCGACAGTCGCACGGTGCGCGTCCCACCCTCCGAAGAGAGCGAGCGCCCGGTGCGGAGCCGGGGGCCGCATCGAAGGCTACTCCGGGTCGACGGGCGAGGTGCTTTTCAGGCGCCGAAGCGTCGCCAGCGCGACGCGCTCCTAATCGGACAGAGGGATCGGCGGGCGGACCTGACCCCGAGGCAGGCGCCGTCCTCTTCGACGACGATCCTTCGGACCTGCTTGTGGAGGCGAGCGCGGAGTCCGGGTCGGGCGTCTTCTCGGCCATCTCCGGCTTACGCGAGCCGACAGACGACCCTGTAGGCCCCGTCTTGCGGGACGACCGCGACCCGGCCGATGCTCCCGTCCGGAAGGCGGCACCGGTAGGGCGTCAGCGAATGGTCGCTCCGAACGAGGTTCAGGACCGCGGCTTCGAGCCTTGCCCACAACGACGGGCTCTCGGCCCGCGATTCGAGCAGGGCGCGGTGGTGTTCGTGGCGCCGCTCTTCATCGCGGTGGCGGTCCTCCTCGAAGGTGATCGCCAAGTGATAGGGGTGACCGGGATTGGGACGCATGACCTCCCCCCACTGGCGCGCCGGCCGCATTCGGCTGGTACCGCAAACGAGCGGCGAGCGCGTTCGCAGGAGGGTACTTCTCCACCCGGTCCTTTGGCAACCCTCTAGATTCGATCGCCGCCAGAGCTTTACAGCAGATCCGGGACGCGACCAGCACAACACGACAATCGCGCAGCCGAACGCGACACAGAGAAGCGCCACGTTCTCCAACTTACTCAACTGCTTGCGCGGAAGAGCGGCTGATTCACGCCCTGTTTGAGCGCATCGACGTCCTGGGGGTGGAAGAGGGGTCGGCAGCAAGCAAGGATATTTGATGCTCTTCCAGCGCGCTCCGACGGCACGGATTGAGGCTGTGGTGAGCGTGAATCACGACCCCGAAAGCATCAACGAATCACCACCCTGTACGGCAGGAGGTGGAGATTTCGGTGACATTGCTGGACCCCCACCGGGACCGGTCAGGAACACCAACCGCCACGATTCCGAACACGGGGAACCACCCAGAACGACCGGCCCGGCGTCGCCCCCGACAATGCTCGTCAACAACGGGATGCCGCTCGAAGAAGTGAGCCGCTATCTCGGGCACTCCTCAACGGACGTCACCCGCCGCTATGCCCAGCAGACCCCTGACGCGCTCGGGCGCCGCGCCGCCGAGGCGCTTGAGCGGGCAGGGCTCGTCGCGAGCTGAATTGCATGAGCGGCCCTTGCCGCACATTCCTGCTTTTGGCCGCAACGCCGCCGGAACCCAACCACCAGACTCTCCTTCGAATCCAGGATGGTTCAAGGATTGGGCGGAATAGCGACAGCGCGAGCGGTCAATCGCGAGCTCGTCGGCAGCGTCGATGTCCTGCTAGGCAACGAAGAGGATCTTGCAGCAGCCCTTGGCTACGAGGTGGAAGGGCTCGGACCGAACCTCACTGACCTCGATCCAGCGAACTTCGCCCGGATGATCGACCGCGTCGTCGAGGACTATCCGAACCTCCGCGTCGTCGCCACGACCCTCCGAGGAGTCACGTCGGCGAGCCGCAACGACTGGGGGGCGATCCTTTGGGCCGACGGGGCCTTCCACCAGACCGCTCGTGTTCATTGAGACCGAGAATACGCTCGATCGACGAAACCGCCGGGCTGTTCAGGCGGTGACCACCGGTGCGATCGGGTACGGGACCAGGACCTCGCCGCCGGCGGGCGTCACCCGGTAGACGTCCTCGTGGCGCACCCCGCCGAAACCCGGAATCGCGAGGATCGTGTGGCCGATCGTCACGGTCATGCCATCGCGCAACGGAATGTTGCGGTGTGGAGGGATGATCGTGGAGGCCGGTGTCTCCTCGAAGCGAAGGCCGATGCCATGCCCGATCCGGTTCACCTGGTACTCAGCCAGGCAGCGAGCATCGCGAAGTAGACAAGACCGAAGGCCACCGCGAAGACGCCGAGGACGAAGGCCGGTCGGCGGATGATGCGGGCGAGCGCCGCGGCGAGACCCGCGAGGTCGGATCGAAGGGCTGGATCCGACCGAAGCACCCCGGCCACGAGACTCGCCCCGAGGGCGGTCCCGACGGCCGGCAGCGGGAGGAGCAGCAGGACGAGCCCGGCGATCGAGAGGCGGGTGAACCAGTCGGAGACCGACTGGAAGGTCGCCGCCGGCTCGAACACGGCCGGCTGGAGTTGCCGACCGACCGCGGCAATCAGGAGAGTCGCCGCCGGCAGCAGGCAGGCGATCGCGACGATCGCGATCGGGAGCCGCCGCGCCTCGCGGAGGTTGATGCATTGTTCGGTCCTTGACCAGACCGGCGTAAAGGGTCCGCCGGCCACGTGCATTCGACGGTCCAGCGGTCGCCGCTGCGACGCTGAGGGATCGCCCGAGGTCACCGGGCCAACAGGAACGCTCATGAGGTCCGGTTGACGGCCACCTCGCCCAAGTCCCACGCCGGGGATGATCGATGCCGGCATGCTCATCCTCCTCCTCTTGGTCGGCAGTCCGGGCGCGTGCCGACGACCGCCTCGTGGATGAGGGCAGCGCACGTGGTCGACGTCATAACGCCGGGGTGACGTGTCGCCACGCAGGCGTTCGCGGAGTACCCTCGAGAGCCGCCGGCACCGTCACCCGGAGCCCGTTGGTGCGGACGCCCCGGATCGCGCAGATCTTGGCGAGAGCACGGCAAGAAAGATCGCTCGACCAACCTTCGAGGAGTGACCGATGGCCAAGAATCAGACGCACAAGATCGATGCCGACGACGTTGTCGACGACGTTCCGGATCGAGCCGATATGGGCCCGTTCGCCGATACTCTCGTTGACCGCGGCCGCGCGGTCCTCGATCAGTTCCCGACCGTCGCGGACAGCGCGCGCGATGCACTCGCCGGTGCCCAGGATCAGGTCAACGGATTGTCCGACATGGGCATCGTTGCAGCGTCCGGATTCGCGCTTGGCGTCAGCAGCGGGTTGCTGCTGGCAGGCGCGCCCCGGGCGATCCTCATCCTGTCGATGATCCCGGTCGCGCTCACCTTGCGGTCAGCATTCGCACGCGGGATGCGACCGGCGCGCCTCCTCAACTGATCTCGGGCCTCGGCCGAGGCCCGGCGACCTCGTCGCGACCTCAGCCTCGGCTAGTTGTCCGCTCCGCCATCCAGCAGTGGTGCGGTATCCAGGGCATCCGACTCGGCGGGATAAGCCAGATCGCCCATCTCGTCGGCCGCTGACATTGCCGGCGCCTGCGTCGCGTCGCCCATGACGCCATCCGGTCTACCCGACGCTCGACGCGACGCTGCCCATCGCCGGAAGGCGGGGGTCAGGAACACGAGACCGAGGATGGTCGTGCCCAGGATGGCGCAGGCGACCCACGGCCATCGACTCGCCCGCCGACGGTGGGTCCACCCATCGGGCAGCGCGTCGCGAGCGGACGTAAGCGCTGAGCGCGAGGCGCCGACGAGATCCGCATCGGATAGGCGCTGCCCCTGCGCCTCCAGGGCGGACACCACCTCCCCGACTGACGGAAGTTGTTCGATGTGCATCTGGACCTCCTGACGTGTGGTGTCACGGATCGGACGACCCGTGGTTGTGGAGCGGGATGGATAGATGGAGTGAAGCTAGTGCTCAACATCGTGCCTGGGAATCACACGTTCGGGCCCGCAGGTGTCACGTTCTTCAGCGGTCGGCGGGCCCCGAAGGCCGAAGCGTCCAGCACGGCGGCGGGCGGATCGAGGTGACGCCGGACAACCCGGTGGGCCACCCATGTCGCCGCCCAACCCACCGGGAGATACCGAAGTGGCAGAAACATGAGGCCCGCACTCGCAAGCTCGCGGGCGGCCGGGTGTCGCGCCGCACTGCGAACCAGGTCTCGAGCGTTCGCAGGATTGCGCAGATCCCGCACGAGGGCGGCTCGGTCGTGGACGGCGCGCTGGCGGATGTCGCGGAGGGTCTCCGAATGGGCGGCCGCGACGATTACGCCGCGAGTCTCGGGCAGGGTCACGATGCGGACGAGGCGGGCAAGCCTGGTCACTGGAGGCATTTGGACCGTTCCGCGATGCGGATCTGGACCCCGATCCTGGCACTGCAGCAGGTCCGGCTCGAGGGCGTCGGACATGCCGCCCCATCGTCATGGCACGTCATCACAGCGGGCATGACCAAGGGTTGGTGTGACGGCCCGGATCCCTCGTTCCGCCCTTGCCGAGTCAGGGCGACGCCGGCTCGCCCCTTCGGTTCACAACTAGATGACGTGGACCAGCCAGAGGATCACCAGCACGATGATGATCACGCCAACGATCCCGACGCCACCACTTCGGTAGTTCATCT
>Ga0208587_1001215_pt1 | contig 13757 bp, 13 predicted proteins | sample NGESurdeep092012_7_FD_184472 | JGI IMG/M metagenome (GOLD analysis project Ga0208587, IMG submission 184472) | Arctic peat soil microbial communities from Barrow, Alaska - NGEE Surface sample 210 deep-092012 (SPAdes) | ecosystem: Environmental > Terrestrial > Soil > Wetlands > Peat ...
GAGCGTTTTTCCGACACACTAATGAACTTCCGGAGAAAGTGGGCCAGTGGATATCGCAGCGTTAGTCACGCAGGCGGCGCGCTTCGAGGAACGCATGCGCCGCGCCAAACAGAGCCTCGGGAACGTGGGCTTTTCCTGGTACCCCTACGACACGCTGTCGGCGCTGGGACATCTGGAGAAGCTGCTGACGGGGGCGAACCGCGGCCTCCTGGACGGACGTGGGCGGGTGCTCGACATGGGCTCGCAGGATGGCGAACTCGCGTTCTTCCTGGAGAGCCTGGGCTACCAGGTGGTGGCGGTGGATCACCCGGCCTACAACCACAACGGCATGCGCGGCGTCCGCGCGCTGAAGGCGGCGCTCGGCTCCGCGGTGGAGATCCACGAACTGGATGTAGACCGGCCGTTCACCCTACCGCACGATGCCTACGACCTGGTTTTCTTCCTGGGGATTCTCTATCACCTGCGGAATCCGTTCTACGTGCTCGAGGAACTGGCGCGGCGCACCACGCGCTGTTTTCTGAGCACGCGGGTGGCCCGCCGTTTCCCCGATGGCTCGGCCATGCCGGCCGGCGTCGCGCTGGCGTATCTGCTGGCCGAAGAGGAACTCAACCAGGACAACAGCAACTACTTCATCTTTTCCGAGCGCGGGTTGCGGGTGATGCTGCTCCGCGCGCATTGGGAGATTCGCGACTATGTGAGCCTGGGCGACACCGCGCTCAGCGACCCGGTGCGTTTGGACCGCGACGAGCGCGCCTTCTGCCTGCTGGAGAGCCGCTACGACCGCCTGGCGAATCTCGAACTGCTGGCCGGCTGGCATGACAGCGAAGAGACGGGCTGGCGTTGGACCGCGCGGGAATTCGGGGTCCGCGTGCGCGCCGGTGCGGGGCGGCGCGTGCTAACCATGAAGCTGTACGTGGCCGAGGAATCGGTGCGCCGCCTGGGCGCCATCACGCTGCATGCGACGGCGAACGGCGTGGCACTGCCGCCGGCGATGTACGACACGCCAGGCATGGAAAGCTACGCGCGGGAACTGCAATCGGAGAGCGGCGAAGTGGAGTTGCGCTTCCGCCTGGACAAAGCACTGGCGCCGGAGGAATCGGACGACCGCGAGCGCGGCATCATCGTGGCGTCGATTCAGGTGGTATAAGGCTCCGCCTTGTGCCACAAGGCCAGATGCTAGACTTCTACTGAATGCCTAAAGCGACTCATCTGGAATGCAGCCTCTGCGGCGCCAAGTACGATGCGGCGGCGCTGGCCAACCTCTGCGCGTGCGGAGGACCGCTCCTGGTCCGGTACGATCTCGCGGTCATCCGGCACCGCTGGCCGCGGCGCGAGGTGGCCAGCGGTCCGGCAAACATGTGGCGGTACGCGCCGGTGCTGCCGGCGGCCGAAGCGTCGGTGGTGACGCTGGGCGAGGGCTGGACGCCACTGGTGCGGACCAGGCGGCTGGGCGCGCGCATCGGCGCGGAGCAGCTCTGGGTGAAGGACGAAGGGCTCAATCCCACGGCCTCGTTCAAGGCGCGCGGCCTTTCCTGCGCGGTCTCCATGTGCGTGGAGCTGGGCATCAAGAAGGTGGCCATTCCGTCGGCGGGCAATGCGGCCAGCGCCATGGCGGCGTACGCGGCAGCGGCGGGAATCGAGGCGCATATTTTCATGCCGCGCGACGTTCCGCAATCCAACTACCTGGAGTGCAAAGCGTACGGCGCGCACGTCACGCTGGTCGACGGGCTGATCTCCGATTGCGGCCGGATGGTGGCGGAGCAGGGCCCGAAAGAGGGCTGGTTCGACGTCAGCACGCTCAAGGAGCCGTACCGCATCGAAGGCAAGAAGACGATGGGTTACGAAGTGGCGGAGCAGTTGGGCTGGGAGCTGCCGGACGCGATCTTCTATCCCACCGGCGGCGGTGTGGGCATGATCGGCATGTGGAAAGCTTTCGACGAAATGGAAAAGCTGGGCTGGATCGGCAGCCGGCGGCCCAAGATGATCGCGGTGCAGGCGGATGGCTGCCAACCGGTGGTGCGCGCGTACCTGGAGAACGAGCCGCGCAGCCGATTCTACGAGGACGCGCACACGCTGGCCGCCGGCCTGCGCGTGCCCAAGCCGCTGGGCGATTTCCTGGTGCTGAACGCGGTTCGCGAGAGCGGCGGCACGGCGATCGCGGTGAGCGATGAGGACATGCTGGAGGCCGGCGTGCACCTGGCTAGCGACGAAGGCATCTTCGCGGCGCCGGAGGGCGCGGCCTGCGTGGATGCGGCGGCGCGGCTGCTGCGGTCGCGCTTCCTGAAGAGCACGGACCGCATCGTGATCTACAACACCGGGTCGGGCTTGAAGTACCCGGAAGCCTATTCGACGCGTTTTCCGCGTTCCACCTCCGGCGAGCAGGACAAGCTCGGCGGGCTGATCACGCCGCGATGAAAGGTGGCCCACGGGGGTCTGTTATGCCCTGCCCCACTTTCTGCAAAAAACAGTTTGCATTGAAAATGTTTTCTGCTATCCTGGGAACGCTCTGGTAACTCAAACAACCGCGCGAGACTATGGATACAGCCGCACAAGGCCTTCTCAGTCGCGATGAAATGGAGAGCAGGCGCCTGTTAGCCGCACAGGACCTGCAGACGGGGCTCTCGCAGTCCCAAATCGCCCGAAAATTCGGGGTCAGCCGCACCACGGCGTCCCGATGGAACCGCACGTTGAGCGGAAAAGGGGTCGAGTCACTCCGCAAACGCCGCGCGCCGGGCCGTCCCAGCCGCCTCAGCGCGGAGCAACTCAAAACCCTGACCGAAACCTATCGGGCGGGGCCGCGCGCAGCGGGCTTCGAGACCGACCGCTGGACTACGGCGCGCTTCGCCGATGCGATTTTCGCGCGCTTCGGCGTGCGCTACGATCCCGATCACGCGGGACGTATCATGCACCGCCTCGGTCTGCGCGAGCGTCGCCGTTCGCGCCGGGTCATGCCGGACGTGCTTTACACGTTCACGCCTCCCGCGGTGGATCTGCCGGAAGTTCAGGCAGACGTGGCGTAAGGGATCTCAAAGTGGGACAGATGATCGCTTTGCGTCGTCTGTCAACCCCGTGCTTTAGTGAGGCATGACAGGCCACAAAAGGCGATGGCCTGTCCTACCTGGCGCCGGCCAGCTTCAGGACGTACGCCTGCCGCGCCGGCAGACTGGCCGCCACCGCGTCGGGGATACGGATGCGCAGTTGCTTGCCTTGGCGCGAGGACTCCAGTTGCTGGCCGCCTTCGAGCAGCGTAACGCGCACCCCCGAAGGGGTCTCGATATCGTCCAGCACCACCTCGTGGATCGGGCGGCGCGGCAGAATCGCATATACGGAATCGTTCTTCACCGTGTAGAAGGCTTCCACGCGCGCATAGCCGGAAGGTGGGGTATCCACCAGTTTCACGATGTCGTAGTCCGACATGAACTCCTTCACTTCCAGTTTGGGGATCGTGCCCTGGCTCCACTGCCGCGGCGTCTGGCGCGCGTGCGTGCCGTAAATTGCCTCGCCGTTGGGGCGCAGGAAGTCGCCGATCTGGATCAGGCGCTCCTCCATCACCACCGGAATGCGTCCGTCGGCGGTGGGCCCGATATCGAGCAGCAGGTTGCCGCCGCGCGCCACAATATCCAGCAGCATCATCAGCAGTTCACGGTCGCTGTGGTAATCGGCCAGCGTCTCCATGCGGTTGTACCCGTAGGAGTACCCCATCCCCCGGCTTTCCTCCCAGGGGTGAGCCGCCTGCTGCATGCCGCTCGTGTACTCGGTGGTGTAGTAACCGCCGTGTTTGTGCCGCGTGTCCTTGCCCCAGCGGTCGTCAATTACGACTTCATCGCGCACCGGCGATTCGTTGAATAGCCAGGCCAGCAGTTCGGGCGACCGCCATTCGGCGCTGCTCAGGTCCCACTCGCCGTCGGAGAAGATGATGCTCGGCTTGAGCAGCGTGACGGCGTCCTTGAACTGCGGGAACATGTGCTCGGTCACGTAGCGTTTCTTGTCGGAGAGCCACAGCGGGTTGTACCACTCGTAGAGCGAGTAGTAGATTCCCATGTGCAGGCCGCGCCGGCGTCCGGCCTCCATGAGATCCAGCGCGACGTCGCGTTTGGGTCCGATATCCACCGCGTTCCAGGGGCGTCCCCAAGTCTGGTTGGCCTGCTCGCTGCGCCACAGGGTGAAGCCTTCGTGGTGCTTCGAGGTCAGCGCCACGTACTTGGCGCCGGAGCGCTCGAACACATCGGCCCAGTGGTCCGGGTTGTAGAGTTCGGCGCGGAACATCGGGGCGAAATCGGCGTAGGGGAAGTTGGCGCCGTAATTGCGGTCGTGGAATTTGCGGGTGGAGGAATTCGCCTTGTTGAGCGAGTTCCAATACCACTCGGCGTACATGGTCTCGCCCTTGGAGTTGACGGGAGCATACGCCGGCACCGAGTAGACACCCCAGTGAATGAAGATGCCGAACTTGGAATCGGTATACCAGGCCGGGCTGGGGCGCTGGTCGATCGATTCCCAGGTTGGCTGGTAGCGATTCTGGCCGAAGGCGCGGTGGCCGGCGGCCAGCGCCAGCGGAGCCGCCGCGCAGGTACGGAGGAGGTCACGACGTCGCATGGTTTCGCGTGTCCATGGTATCAGGTCCAAGGTGGGGCACGCTTCAGCTTGCCAACCAGAGCTGGATTTGCAGTAATATGGTATTGACTGGTGGGTCAACCCACAGTATTGTGCCAGAATGAACACCCGCCTTATTATCGATAAAGCAGGCCGCGTCGTTATCCCCAAACCGCTGCGGAAAGAGATGCATCTGGAGCCCGGCGACGCCCTGGAAATGGACAGCGCTGGGGAGCAGATCACCCTGCGCCCGGTACGCGGGACCGGGCCGCTCACGAAGGAGCGCGGCGTCTGGGTATTTCACACCGGGCAACCCCTGCCCGCCTCCGCCACCGATGAAATGCTCCAGCAGATCCGCGAGGAGCGCGATCTGGCTAACCTCGGCGAGGACGGATGAAAGGGTTTTTCGATACGTCGGTGCTGGTGCCGGTGTTCTATGGCGATCATATCCACCATGAGGCCAGTCTGGAGCTGTTCATCCAATTTGACAAATCAACGGGCTGCTGTGGAGCGCACAGCTTGGCCGAGGTCTTTTCCACGCTGACGCGGATGCCTGGCAAACACCGTATCAGCGGCGAGCAGGCCATGCTGTTCATCGGCGGCATACGTGAGCGCCTTGCCATCGTCGCGCTGGACGGCGATGAATATGCCGATGCGCTGGAAGCATCGGTTGCCCGGGGCATTGTGGGCGGCGGCATCTACGACGCCATGCTTGCGCATTGCGCCATCAAAGCCCAAGTGGAGGCGATTTATAGCTGGAACACTCGGCACTATGCGCAATGCGGACCGGAAGTCACACGCCGGCTGCGTAGGCCCTAAGAGTTTGTGGCTGGGCTGTCGCCATGGCGATGGTATCAGGCCGGTGAGCGGTGTGGAGTCCACCTGCGTTAAAATGAAACATATCGCATTTTCCGCGTTTCGAACGGCACTTGCGACCGTTTCTCATGACTACATCCACCAGTACCCGCGCCCAGGAATTTCGTGACCAGTTGTCCAGCCGCGTGATTGTGGCCGATGGCGCCATGGGTACCATGCTCTACTCGCGCGGCGTGTTCATCAACCGCTGCTTCGATGAGCTCAACCTCTCCTCGCCCGACATCGTTCGCCAGATCCATCAGGAGTACGCCAAAGCGGGCGCCGAGATCCTGGAAACCAACACGTTCGGCGCCACCCGCCAGCGTTTGGGCGCGTTCGGCTTCGCCGAAAAGTTGAAGGCCATCAACCTGGCGGGCGTGCGCCTGGCCCGCGAGGCGGCCAACGGTGCGTATGTCGCCGGCGCCGTGGGCCCCCTCAACGTGCGCATCGAACCGCTCGGACCCACCTCCTTCGCCGAGGCGCGCGCCGCCTTCCGCGAACAAATCGATTGGCTGCTCGAAGCCGGCGCCGATCTGCTGATCTTCGAGACTTTCGGCAACCTCGATGAGCTGCGCGAGGCGGTGATGGCGGGGCATGAAGCCTCGGGCGGCGGCGTGCCGATGGTCGCGCAGGTGACCATCGACGATTTCGGCTATCTGCCCGGCGGCACCGACACCGAGACCTTCACCCGCGAGATGAATTCCTGGCCGGTGGATGCCATCGGCCTCAATTGCTCGGTGGGCCCCAAGGCCACGCTCGAAACCGTCGAGCGCATGATGCAGTACGCCACCAAGCCGCTGAGCGCCATGCCCAACGCCGGGCTGCCCATGCGCGTCGAAGGCCGCAACATGTACCTGTGCTCGCCCGAGTACATGGCGCAGTACGCGCGCCGCCTGCTCTGGGCCGGCGTCAAGATCATTGGCGGCTGCTGCGGCACCACGCCGGACCACATCAAGCTGATCCGCTCGGAAACCCGCTCGCTGCAACCGCTGCAGAAAAAACTGGCGGTCACGGTGGAGGAACCGAAGGTCAAGGCGCACGCGTTGACCCCGGTCCCCATCGCCGAAAAATCCAAGGTGGGCGCCAAGCTGGCCGCCGGGCGGTTCGTCTCCTTCGTGGAGATTCTGCCGCCGCGCGGGGTCGACGCCACGCGCGAGATCGCCGGCGCGAAAATGTGCGCCGAGCACGGCATCGACGCCATCAACGTCCCCGATGGACCGCGCGCCAGCGCGCGCATGAGCGCGCAGGTCACCTGCCAGTTGATCCAGGAACTGGCCGGCATCGAGGCCGTCAACCACTTCTGCTGCCGCGACCGCAATATCCTCGGCATCCAGAGCGAATTGCTGGGGGCGCACAGCCTGGGCGTGCGCAATCTGATTTGCATCACCGGCGATCCGCCGCGCATGGGCGCGTATCCGGACGCCACCGCGGTGTTCGACGTGGACGCCATCGGCCTGGTCAACATCGTGCGCAATCTGAATCACGGCCTGGATATCGGCGGCAACCCGATGGGCTCGCAGACCGCCCTGTTGATCGGCGTGGGCGCCAACCCGGGCGCGTTCAATATGGATGAGGAGATCCGCCGCTTTGAGTGGAAGGTGGAGGCCGGCGCGGAGTATGTGGTGACCCAGCCGGTCTTCGATCTCGACCTGTTGGAGGCGTTTCTCAAGCGCATCGAGCACGTCAGGATTCCGGTACTCTGCGGCATCTGGCCGCTCACCAGCTTCCGTAACGCCGAATTCATGGTCAACGAACTGCGCGTGCCGGTGCCGGAAATATTCATGGATCGCATGCGCCGCGTGGATAACGCCGAGCAGGCCCGCGAGGAGGGCGTGGCCATCGCGCGCGAGATGGTCTCCCGAGTGAGTAAGATGGTGCAAGGCGTGCAACTCAGCGCCCCGTTCGGCCGCTACCAAATGGCGATCGACGTTGCCGAGGCCATCCAGGCCCGCTAAGATCGGAACGGACAATAGATCGAGATGGCAACCGACCTGGTCGAAATCGATCCCCAGGATCCCCAGCCCGAAGCGCTGGAGCGCGCCGCCGCCGCCGTGCGCCGCGGCCTGGTGGTGGCGATCCCCACCGACGCGCTGTACATTCTGGTGGCCGACCCCTTCAACCTGCGCTCCGTCACTGGCGTGTTTCAGGCCAAAGGGCGCGAACCCAACCGCGCGCTGCCCATCCTGATCCGCGACACCATGATGGCCGAAGAACTGGCCAGTGAGCTGACCGCCCGGTTCTTCATCCTGGCACGCCGTTTCTGGCCAGGTCCACTCACCATCATCGTGCCGGCCGCCGCCAAGATCCCGCTCAAGGTCACCGGCAATACCGGACGCCTTGCGCTCCGCCATTCGCGCTCCGAAGTGGCCACCAGGCTGATCGCGCTGCTCGACCAGCCGCTGATTTCCACCAGCGCCAACATTTCCGGCCATCCCACCTGCCATAGCGGCATCGACGTTTTCGGCATGATGGATGGCCGCGTGGATCTGGTCCTCGATGGCGGGCGCTGTACCGGCCAGGGCGCCACCACCATCGATATCACCGAGCCCTATTGGCGCGTCATCAAGAGCGGCGCGATTGCGGAGAAGGAAATCGCCGAGTGCCTGGAATCCTCTTGAGCCCTGGTGACCTGCCCCGATGAAGTACCTCCTGATCCTGCTCGGCGGCGGCGCGGGTTCGCTGGCGCGCTACGTAGCGGGCAGCATCGTCGCCAGCCGCTTCGGCGCCCGCTTCCCCGCCGGCACCATGGTGGTCAATGTCACCGGCTGCTTCCTGGTCGGGCTGACTATGACGCTGCTTACCGAGCGCCTGCAACCGCACCCCTACTGGCGGCTCGTGCTGGTGGTGGGGTTCCTCGGCGGCTACACCACGTTTTCCAGTTTCGAATGGGAGACCTACGCGGCGGTGCGCGAAGGCGGCTTCTGGATTGGGCTGGCCAATATCGTGGGCAGCGTCGCGTTGGGCTACGCCGCGGTTTGGCTGGGCGCCCTCCTGGCGCGGCGATAGGTCTGCGACCCTGAGAATGTGTTCCTTTGTGGGGTAGCTTGTCAAGCTGCGCGCCGGTTGGCAACCGGCGCTTCCTGGGGGTTGCCAACCCGCCCCAGGCTGCCAGCCTGCCCCACATTAAAGCGATATCTTCACTCGGTCACGGACCTGGCTCGGGCGGACACGGTCGCACCGTCTTCCGGGCCTACCACGCCGCTGTGGCCGTCAAAATCGTGAGCTTCTCCACCGCTCTGTAGTCGCTCGCGTTGTGGGTGACGGGACGAATCGTTTTCTAGGATGTGGGACAGGCCTCCTGGTTTGTCTTTGTGTTTGCAGCACGACAGGCCAGGAGGCCTGTCCCACGCTACATTAGTGAACGATGGGTGTATTGGAATTCATGCCGGCGACGCGGAAGGTGCTGCGTTTGCTGGCCTCCGAGCCGGCGGACTTTGCCGCGCGGCACGGAGTACACCTGCACGAGGTCGCGCAACTCGTGGCGCAAGGCAGCTTGTTGTTCATGAAAAGCTTCCCGCTGGAGACTTCGCCGGATTGGTTCGGACATCTGGCGATCGAGGGCGAATCGCAGCAGTTGGTTGGCATTTGCAGTCTCAAGGGGCCGCCGGTGGAAGGTACGGTGGAAATGGCCTACTTCACGTTCCCGGGCTTCGAGGGGCGCGGCATCGGAACGGCGATGGCGCAATTTGTTCTGGATCGGGCCCGCCTGCTCCCCGACGTGAGGCTGGTAGCGGCTCACACCGCGCCCGAACCCAACGCCTCCACGCGGATTCTGGAAAAGATCGGCCTGCGATTTGTGTGCCAAGAGATGGAGGACGGCGTTCCGGTCTGGCTTTGGCGGATGGCGGCGGGCGGCTAACTCTTCTCCCGGCTCCACGCCCGGATCGAGCGGATCTCTTCCTGCGGAATGTGCAGGAACTCCAGAAATTCCTGGTGCTCGTTGGGGGCGCTGCTCTCGAATTCGGTGTGCAGGCGGCGCATGTCCTCTTCGGTGAAGCCGGCGGCGCGTAAAATGGCGGTAAATTTTTCTTTCGTTACCACGGGTAGTCTCCTGAATCGATCGGTCGTTTTCAGCAGGCGTGCAATCGCCCGCTGGTGTTCTCGCCAGCGCTCTATGCCGGCGCTGAGTTCCGTCAGCCTCCGGCGTAGCACGGCAGCGGCATTGCCGCCGGGCGCATCGAGGATCGAACGAATGTCCGCCAGCGTCAGGCCGGCGTCGCGATAGGTACAGATCTGGCGCAGCCGGTCGAGATCCTTTTCGGAGTAGACGCGGTAATTCCCGGCGCTCCGCCGGGGCCGCGTCAACAGGCCGATGGATTCGTAGTACAGCACCGTGCTGCGCGCCAGATTGCAGCTCCGCGCCAGGCGTGTGACGGTCATTGACATCGCTCTTCCTTCAGTCTCAACCCTGAAGTTGTAGACAGGTCAAGGAGTTTTTTTGAAGATCGCGATTTACTCTTTGTTTTCGTTGACCGGGTCGATATCGGTGGCTAGGTCCTTCAGGCCATCCAGCGCGCGCTGCATCGCGGGGCGGATCACCGCCAGGGTGTCCAGCATCTTCTTCGCGGCCGTGTAATTCCCCTCCGCTTCGATGGTGAGCAGTTCGTGCGTCAGGTCGCGGACCGCGCCCTTCATCTTCGGCACGTCCACGGCGAACGTGCCGTCGGCATTCACCGTGAAAGCGCCCTTATCCAGCAAATAGTTGAACTGCAGCGCCATGCCCTTGCCGTGCGCTTCGGTGACGCCGAACCGCACGGAGCGGAACGCCGACGCGAGATACGTGGTGTATAGCGGACGCTCGTACTTGGGGCCGTCCATCAGCTTGTGGTCGAAGAGGTACTCCAGCATGAAGAGGCCGGTGACATCCGCCTTCGCCTCTTCGATGGCGCTGTAGAGTTCCTTCAACTCCTGCCGCGGCGTGGTGGCGCGTCCCGCGATCTGGATCTGGTGAGGGCCGATGCCGTGGCTGAGTTCGTGCGCCAGAATGTGGGTGAAGAAGTAATTGAAGCTGAGATCTTCTCTCGCGCCTGGTGTCAGCACGCGCCCGGCGATGGGGATCAGGATGCTGGCGAACTTGGCTTCCTGAACGTTCTTCAGCATGATGCGCGCGCTGCCCTTCTCGGAAATCACGCGCTCGTCGTTGGGCAGATTGAAGGCCGCCGTGCGCACGCCGTGCGCGCCATCGCCCGAAGCGTAGACTTCATTCACCACGCGGATCGCGGCCGAAGCGCCCAGCTTCGCGTTGCGGTAGCGCGGGTCCAGCGGCAGGTTGTTCTCTACTTCCTGCAAGTGCGCGGCCACCGTTTTGAGCTTGTTGGTTTCGGCTTCGTCGCGGATGGCGATGTAGGCTTCGAACCCGGCCTTATAGCCGAACAGCTCGTCGTTGTAGGTCTCGTAGGGGCCGATGGTGATGTCGAGCGGCGCATCCAGGTCCATCCACGCGACGTCGCTCGCGTAGTAGTCGTTGGAGAGGAAGGCCTCGGCGCGCAGCGTCAGGAACTTCTTCAGCGACGCGTTATCGGTGAGCGCCGCTGCCTCCCGCAAGAGGCCCGCCGCCTTCCCCAGATCGGCGGCGTACTCCTTGTTGTAAGGGACCAGGCTCAGTTGCTTGTTCGCATTGCGCCGGACCACGGTAAAGAATCCGATGGCCTGTTCGCGCGCCGGTGCCGGCAGTGCTTTGACCCAGGCTTCGAACTCTTCGCGGGTCATGTCGGGCGGATAGAAATTCGCTCCCAGCGGTTTGCGCGCAGGCACGCCGGGGACAAACGCGGCGTGGTCGTCGAGATCGCTCCACGGGCCCTTGTTGAGCCAGAAATAGTGCAGGCGGGCCTGGCCGAGCGGCGAGGTGTCCTGGAGTAATTTCGCGTATAGTTCGCGATTCCCGCTCCAGAGCTGACCGAGGAACAGGTGGTTCAGCACGCGCGCCGCCTCCACCAGTTTGGGCAGCGCCTTGCGGTCCCCGGCGGAGAGCGCGGCGGCATCGTACTTCAGGGTGACGGGCGCGAAACGCGCGCTCATCTGTTTCAATTGATTCAAATCGGGCATAACGGCGGCAGCGGCCAACAGCACGAGAATGTGCCTCATTTATTGAGATTCGCACAATTCCCTGACGGTCGCGGTTTCCGGCTCCATTGCCTCCGCTTCCTCTGCGTTCTCAAGTTTTGACTTGCTTGGTCTTCTCTGCGCTTATCTCCGCGTCTTTGCGTCTCTGCGGTGAAGGCTCTTCTACTTCCCCGGTTTGCGTAGCGCGATGCCCAACTCGCGCAGCGCCTTATCGGGCACCGCGGCGGGCGCGTCCGACATCAGGTCGGTGCCGCGCGCCGTTTTCGGGAATGGAATCACCTCGCGGATCGACGTCTCGCCCGCCAGGATCATCACCAGCCGGTCCAGCCCCAGCGCGATTCCACCGTGCGGCGGCGCGCCGTATTCCAGCGCGTCCAGCAAGTACCCAAAGCGGCGCCGCGCCTCGTCATCGGAGAACCCGACCGCCGCGAACACCTTGGCCTGCACGTCGCGTCGATGAATACGGATGGAGCCGGAGCCGAGTTCCACGCCGTTCAACACCAGGTCGTACGACTTGGCGCGGCAGCGCGCCGGATCGGCCGTCAACAGGTCGAGATCCTCATCGTGTACCGAAGTGAAGGGATGGTGCGCGGCCACCCAGCGGTTGTCCTCGTCGTTCCACTCGAACATCGGGAAATCTACTACCCACAGAAATTGGAAATTCTTCGGGTCGAGCAGCTTGTGGCGGTCGTTGAACTTGTTGGCGCAGTGCAGGCGCAATTGCCCGCAGGCCTGATAGACGGTCTCCGCCGGACGATGCCCCTTGGGTTCGCCGGCCCACGCGGCCAGCACCAGCAGGCTGTCTTCCTTCGCCCCGCAACGCTCGCGCACCTTGGCCATCTGCTCGGGATAATCTCGCTCCAGGCGTTTGGGGTCGTCATACACGCGCAGGCCGCGCTCCTGCCCGAAAGCCTTGAACTCGTCGCGCTCTTTGCGGCTGGGCGTGCCGCAAGCCGGGATGTGGATCGCCACCAGCGGCAGCCCCGCATTGGCCAGTTCCGGCAACAGGTCGTGCACCGGGTGCATCGGCGGGATGCGCATATCGGGCTTGTCGATGCCGTAATTCTCGATTGCCTGCGCGTAGGTGATGCACGGGAAGGGTGCGCTCACCTGGTACCCGGCCACTTTGCAGACTTCTTGCACCATCGGCTCGACCACGGCGAAGATCTGCGGCTGCTGCGGGTAGCTCATCTCGATATCGATCTGCGTGAACTCCGGCTGGCGGTCGGCGCGCAGGTCCTCATCGCGGAAGCAGCGGACGATCTGGAAATACTTTTCAAATCCGGCAATCATGAGCAGTTGCTTGAAGATCTGCGGCGATTGCGGCAGCGCATAAAACGTGCCGGGCTGAACGCGGCTGGGCACCAGGTAATCGCGCGCGCCTTCCGGCGTGGAGCGCGTCATGAACGGCGTTTCGATTTCCATGAAGCCCTGGCCGGTGAGCTGCTGGCGCACCGCGAACGCAATCTTGGAGCGCAGGATAATGTTACGCTGCATCTGCGGCCGGCGCAGGTCCACGTAGCGGTACTTCAGCCGGACCTCTTCGGCCACCTCGACGTGCTCTTCCATGGGGAATGGCGGGGTTTTCGATTCGTTGAGAATCCAGATCTTGGTCGCCACCACCTCCACTTCGCCGGTGGGCATGTTGGGGTTGATGGTTTCCTTCGAACGGAGCGCCACCACGCCCTCCACGGCGATCACGTATTCCGCGCGCACCTCTTCGGCGCGCCGGTGAATCACCGGGTCCACATCCTCGTGGAAGATGGCCTGCGTATGACCGGTGCGGTCGCGCATATCGATGAAGATCACCGAACCGTGATCGCGGCGCCGGTGCGCCCATCCCATCAGAAGGACCGTTTGGCCCGCGTCGAAGGCGCGCAGATCCCCGCACATATGCGTGCGGCGGAGGTCGCCCAGAAAATCCAGTACCACAGTGGTTTCCATATCGATGTTTTCAGTATCGGGCAGCGGCGAGCTTCGCGGCAATCTCGTCTTGCGTCAGAGGCAGTTGCTCGCCCGTGGACATATTCTTGAGCGTGTATCGCCCGGCGGCCAATTCGTTGTCGCCGACGATCAGGGTGTAGCGCGCCGCCAGCTTGTTGGCCAGCTCCATGGCGCGTTTCAGTTTGCCCTCGGCGAGTTCCACCGAAAGCCCGGCGCGGCGGAAATCGCGCGCCATGATGGCGGCCTGACGCAGGGCGGCTTCACCCAGCGGCGCGATGAAGAGATCGAGCGGGACGGAGCTTTGT
>Ga0208587_1001220_pt1 | contig 13733 bp, 15 predicted proteins | sample NGESurdeep092012_7_FD_184472 | JGI IMG/M metagenome (GOLD analysis project Ga0208587, IMG submission 184472) | Arctic peat soil microbial communities from Barrow, Alaska - NGEE Surface sample 210 deep-092012 (SPAdes) | ecosystem: Environmental > Terrestrial > Soil > Wetlands > Peat ...
GAGAGGGTTCCACCCGTGTTCACTTACTGTTCTGGCACTGGCGGTTTCCTGGACAGCCCGGTCTGCCCGGCCACGGGTCACCTTCACCGCCACCACAACCACAACGTCTGTGGGCCCATCGGCGAGCAGCGACGAGGGCTGGCTATGCAGTGCGGCCATGACCCCAAGACTCCAGACATGGCGTCACAGTTCGTGAGTGGCCAGGGGCGAGATTTGACCTCGCAGCGGCTGGCAAGGGCCGGTGCCGAGGTAGTGGGTTTGGTGGTCGCTCAACTGATCACACAGGCCTGAGCAGCGGTTATGGTCCGTCCGGTGGCAGTTGAACCGTCATGATCGTCGTCGTCCGCCAGCTCATTATCGGACTGCGCCAGCACATCAATTGTGGCGCACCCAAGGCGAGAAGCAGCGTTCACATTCCTGCAAACATGCAGGTCAAACGGTTGAGGCTGCCGGGTTGGCGCGCACCATGTCAGGAGCCCTGTACCCGAGTGAAGGAACTTTTCGGTTACGTGACCGCCAGGGACGCTTTTTCGCCTTAGGGCACTGAAGGCACCTGCCGGTCACGTGAGCGACCGGCACGCCTTCACGGCTGACGTCACAAAAAAAGATTGAAGAAATTTTCGGCCCAGCGATCGCTAAGGGCTGTTTTTCTCCTTAGGGGTAATACGGGAAGGACCCGGGAAGGTGAGCGTCAGACGCGCCAGTGTGCATCCAACCTGCAACCCAGAAGCGATACACCGGCGCAATCGGGCACTACCAGCGGGGCAAACGAAAGGGAGCAACCGTGGCGTCAACGCAGCATCACGATCTGTTGGATGAGCTGGCGCGACGGCTGCAGACCTCCGACGGCGACCTGCGATCGGCCAGCATCCAGGATCTCGACCTCGTATGCCGCGCCCGCGGCAGCTCACTGGTTCTGCTGGTCCGCGACGCAGAGTCAACGATCCAGCGGTTCCAGCAGGACCGAGACGGGCACATCCAACGTCTTGGAGACGATGACCAGGTCCTGGATGGTCCAACGGGTGCGCCCCCGTAGCCGCATGGACAGGGACGGCTGGGTCATCCCCAGCGCCTTGGCCAGGGCCTCCTGCTTCACGTCGCGGCGAGCCATCCACGCTTTGACCTCGCCAGAGACCTCGAGGGTCTGTTGCTCCACCTCATCTCGCGCCACGAGCCAAGGATAGGCCGCAGAAGCCCCACGGGGCACTTTGATTCATGGCCTCCACCTTGGTCTCAGACATCCACGCTGTGTCTTGCATACTTCTGGGCATGTTCTATAGTGTGATTCTATGCTTCAGAGAGTGTTTCTATAGTTGCCCTTCAACCTTCAGGAGAGTCTCATGGAAACAGAACACCAACCACCCGATCCGACTGCCTGCCTGCATGCCGCTTTGGCTGCTGCGCCGCCGCTTGCGTGGCCATCGCCGGAGCGTGACCGTCTCTGGCTCGCCGTCCAGGATGCCGTCTGCACCCGGGGCAGAGCCTGGGCCTGCGCGATGGGCTCGACCACGCCGCAGGAGGTCGGCGGCGAGGACGCCCGCCAGGTCGAGCTCCTGGCCGCGATGTCCTGGCTGGTCGACCATGAGCATGACGCCCGGCTGATGGACCTGGTCGCGCTGTTCCGCATCCTGCGAGGGGTGGCGGTCCGTGGCAAGCACGGATCCGCGCGGACCGCCCAGGCCGACGCATTGCACGGTATGACGGGAGTCGTCGCCGGGCGCCCTGTCACCTTCTCCTCCGAGCTGGTCGCTTGATGGTCACCTTCGGGGGGTGGTGCCAGGACCAGCGGATCGCGGAACGGTTGGAACCGCTGCTTATCGGCGTCGCGTTCGAGATCCTAGTCTCGCGGATCGACACCGCCCGTGCCGCGGGGTCAGCCGACCCGTTGAGGACTGTCTCCACGAGTCGGGCCGGCCCGAACTCGCGCGCGGTCACCCACCGCATGCTCGCGTCCCTGGGGTACTCCCCCGCCCAGCGCCGGATCGTTCACCGGTTGCTGGCGGGTTCGACGTCGGGCTGGCCCGGTCTGCTGATGCTCTTCGCGACAGGGACCAGCCTCACCGCCAAGCACCGGAGGTATGTCCTGCGGCAGGTTCGCCACTTCTCTACCCGGCCGGCACCGGGCTTCCCAGGATGAGTTCCGACTGGCCGCCCAACGTGCGCCCACTGCCTGTGGCCAGTGCTGCCGTCCAGGACGTTGGCGCCGAAGCCGCCACCGACCCGGGAACCATCGCCGAGCTCAGCGCCGAGGTCCACCGCTGCCAGCTGCGGATCACGTTGCGGCTTGCGGCCGCCGAGCACGGACGCCTGCTCCACGTGCCGGGGCTTGGATGGCATTTTTGGGACGGCTGCCGGTGGGCGGTCGACCCCGGCGATCGCGTCGCCAAGCAGGCCGTGATCCGAGCAGTTCACAACGCTCGCCTGCAGGCATCATCGATGAGGACTGCACAGGACCGTGAGGATCTGTGGCGGGACGCCAAGAGCTGCGAAACAGCAACGGGTGTGCGGGGTGTCCTCGAGCTCGGAGCCGCCCTGCCCGACCTGTCAGCCTTGTCGGGCGAGCTGGACGTCAACCCGCATCTGCTCAACACCCCCGCCGGCACGCTCGACCTGTCCACCGGTCGAACCCAGCCATGCTCGCCCGGTGACCTGCTGACCAAGGTCACCGGCTGCGCCTACGAGCCTGGCGTGATCAGTGCGGAGTGGGATGCCTTTCTGGAGGCAACCCTGCCCGACGTCGACGTGCGCGTCTTCCTGCAGCGGGTCGTGGGTCTCGCGCTAGTCGGTAAGGTCAAAGAACATGTCCTGCCGATCCTGACCGGCACCGGCCGTAACGGGAAGGGCACGTTCGTTCGGACCGTGGCCGCAGCCCTCGGCTCGTACGCCATCGAGGCCGAACCAGACATGTTCATGGCCCGCGAACGCGCCCACCCCACCGGCCAGCTGGACCTGCGCGGGGTCCGGCTCGCCACCTGCCAGGAGACCGACGACGGCCGCCGCCTGGACGTGGCCGCAGTCAAACGCCTCACCGGCGGTGACACCATCCGGGCCCGCAAGATGCGCCAGGACTTCATCGAGTTCGCGCCTTCGCACCTGCCGTTCCTGATCACCAACCACCTGCCCAAGGTCCCGGCCGACGACCCGGACCCGGCGCTGTGGGCGAGGCTGATGGTCATACCGTTCGACCAGTCGTTCCTGGGCAGGGAAGACCGAGACCTCGAGGACCGGCTCCGCGCTGACCTCCCGGCCGTGCTGGCGTGGGCGGTGGCCGGCTGGGAGGACTACCGGCGGCGCGGCCGCCTCGACCCGCCCGCCGCGGTGAGCGAGGCGACGTCGACCTACCGGGTCAGCAACGACAGCATCGCCGCGTTCATCGACGACCGATGCCTGCTCAACCCTCACATGCACGTCACTTCCAGCGAGCTGTGGGGCGAGTGGGAGGCCTGGTGCCACGCGAACTCGGGGCGCCTAGGGACCAATCGGACACTCAAGGCAGCCTTGGAGTCGCGAGGGATCCCACTCCCGATCCAACGGCCGGTCACGGTTCCAGGGCATCGGCCTGGCCAACATTGCGGACTGACCGCTCGACGAATCAGTGCAGCAAGTGCAGCAACACACCATCGACCTATGCGACCTACGTACAGACTGATGGAGGAGACCTGCACTTGCTGCACTGACCAACAGGGTGAAGTGAGCTCCTGTGACTCTGGACCCAAGTCATTTGGCTCCATGTCTTGGTTTGGACCCCGGCAGCTGAGGAGAACGGAGAATGTCGCTCATGTACATACCCGAGCCCTTCGCGCTGGATACCGAGCACACGGCCCACTTCCTGGCCACGGTGGTCGCTGGCGACCTCGTGACGACCACCGATGACGGTCTCGTGGCCACGTTCCTGCCCCTGCTCCTGGACCGCGACCGAAGCCCGAACGGCTCACTACTGGGACACCTCGCCCGCAACAACACCCAGTGGAAACGCCCTACGCGCGGGGAGGCCCTCGTGATTGCCCATGGGCCGGACGCCTATATCTCCCCATCGTGGTACCCGAGCACGGCCGAGCACGGCCGTGTGGTGCCCACCTGGGACTACGCCGCGGCGCATGTGTACGGCAACTTGGTGATCCATGACGACCAGGCCTGGGTCGATCAGCTGGTGCGCAGGCTCACCGATCGCCATGAGTCGGGTAGGGCGCACCCGTGGTCGGTTGATGATGCTCCCGCGGAGTACATCGCCGGCCAACTCCGGGCCATCGTTGGTGTGGAGCTGGAGATCTCGCGGGTGGAGGTGCAGGTGAAGATGAGCCAGAACCGCCCGGCCGCGGACATCGACGGCGTGGTCACGGGTCTGACCAACGACAACCTGCCTGACGTCGCTGCCCTGGTCGAGCGGTCGAGGCCTGACGCCGCCGGTCAGGAACGGTAACTACCGGAGGGTCCGCGGAAAGCATTCTCTGGCAGGGCACCGTGAGTTGGCATCCGATGGTGTACCTGCCTGCGGGTAAGTACGGGCATGGTCCTGTCCCTGCCAATGGCCGCCGCCGGCATCGCCGCAACGTCCATGACGGGACTGACCGGGTTACTGCTTCTGGTGGGCGGGGTGGGCGACGCCACGGCCCATACCGGCCTGCTGGCTGGGTCGGTATGTGCCACCTCGGGGCCGATCGCCGGGATCTCGGATACAGCGGCCGCCAACGGCCGTGTCGTGGCGGCGGTTTCGGTGGCGCGCGGCGGTGACCAGGCCGCGCTGATCGCTCTGATGGTCGGGCTCACGGAGTCGGGGCTGCGGGTGCTGGCCAACCCCAACGACCCGGCAGGAAACGCCTTCCCCCACGACGGAGTAGGTAGCGACCATGCCTCCCTTGGGATCTTCCAACAACAGCCGTGGTGGGGCACCGCCGCACAGCGTATGGAGCCGGTCGCCTCAACCAACCTCTTCCTGGACCGGCTCCTGTCCTTGCCCCACTGGCAAACCGCGCCGCCCTGGCAGGCCGCGCAATCGGTGCAGGCGTCCGCGTTCTCTGACGGGTCCAACTTCCGCGCCCAAATGGATCCCGCGATCAGCATCCTGAACGCCGTCAAGGCAAGCTCGACCGCACTGAAGTGCGGTGGCAGCGGCATCGGCCAACCGCCTTCCGGCCCGACAGGCCGCTACGGGCTGCCTGCCGGCTACACGATTCCCGCAGGGACGTCACCGGCCGCCGCCGCGGCGGTGACGTTCGCCCTGGGTGAGCTGGGCAAGCCCTACGCCTTCGGCGCCACGGGGCCGGCGGCCTATGACTGTTCGGGCCTGATGGTCGCAGCCTGGGCCGCAGGAGGACACCCCCTGAGCCGAACGACCACCACCCAGATGGGCGACGGGACTGCGACCAGCCAGGCGCAGCTCTCCCCGGGCGACCTGGTCCTGATCCCCGGATCGGGCGGCACGCTCGCCTCCCCCGGCCACGTGGCCATGTTCATCGGCGGTGGCATGGTGGTGGAGGCGCCACACACCGGCGACGTCGTCAAGGTCGTGACGTATGCGTCGCTGACCAGCGGCGGAGTATCCGCCCTGCGGCACATCGCCTGACCGGCCCACGAGACCTCGTCTGGGCTCGACGCACCGACGTCGTGTGACGTTCGGTAGCAGCTCCTTCAGCGGTACAGGGTCGTAGCCCGGCTCGGATGGGGTTGCCGCATGGTGTACCGCCTTGCGCGTAGTCGCTGCGTCGGCGGGATCAGCCCGCCTGGTCGACGCGAAAGGGCACTCACCATGTTCGTCAGCGGAGTCAACATCCAACCAAACCGCACGGGTCTTCCGGGCATCAAGTTGTTGGAGACCATCGTGGGCGCCCTGCTCACCTTCGGGCTCATCGCAGCCGTCGCCGGTATCGCTATCTCGGCGATCGCGTGGGCCATCGGCTCACACTCGGGCAATCCGCATGTGGCAGGCAAGGGCAAGTCTGGGGTGCTGATCGCGCTGGGCGCGGCGTTCCTGATCGGTGGCGCCACGTTCCTGGTCAACTTCTTCAACGCCCAGGGCGGCACCCTCTCATGAACCTGATCGCCGGGCGCCGCGCCGGTAAGAAGTGGGCGCTGGGAGCAGCCGGAGTACTCATCATCGTCCTCGTCACGGTGTGGATCACCACCACCGGCCAGACGTCGACCACCTCTGCCGGCCTTCCCGTACCGGACGGCTCGAGCCCCACGCTCATGACAGCCCAGCCGCCGTCCCGCCCGGGATCAATGACATCGGAGCAGCAGCAGGAACTGGAACAGAGCATCAACCGAATGCGTGCCGTCGCGGCGGTCCAGCCGGCGACCACCGCGCAATACCCAGCCGTCAGTGGGCAAGCCCGTCAGCAACCTGACCTTTACGCGGCCGCGTTCGCCGGTGAGCTGTTGACCCAGGACTACCGCACCAGCAGCCGCGATGAGCTGTTGGCCTGGGTGCAGTCCGAATCGGCCCAGTCCACCGACCCACTGGTCGTGGGGCTGACTCCCGCCGGACTGCGGCCCAAGATGGCCGTCGCCTCAGTCCAAGACGGCGTCAACGGTCTCGCGCCGGTGCCAAGCCAAGGCAACTGGGCCAAGCTCGCTGACCGCCAAGGACATACGAGCGTCCAGATTCAGCACGTCAGCGAACCGGTGTCCTGGGCCAGCGCCGTGGCCAATGCTCAGATCACCGACCCGGGAGTGACCGCCCGCCAGGTCGACGCCGAGGTCACGTTGCAGACCACCGACCAGGGCAAGCCCACCCTCCAGCGGTTCAGCGTGTCGCTGGTGATCAACCTGGAGGGGCCTCCGGTCCGCGACGGTTACGGGTTCGTGGCAGCGATCATCTACAACGTTGCCGCGGTGGGCCAGCAGTGAGCTGTGCGGGCGCGAACGCCATCAACCCGGTTTGCCTTCTCGGCCAGGCCGCGGGCTCGGCGGCCAATGACGCGTTCTCCAACATCGCCGGCTGGTTCGGCAAAGCCACATCCCAGGCAACGACGTGGCTCTGGGCCCAGATCGGGTCAGCAACATCGGTGAACCTCAACTCACCGCAGCTGAGCACAGATCTGCTGGCCACCTCCGCGATAGCCGCAGTCCTTTGCCTCGGGTTGTTCCTCGTGCAGGTCATCACCTCGGTCCTGCGCCGCGAACCGAGCGGACTGGGCCGGGCCGTCAAGGGGCTGGCCGTCTCTTTGGTCGCGTCGGTCTTCGCCCTGGCCGTGACCAGAATCCTTCTGGGCGTGGTGGACTCACTCAGCGAGGGCGTCGTCAGCTACTCCATGGGCACGAACATCGCGGGTTTGGGTGCCCAGCTCGCGATGGGGGGCATCGAAGGGGTCGCCAACCCGGCGGTTGTCCTGCTGTTCTCGCTAGTCATCCTGGCGGCCGTGGTGGTGGTCTGGGCCGCGATGATGATCCGCAAAATGATGATCATCATCGCCGCCGTGCTCACCCCCCTGGCGTTCTCCGGGGCCACCGCCGATATCACCCGGGGCTGGGTCCGTAAGTGGATCGAGTTCATGGCCGCGATGATCGCCTCCAAGCTGCTGCTGGTCATCATCTTGATGATCGGGGTCTCGGTCATCGACGGCGCCGGGATCAGCGCCCACCCAGGACCTGGGCAGCAGCTCACTCAGCTGGCCACCGGCTCCCTGATCCTGCTGTTGGGAGGGTTCGCCCCCTGGGCCGCGATCAAGATGTTCCACTTCACCGGCGACGCCCTGCACAACGCGCACACGTCCGTGGTGGCGGCCCCCAGCGGTGCGCGCACGGTGTTGGCCGCACCCCAGAAGCTCAACGTAATGCATTCCCAGGCCTCCCACGGCCTCGCCAAGCTCTCGGGCGCCGGAGACGGTTCGCCGGCTGGCAGCCACCCACCCAAGGAAAGCACCGGACTACACCCGGGTGGGCCCGTCAACCCTGCCGTATCCGGGAACGGACAGTCCGTGGCTGCGACCGCCAAGCCACTGACCGCCGGGGCTGGGTCCTCCGCAGCAGCCGGTGGATCTGGCGGTGCCGCCGCCGCTAGCGGTGCCGCGGCAGCCGCACCTGTTGTGGCTCCCTTTGTTGTCGGCGCCGCATCGGTGGCGGCCCTGAAGCAGGCAGCCGTCCAGGCGGCCAGTAAAGCCGGCCAAGCAGCGCCGGCACCTCCTCCAACATCACCGCCCCCCACATCGCCAGTCCAGCACGGACCCCGCTTCCAGAAGCCCAGCTGAGAGCCGCGTCGTCCTTCACCGCCCACCTGTCGCAGAGAGCAGATGCCATGACCGATACCGCCACTGCAACCACAAGCAACCTCGTCCGGTTCGGCCGCCGAACATCACGCGGACTCCTCCTCGGGTTCTCGAGCGCGCGAGTCGCGTGCATCGCCGTCGCGGCGGCGGTGTTCATCCCGTCGCTGATGATGGCGGGCATCCTCGGGGCGGCCGTCACCTTTCCCGCGTGGGCCACCCTGCTGGCCGCGGCCTTCGTGCCGTGGGCCGGGCGGCCGATCATCGAGACGGCACCAACGGCGGTGCACTACCTGGTTCGCCGCACCCAACACCAGACAACGTTCACTGTCCGCCCCGGCGAGCCCCGCCCAGCCGGGACCCTGGCCCTGCCCGGGGACGCGGCAGCCTTGCGCTGGGTTTCGGACGCCGGAACTGGTGCGGTCATGGTTCATGACCCGCACGAACTGACCCTGACCGCGGTCGCCCACGTCAGCCACCCGGCCTACGTGCTCCTGTCTCCGGACGAGCAGTCCCGACGGGTCCAGGGCTGGGGCCGGGCGCTGGCCGGGTTGGCAGCCTCGGGCACCTGCGCCAGGGTGCAGATCCTGGAGTCCGCCCAACCCGACAGTGGCCGCGGCATCATCGACTGGTGGCAGCAGCACCGCGAACCCCACTTCGCCAAATGGGCTGTGCAGCAGTACGAGACGCTCATGGAGACCAAGGCGCCCGCGGCCTGCACCCACCGCACCCTGATCGCGTTATCCCTGGACCTGAAACGGGCAGGCAAAGCGATCCGGGATGCCGGGCGAGGGATGACCGGCTCGGCTGCGGTCTTGGCCCAGGACATGGCCGCGTTCGAGTCCGGGTTGCTCGCCGCCGAGCTGAAACTGGTGTCCTGGTTGGGCCCGTCTGAGCTTGCCGGTGTGCTGCGCGGTGCGTACGACGCCGGCGGCGCGGCCCAGCTGGAAGGCACCGGCCTCGGCCGGGACCTGGCCACGGCAGGGCCGGTCGCGATCGAAGAGCACTGGGACCACCTGCGTCACGACAGTGGATTCTCCGCGGTGCTGTGGGTCAGCGAATGGCCACGCATCGACGTCCCACCACACTTCCTACACGCACTGACCTTCGCACCCGGGGTCCGCAAGACCATCTCAATCACCGCGACCCCGCTGTCCACCGCTGCGGCCATGCGAGACATCCGCAAAGCCAAAGTGGAGTACCTCACCGACGCCGCCCAAAAGAGCCGCCTGGGCGTGATCGCCGACCTGGCCGACGCCCAGGAACTAGCCGACGTGATGACCCGAGAACAAGCCCTGATCAGCGGCCACGCCGACCTGCAGTTCACCGGCCTGATCGCGATCACCGCACCCACCAAAGACCAGCTCGACGCAGCCGTCTCCCAACTCCAGCGCGCCGCGACCCAGTCCGGCTGCGAAACCCGGCTCCTACTCGGCCAGCAGGCACGATCCTTCACCGCAGCAGCACTCCCCCTGGCACGAAAGGTCCACTGACATGAGCAAGCGCTACCGCACCTACGCGACCACCCTTTTCACCCCGGCCCGCCACACCAGGCGTGAGCGACGCACCCAGTCCAAGGCTGTCCGCTCGATCCTTGACGCCGCGGTGCGTCACGCCAAAGACCAGAAACTAGCCGCCGCAAAGGCTCTCGCGGACGAACGACAATCAGCCCACTACCTGCCGCCAGGCGGTGAGAACGGCCCGGCGGCTCTGCGCTCCCACAAGCGGTTCCGGGTCCCCCCTCACCGTGCGACCTCCGAGGTGTTGGCCGGGGCCTACCCGTTCCTGGCCGAGGGCGGCCTGGGAAGTGACGGCACCTTCATCGGCCAGGACGCATGGTCAGGCGGAGGATTCTGCTTCGACCCCTGGGTGCTCTACCAGAACGGGACCATCACCAACCCCAACTGCCTCCTGGCCGGCGTCGTCGGGCGAGGCAAATCCATGCTCGCCAAATCGATGGCCACCAGGGCGATCGCCATCGGACGCAAGGTCTACGTCCCCGGAGACCCCAAAGGCGAATGGTCGATCGTGGCCCGCGCCGTCGGCGGCGCCGCCATCGAGCTCGGAGCCGGCTCACCCAACAGGCTCAACCCCCTGGACGAAGGACCACGGCCCGCCGCAATCGAGGACCAGGCGTGGGCCACCCTCGTGGCCAGCAGACGCCGGGCACTGCTGGGCTCACTGGTCGAGTCAGCCCTGACCCGCCCGATGACCCCGGTCGAACACACCGCCCTGGACCAGGGGCTCCGCGCGGCCGTCGCCGGCACCCGAACCCCAACCCTGCCAGGAGTCGTCGACGCCCTGTTCAAACCCACCCTCGCCGCAGACGGAGCCACGATCCGCCAGCTCATCCTGGACGGCCGCGACATCGGCCACGCCCTACGACGCCTGGTATCCGGCGACCTGGCCGGCCTCTTCGACGGCGAGTCGACCGTGACCTTCGACCCATCCCTGCCCATGATCACCCTGGACCTCTCACGCATCTCCGGGTCCGACCAACTCATCGCCATGGTCATGGCCTGCGCCTCCGCCTGGATGGAAGCCGCCCTAGCCGACCCCGACGGCGGACCACGCTGGGTCATCTACGACGAAGCCTGGCGCCTCCTACGCCAACCAGCCCTCCTGGCACGCATGCAGTCACAATGGAAACTCTCCCGAGGCCTGGGCATCGCCAACCTCATGATCATCCACCGCCTCTCCGACCTCGAAGCCGTCGGCAACGCCGACTCCGAAGCCAGAGCCCTCGCCCTCGGCCTGCTCGCAGACTGCTCCACCAAGATCATCTACCAACAAGAATCATCCGAAGCCCCACGCACCGCCGAAGTCCTCGGCCTCTCGGTGACCGAACGAGGCGAACTGCCCGATCTTCAACGCGGAGAAGGGCTCTGGCGAGTAGGCCAACGCGCCTTCGTTGTCCGCCACCTGGCCACCGACGGCGAGCTGCAGCTGTTCGACACCAGCTCCCGAATGCTCACCGAAGCCCGCGGGTTCACCAATTCTGAAAGTACGACCACGGGGAACTCAGGGGTGGTGGATCGGTAAAGAGCCTATCGGGGTCGTGGGTTCGCGAACCTAATGTCCACCCCGGTAAGCGAGCGTCATACCGGCCCAGATTGACGCAAGATGGTCTTCTTGGGCCAGGCACCCAGGTCACGGCACGTAGGTCGGCCGCGACACGCACCTAACCTTGCCGTCCGGCGTAAGTCCATCGTGAAACCGTGTCCAGGACCCAGGGAGACGTTCGTGGCACCAAGACCTAACCTTGACCTAACCTTGACCTAACCTCGGTCTTTCATGAGCGTGGTCATCCCGGCCCAGCGCGATCTACTCAGTCGTCTTCGTTCGGCGCGCCAGTTACTCAAGCTCCGCCAGCGTCGCGAAGTTCGTTGTAGCGGCCGCGAACAGCGTCGTGGTCAACTCCTGCCGCATTGGCCTGATCTCGGAGCTTCTGGGTCTTCACCTCAGCCTCGAGCATGCGGCGCTCGTTGTCGTTGTCGCGCAGGTAGCAATCAACGGCAGACGCCTGCCTGCCGCGCCGGATGAGGTCATAACCGATGGCGGGCCCCCCGATGGCGGCTGCGCCGCCGGCGAGGTAGTAGAAACTGGGCTTGAGCATGTGGGTTCTCCTTCGGGTGTTGGTTTGCCGATCGCAGGGCGACCGCCGGCGTCGTGGGCCGCAGAGTCCGTGTTGTGAGCGCTGGGTGCTCACAGCAGCTTGTATGCAAAACATTAGGCGTTGTTTGCGAACTTCGCAACTTGAACCAGCGTTTGCTTTCTACCCTCTGTAGGCAGAGACTGGCGGCATGGCAGCCGAGCAACGTGTCGTGAGTGGTCTCGCGTCAGCCCTGAAGAAGGCCCGGGAGGACAAGGGCTGGACGCAGCGCGGACTCGCGGACGAGATGGGGCGTTCAGGGCGTGATATCTCGTCGGCGTACGTCGGGCTCATCGAGGCTGGGCGTCGCATACCAACTGTGGCCGTCGTACGAGCGCTTGCCGACGTACTGGAATGCGATCCGGACGAACTCATCCAACTGCGGTCGCAAGTCGGGTTCGACAAGATCATGGCGGGCCTGCGGAACAAGCGGATGAGCGACATAGACCCAGAGGCGTCGGCTCGGGGACGACAGTGGGTGCAAGAGTTCATCGCCCGCCACGGCGACACGCCGACGAACGAGTTGAAGCGTCTGAAGGAAGCCCGCGATGCACTGGATGTACTCGAGCAGTCGAACGCCAGCCCGTCCGGTACGGCCGACGGCGCCTCTGCCTGGCTGGCGGGAGGCGGTGGACCGAGGCGCGGTCGGCGGTATGAATTGGCGACCAGACTGTTCGAGTTGGTGGCTGACCTCAACACCGACGAGATTCAACGCATCATCGGGTACACCGAGGCGGTCAGGGAGGACAGGCAACTGCCCGCTGGCGAGTGACGCAGAAGGGGACGTCAATCGGCCGCGCCCGGCATCTTCGTAGTCGGCAGTCGCGACTCTCGGCGGGTCGCTAGAGGGATACTGCTCTCCATGGAGTGGTATCGCGAGGGTTCCGTGGTTCGCGCGGGTTTGGCTTTGAACGCATTTCGCCTTCTGAGGCAGTACGACCTGCTTTCGAAGGACCGCGCACCCGACGAGCAGTACGAGGCGACGTTGGCGCTGTGCGTCCTTCAGTCGTTGCTCACCAACTGCTGGGAGTTCCACAAGAGCCTGAATGACAGGCAGCGGAAGGAGCAGTTCGAGTCAGTGTTCACGACGGTGGACTCGCTCCTTCAGGACCCAGACGTCAGTGTCGAGAATCGATTCCCGGGCGAGTTCACACCCAGCGATGTGCTCGAGCACCTCCGGAATGCCTTAAGCCACCCCGCGCTGCGTGACACAAGCCCGCCGACGACTGGGTACACGACGGTCCTCGACCCATCGGGGCTCGTGACCAGGCTGCGGTTCATCGACTCCCCGGACCTGAACAGCAAAGGCAATTTGACCCAGGAGGCGCTTCGCTACTTTGGGAGCGAGCCGCATCGCGCCAGGGTCTTTGTAATGGAGTTGCCGTTCGACCGCCTGCGCACACTCGCGGAGGACTTGGCGCTCTTCTTGGCGCAACCTGTTCTCGAGAAGTGGACCAGCGACGAACTTCGTCGCCTGCAGACCTGAGGTCAACGGGCGCGGGCTCTTGTGACAATTGGCAAGCGTCATTGCGCCGCCTGTCGGCATGCGGGCGACCGAAACTGCTGTCCGCTCAGATCCGGATGAGCGGATGCCTCAGCGCGCCGCGTATGGCGCCGGGTTGGACACTTGCTGCATGGTCGAAGTTGATCCGGAGCGTTTCGAGGTGATGGTGAGCGAGGCGCTCGACGGTATACCCGCAGAGCTGGGTGAACTCATGAGCAACGTGGCCGTCACTGTGCAACACGACAGTGGCCCGGCTGGGCTCTTGGGGCTCTACCAGGGAGTGCCATTGACGCGCCGGTCGACGTTCTACGCCGGCGCCCTGCCTGACCGGATCACGATCTACCGGCGTGCCATCTGCGCGGTGTGCAACAGCGAT
>Ga0208587_1001221_pt1 | contig 13716 bp, 11 predicted proteins | sample NGESurdeep092012_7_FD_184472 | JGI IMG/M metagenome (GOLD analysis project Ga0208587, IMG submission 184472) | Arctic peat soil microbial communities from Barrow, Alaska - NGEE Surface sample 210 deep-092012 (SPAdes) | ecosystem: Environmental > Terrestrial > Soil > Wetlands > Peat ...
GTTCGACTCGGGGACGTTCTTCACGAGCCAGTCGATCGTGTCGTAGGTGTCGGTCGCGTGGTCCACGGCCGTCGGGTTCTGCGGTCCGTGCAACGGGCGGTTCATCACATAGTCGCCCTCGGAGCCGTACTTGCCGCGCACATCCTCAATGACGCGGATGTATCCGCCGCCGATGATGACGTCGAGGGCGTTGTCGTAGCCGTTGAGAGTGGGCCCGAGGTGCGCGCTGCTGGCATGCGTCGTGAGCTCGTTGGCGTTGTACGGTGTGCGCGTGAGCAGGATCGGCGCGCGATGCGCACCGTTCGGCACGAGGATCACCGTGTGCAGTTTCACGCCGTCGCGCATCGGGATCATGACTTCGCGCCGCACATGATCGAATCCGTCGTTGGTGGGCACGAGCTTCGCCGGCGTCTCGCTCGGCAGCGTCGTGACCTGCGACGACAACGTGCCGATGGGCGCAGCAATGATGCAGAGTCCGAGGGCGAGAACGTCCCAGGTTCGTGATACGATTTTCAGCACGGACGGCTCCTTGGCGGGGCGGATGGATGGGAGAAGGTTCGTTCGGCGCGCGCTCGTTGGTGGCGTGCGCCCGCTCGGGAATGTTAGGGAATGTCGTCCGTGTTCCTGACCAGCCGCACGAGATAGCGAACCGATGCCACGTAGCCCGCGAGCGGTGCGCGCTCGTTGGTGCCGTGCACGCGCTCGAGACCGTCGGCTTCGATGGGTGCGCCCATGAAGCGGAACGTCTGCGAGCTGAGACCCGACCAGTAACGCGCGTCGGTGCCGCCGATGACGAGGTAGGGCGTCACGGTCACGGCATTCGCGCCGAACTCCTCGCGCACCGACCTCGCCAGCGCCGCGAATCCCGCGCCCTTCGGGTCCGACACCGGCGAGGGATCGGAGTGGAAGCCCAGGTCGCGGATCGCGACGGCCGTGTCGTTGACGATCCGGCGCACGCGCTCCGTGACGCTCTGCATCGTCTCGCCGGGGCGGATGCGAAAGTTCACCACCGCCTTCGCGTCGATCGGCAGCACGTTCGTCTTCACGCCGCCGCTCACCATCGTGAAGGCGGTCGTCGTGCGCAGCATCGCAGCGCTCGCCGGCTTGGCGAGCATCGATTTCTCGACGACGAGGCCGAACAGCCAGAGGTTCGACATCGCCAGCCGCCTGCTGTACGGCATCGACGGCGACAGCGCGTCGAGCATCCAGCGCGTCGGGCCGTCGAGCGTCGCCGGAAAGGGCGACGCCTCGATCTTCTCGATGACTTTGGCAAGCTGGCCGATGGCCGTGTGCGCGGGCGGCGTGGACGAATGGCCGCCCTTCCCCTTTATCGTCAGCTCGAGTGAGAGGGACCCCTTCTCGCTCACGCCGATGAGCGCGATTTTGCCCGGCACGCCGAGCATCGAGCCTTCGGCGATCGCGCCCCCCTCGTCGAGCACGAGCGCGGCCGTCTTGACACCGCGCGCGACGAGCGTGTCGCGCAGTACTCTTGCGCCCTCCTGACCGCCGATCTCCTCGTCGTGGCCGAAGGCGAGGTACACGGTGTGCTTCGGCTGGTAGCCCTGGCGGAGTAGCGTCTCGATCGCCTCGAGCGTGGCGAGCACGGTCAGCTTGTCGTCGAGCGAACCGCGCCCCCACACGAAGCCGCCGGTGATCGCGCCGCTGAACGGCGGCTGCTGCCACAGCGCCTCGGTGCCGGGGATCACGGGGACGACGTCCTGGTGCCCCATCAGCACCACGGGCGCGAGCGCGGGATTCGAGCCCGGCCACGTGTACAGCAGCGAGAGATGGTTGATCAGCTCGTGCTTGAGCGTCTTGTGCACGAGCGGGAAGCTCTCGGCGAGATGCGCCTGCATGCCGCGGAACGCCGCGCTGTCGACCGGGTGCGTGCCGGGATCCCACGAGATCGTGGGAAAGGTGAGCGCCTTGGCGAAGCGCGCGATCGCGCCAGCGGAATCGACTGTGACGACTGCGGACTTGCCGCCCGGTTCGACCACGGTTCCAGGCGCACGCGCCGTATTGAAGACGAGCACTGCCGCGAGGACGGCGATTAACGCGATTAGGCCGAGCAGGAAGCGTTTCATGGGCCGTGTCAGTGCGGGAATACGGCTGTCGGTCTGTCTCGAAACTCGCGCTGATCAGTCCGTCACGGCTTGAGCGATTCGACGCCGGCGCGGGCGACCTGCGCATCCTGCGGCGATGTGCCACCGCTGGCCCCGACGGCGCCGAGCACCTTGCCGTTCACGACGATGGGAACGCCTCCCTCGACCGCGACCACGCCGTCCAGTGTGATCACGGACACACGTCCCGCAGTGACCGTGGAGTCGAACGTCTTCGTCGGCCGCCGGAAGCGCGCCGCCGTGCGCGCCTTCCCCTGCGACACCGCGATGCTGCCGAAAGTCGCATCGTCCATATGGTGGAAGGCGATGAGTTCGCCCGCCGCGTCCACCACGGCGATCGACATCGCCCAGTTGTTCTTCGTGGCCTCAGCCTCGGCAGCGGCCAGCATTGTCTTCGCCGCCTGGAGGGTGAGGATCTTCGTATCGGCCAGCTGGGCGCTGGCGCCGAGCGGGGCGATCATGAGCGCAAGGGCGATGAGGCGTCGCATGGGATGCCGGGAGGGGGAAGCCGGAATATGACGCTCGGCCTTCCGGGCCGATAGCGCCGCGCGCGCCACTCTGACGCCTCTTCAGCGCGGAGAACGAAGGAGCGGCGTCCGCTCGGGCGCCGCTCGTCGTGCGGCTTATGCCATCTGCCATCTGCCATCTGCCGTCTGTACTTCAGTGGAGGCGGGGAGATTCGAACTCCCGTCTTGCATAAGATCTTCCGCAGCGTCTACGTGTGTATCCCGGCGATTGATGTTTCCAACGGCTGGCCGCCAGGCCGCCCACCGCTGGATGAGCCTTCTAGATTTTCGCGAGTCGACGGAAGGCGCACCGCCCCGCTAGCCCAGATTTGCGTTACGTGAGGATCGCCCCGGGCGGGCTACCGTTCACGCACTGCCACGGTAAAGCCTAAGCTTTACGCGGCGAGAGCGAAGTTTGAGTTCGCAGTTGAGAATTTCCCGAGTGTTTTACCAGGAACCCGAGGACCTGGACACGCTGCTACGGGTCCACCTACACAATCGATACCAGTCGCCCCCTATTACCCATCCAATATAACACAATTGGGCACGATGATGACCTCACGCGGAGGCCGAACGGCGCACTCCTCACCCCTCACCCGACGATTCAGGCCGTCCGGACGCAATTCCGGCCGTCGCGTTTCGCCCGGTACAGCGCCCTGTCGGTCACGTCGAACAGCTGCCCGCGCTTCATCGCCCCGCCGCCCGCCTCGTACGTCGCCACGCCGAAGCTCGCCGTCACCCTGATCTCGCGGTCCTTCCAGCGGATCGGCATCCCCTCGATGCTCGCGCGCAATCGCTCGGCCAGGTCGAGCCCACCCTCCAGACCAGTCTGCGGCAGGATCACGCAGAGTTCCTCACCCCCGATGCGTGCGCAGGTGTCCGTCGTACGGACTGCATCGCGCATCACCTCCGAGATCGCCCTGAGCACTTTGTCGCCGGCCGGGTGCCCGTGCGTGTCGTTGATATCCTTGAAGTGGTCGACGTCCGCCAGCACGAGCGCACAGCTTCCGCCGAATCGATCGGTCTGGTCTAGTGTGCGCTTGAGTTCGTCGTCGAAGTGCCGGCGATTCGAGAGTCCCGTGAGCTCGTCAAGGCGCGCGGTGCCCCTGACCTCCTCGATCTCCCAGGCCGCTTCGAGCGCCGATCCGGCGAGCTGGGCGAAGAATCCGGCCGTCTTCAAGTCGCCCTGTCGCAGCGCGCCGGCCTCCGCCGTGCCGAGCACGATCGCCCCGATGATCCGTTTGTTGCGCCGCATCGGCAGGATCGCCAATGCGCCCGCGTGCGGCACCAGCGCACCCGGCGCGAAGAGTTCGTTCGATGCGGCAACCGCTTCCGCGTAATCCCAGAAGCGGGGAGTCTCATCGATGCACACGCCACCCACGAGCGACTCAGGCTCCACGGGATCGCCGGCGTGCGGCTGCGGTTCGGGGTACAGGGTGCTCGCGTAGTGCACGGCGCCGCGTTGCGTTTCGGCCTGCCACTCGACGAGAGCGGCGAACGTCGCGCCGCTCGCCTCGATGATGCTCTCGACGATTCCCTCCTCGAGCGCGTGATGCTCGCCCGACGGGTCGAGCTCCTGAACGCTTCGCACCAGCACGCGCATGCGCCTGTTCGCACGAGCGACTTCGTTTCTCGTGACCTGAAGCTCCACCAGCTGGGCCAGACGCTCTGCATGCCGCGGAAGCCAGAGCTTGAGTTCGCTGCGCGGATTCCGGATACCCGAAGCCGAATAGAGCACCAGACCGCCGACAACCTCACCCGCGGTGCCGAGTGCGGCAACGCCCTCGAGCGCCACGCGCGCGGCGGCAAAGACGAGCTGGCCGCCCGCGGCGTCGAAGCAAACGACGCCTTCGCTAGCCGCCCACGAAACAAGCTCGCGTTGCTGCGGGGTTCCCCACCCCGCGCTGGGCGGTGCGCCCGGATGATTCCATGCGACCGGCAGAAAGTCCGCGCCCTCGCTTCCGCGCATCCACAGCATCGCGTCGTCGGCCCCATGCTGCGCGCCGACATCGCCGAGATAGCCACGGAGATCGTCGGCCAACTCGCGCTCACGTACCTCCGCGCGATCGTTCGGATTGGACGGGTCGCGGATCGACTTCAGCAGCGACGCGCGCACGCCGCGCCGCGGCGACCCGCGATCTCCCACACGTTCGTACGCGACGCCCGGTGGCAGAGGAACCGGATGCCTTCGACGCCAAAGGGCGCGCCAGTAGTTCGCCGCAACGGCGACCATCGCTCCGGCCAGGAACGCCGCGAGCGTCTTCATCACTGCGCGTGCAGGATTCTCTCAGCCGCCATAGCCGCACCGAAGCCGTTGTCGATGTTGCACACCACCACACCCGCGGCACAGCTGTTGAGCATCGCCAGAAGTGCGGACAACCCCTCGAAGCTCGCGCCGTAGCCGACGCTCGTCGGCACCGCGATCACCGGCACGCGAACCAGACCTCCGACCACCGACGGCAGCGCGCCATCCATACCTGCTACCACGATGACGACGGCAGCGTCACGAAGCGCATCGTGCTGCGAAAGCAGGCGGTGAATGCCCGCGACGCCGACGTCCGTGAGCCGCGCGACGGTCAGCCCGACGGCGACGAGCGTCTCCGCCGCTTCCTCGGCTACCGCCAAGTCACTCGTGCCCGCGGTCACGATGAGTGCCGGCTTGCCGCCACTCTTCGCGGGCAACGCGGCACCGGCGAGGTGCACCGTACGGGCGAGCGCGTTGACTCGGACGCCGGGAAAGGCCGCGCCGAGCGCGGCGCGTTGCGATTCGTCAGCGCGCGTGACGAGAAAGCCGTCTCCCTTCGCCGCGAGCCGCTCGCAGATCAACAGGGTCTGCTCGACGGTCTTTCCTTCACCGAACACGACCTCGGGATACCCCGCGCGCAACGCGCGATGGTGGTCGATGTTCGCGAAGCCGAGCTCTTCGACCGGCGCGCCGTCGAGGTGTGAGAGCGCCTGCTCGATCGTGGCCCGCCCCGCCGCAACATCTTCCAGCAGCGCACGGACCCGCTCGCGCCTCATGGCCTTCTCATGCGTGCCCGGCCTCGAGGAGTTCCGCGTCCAACTCGTGTCCTTCGTGCGGGAGGTCGCCGTGAGTGCCCATCGCGAGGTAGTCGCTGAAGATTCCCTCGACTTCGTCAAAGCTGTTCACCTGGTGCAGTCGCTTGCGCAGCTCCGCGGAACCCGGAAGCCCCTTCACGTACCAGCCCAGATGCTTGCGGAACTCGAGCGCAGCGCCGACCGGATCGATCTCGTACTCCTGCACCATGCGCGCGTGCTGGAGCGCGGTGTCGAACCGAATCGCCACGGGCGGCGCCGGCGGCAGCGGCTTTCCGGCGAGCAGCGCGCGCGTCTGGTCGAAGATCCAGGGCTGGCCGAACGAGCCGCGCGCGATCATCACGCCCGCACATCCCGTCTCTTGATACATGCGATACGCGTCTTCGGCCGTCTTGATGTCGCCGTTGCCGATCACCGGAATGTCGAGCGCCTCGACGAGCTTCGCGATCTCCTCCCAGCGCGCGGCACCGGAATACATCTGTGTGCGCGTACGTGGATGCAGCGCGATCGCGCCCACGCCCGCGTCCTGGCAGCGAAGGCCGATCGTCACGGGATCGCGCATTTCCTCGTTCCAGCCGCTGCGAATCTTGCAGGTGACCGGGAGATGCGTCGCGCGCACGACGGCCTTGATGACTTCCTGCACGAGCCCGAGATCCTTGAGGCATCCGGATCCGCCGTTGCGCCGCACCACCTTCTTTACCGGGCAACCGAAGTTGATGTCGATGAACTCCGGCTGAAACACGTCCGTAACGAGCGCCGCGGCCTCACCCATCGGGCCGGGCTCGCCTCCGAAGATCTGCACGCCGATCGGCCGCTCATCGGGCCCGAATCGAAGCTTGCTCAGCGTGGCCTCGTTCTCCCGGCGAATCCCCTCCGCGGACAGGAACTCCGTCACGACGACATCCGCGCCAAAGCGGCGGCAGAGTCGCCGGAATGGCGACTCCGACACCCCCGCCATCGGCGCCAGAAACAGCGGCACCTCGTGCGAGACGGAATAGGGGAATGCGGGCATGATTCGGAAGGTAAGCGCGTCGGCAAATGCTTGCAACATCACGATTTGACGCGTATTGGCACGAGCATTACCTTAGGCCCATACCCATCGACCAGACGGCGCGTCACCAACGGGCGCCTGAAAAAGAGGAGCTGCATGGAACTGCGCGAGTTTTTTTCTGAAGACGCCGTCAAACTCGACCTTCAGGGCACCACCAAGGACGACGTCCTGAAGGAGCTCATCGCACTTCTCGGTCTCGACGAGAAGAACGAAGCGATGCTCTTCAAGATGCTCAAGCGACGCGAAAACCTCGGCTCGACGGGCATCGGACGCGGCATCGCGATTCCCCACTGCCGCTCGCTGGTGGTCAACAAGCTGCGCGTGGCGTTCGGCCGGAAGCGCGAAGGCGTCGACTTCAAGGCGATCGACGAGAAGCCCGTGTTCTTCTTTTTTCTCATCGTGGCGCCGCCGCTCGAAGTCTCCAACCAGTACCTGCCGGTGCTCGGCAAGATCGCGCAGTTCTCGAAGGAGGCGGACGTGCCCGACCGTCTGCTGAGCATCTCGCAGCCGGCCGAGTTCATGAAGCTCCTCGAGGAGAAGGGCGTATGACTCGCTATCTGTTGGTCGCGACGATCGCGTTCGCGCCCGTTCTCGCGCCGGCGCTCTCGCCTGGTCTCGCGGCGCAGAACGCCGATCCGCACGCCACGGTCACCGTCGGAACGGCGACCGCGAAGCGTGGTGAGCGCGCCTACGGTGCGCTGGTTGTCCCAGCGGGCAGCGATGCCGGCACGGTCATTCAGGTCGCGGTCATCAACGGTGCCAAGCCGGGCCGCGTGGTGTCGTTCGTGTCGGGCGCGCACGGCACCGAGTACACGGCGATCGTCGCGCTCACGAAACTCATCGAGCGCATCGATCCGAAGAAGCTGAACGGCACCGTGATCATCGTGCCGTTGCTCAACGTTGCCTCGTTCGAACAGATGGTGCCGCACATCAATCCGGTCGACAAGAAAGGGATGAACGCGTCGTATCCCGGGAATCCGGCCGGCACACAGACCGAGCGCGCGCTCGCGATGGTCGCCGAGCAGGTCGTGAAGCCCGCCGACGTGATCGTGGACTTGCACGGCGGCGATCTCGACGAGAACCTGCGGCCCTACAGTTACTGGATGCGCAGCGGGAACAGCGCGCAGGACAGCGCGAGCCGCGTGCTCGACGAGCGATTCGGCCTCGACATGGTGATCGTGAGCGACGTCGACATCACCAACCCCGCGCGCACGCGGAGCCTCAGCGGCTACGCGCTCGTGCTCGGCAAGACGACGTTCGTCGCCGAAGCGGGCCGCTCGGGGCTCGTGACCGCCGAGGAGACCGGGATGCTCGTCAACGGATCGCTGAACGTGCTGGCCTCGCTCAAGATGATCGATCGCGCGGTGCCGGCGTCGCCGAAGATCAAATGGGTCGGCCACGACCAGCGCGTGCGGGCGGACAGCGGGGGGATGTTCTACGCCACCGCAGCCCGCGGCAGCCGCGTGCTGAAGGGCGCCAAGGTCGGCTACATCACCGACTACGTCGGACGGAAGATGAGCGATGTGCTCGCGCCGCAGGCCGGCATCGTGAGCTTCATCCGCGGCGTGCCCTCGCTCGCGAAGGGCTCGACGATCGTGACGGTCGTCGAGGTGTTCGACGGAGCCCCGCCGCCGTGGACGAAGCCGGCGCCCTGACAAGGTCCGGCAACAAGCGACTGGTGAAGCGTTTCCAAACAGCGACGAGCGACGCGTGAGGGGCTTCCAAACAGCGACGAGCGACGCGTGAGGGGCGATCTGGCGAAGCGCGACGGGTGAGGAGCGCGGAGACGGTCGTCTCCTCACGCCGCGCTCGTCGCCCTTCACCAGATCGCCCCTCACCTGTCGCTCGTCCCTTGGTATGAGAGAAGCTCCCGCCTCGACCGTCGGTCAGTTCCCCAGCCGCGAGACCACGACCGGAAGTTCCTGCACAACGGGCGGCGGCGTCCTCAGCCACTGCGGCCGCCCGATAGCCGTCGCGCGGAGAAGAGCCGGCCCCGGCTGGAACTGCGCGAGAAACTCCGTCGTGAACGACGGCATCATCGATCCCTGACGCGTACGCGGATCGTAGAAGCCGTCGCGGCTCGGGGCCACCCGGAGCGTGGCGAGCATCACGGAGTGCGAGCCCTGAATCAGCTCGAGGCGCACATCCACCGGCGTGCGCCCTGATGTGACCACGTGCACGAACGAGGGCATCCCGGCTCTCAGGTCCGGGCTCACCACCTTGAGCTCGAGGCTGCGCACCTGCACCCACGCGCGATACGACGACCACGCGCCGATCGCGACGTGCAGCAGGGCGACGATGATGATGACGCGCTGGACGACCCTGAGGAGTCGCGAGCCGTTCGATGCGCGTTCGGAGAAACTCAGCTTTGCCGTAGTCATGACTACGGCATTCTAACCACCTTTCCCATGAACAGCACGGTGCCGGTGAGTCGCTCTCGGATCACGATGATATAGGGGTGGTCGACGCGCATGACCGGTGGAATGTGCGCCGAAGTAGCGAAGACGCCGACTGTCGTGACCGCGGCGGCCTCGGTTCCCTCCTCGTTGATGTCGAGAAAGCTGTCCTGCTTCACGAAGGCGATGAACAGGGTGCCGTTCCCATTCAGCGCCATCTTCGAGAAGTCGGCGCCATTCTGGTCGAACGGCTCGACCATCCCCAGCGCCCCGAGATCGGGATTCATCAGCCGCTCGTACTTCAAGGTCAGCTTCGGCAGGGAGAGATCGACCTCCTCCACATAGTGCAGACCGTTCACGACCGCCTGCCAGGCGGAGGGGGTGAGCGATGCCGCCAATGACTGGATACTGGTTCCCGTCTTTGGAAGGAGCACCGTCATGGTGAACGCGCTGTCGCCGTACGACAGGTCCACGGCTTGATACGTCGCGGTCTCGGCGTACGAGAGCGCGCTGACCTGATGCATGAGTTGCATCTGCTGCGAGGCGCCCGTACTGCTGGTGAACGTCGCGGACGTCGTGAGCGCAGGATCGAACCTCGAACGCCAGCTGCCCTTGAAGTAGATGGCGTTGATCAGGAACATCATCGCGCTCGGGTCGATGTCCTCGAGAACCGAGGGAATCTTGCCGTTGGTCGCGCCGCTCACCCAGCCGTTGATGACGGCGAGCGATCCCGAAACGTCGTCGAAATTGAGCCCCTTCACCGACGCGTCGAAGTCCGCCTTGGTCGTGTCGACGAACGAGGGGCGGATCGGGAATCCGATCCGGTACCAGATCGAATTTGCGATCTGCATCTTCACGCTGGGATCGAGCGACTCGAGCAGCGCGATCAGCGACTTGTAGCCGGCGTTGATGTCCGTGAGTGAAGTGTTTCCGAACTGCAGCGCGGCGTGCATCTGGTCGTATGTGACCGTCGCGGCGCCATTCATCGTCATGCCGAGCGCGAACGACGCGCTGAGCGGCGAGATGAACACGTTCGTGTCCGGCTGTGCAGCATTGACCTTGCCCCAGAGCGCGAAGGAGAAGGCATTCGCCGCGTCCCGCACCGACGTCTCGGCGAGCGAGAGCGCGCGGGGAAGCTGGGTCAGTGTGGTCGGAGCGGCCTGAGCGGGACCCGTGATGTCGTGATGGCAGGCCGCAGACCACATCAGAGCGGCGACACACATCGATACTCGCGTCAAACGAGCCTGAATCATTCGGCACCTCCGTGCGCGGTCCTCAGGCTTACGTACCCCGCGGTACAGGGTATGGTCACGGCAGTGGGTTCCCAAACAGGGACGAGCGACGCGTGAGGTGTGATTTGGCGAAGAGCGATGAGCGACGGGTGCGGGGCGATTTGGCGAAGAGCGATGAGCGACGGGTGAGGGGCGATTTTGGGGAAGAGCGACGCGTGAGCGGCGAGGAGACGTTCTCCTCACGCCTCACACGTCGCTCTTCGCCAGGTCGCCCCTCACGCGTCGCTCGTTCCTGTTTGGAAGCCCCCTCACGCGTCGCTCGTCGCCAGATCGTCCTCAGACTTCCATCACCACGAACTCTTGCGACTCGTCGATCTGGAGCCGCTGGATGTCCTGCCCCAGGCGCCAGCGCACGCGCAGCAGCTGCATCGCCGCGACGGCTGCGAGCGCGCCGACGTAGCCCCACCACACGCCCTGCGGGCCGAATCCGAGCCGGAACGCGAGCCCGAGGGAGAGCGGAATCCCGATTCCCCAGAAGCCCGCGAGGTGCAGCAGCATCGGCACGCGCGTGTCACCCGTCCCGCGCAGCACGCCCGTCGCGACGGCCTGCATGCCGTCGAAAATCTGGAATAGCCCGCCGATGAAGATCAGCGAGGCCGCCGTCGCAACGGTCGCCGGATCACGCACGAAGATCAGCGCGAGCGCTCGCGGAATCGTCAGGAACGCGATCGCCGCGATAGCCATGAACCCCATCCCAACGGCCAGGGCCGCGACTGCATCGCGCCTCGCCCCCGAGAGATCTTCCCTGCCGATGGCGCGTCCGACCATCGCCGCGGCGGCGGCACTCACCCCCATCGGAAACATGAAGGTCAGCGCCGCCAGGTTGATCGCGATCTCGTGCGCGGCGAGCGGAACGGAGCCGAACCAGCCGAGCGCCACCGCTCCACCCGAGAACACCGCGATCTCGAGCCAGTTCTGAAGTCCGACGGGCATGCCGAGCCGGAGCATTCGCACCATCGGCCCGACGCGGAACGATTCCGGCCGCCACGGCACGAGTGCGCCGTGGAGCTGCTTCCAGCCGAAGTACACGAGCAGGCCGAACATCAGCCACCGGCTCAGCGCCGTGGCGATCGCCGATCCCTGTGTTCCCAGCGCAGGAAGCCCGAAGTGCCCGTAGATCAGCGCGTAGTCCAGCGCGAAGTTCACGAAGTTCGAGACGACGATCGCGATCACCACCGGCCGCACCTGCGCCATCGCCTGCAGCGACTGCCGCAGCGCGAAGAACAGGTAGAACGGCACCACGCCGGCGATCGAAATGCGCGAGAACGTCGCGGCGATCGGCGTGACGTCGGCGGGCTGGCGGAGGAAGCCGAAGAACAGCTCGCCGGGAATCAGGAGGAGCGCCGTCGGCACGCTGAGCGCGAGCGCCATGAGCACGCCGCGCTGCACCCCGCGCGAGACGCCTTCGTGATCCTGCGCGCCCGTGGCTTGCGAGACAACCGGATCGAGGACGAGCAGGATCCCCATCCCGAAAATCGTGACGTTGACCCAGTAGATGTGGCCGAGCGCCACCGCGGCGACCGCGGACGTTCCCACGCGGCCGACCATCGCCGTGTCCACCACGCCCATGAGCATGATGCCCACTTGAGCGAGCACGACGGGCCAGGCGAGGCGCAGCATCTCGCGCAGCTCGCCTCGCGTCGGGCGGAGCTGCGCGAGGGATGACACTAAAGTTCCTCCGTATCCCGCATCAGCGGCACGCTACTCCCACTCGATGGTGGCGGGCGGCTTGGAGCTCACGTCGTACACCACGCGATTCACTCCCGCGACCTCGTTGATGATCCGGCTCGAGATCCGCGCGAGCACCTCGTGAGGAAACGCGAACCAGTCGGCCGTCATGCCGTCCGTGCTCGTCACCGCGCGCAGCGCGATCGCATTCTCGTACGTCCGGAAATCACCCATCACTCCAACCGAGCGGATCGGGAGGAACACCGCGAACGCCTGCCAGATGTCGTCGTACAAGCCGGCTTCGCGAATCTCCTCGAGATAGATGGCGTCGGCCTTGCGAAGCGTGTCGATCGCCGGCTGGTCGACGGCGCCGAGCACGCGAATCGCGAGCCCGGGCCCGGGGAACGGATGGCGGCCGACCATCTCCTCCGGCAGGCCGAGCTCGCGGCCGACGTTGCGCACTTCGTCCTTGAACAGTTCGCGCAGCGGCTCGATGAGCTTGAACTTCATCCCCGGCTTGAGCCCGCCCACGTTGTGATGCGTCTTGATCGTGGCGCTCGGGCCGCCCTTGACGCTCACGCTCTCGATCACGTCGGGGTACAGCGTGCCCTGCACCAGGAAGGCGGCGTCCTTTCCCGCTGCCGCCGCGGCGTCCTCGAACACGTCGATGAACATGTGGCCGATGATCGTGCGCTTCTTCTCGGGCTCGGCCTCGCCGGCGAGCGCTTTGATGAAACGCTCTTCGGCGCGCACCGTGATGAGCTTGATGCCGAGGTTCGCCTTGAACGTGCGCTCGACCTGTTCGCGCTCGTGCAGCCGCAGCAGCCCGGTGTCGACGAAGATGCAGGTGAGCTGATCGCCGATCGCGCGGTGCACCAGCGCGGCCGCCACCGACGAATCAACTCCTCCCGAAAGGCCACAGATCACGTGCTTGTCGCCCACCAGCTCGCGGATCTGCGCGATCTCGCGCTCCACGAACGAACCGGGTGTCCAATCCGGTTTCGCTCCGCACACGCCGAACAGGAAGTTGCCGATGATCTCGGCGCCTCTCACCGTATGCGCGACTTCCGAATGAAACTGGATCGCGTGAATCGGCTTGGTCGCATGACGGAATCCGGCGACGACGTTTCCACTCGACGCCGTCTTGACGTATCCCGGCGGTGGCGCATCGACGTGATCGCCGTGGCTCATCCACACCTGAGTCTCCTCACCCCTTGCGAACCCCGCGAATACTCCAGCGGCTTCGTCAACAGTGATCATCGCCCTGCCGTACTCACGTCCGCCGCCCGCGGTCACCTTCCCGCCCTCGACGTGCGTGATCCATTGCAGTCCGTAGCACACGCCAAGGATGGGCGCGACGTCGAGAAGTCCCTTGTCGAAGTCCGGCGCGCCCTCATCCGTGACCGAGTTCGGTCCGCCGCTCAGGATGATGCCGGTGGGATTCCACGCCTTGATCCACTCGAGTGAGCGGGTCGGCGGGTGAATCTCCGAGTACACGCGAGCCTCGCGGACCCGCCGGGCAATGAGTTGGGTGAATTGGCTGCCGCAATCGAGGATCAGGATGCGAGACGACATCAATACTCCGAAGAGAACGCTGTCACCTGACAGCCTTCAGAGCGACAGCTC
>Ga0208587_1001223_pt1 | contig 13696 bp, 21 predicted proteins | sample NGESurdeep092012_7_FD_184472 | JGI IMG/M metagenome (GOLD analysis project Ga0208587, IMG submission 184472) | Arctic peat soil microbial communities from Barrow, Alaska - NGEE Surface sample 210 deep-092012 (SPAdes) | ecosystem: Environmental > Terrestrial > Soil > Wetlands > Peat ...
AGTAACTTGCTCGTTCATTTGCGCTCCATCAGGACCATGCGGCCGGCGTCGAAGAACGAAGAGTGAAAACCGGGGGCGAAGGCGCCTGTAACAGACTCTAAGGCTAGGGGCGATCGGGAAAGACCGCAAGAGAACACAATCGAATTGGCGCGCGGGTTTTTTCGGAATCGAGTTCGATGGTGATCTGTCCTGTTCGGTGGGGTTTGGCAGCGATCTTGGCAGCGAAAAAGCTTCCGCCGTTTGTCGGTCGGGCGGCAGTCTGCTAACTCACGGGGCATGAATCTCCGCCACGCCGCCGCGCTCGCGCTTGTGGGCTGGTGATCCGGCCCTAGGCACCACCTGCAAATGCGACTCAGACTAACTTACAGCCCTGCTACAAAATATTCGGCACCCATGCGTAGAGCGCGTGGGCCGTCCGACGCGGGTGTGATGCCGCGTCGGACGGCTCGCAAGGCTAATGAGGGCGTTGCATATTACGCTGCCTGCATTTTACTGGCCGGCTGGTTCGGGTGCTGCGAACGTCACGTTGGATAACGCGTCGAACAACGTGTAGTGCTCCTGATTACTGGAGTCCCATCCTGCCGCCGCCCTTAGCTTGCCATTGATGTCAAAAACCTCGATTCCGGCTGACCCGTCCAGCGAGTTTCCGACGAAAATGCGATTTTGGTTTCCGTTGAGATCGTTGGCGAAGAAGCCCTGATTCCCGGCGGCCTCAGTGATGCCGGTATTGCTGCCATTGGGGTCGATCGTCTCAACGACGTTAAAAGTCGTCCCGTCCAGCGAATTTCCGACGAAAATGCGACCCTTTCCGTTGAGATCGTTGGCGAAGAAGCCCTGAATCCCGGCGGCGTCAGTGATGCCGGTATTGCTGCCATTGGGGTCGATCGTCTCGAGGTAACCCCGCGTAACGTCAGGCGACGTGCCGGCGGCCACCCTAAGTTTGCCGGCAGAATCAAAAACAGTGAAGCCAAGCTGGCCGCCGAGAAAGCCTGAGCTATTAGTTTCGCCAAACGTGCTCCGGACTACGCCTGTGCCCGGGAAGATACTGTTTCCATCCCACGCCGCTAGGCCGGTGGAGAATCCGTCGGCGCTGTTTCCAACGGTCAGCGTCTTATTTCCGGAAGAATCGAAGAAGGTCAACCCGTTGCCGACAGCCGTGGTTCCGAGCGACGCCAAGACGTTGTTGCTGGCGTCCACGAGATTAAGCTGTTGCACGTTGGCAATCGGACCGACCTTGCCAGCGGGTCCGGCTGGTCCGGTTGCTCCGGCAACACCGGCGGGTCCGGCTGGTCCAGTGAGTCCAGTTGCTCCAGCGGGTCCAGCAGCCCCGGTGAGTCCAGTGGCTCCAGTGAGTCCAGTTGCTCCGGTGTGTCCGGCAGGTCCGGTGGGTCCGGTTGCGTTCCACGAAAGCGGCCTCTCGCCTCTCCTACAGGATTTAGAAATCCTGAGTGCTCCCGATGTCTTGTTGACGCAAGCGTTAATCGCCTGTGCCATTGCAGGACGGGGAGCGAACCAGATCGCACCCACGACGGCGGCGGTTAAGGCAAGTGCTTTCGCCTTCGGATAGTGTCGCGGTTTCCCCGATACCCCGACCGCTCGACCTTGACTGGTTACGACGTCGATCATAAGAACCTCCTCCCTGTTTACTGTCCCGAGAACATGCTCCGTTTGTTAACCTAATGTCAAATGCTTCGACCTTCCGCAGGTGTCGCATATCTGCTTCTAGGTGTCGGACTTATCTCCCGGTTGTCACCGCCGCCTTCTCGCCCGCCATCTGTCCCTAATCGCGCCGCAATCGGGCCGCAAAAGCGTTAGGCACAACCTGCGACATCGTCATCGGGCGCGAGCGTGCTCGCGGGCTACGCGGCGCGGCCGTTCGCGCGAGCCGGTTGCGTCGCGCGTCGCCCGTTGCGGGACCGCGACCGGCCCAAACTGGCGCGACTGCCGACTTCGCTGACAGTTTCGCCTAATTCCGCGCCCGATCGAGATTTGGCGATTACCGAAAACCCTTGCGCCCGTGCGGGTTATCTCACCGTCGCAAGCGCGGCGGCTAATATGCAGTTAGGGGCGGAATCGCCACCACCAAGGGGCCAAAACCGGCCTCGATAATACCTTAAAACCGGCCCTCCGCCATGCGATCGATGTGAGCCAAGACTGTCGCTAAGCGCCACGTATGGCCCTCGCGGTAGATTGTCTCCTGACAGGCCGCACTTGGCGGCAAAACGACTCTCAATGGAGGCTTGAACCATGACTGTTTTTGATGCTCGCAAATCCGCCCCTCTTGGCGCGCCGCCGGTTGCTGGCGAAGGCCCAAACCACGACGCGTACTTGCTCGCGACCAATGCCACCGAAGGCTTCCGCGATGCCGCCGAGGCTATCCGCCTCGACCCGGACTTGGTGGGCGATACCGAGCGGGCCAAGGCGCTCGGCAAAGAGCAGGGCTCACGGGCAGCGAAGTTGCAGGATGCCAAGCGTAGGTTGGAGGGGGAAGGCGAGGAACTCGAAGCCCTCCTGCACGACCAGCGCGCGTTCGCTGGGCTCGTCTCGCCAGCGGAAGACGCTGTCACGGAAATGCGCGCGGCCGCCATTAGGTCGCAGTTTGCCGCAATGTCGCCGTCTGACCGATTGCAGGCCGCGAAATCCGGCAGCGACGAAGTAGCGAGGGCACTTTACTTCGCTCCAGACATGGGCGGAACGCCGTTGCTCGACCCCAAACTGAGGGCGGCGATCACGGAGCGCCTCTTGTCTGGCAATAACCCGGAACGCCACGAGGCCATTGCCATCCGCGTCGAGGACCATCGAAGGGCTCGCTTTGCAGTGGAGCGCGCGCTCGGCTTTATCGGCCGGGTCGCTGGCATCCGTGAGCGCCTCGCCGCCCAGAACAAAGGCAAGTAATAACCCGCGACCATTGCATTGGGTCGCCGAACCATCAGGAGAACCAACGTGACGGTAGCACAATTCCAGAGCGCATTGACGGCGGCGGGCGCGCAATCGGACGATGTAGTGGTCTACATTTCGCTGAAGAACAACGAGCCCGCCAAAGTAACGAGGCGCGTGCAGGACGACGGCACCGCCTGCATCTTCATCGAGAACTAGCAGCCGATGGAGACGCCTCGCGCCTTTCAGCCGATGTACGAGTGCCCGCGATACCAGCACTGCGCCGCGCCCGTTTGCCCGCTCGACACGCAAATGCTCGATCGCGGCGGCGCGCATCCGGGCGACGAAGCCTGCGGCGCTCGACGCGCTACCCGGCTCGCGATTGCGGCTTCCCGCCCCAACGGCGCCAGCCTGCCCACGGGCGGCTTGACGCAGCGGGAGATAGGGAACGACGCGCGCGGCGCCAAGGCAAAAAAGCGGTGGGCGAACATGAGCCCCGAGGATCGGGCGGCCAAGCTCGCCAAGCTCGTGCCCTTCGCGGCCAAACACGTCGGGATTACCCCCCATGTTGGCCTTTGACTACGCGTTGGGAAGATGTGCCCGTGCCGATGCGTATGGGCGGGCGTATGGGCGCGGGAAGGCCGGGAATAGGCAAGGACACGCGGAGTGAGGACGATGAACGAAGACGATCATATAGACGCGGTATTCTGCGGCTACACAGACGACGCAGTATTCGGCGGCGGCACACCGGGCGCATCCGAACAATCCGAACAATCCGAACCCAAGGCTGCCGAGCCCGACACCGCGATCGTCGGCCGCTTTCGGCGGCTTGGCAATAACGACAAGCTCCGGTTTTTGCAGCGCGCCACCGCGAGGGAGGCCCGCGCGATCCTAGGTGCAGACATCGGCATGGTCGATGGATTCTGTAGGGGCGTTGCTGAGGTGCAGATCGAAACCTTGGCGACCAAGGCGCGCATGCGGCTGTCGCGCAGGAAATTTCAGCAAGGGGGAAAGAGTAAGTGGGCCACGTTCCCAACGACGACTTCGAGCAGGCCGACCGGCGGCGCTGCATCATCGAGCGGCTGAAAGCTGCGTTGCTTCCCGGCGCCGCATCCGAGCGGCCCGATTCCCCGCCGGGGGAAATCGCGCGCGTGCTGAGCCTTTGGCCGACGCAATCCTATGGCGATCGTCTCGAATGGATCGAGGCAATGGACCGGGCGACGTGCTTGGCGGTCTATGCCGACGTGATCAAGCGCACTCCCAAGGTGCTCGAAGTCTAATGCGTTGCTCTGTGTGCACCCATCCGAGGCTCGCGGAAATCAACGTGAGCTTGTGCAGGGGGATGTCGTATCGCAAGCTTTCCAAGCGCTACAGCAAGGGCGATGAGGGCAGGATTTCGATCGGCGCGGTCGGAAGGCACAACCGGCATCACCTACCGGCCCAGCTTCGCGACAGGCTCGTTGCGCGGGCGCTAGGCGGCTCGACCGAGATGACGCTGAGCGAACTAAAAACGTCAGAATCGGATTCTCTGTTGAAGAACCTGTTAGCCAACCGCGCTAGGTATCACGTCATTCAAGATCGGGCGCTCGATGCTGGCGACCTTGCCAATGAGCTTGCCGCAGGGGCGGCCATCGACAAAACTCTTACTATCACGGGAAAGCTTATCGGTGACCTGACTCAGCATTCGCAGACCGTCAACAACAATCTTTTTGTGACCCCTTCGTGGTTCAGAATCCGAAGTACGATCATGCGCGCACTGGCAGGCCCGGCCTATCGCCCCGCCCGCGAGGCGATCGCGAAGGCGCTCTTAGCGATCGAGGCTGCGCCCCAAGGTGAGGCGGACAGCAAGGCCGTGGTGGTGATCGAACCTGCGACTGTACGGACGGTCCAAGTGGTAGATGCTTAGCCCGGAACATAGTCTCGGTCTCGCCCTCGACAGTTGTAGGCTGTTCTCGTTGGTTGTCGGCGCCGAGCCCGACCCGTGGCAGCGGGCGCTACTCCAGTCGGACGCGAAGCGGATCGCGGTGTGCGCCTCTAGGCAGGTAGGTAAGTCGCAATCCACCGCGATACTCTGTGCGCACGAGGTAGCCTTCGGCTCGGGCTCGGGCGGCGACCCACCGCTGGTTATAGCCTGTGCGCCTTCTTTGCGCCAAAGCACTGAGCTGGCCCGTAAAATTTTCGAGGCGGTTAGGATCGTTGAGCCCGATGTGAAGATGCAGAGTCTTACTCGGCTCGAAACTTCGCGAGGGGCTAGATGTATAGCGCTGCCGCAAAGTGAAAACGTGCGAGGGCTCAGCAAGGTAAGTCTCGCGGTCCTAGACGAAAGTTCAAGAATTTTAGATTTCGCCTACGCCGCTATTCGTCCCATGCTCTCAATCTCCAACGGTCGGCTCATTTTGCTCAGCACTCCTTTCGGGAAGCGTGGTTTTTTTTGGGAGGCTTGGTCGGGCGCGGCTGGCGTCTGGGAGAAATATTCTGCGCGCGCCGACGGGTGCCCGCGCATTTCGAAGGAGTACCTAGCGGGTGAGCTTTTGGCGCTAGGCCCATTTCTGTACTCCCAAGAATTTGAGAATGCGTGGGTTGATTCAGAATCGCAGCTCATCAGCAGCGACTTGATCCTTGCTGCCCGATGGCAAACGGACGAGAAACCTTGGTTCTAGTTAACTTTAAGGAGCAATAAATGGAAACGATCAACGGAACGATCCTAGAGGCGGGCATTGCGGCAATCACGCCCGAGGACCTATGGTTAGGCGGCGATGGGCAGCTAAACGCGCAAGGATTTATCCCCGTCAGGCCTGTCACGTCCTACGTTTTGGCGGCCGATTTGGGCAAGCAGCACGATCGAACGGCGCTATGTCTTTTGCGCAGGCAGCGTTTGCCCGTACCGCCCGAGGAGGACGGCATTGGCCCAGACTGTTGGCAGAAGCTCGGCCCAGACATTTATTCCGTGTTGGCTCTCGAAAGGCTCGACGTTGGCCTAGGCTACGGGGTCCAGATGGACATACTTGCCCACCGGCACGCGGCCGCCCAGCGTCACGCGGGTAGGACTCCGGTCTTAGTCGCCCTCGACGAGAGCGGGGTTGGGCAAGGCGTGTGCGCGATGGCAGGCGAGCGGGGGTTAGACTGGATTGGGGTTAGCATAACGCCCGGCACGGCCGACTCTGACCGCAAGGGGAGCGAGTGGAAGGTTTCGAAAAGCGCCTTGTGTTCTAGGCTACAGGCGGCCTTCCATACCAAGAGCATCAGGATCATGAATAGCCTGCTCGACGCGGGCGCACTTATTTCCGAGCTACAGAATTTCACTGCGTCAATTTCCGACGCCGGTGTGGCCACTTACGGCGGCTCCGGCCGTGGCGGCGGCAAGTTTGACGATCTCGTGCTTTCACTGGCCATCGGATTACTAGTGCTTGGAGATAAGCTGGGCGAGCGCGGCGCATGGTCGGTCGTGCCGAATTTCATCTAGTAGAGGTAAGTTAAAATGCCAGTCGTAATCGTCGAGACCTGTCACCTCTGCAACGAAGAACTCGCTGACGATGCCAAGGTGATTGTCGTGGCAAAAGAGAATCCGCAGGCCATGAGGGTACTTTCCCACGTCGCCTGTGCCTATCGAGTAGCCGCGAAAGTTCGCGCCAACGAGTAAGCGCCCGCACCGGGCGTAGCGTATATATACGTTAGGAAGGATAGAACATGAAACTACAACCGACCGTCTCGGCCAGCCTGCGCGATCGTCGCCGGGCCTTGGGCATGACGCAGGCCGCGCTCGCGAAAGAACTAGGCGTCGCGCCGATGTCAATTTCAAGGTGGGAAATCGGATCGATGGGAGTAGCCCGGCCTCTCTGGCTGCTCGCTATGCTGGAGTTGATTGCGCTGCGCCAGCAGCAGGACCGCGCCTCGGTTGATGTGACGACCGCTGGCGAGATATAGTTAGGGCATGGAAACCTACGACTACTTCGAAAACGACGGCGCATACTTCCGGGGACGCACCGGGCAGGGCGCTGTTGAAGAAATTTGGATGGGGGATGGCTGGGAAAAATATAAGGGCGACTGCGCTCGGCGGTATCTTTTCGGCAACAAGGTCACCCTAGAGAATTTGCCTATTGCCGCTGGCGGTGAGGGCAAGCGGATGAAGAACGTCTATTACGAAGGCGACGATTGGTGCGGCGCGATCCTGAAAAGCATCGACGAGGGAATCGCGCAGCGCAAAGCCAAGGCCGAGGCGGAAAGGGCAGTAAAGGCGCAATCGTGACTGGCTACATCAACATTTTTACCGATCCTGACGAGATAGAAATCCGGTTCTGCTTTAGGGAACCGGCGGGTGGCGGCGGCGCGATCGGTGACTCTATGCGGGTGGTCCTGCCGGGCGAGAGCCTATACGGCTGGTCATACGATGCGCTCAAGCCTCACGGAGAAGGCACGCTGGATTTTGAGCCACCGAAGCGGCGTGTTCTGCCTCCAAGATTTCGCGAAGTTGACGCGCCGCCGGGCACCGCCTTCATCATTCCGGGATTCCCGAAACCGTAGCTAGGTTCCCCGACTACTTCCTACCCAGTGTCCGCGCCGCATCTTCCGCAAACTCGTTGAGCGGGATGCCGCTCAGCGTCGCGAGCCGCAACGCCCATCTGATATCGCGCACGTATCCCTGCCGCTCCCACGAATGCACGGTCTGAAAGCTGACACCGATTTTCTTGTGCGCAGCGGTTTTCCCGCCTAGGCAGCCGTCAAGCAGCGCGAGCCGTTCCGCCCAAATTGGAGACGCGAGAATCCGGCTCAGTCACCGAACCCGCAAGTGCAGATTCCGCTCCCGGAACCTTGCGTGGTGATGAAGAAACAGTCGTCTTCCTGTGCGAAAAGTTCACCGAGGTCGATTTTGGAATACTTGAACTCGTCGACCGACGTGCTAGTTACGAACCCATAGGGCGGCTTGAAACCCGCCTGATTGCTGGCCATCGACTCGGTATGGTTGATCCATGCATGTAGTCCTTCAGCAAAATAAGACCCACCGGTATCCCCGTATTGATAGCACGTGGCGGGCGCCGCGAAGTTCGTGCTGGTGCCTACGATCTTGATTACACCAGCCCCCAGACTTTCTTGGGCTTCGAGCGGATTCGAGGTCAGATCATTTATCACGGAAAAGGTCAGCAACGAGTTGGCCGTCAGGAGGCAATTGCAGCATTCCTGCATCTGCTGGTGATCGTTGAACACATAGATATACGCACACACGTCACCCGTCCCCAACGCCAAATCGTCCACCGTATGGTCCATCGTCCCGGTTTCGAAGTTGCCCGCGTTCACGATACGGAGCAGGGCATCGCCGGCGCCTCCGGAGTGACCCGGTCCGCCGTAGCCGGCCTGAGATTTGCCAAAGTTGGTCGACACGTCGTAGTAGCTTAAAAGGTAAGAGCCCTCGCTGCCGGGCCACGCGTCGATCTCTTGCGCAAACGCTTGCTGCTGTGTTGCTCGGAATCCCGGACCTACGCACCAGACAGCAACGCCGATCAACGCCGCTAAAGTCAAACTGCCGATCCGTTTCATATATTCCTCCCCAGAATGTTTTTCAGTCCCCCACGCTTGTTGCGGATGCCCTCTACGTCGGCGTCCTATAACATAATTGGCGCGCAACGGGCAACAGGGCTAATAGGCCGAGATGCCTCAATCAGCCTGCATTAACCGGTTTATCACCGCATATCCTTTGTCGGTCTGGATAATGTGCGGCACCATCAGATACCAGCCCACAAGCGCGAGCGCGGCGGCGTGGCAGCGGTTCATCGACGTTGAGTTAGCAGACTGCCGCGCGACCGACAAACGGCGGCGACTCCCCTGTCAAGCGGGCTTCGTCGCCGAGTTCGCCGTGAGCTTCTTTGGGGCTCGCAAGCTAGACAAGCTGGCGATGCCCGCTCCCAGAACCTTGCGGCGCTAGAAGATTGCTGTCTGCTTTGCTCGCTTTGAAAGCGGCTTGCATCGCGCTAACGCCTTGTCGAGCGCCTTGTCCTGCTCGCGCTCACGCGCGGCGGCGGCTTTGGCGGCGGCGGCGGCTGCTGCCCTTTCGGCCTTGTGGTCCAACATGTCGCACTGATTCCCGGCGTTCACTTCGAGTTGCAACCGGCGCAACTTTTCAAGCGACGCCGCGTTCGGCTTGACGCCGCGTTTTTCCCACGCCTTGAGAGTCGCGATGTGGATGCCGGACACTTCGCTGAACCGCGCGCGCGTCATGCGACGGCCGCTGTACCAACCACTGTATTTTTTCAAGTGCGGGTCGTAAACGCGCCAGCGGTCGAGGGGCATCGGCAAGTCCATGATGCGAACAGCATACCGGACGAAAGCGGCGTGCGCTTTTTGGCGGGCGCGCCTAATACCCCGGTGGCCGCTTTCGCAGGCGAATTTATTTTGCGCAGTCCGCTGGCGGAAGCGGTCACCGCGAGCGACAATTTATGCATGGACGATCTGAGTTTCGGTTGGGCAAAGAAAAAACCTGACGAGGCTCGACGACCTATCGGATAGTCCAAGTTGAATTGTGGCGGCACGTAGGAGATTTTCGCGGGACAGGGGAAGGAAGGAAGGCGGCCGGGATCATTTGCCATGATGTGCCCGGCCTAAACGGCAGGGACCGGCTTGGCTTGCCGGTCCAACAACGGGGCGCGGCTCGGCGGGGTTTCTCTCCTTGTTACCCTGCCGGGTCGCCCCCCACTTAAACAAGGAGATAGCGATGTACACAGATACTACCGAACCCGCGCTGGACCCCGACGGCTGGGGATTTCTCGACACGCGCGGGGAGATTCCAGATCAGGAATACGTGGTCGATAGGATCGTGCCCGAGGGCGAGGTGTCGATGATGTTTGCCGCTGCCGGTGACGGCAAGTCGATGACCGCTCTCTACATGGCGTACTGCATCACGACCGGCGCTAAGTTCTACAATCTCACGACCAAGCCGGGGCCGGTGCTGTACATCGACAGCGAGACGCACAGCCGCACGGCGCGGCGGCGGCTCAGCCGAATCCTTGATGGTCCGGCCGCGACGGAAATTCTATACATACAGAAACCCGGCCTTCTCCGCGACGACGCGGTGATCGAGAAAATCCTCGACTACGTCAAATCGAAGGGCGTCAAGCCGGTCCTGACCATCATCGACTCGCTTCAGTCCGCGACGTTCATCGACAACCTCGACGCCAACCAGATCATCGCCATCTTCGCGCAACTGAACGAAGCCTTCGGCACGGTGTTGGTGTTGGACCACACGCCGCTCGACAACGACGGCCGCCCGATCGGCTCCAGCTTCAAGAAAAACTGTGTGCGGTCTTTGTTTGGACTTCGCACGAAGGCGCACGAGGGGGGCGAGGATGAGGACGATTCAATGACCGTCAGGTTCGCGCAGAGCAAGGTTAACGACGACAAGCCGCTCATGGGATGCGGCGGAACGATGTGGTTTGAGGACGAGCGCGGCAAGGGCCACATCAGGTTCGAGCCAATGACGAAGGACGAGGCCGTCAAGGCGATAAGGGAAGACCGGGTTTTTGAGTGGCTCGGGTGCTGCGGTGGCGCCGAGGTAAAACTGGCAGATATACAGGCCGCCTTCTCGCCCGACATCGACCCCGATCAGGTCAGCACCCTCCTCTCGCACCTAAAGGCGGAGGGTCGCGTCCTCAACCCGCGCCGCGGGTGGTGGTGTGTTCTGGGTTTCACGGACACCCTTACCGCCGACATGACGGCCACCTCGGTTGTGCGCGACGCGAAGAAGGAGGTGGTCGGTGCGCCGCCCGCGAGGGTGCCTAATAATTAGGCAGACGGGCTGGCGGCGGTGCTTCCTTTCTCGCATAACCCTATAGAATGGGGAGAAAGAAAGAAGATGGGAGGGGAATAAGATCCCCCTCCCCCCGGTCCCGGTGCCCCCCACCCCCTCAGACCCGGAACCGGCGCCAGCGTGATGTCGACGGCTCTCTTCCCTAAGTGCCAAAGCGTTGCGCTAAGAACCGAGGACGTTCGCAGCTTGTGAGTAGAAGAAGAAATTGAATCATCCATCAGTTGCATTTGAGTTGCATTGTCCTATCTGGAGAATGGAGAGACGGAGGCGCGACCGGTTGTCCGCCTCGGGAACGCGACCCTCGCGCGATCAGAGGGCAGGCACGCGCTACGGGGACGCGCCCGAGGAACGGACCCCGGAATCGCGCAAAAGAAAAACGCCGCGCTCTCCCTTTCCATTTCTAACAGGAGGGATCGGTGGCGAGCGGCATCAACACCCTGAGCAAGTAACGCAATATCCAAGGCAGTTCGGATCAGGAGGAGTTAGGAGGGGAATAGGAAGAAGAAGGCCGCGAACAAGGGAACCCCTCTTCCCTTTAACCGCGTTCCCCTCTTGGTCCGGCTCCGAACTTCTCCTAAATCCGAACTCCTCTTGTGTGTGTGTATGCAGGAAAGAAACGAGTTGACCGACGATCAATTGCAAGCGAGCTTCGACAGCGTCGTGCCGCTCGACACGCCACCAGCGGGGCGAGCGGGTCCGGCGCGGCTTGCATCGGAAGCGGCACCGAAGGCAGGCCACCTCCGCGACGCAGCAATGCGCAGCTATGCGAAGTCGCTGGGCCTCAACCCCGAGCTTGAGCCTGCGCGCTTTCGGGATCATGTCGCGAAGCTTGCGAAGACGGGCGTGGTGTATCGCGACTGGGATGCCGGGTTTCGCTCATGGTGTAGGAGAGCCGTTGAAATCCATCGACACAGGAGAGCGCAGGGGTGGGAATAGTGCCTCGCGGGAATCGCTATGGCAAAGACTAAACAGCGCGAGCTTGACGACGGCCACAAGTCGGCGCTGGTCCTCGCGGGCTATCACTGGGTTGACGCGGGACACGGGCTTTCAACTCGTTCCTACCTAGACGGTGAGGGCGTCTATATCGGATCGATTTCGCTAACGGAGGACGGCGGCCTTGGCTGGATGGTGGGGGTGGAGGGCCGCTTTGAGGGATGCATTCGCGAGATGGGCAAAGCCCGCTACCCGACAAAGGGGGCGGCGTGCCGCGCGCTTGAGGAAATCGCCTACGCGCTCTTTGCCAGCGGCATTAAGTTGTGAGCGCCGCGCCAGCGCGTGGCCTAGACGTAGCACCTTCGCAAAGGAGAACGGTAAAATGAGCGGATCACAATGGGATGACTTGACGCTCGACGACCTCGTCGCCGAAATGGAGCGGCGCACCGGCGACGGGGTGATGCATATGCTGACGGCCGATGACGTGGCGCTGGCCGACGTGCCTCTGGCCGACCTCGTCGCCGAGATTGGGCGGCGGCTCGCGGCGCTCGCGGCTCCAGCGGCCTCGGCGGGGGTAACAGCGGACGGCGGCCCGCAATTACTGACAGCGGAGGATGTGGCGCCGATGCTCAAGGTTCCTGTTCCCCGCGTCTACGAGCTTCGGCGCCTTGGCAAGCTCGGTTTCGTGCGCGATGGCAAAACCGTCAGGTTTACCCGTCAGCACGTTGCGGATTTCATCGCGTCGGGTTCGGTCGCGCCCAAGGCGGGCGGCTGATCGTCAAGCTGGTCGGCAAACCGCGTCGAGGTCGCGGCCAAGTAGTGGGCGTAATACTTCAAAGTCGTCACCGGGCTGGCGTGGCCGAGCATTTTGGCGACGTAAACGATGTCGCGGCATTTTTGGAGCAGGACGCTGGCGTAAAAATGGCGGCAATCATACATGACGTGCCCCTCGACCTTGCATTTCCTCAGCGCCCGATCGAATCGGTGGGTAATCGCCCGCGCCGCGATCGGGGCACCGTCGCCAAAAACGAAATCGCCATCCCCGGCGCCGTGGCCCGCCAGCGCGCGCTTCGGGCGCCGCAGCCTCAGGGTGTGCTTGAGCGCCGGAGTCAGGTCAACTTCGCGGACGTTGCCGGTCTTGGTGGGCGTGATCACGTTCAAATCGTCAACGCTGCGCTCGATCAGCACCTTGTCGTCGTGAATATCCGACCAGCGCAGCGCCCGCGCCTCGCCCGGCCGCATCCCGGTTCGGAGCAGGGTGAAAAGGAAATCACCAAGCTCAGAATCGTGAGCGGCGCACCATTCGAGCAGGCTGGTTACCTGCGCCTCGGTGAAAGGCCGAATCTTCTCGATCGCTACCCTGCCAGCGATCCGCGCCTTGCGTCCGCGACTTCCGACACAGGCCGCAGTAACCGGATTCGCGGTAATCAGGTTGTCGTCAACGGCCGTACTGAGAATAACGGAGAGGGTCGCGCGCAACTGGCGAACGGTGGCCGGGCTGAACTGCCGCTCGCCGCTCGGTTTTTTTGCGGCGCTTTTCCCTGCGAGGAAGGTGCGGATCGATGCCGTGTTGATGTCGATTATGCGCTTCGATCCGAAGGCGGGCAGAAGGTGGGTATTGAGAACGCTTGCGTAACTGCGCAGCGATCGGCCCGCGAGCGCATCGGCGGAGTTTTTCAAATATGCGTCGGCCTGTATCGCGAACGTAACGTCGCGCCGCGTCGGCGACAGGCCCGCGCCGCGCTTCGCGATCATTTCCGCCAGCGCAGTTTCGGCTTGCTCTTTCGTCGGAAATTGCGGTCGAGCCGGGCTCGCGTTGTAGCGCCTGCCGTCAACTACCCAGATCGTCGCGCCTGCGAGCGTGGTCGTTTTCCTGATCGGATTTGCCATGTCACCGTTCCTCCTGCCCGCATTCTCCCTCGATTGTCGGCGATTTGTCAATAGGTGTCGTAACCCCCCGAAATGTCGAGCCTTTTTCTGGCTTGCCGTTATCAGACTCTTAAATCAGACCATCGTGGATGAATTCAATCCGGCGGCCTCAACCAATTTCGTATCACAAAAAAAGGGCCCGGATGCGATTGCATCCGAGCC
>Ga0208587_1001224_pt1 | contig 13693 bp, 9 predicted proteins | sample NGESurdeep092012_7_FD_184472 | JGI IMG/M metagenome (GOLD analysis project Ga0208587, IMG submission 184472) | Arctic peat soil microbial communities from Barrow, Alaska - NGEE Surface sample 210 deep-092012 (SPAdes) | ecosystem: Environmental > Terrestrial > Soil > Wetlands > Peat ...
CGCCGCCGCCGTCGCCTCCGGCTTCCTGACGGCCGACGAGTTCGACGCCTGGGTGAAGCCCGAGGAGATGACCCGGCCGACGCTGGCGGGCTGAGCTACCCGGGCAGCGTGACGCCCAGCTCGTCGAGGGAGTCGAGCAGGTCCTGGGCGTCGCGGTAGACGCGGAACGCGCCGGCCCGGATGAGCTCGTCCTCGCCGTAGCCGCCACTCAGGAGACCGACGCTGAGCATCCCGGCGCGGCGTGCCGCGAGCAGGTCCCAGACTGCATCGCCGACCACGAAACAGTCCTCCCGCCGCACGCCCATCCGCTCCTGGCAGGCGAGGAAGAGGTCCGGCTCCGGCTTGGCGCGCAAGACGTCACCGCGGTCGATGACGACGACATCGGCGGGAACGCCCAAGACGTCGAGGGAGGCGTCGATCTCCGGGTGCAGCCCGGACGTGGCGATGCCGAACGGGACGCCTGCCTCGTGGAGCCCTCGAAGCAGGTCCCGTGCGCCCGGCAGGGGCCGTCGGGTGGGAAGCAACTCGAGGTAGAGCTCGCCGTGACGCCGCTGCAGACGCTCCTGCTCTTCCAAGGACAGCGGCCGGCCGATCTCGCGCGCGACCGCACGGGTGAAGAGCCCGCCGCTCATGCCGACACGACGGTGGATGCGCCAGCCGTCGATGCCAATGCCGGCTTCGTCGAGCGCCTGCTGCCATGCCACCACGTGGGCGTACACGGTGTCGACCAGGGTGCCGTCGAGGTCGAAGATGAAGGCGCGCATCGATACCAGTCTGTCACGTCGGCGGACGAGCGCGTGATGAGGTGACGTCGCCGGCCGGGCCCGCGAGGTGACACGATGCTTCCAAAGGGACGGTCCCCGGCCGGACCTACTCGCCGCCGGACCTCGTGTCCGCGCCCGACTGGATCGACGGTCGGCGTCGACATGGCGAGGCATCACCCACCGGCGCGCAGGCCGAGGCACCGGCTCAGCGTCTCAGCGAGTGCAGCGCAGGCCCACCTTGGGTACGGAGCGGTCGAGGAGGTAGGCGTCGATCGTGTCGCGCACACACGCGCTCACGAGGTACCCAGTGTGTCCTTCGCCGACGCGCGTGACGAGGACGGCGGAAGAGAGCTGCCGCGCGACGTCCTGCGCCCAGGCATACGGTGTGGCCGGATCGCCGGTCGAGCCCACGAGGACGATCGGTGGCGCTCCGGGTGCCGCTACTGGAGCGGGGACCCGCGCAGGGGGCACAGGCCAGTAGGCGCACTCGATGTCGTTGAACGCAAACAGCCGTCCGACGCGGGGCGCGACCGCGGTGAACCGCGTGGCCATCGCGCTGTAGGCAGCGGGGTCACGGGGCGACGGCCAGTCGAGGCAGGTTACGGCGTCGTAGGCGTCGATCAGGTTGGAGTACGAGCCGTCGGGGCTGCGGCCACGGAGCGGATCGCCGAGGAGGAGCAGGAGGCTCCCGTCACCCGCCCGCGCCTGTGCGAGCGCGGCGGCGAGCACGGGCCAGGCGGCCTGCGCGTAGAGCGACTGGGTGACGGCGCCCCACGCCTGCGTCGGCCCGACGGGTTCGCGGTTCGTCAGGCGCGGCGTGGCCACGGGGTGCCGCTCGATCTGGCGCATGAGGGCGTCGAACGCGGATCCCGGCCGGCCCCCGGAGTAGAAGGCGCAGGTGGGGTGGGCCGCGCAGTCGGCCAGGAACCGGTCGAGCGCTCCCTCGAACGCGACGGCCTGGTTCTCGCGGAACGTGGCTTCGCCGAGGCTCGGGTCGACCACGCCGTCGAGGGCGAGTGCACGGATGTGGGTCGGGAAAAGCGACGCGTAGTCCTCGCCGATGAGCGTCCCGTAGGAGAACCCCAGGTATGTCAGCCGCTCATCCCCGACCGCCGCGCGGATCTGGTCGAGGTCGCGGGCGACGTCCGCCGTCGAGAGATGCGGCAGGAGGTCGGCGTTGCGCTGCCCGCACTGCTGGGCGAACGTATTCGCGCCGTCGAGCAGGTCGGCGAGGCTGGCCGGGGTGGCCGCGGTCGCGTCCAGCGGGATGAAGTGGTCGAGCGTGTCCAGGCAGTGGATGGGGGTGCTCGACCCCACCCCCCGAGGGTCGAAGCCGACGATGTCGAATCGGGCGAGGATCTCCGTTGCGAAGATCGCGGTGGCGTCCTGCCGCACGAAGTCGATGCCGCTCCCACCGGGCCCGCCCGGGTTCACCACGAGCGAGCCGATGCGATGCGTCGGATCGCTTGCCCGTAGCCGGATCAGCGCGAGTCCCACGGCCGGGCCGGCCGGGTCGGCGTAGTCCCGGGGCACGTCGACGATCCCGCACTCGAAGCCGCCGCCGCAGTCGCTCCAGTACACGGGGGGAGGAGGCGCCAGGGTCGGAAGTGGGGTGGCCGAGGGCAGGGCCGCGATCGCGCTGCTCGCGGCATTTGCGGGAGCTGTGGCCGCCGCGGAACCTCAGTGCACGCCGCGCGACGGTCAGGACGCCGCTATCCGCGCATAGCGTTCCACCTGCTGATCATTGCGGTCGCGCCGCGGTGACGACCGTCCACGACGGTTGTCAGACGGCCGGCGTTCCCGCCCCGGGCGGCGACCCGCCCATCGCAATGGCGTCCCGTCCGACGATCGGACGAACGCCGGACCAGCGCTGTCGCGACCGGCGCAATGGCTCGTGTCCCATGGTCATTCTATGGCGCGGGGCGCCCGGCGGGCCGCCGACCACCTGGCGTCCGAACCTCGATCTCTCGCAGCCCCCATCGCGCTCCGCTATGCCAGGGATCGAGCGCGACGACCTCCTCGAACGCGCGCCAGGCCGGCGTGAGCCGGCCGAGTCCCAACTCGGCCAGCCCCTCGAGGTATCGGCTCTCGGCGCGGTTCCGCCGCCCGAGATCGTCCTCGAACAAGAGGAGCGTCGGCAGTGACGTGGCGAAGTAGTCGATGCGAACCTCCGCGTGTGCCTGCCGGCGGGCGGCGGAACGCAGGTCACGGAGGATCCGGCGCGAGCCATCCCGGTCGCCGAGTCGCTCGAGCGCCCGCGCGCGCCAGTAGCTGGCCTCCGAGAGCTCCGGCACCGGCACAGTCGTGGGATCGTGGCTGGTCCGTGGATCGGCCGCTCGCTCCAGCGCGCGCCGCGCACCCGGGACGTCGCCGAGCGCCTCCAGGGCGAGTCCGAGGTGGAAGTACAGGTCGTGCTCGGGCGTCAGGAGGTGCTTCCCCTCGCCCAGGTTCTCCGGGTAGCACATCGCGGCCGCGATATGCTCGCGCGCCTCGGCCGGCTGTCGCCCGTGGAACGCCGACTGGGCGAGACGTAGGTGGGCACGGACGTATTGGCCAGAGACGAGGCCCTCGCCTCCCTCCCAGGGGTGAAAGCGCCGGGACGCGAGGAACGCGAGCGCGTCCGCGTGCCTGCCGAGATCGTTGTAGAGCGTCGCCAGCTCCGCCGCCAGGTCGTCGCGCCCGTCGACGAGGTCGCGATGGGCCTCCAGGCGGGCAAGGCGGCCCCGGGCCGACCTTCCCCGGCGCTTCTCGAGCTGATCCCACTCGTACAGCACACGCCCGTCGGTCGGGTCCGCCGCGAACGCGCGGCGGTACGCACGCTCGGCCAGGCCGCCACGACCGCGCGCGTTGAGGTACCCGATGCCCAGGTTTCGCCAGGTCGTCGGGAACTCCGGATCGAGGACCGCGGCGCGCTCCCAGCAGGCGATCGCCTCGTCGTAACGGCGCCGATCGTAGAGCAGGTTCCCCAGGTGGTACCGCGCCCGCGGATCTGCCGGATCGGCGTCGATCGCGCTCTGCAGGATCGCGATCTCCTCGAGCCGACCGGCGAACGAGGGGCCGGGCGGCAGGTGCCGGGCCCGTTGCCTGACCTGCGCCGCGGCGTACGCATCCCCGGCCTGCGCATGAAGCCACCCCAGGTGGTACAGCGCGAGCGGGTCAACGGGCGCGTGTCGATCGGACCCCACCGCCGCCTCGACGACGGCGATCGCGTCGTCCCAGAGCCCGGCCGCTGCCAGGTCCAGCCCCACGTCCAGGTGCGTCTGCATGTCGCCGATGGTCGGGTCCGGGACCGCCACGGCGAGCGAGCGGCTCGCCCAGGCGCGCTCGAAGGCGGCCCACAGGTCAAGCGGATCGAGCGCAAGCGTCGCCTCCGCCTCCCCGAGCGCCTCCTCGGAGCGGTCCAGGTGTCGAAGCGCGGCGGCGCGCAGGTCGCGGGCCTTCAGGTCGTCGGCGTTCGTCTTCAGCGCGCGGCCGGCATGCTCCAGGACGGCGGCCCAGTCGCGCCGGGTCGCATCGAGCTCTGCAATTGCGTGATACCCGGGTGACGCCCATGCCTGGTTCCAGGTTGCCTTGAAGAACGCGTCGTACGCCTCGCCGTCGCGTCCGAGAAGGCGCAGGGCGACGCCGAGCAGGTAGAACGGCTCCCCGTCGCGGGGGTTCGGGTTGCGCCGCGTCAGCCGTGCGATCGCCGTCCGCAAGAGCCACTCGGCGATCGCAGGCTCCCCACGCCGGAGGTGCCAGGCCGCCAGCGCCGTGTTGGAGCGCGCGTCGGCCGGATCCCTTCGCAGCGCCTCCTGCCAGTACGGCTCCGGCGACCGGGTCGCATGACGGTACTGGTCGAAGTGGAGGCCGGTCAGGTACAGCTCCTCGGTCGTGCCAACGTCCGCGGGGGCGGGCGGCTCAGAAGCGGGCGCGGGCAGTGGGCCCGGATCGGAAGTCTCGGGGACGTGGTCGATCAGGGCACGTCCGTCGGACGTGAGCACGCGGAGCCGCAGCTCGGCGGCGACGGTCCCCGACGGCAGCGACACCTCGAACACGAGTGGCGCATCGGGGGCCAGGTCGGCCCGGCGCTCGACGAGCAGCTCCGATCCTCGCTCCAGACGGACGATCGCCGCGGGGAAGGCGCCCGTCACCGCGACGCCGACGCACCCGCGCCCTGCGTCCACGCTCAGGCGGACGGCCGCATCCACGTTCGCGAGCGTGGCAGGGCCGATCCGCTGGATCGGGTACCAGCTCTGGACGAACGTCTTGGTCTCGTACGGCTGGAGGAACGAGAAATCCGGCTGGTTGTCGGTGTAGACCCCGGCCATGAGCTCGACATACGGGCCGTCGTCGTCGGTCAGGTTGCGGTCCCAGGCGTGGCCGAACTCGTGGTCGCCCCAGGTCCACAGCTTCTTGCCGGGAGAGATGCGGTGGTCGGCGACGTGAACGAGCCCGGCCCCGGCGGCGTGGTCGTAGCCGCCGAAGAAGTCGTGGCGGGAGCCCATGGCCATGTATGAGGTAGGGACCGGGATGTTGTGGTACCAGCGGATGTCGGTTCCGCCTCCTGGGCCCTGGCCGTAGTCGACCCCGTAGTACGGGCCGCGCGCGATCGGGAAGGTCGCCATCGCCCGCTTCGCATGGTCGGCCACATGCCAGACGTCCGGCGGGAAGAAGACCTCGTACTGGTCGTGGACACGGACGGCGACGTTGGCCCACCACAGGAACGTCTGGACAAACGGCGTCCGGTTGTACAGGTGGGCCCGCACTTCGACGAGCGAGCGTCCCGGGTGGAGCGTGACGCCGACGGTCCCCTGCATGCGTCCCATCGGCTCGTGCTCGCTCAGCCAGACGGTGCGACTCCCGTCCTCGGCCTCTTCGATCGACCAGTCGACCGGCATGAACGTCGAGGGCCGATGGTGCTGCGGCCAGTTGAATTCCACGCCACCCGAGATCCACGGGCCGAGCAGGCCGACCAGCGCCGGCTTGATGACCCGTTGTCGGTAGAAGAAGTCGTACCCGTTCGTCGCGTCCTGGCCGACGTGGATCCGGCCCCCGATCTCGGGGAGGATCATGAGCGTCACGTACGCGTTCTCGAGGTGGACCGCCACGTACGCGCGGTCGGTCTTCTCGTCGGACACGCGGTCGGTGACCGGGTTCGGGTAGACGCGGCCGCTGCTCCCCTGGTAGACCCGCCTCTCGAGGAAGATCGGGCACCGCTCGGGGGGGATCACCGGGTAGGTCGGGATGACGACGCGGTCACTCCAGGCGCGCACGGCATCGCCCGGTGCCGCGCTGGCCGGGGACGCTCGGTCGGTCACCGGTCCCTCAGGATGCCGCGGGCCGCGATCGGGCGGCATACACCACGCTGAATGGCGGCGCTTCCTCCACTGCCGGTCCGGCCAGCGCCGCCAGGCGATGTGCGGTGGTCTCCGGGAGCGTGTCGTTGATGAAGAGGCCGGTGGCCGTTTCCACCGAAGCTCGCACCTTGGTCAGGTACGGCGACCGATGCGGCGGGTAGAACTCGAACGCAAGGTGCCAGTCCGGCTCGTCGGCCGGAGCCTCGAGGGCGACCATCATGTAGGGAAGGGCGAAGTCGAACACCTGCGCGTACCGCGCGACGACCTGGCGAAGGGCCGCGGCGAGGTCGCGCTGCTCATGCGGCGTGAGGTCGTCCAGGCGCCCGAGGCCGTGGCGGCGCGCCCGGACGTGGAGCTCGAACGGCCATCGCGCCGCGAACGGCACCGCGATAGAGAAGCTCGGATTGCGGGCCACGATCCGGTCGCTGGCATCGTCAGTGCCTACCACGTGGCACGCGAGGCAGGTCCGCTCTGCATCCCGGTACAGCCGGAGTGCCGACGCGCGGCCGGCGATCAGTGGGGGCAGATGGTCAAACGCATAGATCTGGCCGTGGGGATGCGACAACGTGGCGCCGACCGCCTCGCCGCAGTTCTCGAAGGCCATGACGAAACAATTCCGCGGGTCGGCCCACAGGTCGCCCGAGCGATCGCGCCACACGGCGACGACGCGCGCAAGCTCCATCGGGGTGAGCGTCGCCAGCGATCCTTCGTGCTGCTCGGTGTACAGCACCACCTCGCAGTGCCCCTGGGCAGGACCCACCCGCCGGTCGTCGGGGACGGAGGGCGGGTCGCTGACGAGCGCCGGGAAGCGGTTGTCGAAGACCGCCGCGTCGTAGCTGAACGAGACCTCCGGGCCACCCGGGCACAACGGGCAGATGGCGCGCTCGCCATCCGTCCCGACGGCCACGCGCGAGTGGGGCCGCTCGTTGCGCGACGGCGAAACGGCGATCCACGTCGCGGTCAGCAGGTCGAAGCGCTTGTGAAGCGCGACCGGCTCGGATTCCGCGCGCGTCGGGTCGGGCCGGCCGCGCAGGTCGCCATACACGAACAGGCGGCGCTTGTCGGCTGCCACGAACTCGTGGCGCTCGAGCTCGAGGAGGGCTGCCGGCCCGGTGTCCTGGCGGGTCATCGCGGGACCCGCGCGCGACGCGGAGGCACGCGCGTGCGCGGCGCGGTCACCGGACTGTCGTATCGGACGCGGGGAACACCTGTTTGGTCCTCATGCCAGGCGCACGTCGAGCCCTCGATCGCGCAGGGCGGCGAGGACGTCCCGATCGGCCGACGGCCCGGTGATCAGGACGTCCACCTGGTCGATGGAGCAGAGGTGGGCCAGGGCCACTCGACCGATCTTGGACGCGTCCGCGACCACGACCCGGCGCCGCCCGGCGGCAAGCATGACCCGTTTGATCTCGGTCTCTGGGAGGTTGACGTTCGTCACCCCGCCCTCCGGGTCCACCCCGTTGCAGCCGATGAAGACGATGTCCACGTTCAGTCGCTCCAGGAGCGCGCGCCCCAGCGGGTCCACGAGTGAGTGCTGGAGCGAGCGCAGCGTTCCTCCAGTCACCACGACGTCGATCCGCGGGATCGCCGGCTCCAGGACGAGGGCCACCTTGAGGGAGTTCGTGAACACGGTGAGGGTTGCGATGTCTCTGCGCTGAACCAGCGCCGCGGCGATCGCCGCAGTCGTCGTGCCGACGTCGAGAATGATCGAGTCACCGCTCGAAACCAGGCCGGCGGCAAGGGCGCCGATCGCGTCCTTCTCGCCGGCCGCATCGACCTCGGCCTCCTCGAACGGTCGCTCGGCGGGTGCCGTGCGGGGCATGGCGCCGCCGCGCACACGGCGCACCAGCCCGCGGGAGGCCAGCACGTCGAGGTCGCTCCGGACCGTGACCTCGGAGACGCCGAACACGGCGCTCAGGTCGGCGACGCGGGCGAACTCCCGCTCTCCGACGAGTGTCCTCATCCGCTCTCGCCGCACCTGCGCGGGGATCGGGGCGCCGTCATCAGGTTCTCGCACGCAGGCACTCCATTGCGTTAATCTTGCGTTCTGCTGTCAACACCCGGGCCAGACGCGACGTCCTCTCACGTTCGACGACTATTATCGGCTCTTGACAAGAAAATACAAGTGTGCGAAAGTAAATCGCCAAAGTCTGACCGGGCAGAAGCTGCCCCGGTTCCGACGCTGATGGCCTGCGTCGCGCAGGGCGCCACCAGCCCGGCCTCCCCCGAGGCCGGGCATGGTGGCCGAGAGCAGAGGAGGTAGGCAGCCAGACACGCCGGATGAGCTGGCGCCGCCAGGACCCTGCCGTTCCGTGCGCGGAAATGCTCCATCGGGGAGCCAGAAGGAGGATCTACGTGATCTATGCGAATCACCGCAACGGGCTGAAGCTCGTCGGAGTCGTGGCGGCGGCCGCCCTCGTCGTGGGGGCCTGTTCGGGCAGCGCCACACCGTCGCCGTCGGCTGCCGCGGCCAGCAGCGCCCCGGCCGCCAGCAGCGCCCCGGCCGCCAGCAGTGGCGGTGCTGCCGGCGCCCAGCTCTTCGTCGCGATCAACAAGAGCGCCGACCAGCAGTACTTCATCGACCAGCAGACCGCCTTCAAGGCCGAGATCGAGGCCAAGGGCGGCCAGGTCAAGCTCTACAACGCGAAGCTGGACGCGAACACCGGCATCAGCGAGGTCAATGACGCGATCTCGGCCGGCGCGAAGGGCATCGCGATCACCGTCCCCGACCAGACGATCGGCCCAGCCGTGGCGAAGGCGGCGGCCGACGCAAAGGTGGCGCTGGTCGCCACCGACGACGCGATCAAGGACAGCGCCGGCGCTGCGATCCCGTTCGTGGGCTTCAGCGGCACGGACATGGGCAACAAGGTTGGCGACGAGGCGGCGACGCTGGTCGCGACCGCTGGCTGGCTGAAGGACTCTGCGAAGAAGGTGGGTGTCCTGTCCGTCGAGGTCCAGACCCTGTCGGTCTGCAATGACCGCACCACCGCCGAGAAGGCGAAGATCCAGGCCGCAGGCGCAGCCAACGTATATCCGGTCCCGTACAGCGGCGAGATCGCGGCCGCCCAGACCGCCGCGGGCCCGATCATCACCGCGCACCCGGACATCACCAACTGGGTCGTCTTTGCGTGCAACGACGAAGGCGTCCAGGGAACCGTCAACGCCCTCGCGACGGCGGGCGTGAGCAACGCCAACATCATCGCCGTGGGGCTGGGCGCCTACCAGGCGTGCAAGCCGTGGGCGGCCAAGCAGGACTCGCCGTGGAAGGCGGCCCTGTTCATCTCCGGCCTCGACGTCGGCAAGGCCTCGGCGGACGCCCTCTGGGCAGCCGTCACGAACGGCACGCCGCTCCCGGCGTCGACCATCGCCAACACCACCATCGTCGATCCCACCAACTACGCGACCGTCATGGACAAGACGTCAGTCGCGAACTGCAGCAAGTAAGCTCTTTCCTCCTCCGGGACAGGGGCCGGGCCCGACGGTCCGGCTCCTGTCCTGTCACCACATCGCCACCGCAGAGGCCCGATGAGCCCACCGGCATCGCCCCAGCCTCACGCCGCCGCCGTCTCAGGCCCAGGCCTGGAGATCCGCGGCGTGAGCAAGGCCTTCCCGAACGTCCAGGCGCTGAACGATGTGTCGCTCGACGTGCAGCCCGGCGAGATCGTCGCGTTTCTGGGCGAGAACGGTGCCGGCAAGTCCACGCTCCTCAAGATCATCAACGGCGACTATCAGCCTGATGCGGGCACGATCACGCTCGGTGGCCAGCCGCTCCGCTTCGCGAACCCCTTCGACGCGCACCGGGCGGGCATCCGGGTGATCTACCAGGAACCGGAGATCATCCCCGGCGTCGACGTGGCCGAAAACATCTACGTCGGAGAGTTGCCACGTCGCGGCGGGTTCGTCGACCGGCGGCTGCTGGAGACGCGCGTCCGGGCGGATCTCGACCGGTATGGCTTCAGCACGGTCCTCCCCATGGGGCTGATGGGCGACATGCTCTCCCCCGCCCAGCGCCAGCTGGTCGAGATCATGCGGGCCATCAAGTCGAACGTGCGCGTACTGGCGCTCGACGAGCCGACGTCGTCGCTCACCGACGACGAGGTCCAACGCCTCTTTGCCCTCGTGCGGCGTCTGCGTGGCGAAGGGGTTGCCATCGTCTACGTCTCGCACCGGATTCGGGAGATCCTGCAGCTCGCCGACCGAGTCGCCATCCTCCGCGACGGACGCCTCATCGCCGTCCGTCCGGCGGCCGACCTGACGGAGTCGGAGATCGTCCGTCTGATGGTGGGCCGGGACTTGAGCGCCATGTTCCAGCGGCGGCGAGCCGTCACCGACCGCGTGGTCCTGCGCGCCGAGCACATCGCCAGCGACTGGCACCATGACGTGAGCTTCTCCGTCCGCGCCGGCGAAGTGGTCGGGTTCGCGGGCCTGGTGGGAGCGGGGCGGACCGAGCTCGCCAAGGTGGTCTTTGGGGAGTTGCCCCGCGACAGCGGCAGCGTCTTCGTGGACGAACGCCTCGTGTCCATCCACCGACCGAGTGACGCGGTGGCTGAAGGCATCGGCTACGCCCCCGAGGACCGCAAGCGCGAGGGCCTCATCCTGATGCGCAGCGTCCTCGAGAACGCGTCGCTCGCGGTCCTGCACCGGTTGAGCCGGTTCCACTTCATCCAGCGTGGGCTGGAGCGGCGCCTGGCGGGCGAGTACATCGAGCGGCTTCGCGTCCGGACGCCGTCCCTCGAGCAGGAGGTCGGCAAGCTCTCCGGCGGCAACCAGCAGAAGGTGGTCCTGGCGCGCTGGCTGGCCGCCAAGCCGAAGGTGCTGATCCTCGACGAGCCGACGCGCGGCATCGACGTCGGCGCGAAGGCGGAGATCTACAACCTCATCGATGACCTGGCAAACCAGGGCCTGGGAGTCATGTTCATCTCCTCGGATCTGCCGGAGATCCTGGGCCTCTCGGATCGCATCTATGTCATGCAGAACGGTCGGATTTCCGGGGAGATGCCCGGACCCGGCGCGACGGAGGAGAAGGTGCTGGCCCTGGCCATGGCCGACCATCTGACTCGCGCCGACGCAGCCCATCAGTCGGCCGCACCAGAGGAAGGATTGGCAGGATGAGCGAAGCACGCGCCGGCGGGATCGACGGCCCGGCGACACCTCCCATCTCGCCCTTCCGAACGGCCCTGGCCAGGGTCGCCTCCGTCGTCCGGCCGGTCGTGAGGTTCATCGGCGCGGAGAACCTCTCCCTGGTCATCGTCCTCGCGATCGAGATCGCGGTCATCGTCTCTCAAACGAAGTTCTTCCTTGGCCAGCAGAACCTCCTGAACTCGCTGGGCCAAAACATCGCCGTCCTCGGCGTTCTTGCGGTCGGCGAGTCGCTGGTCATCATCGCCGGTGCGCTCGACATCTCGGTCGGCTCGATCGCGGGCATCGCCGGCGTGGCTGCCGCCCTGGTCGTGACCGGGACCGGTAGCATGCAGATGGGGCTCCTCGCCGGGATCCTGGCGGGGATCTGCGCAGGCCTGGTCAACGGTTCGATCGTCGCCTTCCTGCGGGTGAACTCGATCATCGCGACGCTCGGCACGTTCGCGGCGTTCCGCGGTGTCGCGTTCCTGATCGCCCCGAACGGCTATCCCGTCGGCGTCGGCACGCAGCCCAACTTCACGTGGCTCGGCTCGGGCCGCATCCTCGCGGGCGGGGCGTTCGTCGGCATCCCGATCATCCTGATCATCCTCATCCTCGTCGCGATCGTCGGCCACGTGCTGCTGCGCTACACCGACTTCGGGCGGTCGATCTACGCCTTGGGCGGCAACGCCACGGCCGCCCGGCTGGCGGGCATCAACCTGACCAGGGTACGCCTGGGGATGTACGTGTTCTGCGGGATCACCGCAGGCTTGAGCGGCGTCCTCCTGGCCGCGCGGACCACCTCCGGCTCACCGCTCAACGGACAGGGCATGGAGCTGCAGGCCATTACCGCCGTCTTCCTCGGCGGAGCGGCGACGACGGGCGGTAAGGGCACCGTCGTGGGAACGGTCCTCGCCGTCCTGATCCTGGGGATCCTGTCAAACGGGATGAACCTCCTCGGTGTGCAGCAGTACTGGCAGGACGTCGCCACGGGGATGCTCCTGGTCACCGGCGTGGCGATCGCCCAGTTCCGGGCGCTGCGGTCGGAGCGGGCGCGCACCAGGATCGCCTCCCGTGGCTAGGATCCGCGGCACCCGGCCGCGGCCGGCGCCACCGTCGACGCGCAAGGAGATCGCACGCCATGGCCGACCTTGATGGACTGACCACCGCGATCGAGGCGGGTGACCGAACGGCGGCTGCGCGCGCCACCCAACAGGCCATCGACGCGGGCCGAAACCCGCAGTCGATCCTCGACGCAATGACTGCGGCGATGAACAACGTCGGCGGCCGCTTCCAGCGCAACGAGATCTTCGTGCCCGAGATGCTCATCGCCGCGCGGGCGATGAAGGAGGCGACCGCGCTGCTGGAGCCACTCCTGGTCGCGGCGGACATCCGGCCGGAGGCGACAGCCGTGATCGGCACCGTCAAGGGCGACCTCCACGACATCGGCAAGAACCTTGTGGGAATGATGTGGAAGGGCGCCAACATCGAGGTCATCGACCTGGGCACCAACGTCCCGCCGGAACGCTACGTCGAGGCTGCGAGGACCCACGACGCGCGCCTCATCGGCATCAGCGCGCTCCTCACGACGACGATGACCGGCATGGGCGACGTCGTCAGGGCGGTCCGGGATGCGGGGATGGGGGATGTCAGGATCATCGTCGGCGGGGCACCCGTGACGGCCGAGTTCGCGCGCGAGATCGGCGCCGACGGCTACGCCCCCGACGCAGGGTCGGCCGTGGAGGTCGCGAAGGCGGCCCTGGCCCGGTGAACGCGACCTTCGGTCAAGGTGCCACCGCCGGCCCGCGGGGTCGCGACCCTCGTGATGGATGAGGCGCGGGGGACCCGAGTGCGTCATCGCGATCGCGTCATTGCGGCCCTCTCCCACGAGGAGCCCGATCGCTGCCCCATGCAGATCAGCTTCACGCCCGAGTTCGCGGCTCGGCTGCGGGCGGACCTCGAGGCGCGCGGCCTGGTCGCCCGGTCTGCACCCGACACCCACAACCCGCACGGCGGTGGCAACACGTACGAGCTGGAGCTCGCCCTCGACGAGGATCTCGTCCTCACCTCGGTCGGCTGGGCGAACTCGTACTACCAGGGGCCCGACGTCTACACCGACGAATGGGGCGTGACCTGGCGCGCCCAGCCGTACGAGACCCCATTCGGCACGGGCTACTACACCGAGATGGTCGGCAGGCCCCTGGCCAGCGACGCGGCGATCGCGTCGTATCGCGCTCCGGATCCCGACCGGCCGGAGCTCTACGAGGAGGCCGGACGTGTGATCCGGCAGCTCGGCGGCGAGTACTACGTGGTCGGCGTCACGGTCACCACGATCTGGGAGACGGCCTGGGCGCTGCGCGGCTTCGAGCAAATGATGATCGACCTGGTCGCAGAGCCCGAGATCGCGGAGGCGATCCTGGAGATCCCGTTCCGCTACCACCTCCGGGCCGCGGAGCGGCTCACCGAGATGGG
>Ga0208587_1001225_pt1 | contig 13691 bp, 13 predicted proteins | sample NGESurdeep092012_7_FD_184472 | JGI IMG/M metagenome (GOLD analysis project Ga0208587, IMG submission 184472) | Arctic peat soil microbial communities from Barrow, Alaska - NGEE Surface sample 210 deep-092012 (SPAdes) | ecosystem: Environmental > Terrestrial > Soil > Wetlands > Peat ...
CGTGGCTCGTTTCACGTCTGCTTTGAGCCAGTTCTGCGGTTCCCAGAGAGTCTCGCACAGCTTTGAACTCTCAAAAGCAATTTAGATGCGTCTGCCCTGCCCCGTACCGGGAGTCCCGCCTTCCTCTTCTGCAGGAGTAAGTTTGGGCTATCGTTGATTCTCGATATCTTACGGGCGAAATGCGCGAGCCCTGTGTTTCCTTTTCTTCCTAGGGAGGAGGAAGCTGAATTTTGCAGTAGTGAGAGTACCGTTATCGCTGGTCATTCTCCATGCCGAGGAACTCACTTCCATGATACCCAAACGGTTCTTCGGATTATCGGCCGCCGGTGCGTTGGGCAGCCCCAGCCGCGGCTGCGTTGGCGGGCAGTCCGTTCTGTACCCAATCGAGTAATGCTTCTTTGCCATGTTGCCGCGCAAGTTGCGCTACCCGCGCACCGGCGCCAGCGTATGCGTGCCGCAACTCTGCTTCACTAGCCGGAGCCCGGAGCGCCTTCTCCAGGCTCTTCAAATCGTCGACGTTTTCGCTTTGTTTTGAGGAGGCGTTCGGCGCTGTGAGGTAGAGCACCAGCCCTTCACGGAACCAAAGCGGCGTCCCCGGAAGCGCGTAGGAATCGATCAGCATGTGCAGCAGTTCGTGGCGAATGGTGCTCTCCAGCGTACCCGCCTCGCGCAACACGTCGGAGGGTTGCATCTGGATAGTGCGCCCGCGAGTCGAAGCCGCTACCCATCCCGGCTCGCCGGTAGAGTTGCGGAAAGCTGCAATCGTCGGATAAATCTTCAAGCGGGGGGTGGCGCGATAGAGCAGTCCAGTATTTTCCTCGGACTCATGCATAAATCCGGTCGCCAAGGTCAAGAGCGAGCGGTCATGATCGGGACGAGTGGTCAGCAGCGCGACATCTTCGTTGGCGAGTTGCTGCCACGGTATGCCCTGCGCGCTGACGCCCAGACGCGTCCCCGGGTAGTAGAAGCTGAGGATCTCGCGGTAGGAACGACCTTCCTCACCCATAACTTCGGCGCCAATTTGGCACAGGCCAACCCCGTGCCCGGATCCTCGGCCGTGAAAGATGAGGCGGTCGCCAGCGTCGCTCACGTCGTACCAGTTGCTCTTCATGCGGTCCCATCCGATGTGGCGGCCGATGGCAGAACGGAAAGCCAGCGCCGGCACGGTGATGGTGCCGTTGCCCGTGACGCGAATGAACTCCACGCGTCCACTGGGCGTGCGATGCAGAACGGACACCGCACGCAGGATGCCGGGAACAACGACGCCATCAGCCGCGAGCGCGCGCTGCAAGTCGCGCTTGGCCACCTCCGTGCGCCACTGGGTACTGCCGTTGCGCACGCAGTATTGATCGGAATGCTGGACCAGAAACGGTGCGCGCGGCTCATTGTTCCCGAGAACGAAGTGCCCGTCCTCGGTCGTGCCTCCGCAGTTGGCGTGATAGTAGGTGGCCGCCGGTTCACCGTCGTACCAGAGGACTTCGCCCGCGGTCGCGTCGGCGATGCTGCGCAAATGGGCATCAATGCCGACGATGCGCAAGTCCTGGCAATGCGTGGTGTCGCAGAAGTCGAATCCTTCTAAGGCATGGCGGCTGCCAAAATGCATCGCGTAGGTACGGGCTGCAACCGCCATGGCCTTCAGCGCCTCATCGGACTTGAAGTTTCCTGTTTCCCCAGCGAGTACGCCCGTGATGTATTCCTCCATCGGCATGAATGCGGTGATGAGCAGGTGACCTTCACTGGCGCGAATCTCAATCGGAAAATCGGCGCGCAATGGAGGGTCACCTGCGGCATTCATTTGGTACGCGCCACTCACGCGAAATTCGGAGAAGGCGGGCTTGTTTCCTTCGACCTCAATCTTCGAGCCCGTGGCGCGTAAGGCCGCGGCGGTGATCGCGGTCGTTTTGCAAGCAGCGCAGGTTCGCATCTGTGCCCGACCGGCATCGGCGCGAATCCGCAACTCGCGCGGCGGATGCAGATACCAGAGCCGCACTCGAACAGTCTGCGGAAATCCGCTATGAGAAGAGTTGGCGGCGGCGCGATCGCCCAACTCGGCATCGCCCGCCCTACACAGCAGGAGCAGCAAGCCGACAGCCGCCAACAGGCGCTTCATTTCCGCGCTCCTTTCGCGGCTTCCGCGATTCCAGCACCGTGGTCAGCCGCGAACGCCGTAAATATCTCGCGTGCGACGTTGGCGGCATCCGTGCCACCGTGTCCTTTTTCCAGGAACACGACCAGCACGATATGGGGATTGTCAGCGGGCGCATAACCGGCAAACCAGGCATGCGTCCATGGACCTTCGTGAGCCAGCGCGGTCCCGGTCTTACCCGCAACTTTCATAGGCGCATCCGGCTGCGCCATGCGGCCCATGCCGTAGGTAACGGATTGTTGCAGACCTTCAAAAATTGGGGAAAGCTTCCCGTTCGGATCGCTGGCCGCCAGCGCAGCAAGGTCGCGATAGCCATGCAGCAGCTCCAGCGGCGTTACGCTGATTCCCCATTCGCCAATCGCTTGCAGCTGCAATTCTTCCGATGAATGGCTAAGCGCAACCTTCCCGGCGACTTCATCCGGCGACAGTCCGGTAGGAGAGCTGAAGCCAGACCGCACAAAACTGTTGCGCAATTGTGCGGGCGTCAGGCGCGTTGCGACGTTCGTGAAGTACGAGTTGCAGGAGTATGCCAGCGCGCTGGCCGGGACCAGCGGCTCCGGTGTTGCAGGGTGAGTGCAGTCGAGTTTGTGGCCGCCAACCGAAACCGTGCGCTTGCACATGAGCGCTGTGTGGGCGTCGAGCTTTCCCGCTTGCAGCAGCGCCAGCAGCGTGAAGGGTTTGATGGTGGAGCCGGGATGCACCATGCGACGGGCGGCTACGTCAAGATGGTAAACCGCGAGGGCGTGTCCCGATTGGACATCGACGACTACGGCGGCGCCGCGACGGCCCGCCATTGCCCGCGCAACCGCTGTCTGCAACGTCGAAATACCCGACCCTCCTGCTACAGCGGGCAATGTCGCAAAGCACAGAATGAACGCGGCGAAGCATCGGCAGGTCAGATTCAAACGGGGCATGCCTCGATTGTAAAGGCGCAGTGCAAGCGCGGCGGCATCTACATCCGAGACGAACCGGGACTAACACCCCCGGCTAGAGCGGCTCCAGGATTGGCGTCTACAGGATTGGCGTCTCCGACTTGTACGGGTAGAGCAGCCTTTTAGAGCGTGTGTGAGAACGAAAGTTGGTTTTTGCCAGTGAAATTTGCCAGCGAAAAATCCAGCGCCGTAGGCGCCGTATAGTTTAGCCCAGCACGGAGCCGAAGGCGGGGTGCTGGGTAACGTCGGAAATAGATCCGAGTCCCTTCGGGGACGGCAGAGTTCTCACACACCCTCTGAAGGCCCGCTCTACCCAAGTGGAAGGCCGTAACTAGGCTGTTGCAAGTTGGATTCGAAAGCCTACAATTAACTTATCGAGACATGGTTACGTGGAGGTCGCCATGATGGAACTCGGGTTGACCGCGGAAGAAGAAGACCTGCTTCTGGATCTCCTGCAAGAACATCAGACCCATCTTTTGCGAGAGATCGCCAAAGCCGATCACCACGAATTCAGGGACGGATTGCGTAATCGCTGTACGGTACTGGAGGCAATCCTCGCCAAGGTGCAGGCGCCGGTACACGCAACGCCCTGAAGCCGCGTTGACACGAGCTATCCTAATTTCTTCTGAGGGAATCCCCGTGCCTGTTGCATTGCGGTGAGTTCCGTCGCGAAGTTCTCCAGCAGTCAGGGGACCAGCACGATCTTTCCGTGCGCGCCTGACGGCTTCATGATCTCAACATGTGCGCGGGCAGCCTCGGCGAGCGGAATTCGCTGCCCGACCACGGGACGCAGCGTTCCATTCTCCAGTCCCGCGACCAGAGCGGCGTGCATGGCCTTATATTCCTGCTCGGAAGTGTTCATGAGCGTCACGCCACGGATGTCGGCTTCGCGCCCCATGGCATCACGCGGATTGATCTCGATTGTGCCGCGGCTTCCAATTACCGCCACGCGGCCTTTTTTGGCGAGCACCGTGAGGTCCTTGGCGAGATTCCTATTCGCCAGCAGTTCCACAATGACGTCCACGCCACGGCCATCGGTGAGCGTGATCAACTCGTCGAGATAACCGTCGGACGCATGGTTGAGAACGTGGTGCGCGCCTTCCTTCTTTGCCAATTCGAGGCCGCGCTCGCTGCCCGCAGTACCGATGACCGTCATGCCGGCTGCGCGCGCCATTTGCACGGCTGCGCTGCCGACTCCACCGCTCGCGCCGTGAACCAAAACGGTCTCCGCGGGTTTTGCCTCGGCACGCTGAAACAATCCGCGATACGCCGTGCCATAAGGAACGCCCATGGCCGCGCCTTGTTCGAAGCTCACGTTGTCTGGCAGGCGATGCACCTGGGCTTCATTGCACAGGACCTGCTCGGCGTAAGTGCCGCTGTTAGGGCCGGAGGTATAGACGCGGTCGCTGGCCTTTAGCCCCTTGACACCTGATCCGATCGCCATGACCATGCCACCGGCATCCGTGCCCGGTGTGTAGGGCAGGGTGGGTTTCTGCGGGTAGCTGCCGCTGCGGACATATGCCTCTACTGGGTTCACGCCTGCGGCATGAATGCGCACCACAACTTGTCCGGGACCTGGTTGAAGATCGGGGACATCTTCCAACTTCATGACTTCAGGGCCGCCAAACTCATGGACACGGATAGCTTTCACGACTCCCTCCTCGGCACAAATTCCTATCAGATTCTACGCAGGGACGGTCAAGTTTGCATATGATCGCTACGCCCCCGGCTGAATTTGCGTGGCTTTGCCGTCGGTATAGGTCACCCGCAGCGGATGGCCATTATTCGGGTAGTCGACAACGCGAGGATTCGACATCCCCAATCCCTGCGGTGCCCCCATTCCAATTGCGAACGAGGCCTGCAATTCATTCATTCCGGGTTTCACCTGGTGGGTGTCGATCAGCTTCCAGACGTCAGCGGGCCAATGCTTGTACAGTTCGTGCGGATCTTGAATGAAGAGGATATCGTCGGAATAAATCTTATAATCGCGGTTCGTGACTAACCCGATGGAGAACGCGAAACGTTTGCCTTCCTTCTCAAAAACCGCCATCACCTGCTTCTCGGTGCCGGATTGCGGCGCGTGATCGACAACCACGTCTTTGATATCGAGCTTCTCGATCGGATCCAATGTTCCGGCGGGATGCTGGAAATCCGTGTGCCCTGCATAAGGATAGTAGGCAAAGCGATAACCCTCTCGAATCCAAACGGGCTGCCGGGTCAATTCCTTCGCGTCCTTCAGGTCCTGCGGATGCAGCTTCTTTGGCGTGACGTAGTAGTCGGGATCGAGAGCAACTTCCTGCTTCTTCGGTTCTGCCAGGCCGGCGCGACGCTGGCGCAGGTAGAGAAACAAGTTGATGCCCGCGGCCATGATTGCCACGAGCAAGACAATCTGGATAATCCTGCTGGTCTTCGACATAGCGTTTACAAGCAAGGTTGGATGCAGAAATTCCGCGTCTAAGGTCTATTCCGCAAGCCGATTAAGTTTTCTGCTCAATATTGCACATCCGGCGCCGGATGCATACTGCAACCACTCTCGCTATGGGAAGCGCCAACGTATCGTCTAGCTCACCTTACTCTGATTCGCCGCTCGCTGCGGTGATGCGAGTCCACCACCGGGAAGTGGTAGACCAGTTGCGAAATATCTGCTTGCCGACGCTGTTCCTGTCGGTTAATCTTCCTCATCTCCTGCGAGATAACTTGGTCGTCAGAAAGATGCGCAACTGCTGCCGCGGGCGGGCGGGCCTATGCCGACGGCAATTCAGGATGCCCGAGATTACAGTATGAAAGCTAAGGTGTGCGATATCGATCCTTTGGGTAGCAATGGCACTTGCCATGCCGGCATTCGCACAGGATCGGACGCTCGCACGCCTGAGCCGCGAGAGCGCCCCTGAGGTCACGCGTCCGCGCATTGCCCCGCGCAGCAGCTCTCCCGGAACTATCGCTTCTCGCTCCGAACCGCTTGCCGAATCGGCGCTTTCGCGCTCCGCCGCGACCGCGATGTTTGTGAAAGCCGACCTGGTCCGTGCGCGCCAACTTGCCGAACGCGCTTGGCGACACGACCATCGCGACGCCGAAGCGCTATTTGTGCAGATGGAAGCCGCCGCCATGCAGGCCGACCATGCGACCATGCTCAACGCCGCTCTACGTCTGTGCGAAATCGGGGGCGCGGCCAAGCAGGATCCACGAATTCGATTAGCGGCAGTTCGTGTGCGCGAGTCGGCGGCCAATACGCCCGAGTTTCGAGCGGCCATTCCTCGCGTGCAAATGCTGCTGGCAAACTCCAGCGAGGATTGGCCGGAACTGAACGCTACCCTACTGCGCGCCGCCATGGATGGGGCTCCGCGACTCGATCCCGAGGCGCTCGCGCGCGCGTCGGGCATCTTGACGGAGTGGCGCGTTGTAGGTCCGCTGGGCCGGCACCCGTTGCTCGACTTCGATCAGCTACCGATCTCGCCGAATGACGATTTGGCGCAGGCGTCTTATGACAACCGCGCGGTTGAGAATTTCCAATTTCCCGACGGAATCATTGACCTTCCTCCGTATCTCTCGCCTCGCGGAACCTTCTATGCGGCCGCACATTTTGCCACGCTCGCACCGGGAACCTGGACCGTGCGCTTCGAAAGCGTTGGGCCGCTCGAAATTTACGTGGATGGCAAGCGGATGTTACGACAAGATGTCAGCCTGCGCGGAAAACATGTTCACGGCTCCGCCACAGTCGATGTCCAGGCTGGCCCACATCGGCTATTAGCGAAATTCGCCGGTGCAGCCGCGCCGCTAAGGATTGCAGTATCGCCGTCAGCCTCGGAAGGGTCCACTCCAACCAGGGCCAAAATATCCGTGGAGGAGTTAGCTTACGATCTGGCTGCGGCTGCCTACGCTGCAGCGGAGTTTGGGACGGCGATCCAGCAAATCAACGCGCTGCCATCGGCCTCTACTTCCGCCGCACTACAGTTTCTTTTGGCGCAGTCGCGGACACGAGAGAATCCCACCGCGCCCGAAGGTCTCCAAGCGTGGAACCGTGTCCGGTCGCTCGCGCCTGGAGCCTTAGCTGCCGATCAGGCGCTTGGCGAGCGGGCGTTGGCTGGCGGTCATCTGGTGGAGGCGGCAAAGTTTGCCAGACGTGTCCTGGCAGCCAGTCCCCACGACATTAGCGCGCTGGAGACATTGGGCGGCGCAATCGACGGCGACTCAGGTCTGGCGGACCCAAAAGCAGAACCGCGACTGATCTGGTCGCGGCGTCTGGCGGAGCATCCATCGTGCGCGACGGCCAACCAGGCGACGATGTTCTATCGCAGCCAGCGGCAATTTGCGGAGGCCGCCTCGGCGCAGCAGAAGTTGGACGGTTGCGCTCCCGAATCGCTGGCGTATGCGCAGTCGTTAGCCCGCCAGGGGCGTCATAGCGACGCCGCACGGGCGCTTCAGCGATTGCTGGCGGCGGCCCCGTTGAACCGTTCCGCGCGGTTGATGCTGGTGCGCGAGTTGCAACGAGCCGGTGACGATTCCGCCGCGGAACGCGCTGCCGCCACATGGTTGCGGATTGCGCCAAACGCTTCCGAGTACCGTCGCCTGGCAGCCGCTGATAGTAGCAGCGATCTGGCTGCGGACGCGAAAGACTTCTACGCCCTTTATCGCCGCGATGCCGTCCAAGCGATGCTGCAGGCCGATGCGCCGCAAATCCCTGGGGCACCCGCCATGCTGGTAGATGATCATGTTGCCATCGCGCGGCCCGATGGCAGCGTCTCGCTGTATGTTCACACGACTACTCGCTTTTCAAATACCGAGGACATCCAGCGTTTCGCAGGGCCAAGTCTTCCGCGCGGCGCTCAGATTTTGCAACTGCAAACTCTCCATTCCGACAGCAGTGTCACTGCGATGAAACTTGATCCAGAGAGTCCGCTAAGCGCGCTGCCGCCGCTCTCGCCGGGCGATGCGGTCGACGAAAAATACGTGGTGAACTACGCGGGCGATGGGGGAATCCCGGAGCATCCTGAGGTTTTCCAGTTTGTTTTTGGACGCTTCGATGAGCAGGTTTTGAGCGCACGTTTCGTAGTGTTGACACCTGTCGGGCAAGCTGACCGCGGTGTCGTGATCGCCTCCAGCGATGCTCCGCGGCTGGTCTCGCGAGTGCAGGACACCATGTTGGCCCGTATCTGGGAGCGCAACGAAGTATCGGTGACGACCGGCGGATTGCTGCTGCCTGCCAAGAGCCTTGCCATCGTGCGGGTGGTCGAACAGGAGAATGGCTGGACCGTACCCAGCGATGCCGAGCACCATCGCCGCATCGAGACCATCCATCCGGGGCCACGATTCGAGGAGTCGTCAGGCACGGTCGAACGCGGCAGGAACCAAACGCCCAAGGCCAGGGAACTCTGACACTCCCCCAATTCTGGGTAGTGTTCTAACCCCGACAGGTGTGACGGCGATCCTCCAGACGGATCCAGCCGATTCCCGTTAGACTAGAGCCAGAGGTTTGCATGGCACTCACCCAGGAAGATGTCATCTCAGCGCTCAAAGAGTGTTACGACCCCGAGATCCCGGTTAACATCGTCGACCTCGGGTTGATTTATGAAGTCCGGCTGAAACCGACGGAAGTTAACAACCTGCAGGGCGAGGATATCGAAGTCGAAATGACCCTGACTACGCCAGGCTGTCCGTCTCATCAAGAGATCAGCGATCAGGTCCAGCAGCGCCTGCTGCGAATGCCCGGCGTGAGCAATGCCACGGTTAACATCGTATGGTATCCGCAGTGGACGCCAGAACGGCTCAGTTCCGAGGCGCGCAAGCAATTGGGGATTGAGTGAAGTTGTAAGGCTCCCGGCGGAGATTCCCCACCGGCGGCAAGCGTGCTGGTCCGCTCAAATTGACGAAGCTGGAGTAATTCCAGAGTTGCTGTATCCGGTATTGGGGTGGAGCACGCCTTTCACAGGCTGCTGAAAAATGCTATGCGAAACCCAGGGAGTGTACGTCTTGGTGGGAGCCCCCACATTTATGCGGGGGAAGGAGCGCTTCAGCGCTCCGAAAAAAGTTTCGACTTTGATCATGCGCCTTAGCGCTGGCCTCGGCAAATCCCGCGGCTAAAGCCGATTTTAAGAGTGAACGCTTTTCCGCTGGACTTAAAGTCCAGCTCCCCCTGCTGAAGCAGTGGGTTCCCACCAAAAGCGTTCCCCAGAGTTTTTCAGCAGCCTGTTTCAGGCGTGCATACCAAAGCTGCAAAAAAGGGCGAGGCTTTAGCCGCTGAGGTAAGGGTTCTGGTTACCTCAGTGGCTAAAGCCGAATTCAGAGGCAACCCTCAAATGCACCGCTGAAGCGGTGCTCCACCCGGATACCAACTCAGAATCTGCTCTGGCCCGCTCAAGTTAGCGATTTTTGCCGGCGGGACGGCAACCCTCACGAGCTGTGCGCCCGCAGATCGCGCCAGGCGCTGACGCTGCGCCGCTCCGCTTCCTCGGCAAAACCTTCTCCCATTTTTTGCAGCGTGGAGAAAATCTGCATGCCCTTCTGCAGGTACTCGGGGGCGTTCTCCCACACCGCTTCGAATTTCTCGGGATACTCGGAGGCCAGGACCGCGAGGCCAGCCGCCGCAAAAGCCATCCCGAGAGGACGGCGGCGGGTAATGACCAGCGCGGCGCCGACGCCGATCGAGCCAAATACGATTGCTTTCTTCCAGTTCTGCATGGTTCACCTCAAACGATGCGCCGCAGGGCATCGCGCAATGGGTTAGAGCCGTTCAGGAGTCCCGCTGTTGTCTGCCGAATACTTTGTTGTGCAACGGTTCATTGTAAGCGAGATGAGCGAGGAGGTCCTGTAGGCAGCTCAAGTTGCAGGCCAAAAATGTTGTGGAGAAACTAAATTCGGATACTTGGGGCGGCAGGAACTCTGGCGCGCCCGGAGAGATTCGAACTCCCGGCCTATTGCTCCGGAGGGTCGCCGCGGCGACCTCTATCCAGCTGAGCTACGGGCGCGCTAGGAAAGACTAGGAATGCGGTGGGCTGTTGTTGGAGTCCGCTTTGGCAAGCACGGCCTTCACTTCATCACGCCCCTTACCCGTTTTGAGGTGGCGCTCGCGCTCCATTGCTTGGGAACGAAACGAGAAGGTTTCGAAATATAGAAGTTGCCACGGGGCACCATGGCGAGTCGAGGTCGTCATACCGGAATTGTGCTCTGCTAAACGACGGCTTAAGTCAGAAGTGTGGCCGGTATATAGACGACCGGTCTTGTCGCTGCGGAGAATGTACATGAAGAACATTCGGACTTGGCGCACCGGTTTTCGGGGAACAAACTCCTGAGCTCCCGACCAGCAGAGACTTACTGGCGCGCCCGGAGAGATTCGAACTCCCGGCCTATTGCTCCGGAGGACTCGCCGCACGATAAATCAACGGCTTAGCTCGGTTTGTGCGGAGTGAGATTCCCTAGTATTTATGCGGGTTTCCCGCTCCGCTCTCCTTCCGGATGCAAGCGTAACTAAACAGCCACTGGGCACAATTTTGGGCACAGTCGCCGACCGCGAAAACAACATTGCTTGGTGATGCGCGGCACAGACCCGACCCACGTTTTTGTTCCGGCCCCCCACCTCCGGCCTAGAACCGAGGGGCGGGGTAGTCAGAGCCGAGGCTTGCTGCGCGAAAAATCGGGGCAAGAAATTTTGGTACAAAACTCGGTACAGCCGCCGACCCGCTCTCTTCGTGAAGTTTGCATTGACTGCGCACCTATCCGACCTTAGCATCCAATCATGTTCAAGCTACTACCGCCACCGCCTGTTATCCCCGGCCCGATTAGGGTTCACGAATGCGGGACGCGAGACTCGGAATTAGCTTTCACTCGCAACCGCATAGAGCTTTCGGCTTTTCCTATGCCTGACGGTACACCTCGCAGACCTCGTTTGAGATTGTGCGCAGAGGCTTTATGCGACTGGAACGGGAAGCGAAGGTATCACCGTTTACCGGGCACAGCGATCCTGATGGATGCCGAATCCAGCGAGCAGTTGATGTGGTTATGGGATACACTAACCGCATTTCTACAGAGCCTAGACGGGAAGTATCTAGCAGGACCGCCAGCGGAGCCAGAATCGCCCGCAAGCAGTGATTAGGAGGCTAAGATGCGGAGCTTTCGTTCTGCAATGAAACTGCACGTGACGATTCTCCTGGTGCTCGCGTTGGCGGCATGTCTTCCGGCAAGTGCTCAGAAGATGTCTCCCGCTGAATACCAGAGCTTCCTTAAGAAACTCAATGCCGATGTGACAGTGTGGCAAAAAGTATTTTCAGCCCTACAGGTCGAGGATCTTCCCGTGTCTTACGCCGTTGGAAAGCTTATTGCTGACAACAAAGGGGTGGCGCTGACTAATCTTGAGGTGATGGACTCACTCATAAAATCGGAACTGTTTAAGCCGCAACTCAGCAATCAGATATCAATGGCAAAATCGCTGACGGATATAATGTCATCTCTTTCCGACACTGAAGGTCTTTTGCCGGCTGGCGCCGCACGAAAGAATTGGGACGACTCTGGAATGCCCGTTCTCAAAGGGGTTAGTGAGTACGACCAGCTTCTCGAAAAACACGTATTCAGTTTCGCTGACGAGTTGCAAGAGCGAGCAGAGCGTTGTTCACGATAATGTTCATTGTTGGATGAAGGCTGAGGCTTACAGCCCACACATCAGCCTTGCGGCAAGAATTTCTGATGGCCATCACTTGGAACCCATGTCGGCGTTAAACGCCGCCCACACTTCTGCCTGAGTGCTTTTGGAGAGGGTACCAATTGCTTTTTCGATTCGCATCCTAAACTCATCAGCAACCATCCCGTGCGCGTCGAGGATTAGGTCTGCACCCTTAGGTCTGAGCGGTGCAAACCTAAGGGTGCAGACGCTCAATTCCCAGTCAAGTTGGGTTACCTCTGGGGCAGATCGTTTCGACAGCCATTCCGAATCAGTTGCTTGCTCTGATTTCGCGAGACAATCACTTTTCGTAGGACTGTACGTGCGATGCTGGGTATCGTTGCTCTGACCGCCCAAGAACGTCGCATAACAGAGGAAAAACAACGTCGATGCTTTTCTCAGTAAGCCCGTGATGTGTGCATCCATCGAATCGCCTCCAATTCGGGGGGGGCGCTTTACGGTTTTGGGGAATGAGTGCGTTCGGCAACTACGGCATCCTCAGCCGCGATGTAACCGAGGACTACGCCCACGAACTCGTCTCCCGCATCGAACAGTTCTTTGGAGCAGCCTTGTAGTGACGTTGCGAAAATCAGCAGATCGTCAGTCGCAGGGGGCTTACCGCTCTCCGTTATCGCTCGGAGGAGAATCGCACCTTGGGTTGAAGCCGCACCCCTAGCAAAGTCATCTGACGTGGACAAAGCCGCGACAAGGCCCCTTCCCGAGATCTTTGAAGGATCAGCAATCATGCCGGAAATAAGTTTCTCTGCAACCTCTAAGCCATTCAGATCGCCTTCATATCCCTCAGAGCCGATCACGAGCTTGGCTAGCGGTTCTGACTCGCCGTGGCGTTTCACCGAATACCGTTCGTGACAGTTGGCTAGGGCTTTCTGCATTACCTTGAGGGAAATGACGATTTCACCCGTGGCGGAAGACTTGTTTTCCCTGGGCATGGCTTGCCCATGAGTCGAGGGCGGACAGACAGTGACGACGAGGATGACCAGGGCTGCGAACATTCGATTCATTGCAGGTTCCTCTGCCGAATGGTACATCCTCGGCGCGAAAAAAGGGCGACGACGGGAGACTCCCCCAACCAGAAACCTTCAGCGAAAAGGAGTCCCTTTCCAGTTATTCCCAAGACACTGCCAGAGGCTTTGTAGGAATCCCCTCTTAGTAGGAATGTCTTTAGGAATGGAAGTCCGCTCTGAATCTCATTGATAACAAGCGGATTGCGCGTTTTCGCGCTGCAACTTTTGCTAGAGGTGTAGCAACATCCGCCAAAGGGTGTAGCAAATCTTGCTGGAGTTGCTGTTCGCCAGAGGACGTTTCAGTGCCCTTTGAGATCGTTCCAAGCTGGTGATATGAGCGGCTTCGGTGCTTCTGGAGAGGGACGCTTCCCATTACTTTCTGTGCTTCTGCCTGAGTCTTGGTTCTCCTGTTGAGGTTCCTGGTTGGCCTTCTCTTGCTTGGGAGGTATCACTGGCACATTGCTCGGCCCAGGATACGGTCTGCCAGTGCCGGGATCGCACAGCTCATACGTGTATCTTCCACCCTTTTCCCGCTCGTACGTAATCAGGCCGCGTTCTTGTAGCTTCTTTCGGGCGTTGCATAACGTGCGGGCCGCAGCCCCCACCTCTCCGCGTACTTCCTCATCGGAGACCGTGAGTCTGCGGTTTCGATACCGTTCACTGCGATGCATGAGGCACGTGTAGAGGTCTTTCTCTCCGGGCCTCATCTGCTTCCAGATGCCGCTTCGGACCAATTCTTGTGGCATTCCGAAGAATCGTCCGATCATCACGGTCATACTGCTTTACTTCCCATGCTCCGATGTGTACGCCATGACGATCTGCCCGATGTACCAGCATGGGCTGCTAGAACCAGTCTCATAAATGTCTGAGGAGCATGTGGAGGCAGGCGAGGTGGACGAAGCCGAGGAAGTTCTCGATGTGATATTCCCATCGGGTAACGA
>Ga0208587_1001230_pt1 | contig 13637 bp, 14 predicted proteins | sample NGESurdeep092012_7_FD_184472 | JGI IMG/M metagenome (GOLD analysis project Ga0208587, IMG submission 184472) | Arctic peat soil microbial communities from Barrow, Alaska - NGEE Surface sample 210 deep-092012 (SPAdes) | ecosystem: Environmental > Terrestrial > Soil > Wetlands > Peat ...
CAGCGACTTGGCTGGCGTTTTTTGGTAGCCTAGTCGAATGGCTAGTTAGTTCATCAGCCGAATGGCTATGCAAAGCTGGCCCGACAAGCATAACAATATAAGGGGGCGAGAATATGAATATCATTCAAAACCTGTCCGAACAAACGTCACTTGCAGAAACGGCTTAATTCGCCGACTTCATATTCTTTGACCGTCCGATTTGTGCAACGCGGGATATTTCCTTCGGTTCGATACCGGCCTTATTCGAAATTCACAAAATTCAGGACGCACTCAACGTCGCACCGATTATTCTGCCGACAAAGTTGCTTCGATTATTTTTGTGGGTTAGTTACCGTACAGACCGGCGGCAACATTGCGTTCAATATCCCCTTACTGCATGAAGAGCCTGTCAACTTAATTGCAGGAATATGATCATGAACAAAGATCAATTCAAAGGTCTCGGCAAACAAATATCCGGAAAAGCCGAGAAAACCTATGGTGATGCAAATGAAGTCATCAAGAATGCAAACAAGCATTTTTGAAGCGTTAATGTAATAACAATAACCGATGTGCACGGCCATTTTTTTGCTAGGCCAAGTTGCGCAAACAGATACTTATAATTTATTCGAGGAGAACTCTGTGCTCGTGACATTTACAACCGATGCCTATGCCGACATCACCATGTTTGATATAGTCGCGCTTTCCATGCTAAGAATGATGGGACACAGCACAACCGTGCCTGGCGCAATTCCGGCCGCAGATGTTGCTGCGGCGCTGAGTCTGCTAACAGCCGCTATCGATGCAGAACGATCCACATTGACGGTTGCGGGTAAGGATGAGTCAGAGGTGAGTGTGGCTCATCGAGGGCTGCCTCTGATTAATTTACTTACTGCCGCAGTAAAGGCAGACCGTAACGTAATGTGGCAATAAATTGTCATTCATGGTTACCCGCAGACTGATCGATTGACGAGGTGACGAGGGGGCACTTCATAAGTATCCGATAACTTCGAAGCGGTTGTATCTGCCATCATCCGGTTCGATATCGACCCGCCCAACCTGTGCTTGCCGCGGGCCGTGCTTTGCCCAGAGCACGATGGCATCTATATCGGCGGGTTTGCCATGCACTGCGGCTTCCACCGCGCCATCGCTACGGTTCCGCACCCAGCCTGAGATCGCCAGATATTGCGCTTCGCGGCGCATCGAGTCGCGGAAGCGCACGCCTTGCACGCGGCCATGGATTACGAGACGTAGCGTTGTCTTGGGCATAGCTGGATGGACACTCTCTTTTCCCTGCAACCGTTCATGTGCTTAGACGTGCGGGGCAAGCATTTGCTCGCTGCGCAGCAATTCGATGAAGTCGAAATTGCCCCCAGCGACGATGCGTCGCAGCGAACCGGTTACTGCAACATGTGCTGGGGAAGTTGGCCGGGTTTTGTGTCGATGCCTCAGTCCATGGCTTGCAAAGCGGGGCGTATCATCCCTGATTCCATGGCTTGTCTATACCTTTGCCTGAGCGAATTTCCGGGAATGATATCGCTTATCGGCGCTGTATCAGCGCCGATAAGCGATATCAGTTTGCCGGCGGCGCGACCTTGATGACTTCGTCGAGCGTCGTTGTCCCTGCCGCGACCTTCATCGCACCGGAGATGCGCAGCGGTTTCATGCCTTCGCGATAAGCCACTTCGCGGATGCGCGCCACATCGGTGGTTGTCGTGACATGTTTGCGCAATTCGGGTGACATGAGCAGGATCTCATAAATGCCGATACGTCCCGTGTAACCCGTCATCCGGCATTCCAGGCAGCCAACCTGATGGTGCATCTGGGGCGGACGACCCGTTTTCCAAGGCGTGACGAGGTTGTCCCAAAGTTCATTTTCTTCGGCCCGCGCGGTCAGCGGTTGCTTGCAGTGCGGGCACAGTGTGCGCACCAGGCGTTGCGCCATGATACCCAGCACGGTGGCATTGATCATGAAAGGTGCGACACCGAGATCGAGCAGGCGGGTGATGGCCGAGGGGGCATCATTGGTATGCAGCGTGGATAGCACAAGATGTCCAGTCAGCGCGGCCTGGATCGCCATGTCGGCGGTTTCCAGATCGCGGATCTCGCCTACCATGATGATGTCCGGATCCTGGCGCATCAGCGCCCGCAAGCCGTCAACGAAATTGAGATCGATGCCGCTCTGTACCTGCATCTGGTTGAACGCCGGCTCGACCATCTCGATCGGGTCTTCGATGGTGCAGACATTGACCTCGGGCGTGGCCAGATGTTTTAGCGTGGAATACAGCGTGGTGGTCTTGCCTGACCCGGTCGGACCGGTGACGAGAATGATGCCGTTCGGCTGTGCCGTCATCTTTTCCCAGCGGCTGCGATCCTCGTCGGAAAAACCGAGTTCGGCAAAATCGCGCACCAGCACCTCGGGGTCGAAAATACGCATCACCAGTTTCTCGCCGAATGCAGTCGGCAGCGTGGATAAACGTAATTCCACTTCCTGGCCATCGGCGGTACGCGTCTTGATGCGGCCATCCTGCGGGCGGCGCTTCTCGATGACATCCATGCGCCCGAGCAACTTGATGCGGCTGGTCATCGCGGTCATCACCGACATCGGGATCTGGTATACCTGATGCAGCACGCCATCGATGCGAAAGCGCACCAGCCCGATGTCGCGACGGGGTTCGATATGAATGTCCGAGGCGCGCTGTTCGAAAGCGTACTGCCATAACCAGTCTACGATCGTGACGATGTGCTGGTCGTTGGCATCGAACTGTTGCTTGGTCTTGCCCAAATCCACCAATTGCTCGAATGAGGCTTGCCCGGATTTGGACTGCCGATTGGTCTGTGCCGCATTCTTCACCGAGCGTGCCAGATTGTAGAACTCGATCAGGTAGCGGCTGATGTCTTCCGGAGTGGCGATGACGCGGCGGATGTCCTTGCGCAGTGTGTGCTTGAGCACCTTTTCCCAGTCGCGCAGAAAAGGTTCGGAAGTGGCGATGACCACCTCGCTAGTCGTGACCAGCACCGGCAGGATGCCGAAACGTGAGGCATAGTCGTTGGACATGATGTCGGCGACAATGGAAAAGTCGATCTTTAGCGGATCGATGTGGAAATATTCGAGGCCGACGCGCCCTGCAAGCCATTCGGTCAGCGCATCCTGGTTCAGTGCTTTGTGCGGCGGCAGCAGCGATTTCCAATTTTGTCCGGCAATGGCCGTGAGCGGGTGGACGTTTTGGCGTTGACCGCGACGCTCGGCAATCATTGCATCGGCGACAGTCTGGCTGATCAGGCCATCGGCAACCAGCACACCCAGAAGTTCTGGCAAAGTCAGTTTGTGTTCATGCGTACTCAACTGCTCCATGCGCGGCTCCCCGATTGGTTTGGCGAACTATACTGGCATCGCGATACTTGCTCAATGGGTAAAAAAACTGTCCACGAAAAACTGATAAAACTACTAGCCATTCCACTGATGGAACTACTAAGTATTGACTAAGCACGATAACCCTGTGCCAAGTCACTACTTATAAGCAACCAAAGAACGGTCGCCAAGTGGCTGGTTAACGAAAAGCACGAAAAGGTTTTTGCAAGATATCGCCCAATATGCGATATCTTGCAAACGGCTACACAACCCATTTTATTTTCAAACACTCAAGTAACACGCCGCATCAAGTTATCACCACCCTGTTTATTTCGTGTTTTTCATGGACCATGTTCTTTATCTGTTGGGTTACCACATCGCCAGCGCGATCAAACCATAACGCGCGAACTTGCCGATCGCCATGAACAGCACGGCTTGCCATGGGTTGAGCCGCAGCCAGCCCGCAGCCAAACACAGCGCATCGCCGATCAGCGGTGCCCATGCCAGCAGCAGCGCGGGCGTGCCGTAGCGGCGCAGTTTTTCGACATGTTTGAGTTGCTGGGTTTGCGGCAATAGCCAACCCATGCCGAAGGTCACCATGCCGCCCAGTGTGTTGCCGATGGAGGCAATGATCAGCGCGTACCACAGCGTCTCCGGATAAGCCTTTAGTACCGCGAACAGCGCGGCTTCCGATCCTCCGGGGAGCAGCGTGGCGGCGAGGAAGCTGCTGATGAAGAGGGATATGAGGCTGGCGGTGTCACTCATGCGAAAGAAAATCGAGCGTAGCAGCTCGTGCTAGAGCTTGATCGCCGCGAAGACCTTTTTCGCCAATGCCCCTGTCGCTTCCAGCGGATTCGCGCGGATGGCTTTTTCCTGTTCCGCCATCATCAGGAACAAACCATCCATCGCCTTGCGCGTGATGTAGTCATCCAGTTGGGCGTCGCGTTCGTCCACCAAACCGAACCTCGCACCCTTGCCGGCAAACTGGTCATATTTTTCGGCCAGATTCACTTTCTGCATCGCCTTGCCCACGATGGGTTTGAACTTGCCGGCCAGTGCGGTCTCGGTGTTGCTGCGAAAGTACCTGGTGGCGGCATCGTCGCTGCCGGTGAGTATGCCCTTCGCATCTGATACGGTCATTTTTTTGATCGCGCCGACCAGCAGTGTTTTCGCTTCAGGCACGGCGGCTTCGGCGGCGCGATTCATAGCGGTGATCAGTTCATCCGAATATTTTCCCATGCCGAATCTGCGCATTGCCCTGTCCGCTTTTTGCAGACCATCCGGCAGCGGGATATGCACCTTTTCGTTGCCGAGGAAGCCATCCTTCCTGGCGAGATTGGATACGGAAGTTTCCGCGCCCTGCGTGAGAGCCTGCCTCAGGCTTTCAATCTGGTCTTGCGTGCTGAACTGTGCGAGTCCCGAGCCTGCGGGTGCGGCGGGATTTGATGCGGCTGGTTTGGTCAGGTCGTTGAGTTTTGTCTCGAACCCGTTCAGATCGAACGCGCCAGCCGACGCGCTCAACGCAAGAAAAACAAAAATCAAGCTGCGACGCATCATTTCTTGCGCGGTGCGATCAAGTCGGTGATGGTGCCCTCCGCCATTTCGGCGGCGAAGCCCAGCGTTTCCGACAGGGTCGGGTGCGGGTGTATGGTCAGCCCGATGTCTTCCATGTCGGCGCCCATCTCCAGCGCCAGAACCGCTTCGGCGATCAGTTCACCGGCGTTCACTCCGACGATGCCCGCGCCGAGGATGCGGCGGGTCTTGGGATCAAGCAGCACTTTGGTGGCACCTTCTTCGCGGCCGACAGACAACGCACGGCCCGAGGCAGCCCAGGGGAAACTGGCTTTTTCGTAGGCTATGCTTTGTGCCTTGGCTTGCGTTTCGGTGAGGCCCATCCAGGCGATCTCGGGATCGGTGTACGCCACTGAAGGTATGGTCAGCGGCTCGAACGCGGCAAGGTGGCCGGCGATGACTTCGGCGGCCACCTTGCCTTCGTGCGATGCCTTGTGGGCCAGCATCGGGTCACCGACGATGTCGCCGATCGCGTAGATGTGCGGCACGTTGGTGCGCATCTGTATATTCACAGGAATGAAGCCGCGCTCGTTGACAGTCACGCCCGCAGCATCTGCGCCTATGTCTCGCCCGTTGGGACGGCGACCGACGGCCATCAGCACGCGGTCATACAGTTGCGGCTCGGGCGCTTGCTCGCCTTCGAAGTGCACCTTCAGGCCGCTCTTCTGCGCCTCGATCTTGCTGACCTTGGTCTTCAGGTAGATCGCCTCGTAACGTTTCTCGATGCGCTTATGCAGCGGGCGCACCAAGTCGCGATCAGCACCGGGGATCAGGCCGTCGGCCAGCTCGACCACGGTGATCTTGCTGCCTAACGCGTCGTACACGGTGGCCATTTCCAGCCCGATGATGCCGCCGCCTATGATCAGCATGCGCTTGGGCACATCCTGCAATTGCAACGCGCCGGTGGAATCGATGATGCGCGGATCGTCATAGGGGAAGCCGGGGATGCGCGCCACGCTGGAACCCGCCGCGATGATCGCGGTATCGAAGCTGATGGTTTTGTTGCCGTCTTTGGTTGCAACGGTAAGGCTGTTGGGCGAGGTGAATTTCGCGGTACCCTGCACCACCTGCACTTTGCGCTGCTTGGCCAGTGCGGACAATCCGCCGGTGAGCTTGTTGATGACGCTTTCTTTCCAGCCGCGGATCTTGTCGATGTCGATCTTTGGCTTGGCGTAGGTCACGCCGTGATGTGCGACTTCTTCGGCTTCGCTGATCACTTTGGCGACATGCAGCAGCGCCTTGGACGGAATGCAGCCGACATTCAGGCACACACCGCCCAGGATGGCGAATTTTTCGACCAGCACCACCTGCTTGCCCAAATCGGCCGCGCGGAACGCGGCGGTATAGCCGCCGGGCCCGGCGCCCAGCACCAGTACTTCGGCGTGGATGTCGCCTTTGGCGAAGGATGCAGGATTCGGGATTGAGGATGAAGGCGCAGCAGGAGTAACAGGAGTAACAGGAGTAGCAGGAGTAGCAGGAGTAGCAGGAGTAGCAGGAGTAGCAGGAGTAGCAGGAGTAGCAGATGGTTTCACTGAATCCTTGCTCCTTGCTCCTTGATCCTGCTCGAGAGTCAGGATCACGCTGCCTTGGGAAACTTTGTCGCCCACCTTGACCTTGAGTGCTTTCACCACGCCTGTAGCCGGGCAGGGTATTTCCATCGCGGCCTTGTCGGTTTCCAGCGTGATCAGCGATTGCTCGGCTTCCACCTTGTCGCCTGCTTTCACAAATATTTCGATGACTCCAACGTCTTTGAAATCGCCGATGTCCGGCACTTTTACGTCGATGGTTTGGCTCATGGTTTCTGCTTTCCTGGTCGAGTGAGTTAGTTACGTATCTGGCCGCTGCCAAACACGATGTATTTCTGCGAGGTCAGTCCTTCCAGACCGACCGGGCCGCGTACATGGATCTTGTCCGTGGAGATCCCGATCTCCGCGCCGAGGCCGTATTCGAAGCCGTCGGCGAAGCGCGTCGAGGCGTTCACCATCACCGAACTGGAATCCACTTCGCGCAAAAAGCGCATCGCCCTGGTGTAATTCTCCGTGACGATGCTGTCGGTGTGCTGCGATCCATAGGTAGAGATGTGCTCTATGGCTTCATCCAGGCCGGCCACCACCCGCACCGCAAGTATCGGGGCGAGATATTCGGTAGTCCAGTCTTCTTCTGTTGCAGCTTTCATCTGCTTGACTATCGCGCGTGCTGCTTCGTCACCGCGCAGCTCGACGTTTTTATCAAGATAAATCTTGCATAACTTGGGCAACACTTTTGCGGCCACACTTTGCGCGACCAGCAATGTCTCCATCGCGTTGCATACGCCGTAGCGATGCGTCTTGGCGTTGTCGGCGATGCGTATCGCTTTGTCGAGATCGGCTTCGTCATCTATGTAAACATGGCACACGCCATGCAGATGTTTGATCACGGGAATGCGTGCCTGTTCGGAAACACGTTCGATCAAGCTCTTGCCGCCGCGCGGCACGATCACATCGACATATTCTTTCATCGTGATGAGTTCGCCCACGGCGGCCCGATCAGTGGTGGCGACGACCTGGACGGCAGTCTCCGGCAATCCGGCGGCACGCAGACCGGCATGCACACAAGCGGCGATGGCCTGGTTGGAATGAATGGCTTCCGAGCCGCCGCGCAAAATCGCCGCGTTGCCGGATTTCAGGCACAGCCCGGCGGCATCCGCGGTCACGTTGGGGCGCGATTCGTAAATGATGCCGATCACGCCGAGCGGCACGCGCATCTTGCCGACCTGGATACCGGAGGGGCGAAAATTCATATCGCTGATCGCGCCGATCAGGTCGGGCAGCTGCGCGACCTGAAGCAATCCTTCGGCCATGTCATGCACGGACTTCTCGGTCAGCGTGAGCCTGTCCACCGACGCATCGTCCAATCCGTCGGCTTTCGCCGCCGCGACATCTTTGGCGTTGGCGGCCAGCAGCAGCGCGGTCTGGTTTTGCAGCGCGGCGGCGATCTCAGTCAGCGCGCGATTCTTGGTGGCGGTGTCGGCCTGCGCCATAACGCGCGAAGCCGCTCGCGCGGTCTGGCCGACTGCCTGCATATATGCTTTGACGTTCTGCATGATGTTCCATGTGTTTTGTTATAGGGCGCATTTTACCCTAAGTGCTAAAATGCGCGCCTTTCTTAAATGCAGGCGCAGCAATGTCCGACATCCTCAATAAAATCCTTGCCGTCAAAGCGCAGGAAGTGGCCGCCGCGCAAGCTATCAAACCGCTCGCAACCGTCCGGGACGAGGCAGGCAAGGTTGCGCCCGCACGCGATTTCGTCGCTGCGATACGCGGCAAAATCGCAGCGGGACAAGCTGCGGTAATCGCAGAAATAAAGAAAGCCAGCCCGAGCAAGGGCGTGTTGCGTGCCGATTTTCGCCCCGGCGAGATCGCTGCCAGCTATGCGCAACATGGTGCGGCATGCTTGTCCGTGCTGACCGACGAGCAGTTCTTCCAGGGCAGTGCGGATTATCTGAAGCAGGCGCGTGCTGCTTGTATGCTGCCGGTGTTGCGCAAGGATTTCATCGTGGACGAATACCAGATCTACCAGGCGAGGGCGATGGGTGCGGATGCGATCCTGCTGATCGCCGCGGCGCTTGATGTGGCGCAAATGCAGGCGTTCGAGGCGTTGGCGCACAGACTCGGTATGGCGGTGCTGGTGGAAGTGCACAATGGCGCAGAACTTGATGCCGCGCTGCAACTGAGCACGCCGTTGATCGGCGTGAATAACCGCAACCTGCGCACCTTCGAAGTAAGCCTGCACACCACGCTGGACTTATTGCCGCGCATTCCCGGGGATCGCATCGTCGTCACGGAAAGCGGCATTCTCACAGCGGCAGATGTAAAGCTGATGCGCAGCCATCAGGTACACGCGTTTCTGGTGGGCGAGGCGTTCATGCGCGCGGATGATCCGGGTGTAGAATTGTCGCGTGTATTTGCTTGAACTCTAAATTCCATTTCTTAAATGGCAAAACAATCTGTAGGTCGGGCTTAACCAGCGACTTGCTGGCGTTGTTTGCCAGCTTAGTCGATGGCTATGCAAAGCTCGCCCGACAACTTGATCCGGCGGGCATAGCCCGCCCTACAAAAATGCACTTTTGATCAATAACCAATGACTAGTGGCTTCATCAGTAGTCTTATCAGAATCGGAATAATCGAGGGGTGTGTCATGTTAAATCTGGATCGTTTGATCGTTGAGTTTGATAAGGGGCTGCGTACGCTGTTCAGCCAGGCGCACAGTGCGCGTCCCCATCCTGATGCCAAAGTTTCTGACGCCGACATGAATGATGCCGAGAAAAAGCATGCTGCCGCACTGATGCGGGTCAATCACAGCGGTGAGATCTGCGCGCAGGCGCTGTATCAGGGCCAGGCATTGACGGCACGCGATCCGGCCGTACAACAAAACCTCCAGCAAGCCGCTCAGGAAGAAACCGAGCATCTTGCCTGGACTGCCAGTCGCGTGCATGAGTTGGGCGGTCACTTGAGCGTGTTGAATCCGTTCTGGTATACAAGTTCGCTGGCGATCGGTGCGGTAGCCGGGCTGTTGGGCGACAAATGGAATCTCGGTTTTCTCGCTGAAACCGAACGTCAGGTCGGACAACATCTGCAAAGCCATCTGGACAGCCTGCCGCCGCAGGATGAAAAGAGCCGCGCCATCGTGGCGCAGATGTACGCTGACGAAACCCGGCACGCCGACATGGCAGCTGCGCTGGGCGGTGCGGAGTTGCCGCAGCCGGTGCAGTTGGCGATGAAACTGAACGGCAAGGTTATGACGGGTGCTTCCTACTGGGTGTAAAAAAGGCAAGAGGGAAGGGTGAAGTGCAAGCAAAACCCTTGTACCTTTCCTCTATTCCTGTACCACCTCAAAATCATGCGTGATCAAGGCGGTCTGGCCCAGCATGATGGACGCCGAACAATATTTTTCTGCCGATAACTTGATGGCTTTCTCAACCATTTCCGGTTTGATGTCCTTGCCCTTCACGACGAAATGCATGTGTATCTTGGTGAATACTTTGGGGTCGGTTTCGGCGCGTTCCGCATCCAGTTCCACATAACAATCGGAAATCGCTTGGCGGCTTTTTTTCAAGATAGTAACCACGTCGAAGCTGATACAACCGCCTGCGCCCAGCAGCAGCATTTCCATCGGGCGCGGGCCGAGGTTGCGACCGCCTGCCGCTGGTGATCCATCCATCAATACCGCGTGATTGCTTTCTGTCTCCCCCAAAAAAGAGACCTGTTCCACCCATTTGACGCGAGCTTTCATATTGATCCTTTATAAGCGCCTAAGTCGGATGAGCCGGAACCAAATGTAGGGTGGGCTATGCCCGACATGGTGGGCATAGCCCACCCTACGTTACCGCTTTTCCGCATGGCAAATTTTACTCAAAAAATGCGAAGAGTTGAGTCATAAAAGACTAAATACCAAAGATTGTTGACTTTACACGATACCAGAGCAATCCGATAACTTCGTGAACGAAAATTTTGCTGTCGCGCAGAGATTCAGCGCGCGGCAGGAATGCTAGCAAGTCGTTCTGATAACGCGTGGTGAAAGCGGTGGGCGCTTCGATAACCTCGAATCCGGCATGGCGGAATATTTCGGCGGCGCGCGGCATATGCCACGCGTGGGTGACGAGATAAATTTTGCGGATACCCGCTAGTTGCAGAATAAGGAAAGAATGACTCGCATTTTCAAGAGTGTTCTCGGACTCATCTTCCGTCCAGCGCACCGGCACGCGGAAATCCTGTTCCAGTGCCACGCGCATTTGCTGTGCTTCAGAAATGCTGTTGCCCAGCGGTTTGCCACCGGTCACGAGTATTGGTTTGCCGGTTTGGCGCTGAAGTTTCGCGCCGTAGCGCAAGCGAATCAGTGTGGCATCAGCGACAGTGTCCTGCCCTGCATATTCCGGCGCGTGAAAATAGGTCCCGCCGCCGAGTATCACTATCGCATCGGCGCCTTGACTGCTGCTATTCGGGTATCCGCTAGTCAGAGGCGTGGTTTGTTCCTCCAATAAGTGTAGCGCGCCCTCGGCGAAATAAGGCGTGGAGGCGACCCAGAGCAAGGCAAAAGCGGCAAGTATCAGCACTCTGGCAAGTTTGCGGCGGCGATAGGGCAGTATGATGCCCAGCGCTAGCAAGAGCAACAAGCTGAGCGGTGGCAGCAAGAAAGCGGAGATGAAGTTGGTGGTGAACCAGGACATGGCAAAGATCAGGGTTTCAGAATGTGTTCATCTTACTGGGTTTCATTCGGTTTTCTGAAATCGGCGTAGAGATACTGACAAGATGAATGGCTATTCAGCTGTTAGATTTCATGTATTCAAAACTGACCGGCAGGGAATAACCCTGATTTTGTAAGGCTATTGACAGCGGACGTGAAGGCGAGGAAAGTGCGCCTCAGCTTGGGGAAAAATTAAAACCGTATTTCGATTGATCGGCGGGATAACGATGGATACGCTCACGTTTGATGCAACAAGATTTGTTCGGCCTGTTTTACTGACCATCCCTCTGTATCTTTCGATCATCGTGATCTCGTCGATGACGATGGTTAAACCGGCTCATGCCTCAGGCACTGTTTCTCCTTCTTTGACTTATTTGCCTTTATTCAAGTCTTAATTCATGGGCTCGTCCGGACTGTGGTTTAAGTTCTGCTGATGCAGCTTGTGCTCTTGTTGGTACAACGGCTCAAACCACTACTGGCACCCAGGGTGGTTGCAAGAGTGGTTATTATTATTGGACTGCCGTGTCTATCTGTCCTGCCAATACCACTTCGCCTACTTCACCCTGTATTTGTACCGATCCTTATGTGCCCGACTCCACGGCAACGAGCTGTGTTCTTCCCGCCTGTCCTGACCATGCGTCCGGCACGCCTTGTACCTGTGATACTGGTTATAAATTCGATGCCGCTGGAACAAGCTGTGTTTCCACCTGCCCAGTTGATCCGCTCCCGAAACCGCCACCCCCATTTACTGATGCGTGCTCTAATTCTCTGGAAAAAGGCCGCGGGGTTGATATCGACAATGCTTGCGCAGCAGGATTGACGCCAGACATGAAGGATGGAGCCCAGTGTGTGGCTGACAAAATTCATGCCCTTGCAATCCCCTATACCGGCCCGAGTGCCACCGTCAGGACCACGGCATACCAGGATCACTTGCTGGCTGTATGGAACAAGTCGGAAGAAATCGCAAAGAAAGTCACGGATGCGGACGAACAAGCTTGCGCCGCCGTGATTGCGGATGTTGATAAAGAAATGAAGTGGCACGTCATCACATCGAACCCTTCTACAAAGGGTGATCAAGCGCCTCACGTGCTGGGCAGGGCGATAGACATCCCTGCGAATGTCATCGATGCAATGATGGCGCAGGTAACGAATACGACTTTTGTCGCGAATTGCCTGGTGTGCCTTCCTGTCCCGGTGATTACCGGCGATGTTCAGGATTACGTTAACAGTTCACGAATAAACCCGCCTGCTTGTAACCTGAACTGGGGAGGAAGGTTTAAGAAACCCAGACCTGACCCTGTACATTTTCAGCTTCCCTGAGAACCAAGGAGACACAACATGAATCATTTTTTCTTCCGCATCACCGCAATCCTCTCGCTGCTGGCCGGAATAGTGGGCACTGTACACGCCCAGACAGCGCCCCCGGCCACCGGCATACGCGTGCTGGTTTACGGCATTCACTACGGCGGCAACTTGGTCTACAACTACAAGGTGATCAATAACGGCGATACGCCGTTCCAATATTTCACGATCGGCAGCGAGTTTTATAGTACGGATAGCAGTGAGTATCCCCAGCTCACCCGGCTGCCCTTGGGCTGGAGCTATGGCGAGACGGGCGAGACCGGCACGGCAATCCTCCTCGCCCCAGCCAGCACCGGTCAGCCGGCGTACTGGACTTCACGAGTGTTTGGACAGCAGGAGACCGATAACTATTACTTGAATTGGCATGCCACCCGTGGTCACGGTAACGTTTCAAATATCATTCGTCCCGGGCAAACCCTTGCAGGGTTCAGCGTGACGGTGCCTTTGGTGGATAACAGGCTTTCTTTGCCGATGGTCACAGGCCAACCCCTATTCACAGGCCCCGATGAAATGTATATCAAGGGTGGTTTTAAGGTAGGTCTTGTTTCAGGAAAAGACGTTTGGGGCACACTCGAACGCGAAGACACCACCCCACCCACCCTCACGGTAAGCCTGAGCCCCGCCATGATCTGGCCGCCCAACGACAAGCTGGTGCCCGTCACCGCCACGATCACGGTGACAGACGACTACGACTCCGCACCCGAAATCCAACTCATATCCATCACCGCGAACGAAGTGCTGGATATCAATGACGCCAAGGATGTCCAGCCCGGCACCGATGACCGGCAATTCCAGCTCAAGGCAAAACGCGCAGGAACCAATCTGGCCGGACGCATTTACACCGTCACTTATTCCGCTACCGATGGCTCGGGCAACAAAAACACCGCCAGCGCCACCGTGACCGTGCCGCACGATCAGGGGAAATAGTTCACGTACATGGAATCAGTCTTGTGGTTTTGTAGGGTGGGCACAGGCGTCGTGTCCTCGCGGACTGCGCACCCAAGGGGGCTTGCTCTGCGATAGGGCACCCTTAAATAGCGTTTGACAGCCGCGGGTAGGCTGCAATAGAATGCGCGCCCTTCGAGGTTTACTTACTTATTGAATTTTTAGGAATTGTGGCTATGAAAACATTTTCCGCTAAAGCCGAGGAAGT
>Ga0208587_1001233_pt1 | contig 13621 bp, 16 predicted proteins | sample NGESurdeep092012_7_FD_184472 | JGI IMG/M metagenome (GOLD analysis project Ga0208587, IMG submission 184472) | Arctic peat soil microbial communities from Barrow, Alaska - NGEE Surface sample 210 deep-092012 (SPAdes) | ecosystem: Environmental > Terrestrial > Soil > Wetlands > Peat ...
GAAAGCCATCGACCGCGTGGCCAAGGACTTGGCGAGGAACGACTTGCCCTTGCCAACGACGCCGGCCAACAGACAGTTCGGGTTGGTGATGATGCCGCGCTGGTACAGCACCCACGGGTCGAAGCAGAAGCCGCCGCCGGACCACGCGTCCTGACCGATGAAGGTGCCCTCACTGCCGAGCCCGGCCTCGGCAAGGAACGGGTACGCCCCGGCGAGCACCTCCGAGGTCGCTCTGTGTTGCTGCACCCGGAACCGCCGGTACGACCGCAAGGCCGCTGGTCCGGCGTCCCCACCCGTCGGCAGGTAGCCACCTTTGGGGTGGGCCGCCTTCTCGGCGTCGAGGGCCGCCCGAAGCTCGGACCGTCTTCGACCGCGTGTCTCCCGCGACAGTTGCTCAGCGGCGGCACCACGAGCGCGCCTCCCCGCCCGAGACTCGTCGGCTGGGCAATAGAGCTCGCCGGTGTGGACCTTCGGGCCGTCCATGATCAGCCCACCTTGCGGGCAAGGGGCAGGGCAGCGGCGGTGAAGGCGCGCGCTTGCTGTCCGTACAGCAGCCGGGTCTCACAGCCACACTGAGTGGCCGCTCTCTGTACCTGCGAAAGGGCGGAGTCGAGCTCCTCCTTCGTGGCCGCCGTGACCGCGATCAGACCGGTGAACCGAAGGTCCGCGTGCCCGGCGATAAGGGCGCGCTCTCGGTCCATCACGTCGCTGAGCTCCTGCGCATCGGACTGGTCGGCAATGGTCCCGATCCGTGCCTTCTGGGCCGAGTCGGTCACGTACTCGACTTTCGCCTTGCGAATGTCACGCATGGCCTGCGCCGTCGTCAGGGGCGTGGCCGTGATCGAGATCGTTTTGCGCACCCCTTGCTGAAACACCAGGCCGTGTAGAAACGACGGCGGGACGTCGATCCTCGGCCACTCGGTGATCCACAGGACGGCGGAGTAGGCGCTGTCATGGCGGAGGTGGTCCCAATGCTCTTCTATCGCAACAGGTCCGGCCGTCTCAAGACAGTGCCCGACGGATGTCCCGTCAAGGCTCAGCATCCCGGCCGGGTCAAAGGCGCCCCGCAAGGTTTCAGCCAAGGAGCCCTCGTCCAGCCACGATGTCAGCTGCAGCTCGGCTTCGCGCAACCCCGCCTCCAGCGCACGCATGTCTTGGCGCAGAACGGCTGCGGCGCCGCGCATACCGCGTCCGGCATCCCGGATGGCGCGTCCGGCCTTGTGTGTGTCGAGCGAGAGAGCAATGAGGGTGCGGTGGGTGGATGCGGCAGGGGCGCAGGTGCGCATCAGCTCCTGGTACTCGCGGAGAGTCCAGTCGGGCGCGTCGGTTCGACGGTGCTCCTCCCACCAGGCCGTGATGCCGCGCCCGCTGTCCGGCAGGGCGATCTCCAGAACCTGAACTCGCGCGCAGGTGCCTTGTGCCGCAAGCCCCGCGAGAGCTCGTCCCCAGCCATTCACGCGTCGCGACTGCTCGTCGGGGGACAGGAGGACGTATGCCGGGTGCCTCACCACAGCGACCGCGGTCAGGGTTCCGGCGTGAGGGTCGTGCAGCATGGCGGCGCCCGAGAGGTCATCGAGGTGGAACCGCAGCGAGGCCGCGTCCCCAGGGAGAGCGAGCGTGCCCGAGGGCCGTGGAGCTGCTGGGCGGGTTCGGAAGCTCAGCTGGCCGAGGAGACGCCTCACACCGAAATGGGCAGCGGTGGGCAGGGTCTCGATAGCCGGCTTGCCGCCCCAGGGCACGAAGACCAAGGCCAGCAGGCTCACCCAGAGCGGTCCCGTGATGGCAATTCCGAGAGTGCCACCCACGAAGATTGCGGGGGTCGCGACCGAAACCGCTAGCGCGATGCAGACGACCCTGGCGCCGGAGAAGCCAAGTAGGAGGCCGCGATGCTGCAGTCGGCCGAACCGGACAGTGGGGTTCGCGGCGTGGTCGTAGTCCGTCATCGAGGTCTCCTTCTTCGAGTTGTGTTGCGGTTGTTACGGGTTCACACCTGGCGGCTTGGGCGGGTTCGGTGTCTGGGGAGCAGCCCCCAGGGCGGCACCGAGCGTGGCCGAGTGAGCCGCGTTGGCTGCCTTGACCGTTCCGACCGCGGCGACGACTGGGGCGGCAACGGCTGCCACGGCTGGGGCCGCAATGGCAGCGCCGGCGGTGCCCGCAACCGCTGTGCCCGCAACCGCTGTGCCCGCAACCGCTGTGCCTCCAGCGCCCGCGCCAACTGCGGTAGCACCTCCAGCGGCGCTTCCAGCCGTGGCCGGGGCACTGGAGGCCACCGACGCTCCCGTGGTTGCCCGAGTAGCACCGCCGGAGATGCTCGACTGTTGAGGGAGCAAGATCTGTCCTGACCCGGACGCTCCGCCACCCCAAGCCGTGTGTCCGCGCATGGATGACGTCAACGAGCGGGCTTGTGACTGAACGGAACTCACTTTGCGCGGGGCTGCGACAATCGAGCGCGCACCGGCAGATCCCTGAGCAGCGGTCGCGTGCGCGGCATACAGGGAGTCTCCGGCGAAGTGGAACATCCGGATCGCGACCCATGGGGCGAGTCCTCCCATGAGCAGGATCAGCGAACCAGCAGACAGTTGGGTGAAGACCTGAGTGGGCTCGCTACCGGCCTGGCCGGCGCCGTTGAGGACTGATACCCCAACGCTGAGGATGATCACGAGGAGCAGTTTGGAGACGATCATCGCGGCGACGAACTCGATCCATCGGCGCACCCAGCTGCGGGTGATGTCTGCAGTCGCACCGGAGAAGGCCAGCGGGGCCAGCACTGCGGCGATCAGGATCATCATCTTCCGCGTCATCATCGCTGCCCAGACCATGACGGACGCGCACAGGATCACGATGGCGAAGATCAGTGCCAGCGCTGGGTTCGCGACGGATACAAGTTGCGCGAAGGCCAGTTTGTCGCCGACGCCGTGGATGTTCGTCCCCATCGTGTAGCTGACGACGCTGGCACTGAGCGCGTCCATGGCCGCGATCAGGAGTTTGGCGCTGGCCAAGGCAAACGCTGAGCCGAGGAAGCTGACGAACAGTCCTCGTACCGCACGTCCAAGTCCTCCCGGCTCGCGGCGCAGAGTCGCTGTGATGACCTGGATCAGGAACAGGCCAAGGCACAAGACGGCCGCTATCGCTGCCGTCGCGGCGAGCTCCTTGACCAGATCCGGCGAACTGAGATCGAGACTGGTGGCCGAGTCGATCTGGTCCCACAGCCACGTGGTCGTGGAGAGCGCCGCGGCGCCGAAGTAGCCGGCGATGTGGGAGAACGCGGAGTCGGCTGCTCCGGCCACACCGCCGGTGATCGCCTGGCCGACCTGGCAGATCGGGTTCAGGGCTTGTAGACCGTCGCAGCTCATGATCGGACAAGAACAGCGTCATAGGTGATCGCCCCGACGAACCCCCATCTCGGCAGTGCTGGTGGGCCTTCCAGGTTCACGGTGAGAGCGACACTGGTGACGATCTTCTGCTCGAGGCCCGCCTCGGTGCTGTGGAGCGTGACAAGAGCGGTCACCTCACGTGCGGTGACCCCGGGGTCGCTGATGTCGCCGGCTGCGACCGCGGTTGACCAAGGCACCGGTTCGACTACGCGCTGGATCTCGACCGTGGTGCGCCCTTGGCGCAGTCCCAGGGAGGTCCAGCCGGGAATCGTCGGGACGGGCGGCGTCGGTCCTGACGACACCGAGAAGACCGCCCACTTGGACCGCAGCTCAGATGGGATCAGCCCCACGACCCTTGGCTCATTCGTCCTGGCTGACTCTGCCTGGACCCAGCTGAGCAGGTCGTCCCGGGGAGTCCCGTAGTTCTGGGTGAGGAGCTCCTTCACGAACGCGGACGCGTAGAGGTCGGGCTGCAGACTAGCCTCGCCCGCAATGCGGTTGCAACTGCTGGAGACGCGGGGTGCCACCGGCTGGCTGTTCCGCAGTTGATCCACCTCGTCAGCGACCGCCTTGGCCTGCTCTGGAGGCACTTGCGGCTCGACGGCGCGAGGATGGTCACGTACCTGCGACGGCTGAGAGCCGCCTGCGGGTTTCGCAGCTGTGCCACTCGACATACGAATGACTGCTGCGACGCCAAGGGTCAGGAGTATGGCGACGACCACGAAAATGGTTGCGGCTACAGCAATCTGCCGTGGCCGTGTTGTGGCCACCATTAGGTGTGGTCGCATCAGCGGACTGCTCCGCCCGCTGCGCTGAAGAAGGTGACCAGCGTGTTGGCAGCTCCGATGAGCATCGCGGCGGCACCGGCGACCAGGACCCCGGATTTGCCGCGGCCGGCCACGTGAGGGTTGGCGGAGTGCGAACCGACCGCCCAGGCGATGGCTGAGAGCGCGACGCCGGCAACTGCGGCGATCAGCCCGAACGTCATCAGCGCACCGACGATATTCTCAAGTGCCACGATGCCGGGGAGGCCGTTGGTGTTGGGGTTGATGTCCACGGATGGCAGGGTCATTGGATCGCCTTTCGCGAGGGCGGGCCTCTCCCGCGCACGGTCTGGGCTACGACGGTGGCGGGTCACCATCGGGCAGGGACGGCTCAGCCGATGTGCCGCAACGCCGAGATGCCTTCTGCGGTGAACGACTTGAACGTCACGACCTTCACCACGTCACCGGTGTGTGGAGCGTGGATGACAAGTCCTTCGCCGATGAACATGCCCAGGTGACCTGGTGATGCGAGCGAGCCGTCGCTGCCCGGGATGAGGACCAGGTCTCCAGGGCGCAGGCTGGACTCGGTGGTCGCTGCGCCGTCGTTGCGCTGGGTGTAGGTGGTTCGAGTAATGGTGATCCCAGCGTGCGCCCAGGCGCTGAGCGTCAGTCCCGAGCAGTCGTATGCCGTGGGGCCGGTGGCGCCCCAGGCGTAGGGCTTGCCGCGTTGGTCCAGAGCGAACATCACGGCCGCGCGAGCTGCGGCAGATGTGCCCGCGGGAAAGCGGTATGCAACGGGAAGTCCGTTCGCGCCGATAGGCCCAGTTGGCGGGTCGCCCGGGCCACCGCCGCAGTCGAGCTTGGCGCTGTCGATCTTGATGAGGTCGACGATGCGCGTCGCCTCGGCAGCTTGGGCCAAGTAGTTGCCGCCGACGACGGGGGAGTAGCCGTTCAACAGACTCGGCACCCCGGTGAAGGCGGAACGTTGGACGTCCTGAGCCGCGCGCCAGGGTTCAACTGTCATCCAATCCGGACGGTTCAGCAGTGCATCGATGAACAGGTTGGTGGATGCAACCGGGTCCATCCGTTGCGCGGCCGTTCCCCAGCTGGCTCGTTGCTGGAAGATGCCGAGGGAGTCGTGGTCATGACCCACGCCTTGGTTCGGGAACAGGATTCCCATGGGGTCATTGGGATTGGCGAGGACCCGCATACCCGACTCCGCCAAACCGGTCATCGCCGCGATCAGGGCGGCGTGGTCCCCGGCCCGAGCTGAAGCGGTCGCAGCGACGGCGCGCGCGTTCTGGGCCTGGGCTGCTGACATCCCGGCGATCGGGCCGGAGGTGGCGCAGACCGAACCACCCGTCAGTCCCGGAAAGCTGCTGTCGCCGGCCACGTCGGTCGTGCCGCCGATCAGCACGACGAGTGCCGTCAACCCGGCAACGGGCGCGGACAGGACGGCGGCGGCAGCAAGGCTCAGTCCGGGCATGCCCATGATGACGCCGATTGAGGGTCACCATAGATCCCGGTGGCGTGGCAAGAAGGAGCTGGAACGAGTTGGCTGATTGCAGGCACCTGACGCGGACGGTCGTTAATGCCGAGCTCGGGAGGCTTGGGGTGTGTGCTGCACGACTCATGTTGGCCGACGGCACTTGCGCTGTCGGTTCTTAGGGGCACAGTGTTGTTTGACAACCGTGCCGGAGGGAGTGGGCCATGCGAAAGCAGGCGGTGGCCGAGCGTCAGCTCGCGGCGGATAGAGCCGCGGCGTTTGTTGATGCCCGCAACCTCGCGCTCGAGTTCGCCGGCATGCAGCCCCGTGGCTCGCTAGACCCAATGGTTGCCGGGGTTGTCCTTCAACCGGGGGAGTCGCTCCGCCGGCTGGTGAACGCCTGGTTGAGGCAGCGCACTCCCGAAGGCTGGACCGAGCCGAGCTGGTCCCAGGTCTTCGTTACCGACCAGCGGCTCCTTGTCCGGCTCGGCTCAGGAGAGTTGGCATCGCTGTGGTGGGGTTCGCTCGTTGGTTTCGAAGCCGATCTGGTTGCCGACCACGTCGTTCTCGACTTCGGTGACGGCCTCCCGCGCCTGCTCTCGGGACCTTCGGCTGCGGTGATGGCGGTGGCCGGTGTCGCGGCTCTGTATGGACCCGCGGCCCTCGCGACGCACCCTGCACTTTCGCCGATTCGGGCGGATCGCTACGTCACGCAGTCAGTCAGGCCAACGGACTGACGTACGCCCGCCATCGTGATCGGTGTCAGGGGCTCGACGGCCACCATGAACAGTTGAACCTGCCTCCGTGCGTACCCCCTCTGCCTTTCGTCGAGGTGGTGGCCGGCTGCGAACAGTGCCAGCAGTCCCTCCCAGCCTCCAGTGGATCCGGCAAAGAGCCGATGTATGACGCGCAGTTGGTTCCGGTTGTAGCCGAGCTGGCCGAGCATCCGTCGGGTGAGAGTGCGAGAGTTGCCTCCGGCCAACTTGGGCGACGCGGTGACCAGGGGCGCGGATGCACCTCGGCGTCGGGCCGCTTCGCAGCGGCAGACGAGGATCTGAAACGCCGCGACCAGGTGGAGTCGTTCGAGGTCCTCGTCGGCGAGGGCGAGCTCCTGTGCCACCCACCCTTCGAAGTTCATGCCACGCCGGTCTCATCGATGGGGCGCCAGTAGACCATGCGTCCCAAGGGGACATTGGTCATGCCGTGGAGGGCGTCAGCCTGGGCGGCGCGCGCCGATCCGTCCGCTCCACGCGTCGCGACACCCCTGAGGGCGATGAACAGGCTCAGCGGGTCGAGCTTGCGAGCCGCATCTTCGCGACGGGTCAGCCATAACATCGCTGCGATGAGCTCGGCAGTGGCTTGGTCGGCTCCGACGAGCACCCGCGAGGTTGACCCCATCGGCGTTACGCAGGCGAACCCATGTGTACAGATAGCGGATTCGACGGCCAACCAGACTGCGTCGCGCTCGTGACTCGCCTCCTGGAGCGATGGGCAGGCGACAAAGGTGCGCCAAACCGCTTCGCCTCTGGTCGTGGCCGAGCTCGCGGTGGGCCAGTTTCGGTTGGTGGCGGCCCGCACGTTGACCACCGGTGTCCCACGAAGGCCGTCTCCCTCATCCATGACGATGAGCCCGTGGAGCGATAGCCTGCAGAGACGAGAGCCTGAACACCTGGCTTCCGAGCTGACTTGGCCACGCTGAATCCGAAGGAGTGCAACTGGGGCACGTGAAGCCGTGATTGGTCTCCATGAGAATCACTTTCATTTATCTCAGTTGATGGAAGAGATGACCATCTCAACTGACGTGTATCGCTGTCAAGGGATCGTGTCGGATTCGTGAATATTCCTGAAGGGGAGCGCATGACCGACGTTGGGCCGGCAGGGCGTCGAACGTTGGCCGAGAAAATCGATCGGCTCTTCCAGACCGTGCACCCGGCGGACGGGGAGTACACGCACGAGGAGGTGGCGAGCGCCATACGCAAGGTTGGGGGACCAACGATCTCGGCGACCTACCTCTGGCAGTTGCGCAAGGGCGTGCGAAAAAACCCGACGCTGCGACATCTGGAGGCGTTGTCGGAGTTCTTCGGCGTGCCCCCTGCCTACTTCTTCGATGACGAGGTTTCGGCGCGGATCGATGCAGAGCTCTCGCTCCTCGCGTCGTTTCGCGACGCCTCGGTCCGCCAGGTCGCACTTCGGGCTTCCGGCTTGTCACCGGAGAGCATTCAAGCGATCGTGGAGATGATCGAACGGGTCCGAAAGCTGGAAGGTCTGTCCGAGCCCAACGGCGATCATCACGACGAGGAAGGTTCTTCTCGAGGGGATTGATTGTGAGTCTCAGGTCCATCCGCAAACAGTGCGAAAGCGCGCTGGAGGGTGTACCTGTGCCAAACCCCTTTGATATCAACGACTTCTGCCGCGTCATCAGTGCCAGGCGAGGCCGGGCCCTTCATTTGGTGCCGAAGCAGACCCGGCTCGGTCCTTGCGGTGTGTGGCTGTCACTGCCAGATGTGGACTACGTGTTCTATGAGCCCGAGACGAGCCAGCTGCACCGCGAGCACATCATCCTTCACGAGCTCGGACACCTGCTCTGTGAGCACCAACCGACCGAGGTCATCGACGAAGAGGTCATCGCCCAACTGTTTCCCGACCTGAATCCGACTGTGGTGCATCGCGTTCTGGGACGGACGACCTACACCGCGGTCGAGGAGCAGGAGGCCGAAATGGTTGCCTCCTTGGTGCGCGACCGGGTTGACCATGAGCTTCGAGCCAGTCGGCCGGGCGGTGGCTACTCCGAGTCCTTGATAGCCGGCCCTGACCGTGAGGTAGTCGACCGCTTGCGAGATGCGTTGTAGGCCATGGTTGACGCCCTGGTCGCCGCGCTCGCGATCCTGCTGTGGCTGGTGACCCTGGTCAATGTCATCGCGCAGCGGCGGACGCGCGCTGTCACGCGCGTTTGGCTGGTTGGGATCTTCAGCCTGCTGGCCGTTGCCTCTTCGCTTTCCGTCTCGGCTGTGACGGCTGGGGTTGCCCAGGTCAGCGGAGTTCGATCCTTGGCGGACGCGATCGAGCGGACCGGAGTCATCGGCGCAGGGTTCTGCGCACAGTCGCTGCTGCGACGCATTAGAGAACCCGACCGCGGCCAACTCTCTTGGCGCACCGGGAGATCGCGGGCGCTGACGATCGCATTGGGAGTCCTCTGGGCGGCCTTCATCGTCGGCAACGTCCGCGGGAGCGAGGTGTTCGGGTCGTTCGCGAGGCCAGAGTTCTGGCCGACGGTCTACATGGCCGTGTTCCTCGGCTACATGGCGTATGTCCTGGTCGACGTCATGATCGGCTGCTGGCACTACGCGAGCTCTGCCGGCGGCGCGCTGGGGGTGGGGCTCCGGCTCATGGCAGCCGGGTGTGCCTCCGCACTCATGTATGTCGCGTTCAAGGTGGCAGCGCTGGCTTTGGTTGACCTCGGGCCGAGGATGCCAGCGTTCTTGGAATCCACGATTGGGCGGACAGATGTGGTCTTGGCCGGGGTCCTTGTCGCTGTGGGGGCATCCCTTCCAGCGATGGTTCGACGCTGGAAGGTCGCCAGTAGGTGGTCGCGCAGTTACGTCGCTCATGACCAGCTGTATCCGTTGTGGTCGGCCCTGATTGCGGTCATGCCTGGCGTTGCTCTGGATCCGCCCGGCAGCCGGATCCGGGACCGACTGAGAGTCCGAGACTCGGACATGAGGCTCTACCGTCGGGTCATTGAGATCCGTGACGGTCGACTGGAGTTGCGCGAACTCTTTGCACCGTCGGTGGTAGCGGCGAGTCGGGCACTCGCCTCGGACCGTGGTCTGCATGGTCGAGCTGCGGGTGCGTTCGTCGAGGCCAAGGTTCTCGAGGCAGCCCTCCTGGCTGTCACCACGGGTCAAGCCATCGATGAGCCGTGGGTCGGAGCCATTCCGGAAGGCGAGTCGACCGCGGATGAGGTCGAGTGGCTGCTCGAGGTCGCACGGCAGTTCTCTCCTCCGCGACGGCTTTGGCACAATGGAGCTTCCATCAGGTCCGGGGCCGGGAGGGTCGCGTGAGCGCACTGCTGAGTCAGGGAGATACCAGGCGCCGTATTGCGCGCATGGTCACCGAGGTGATGTCGCCGGTCGTGCTCATCGTGGTTGTCACCCTGATCGTTGCGGTGCATTCGGCAGGCGCCGTACGAGGTCTGGCGCTGGGCTTGGTCGCGTTCTTCTTTGCCGGTGGTCTTCCATATGGGCTCGTGCTGATCGGAGTCCGACGTGGGCTGCTCACGGATCACCACATCTCTCGTCGCGAACAACGGCCACTGATCATGGCCATTGCGCTCGCCTCCGTCGTGGTTGGGCTGCTGGTCCTGCGTTGGCTTGACGCACCGCGCGCGCTCTTTGCGCTCGTGGTTGCCATGGTTGCCGGACTTGTAGTTGCGCTCGCCATCACGTCGTTCTGGAAGATCTCGATCCACGCCGCTTCCGCCGCGGGCACAGTGGCGTGCTTGGCGATTCTGGTCAGCCCGTGGTGGTTGCTCCTTGCACCCTTGGTCGTGCTGACCGGTTGGGCGCGGGTCGAAATCCGCGACCATACGCCGGTTCAGGTCTCGGTTGGCGCGATCGTCGGCGCGGGCGTAGCGGCAGGCGTGTTGTTGCTCGTGGCCTGAACCCTGCTGTCCAGCGCGGAATCCTTGACCGCCGACCTCAGAACTCTTGACGAGACTCCAAGAAGAGCTGCGGCGCGCTCGAGGCCAGAGGTTCGGACGAGAGTCGCCTGTGCCGCATGGACGGCGTGTGCGGCCTTCGACAACCCGGCCTGGTGCCTGAGGATGATCTCGTCGAGACGGGCGCTGGCTTCGGCTTCGGCTGCCAGGGCCTTCTGGACGGAGGTGATCGCCTGGGCCTCCGCCCGCTGTGCGGCTCGCAGTCGCTCGCGAACGTCGACACCTACCGGTATACCGCTCGTTCTCGCCATCGCGCTCGGCCCTCTCACATCGGGTATCGGCCATCGCGTCGGTTACCGCGGCGGTGGGGCACCATGGCACACCGCTGGCCCCGTGGACTCACTCGAACATTTGTTCGAGAGACAGACATAATGAACACATGGCCGGCGGCATGATTCCTGGGAGGGGCGTCCCTCTGCGCGACCGGCCTGTCGCTCCCCTCAAAAGCGATGCTGCCCCGCGGACCCAGGTTCGGCACTGCTGGGTGACCGGACCGGCGGAGGACCCCGGTCCATGGCCAGGGCTCATCCTCGAGTGGCGGAAGGACCCCGCGAACGGCTGGTCTGCGCTGGTTGTCTACGCGATTACGGCCGAGACCGTGACAACGACAGTGCAGACCTGGGTGGCGGCCGTGTACCTGCGACCGACATAGGGCGCACCAACTGCGTCAGCACAGTTTTTGCTCGCCGGCAGTCAGGCAGAGCTCGACGAGCGGAACCGTCGACATCCCGCTGAGCTTGTGGCCGAGGCCGCGGTCATATGTCTTGGCGGTCAAAACCAAGGTCCTAACGGCCGCGCGCATGTCGGAGTCACCATCGAGGAACCGGTGGAGTTGCCATGCACTGTGTCGGGAGTCCTCGGCATCAGTCGGGCGTTCGACGATCCGGGCGGAAATCGGGAACAACGGCGGACGCTTGCGAGCGCAGAGCACGTGGGCCGCGCTCGCGGCGTCGGCTGGTTGAGCGCCGCCGGCTCGTAGCGCTTCGAAGAGGGCTGACCACAGCGAGTCCATGGCGAGCAACGTGTCGACGTCAGCCATGCAGGCGCCACGGTCGTTCGGCACAGCGCGAAGATGGCGGGCAATCGTCCGGACGTGGGCTCCGGCGTCGCCCGCGATGGCCAGACAGGTCTCGAGGCTGACCTCATGGCCGCAGAGTCTGAGCACCACCAGGTCGCTGGCGTCGAAGGCCCAGCCCGGGCTCGTGGGCCACAGTTCCAGGAGTCGGACCGGGTCGCTACTTTCAGGGGCCACTGCCCGTTCAAGACCCTTGATGCCGTCGGCGGTGGATGCCGCCTGGATTGAGTCAACGACCCGTGATCTAGCCTCTTCCGTCTCCTCGGTGGACACTGCTCGCCACCCTGTCGGGACTCCGCTCCACCGATCAGCCTGCGTGATCCCCTCTTCGTTGCCGGCTGGCGTCGTCATAAGCGGCCTTGGGAACCCTCGCGGTCGCGTCCAGGCATCCACGTCACAATGTCGAAGACGCGCAAGGCGGAGATATCCTCGCCGATCCCGGACTGAGCCCGGATGTCCAAGAGCTTGTGATGCCGAGTTTTGTCCTGGGCACGAAGATCGCTGTTGAGGGCCCGCCAGAATTCTTTGGGTGCGCCAACTCGCTCCGCCACGACGGAGTCGTAAACAGGAAACAAGCGAGGCCTCTTCCGCGCGACCAACTTGCCAGCCGTGACCGGCCCGACGCCGTACATGCCGTGGAGCAGGTCCCAAAGCTGCCATCCCGGCCAGGAATCGTTGATGATGTCGGGATCAACTTCTACGAGATCCAAGGCGGTTGGGATCTCGCGCAACAGGTCGCTGATCTTCCGGCCGTCGGGACCCAGGATTCGAAGTGCGGCGCTCGCAGGGACCTCGACCGAGAGCATGCTCACGGCCACCAGATCCTCGGCTGTGATCACGTCGCGGACTTCGCCGCGATCGCCGCCGCCGCCGAGCCTTTCGAAGAAGGCCCCCGTGTATGGCGTAGTGCCGGGCTCAAGACCGAAGTACGTCCTGAGCTTTGTTATGGCCTTGCTTTGGTCCGCTTCGGTCAGAGCTTGGGGCCACGTCAGCTCCATGTTGTCTTCTCCTGTTCCTGAATCTTCCTTTGGGATGGCCAACCCCTCGTTGGACTGCAACCTAGACGACTCCACCGACTACGCCCGCGCCCAATGCCCAACCGGCGACGTCCTAGACCGCCCGCCGTGACCCCAAAGACCACCACTTCGATTCATCACACGTCTGGCACCACAGGCCGTCTCAGTGGGAATGGTGCCCCCTCCGGCCGGTATGCCGTATGGCTCGGTCGGCTCCGCGACCGTCGCCGCGAGGACGTTGGTGAGGGCCGAGTCTATGACGATGTCGATCCGCCGGATGAGCCTGGGGGCCGGGTACCGGTACCTGATGGCGTCGGTCGCCCGGGCCGACGGGTCCGGTCATGCGGCGTCGGCGCTGACCCGGTATTACGCCGAGTCCGGCACCCCGCCGGGGCGGTTCCTGGGCAAAGGCCTGGCCGGGTTGAACGACGGCAACGGGGTCCTCGTCGGGGCGCAAGTGAGCGAGGAGCACCTGTTCCGGATGCTCGGGATGCTGCAGGACCCGATCACCGGGGAGCAGCTGGGCCGATCCCCGCGACGGGGCGGCACGGCATATATCGACTCCCGCGGTGTGACGCGCAAGGCGCCGCTGCCGGTGGCCGGGTTCGACCTGACCTTCAGCGCCCCCAAGTCCGTGAGTGTGGTGTGGGCGGTCGCGGACGAGGCGACTCAAGGGCTGATCTATGCCGCTCATCAGCGCGCGCTGGAGCACGTCATCGGCTACGCGGAGGAGCGCGTGTTCTCCTCCCGGTCGGGTGCGGGTGGGGTGGTGCAGGAGGACATCGCTGGGGTGGTCGCGGCGGCGTTCGACCACTGGGACTCCCGCGCGGGGGACCCGCAGCTGCACACGCACGTGGTGGTGATGAACCGGGTTCAGACCACGGACGGGGTATGGCGGACGCTGGATTCCCGGGGCCTGTTCCGTTCCACGGTGGGCCTGTCCGAGATGTACAACGGGGTGCTCTCGGACTACCTGACCGAAGCGTTGGGGTGGGGGTGGGAGGGGTGCGCGCGGCGTCATTCCGACGTCCCCAAGTACGAGGTCGCCGGAGTTTCCGAGCGGTTGCGGGAGGAGTTCTCGAGCCGCAGCACCGACATCGAGGCGGCGAAAGAGGTTCTCGTTGAGGGGTTTGTGGCCTCCCGCGGGCGGCAACCCTCGGCGCGGGAGGTGCTGCAGCTGCGCCAACAG
>Ga0208587_1001234_pt1 | contig 13617 bp, 13 predicted proteins | sample NGESurdeep092012_7_FD_184472 | JGI IMG/M metagenome (GOLD analysis project Ga0208587, IMG submission 184472) | Arctic peat soil microbial communities from Barrow, Alaska - NGEE Surface sample 210 deep-092012 (SPAdes) | ecosystem: Environmental > Terrestrial > Soil > Wetlands > Peat ...
TCGCTGTACGCGTTGGTGATCGAAGAGGGCCTGCGCCCGGAGGACTTCTATCGCGAGCGCCACGCGATGATCTACGAGGCGATGCTCGCCCTCTACAACGAGAGCGAGCCGGTGGACGTCCTCACGGTCACCGACCGGCTGCGCCAGGTGGGCAAGCTCGACGACGTGGGCGGTCCGGCCACGGTGGACGAGCTGACCGGGGTGGTCCCGGCGGCCGGGCACGCCCGCCGCTACGCGCAGATCGTGCGCGAGAACGCGCTGCTGCGCCGGCTGCTGAAGAGCACCTATGAGATCCAGGAGAGCGTGCTCGGCCACGACGCGCCGCCGCGGGAGCTGGTCGAGCTGGCCGAGAAGGCGATGCTGGAGGTCGCGCGCGACGACCGCCAGCAGGACTTCCGCGCGATCGAGGAGGTGCTGCACGAGGAGCTGGACAAGCTGCACCGCCTGTCGATCGAAGGCACCTCGCTGACGGGCACGCCGTCGGGCTTCAAGGACCTGGACGAGATAACGGGGGGCTTTCAGCCGGGGAACCTGATCATCATCGCGGCCCGCCCCGCGATGGGCAAGAGCGCGCTGGTGTGCAACATCGCGGAGAACGCCTCGGTCGAGCACGGCAAGGCCGTGGCGCTGTTCTCGCTGGAGATGGCCGAGGCGGAGCTGGCCCAGCGGTTCGTGGCCTCCCAGGCGCGGATCAAGGGCGAGGAGCTGCGCAAGGGCCGGGTCTCCGAGCAGCGCTGGCCGAAGATCCTGAGCGCCAGCCAGCGCCTGGCGAGCGCGCCGCTGTGGGTGGACGACTCCAGCGACGTGGGGATGCTCGAGATCCGCGCCAAGGCTCGCCGCCTACACAGCCAGTGCGAGGGTGGGCTCGGCCTGATCATCATCGACTACCTGCAGCTGATGCGCACGGACAGCCGCTACGACAGCCGCGTGACGGCCGTGGGCGAGCTCAGCCGCGGCCTGAAGATCCTGGCGCGCGAGCTGGGCGTCCCGGTGATCGCGCTCTCGCAGCTGAGCCGTGCGGTGGAGTCGCGCCCGGACAAGAAGCCGCAGCTCTCGGATCTGCGCGAGAGCGGGAACCTGGAGCAGGACTCCGACCTGGTGATGTTCATCTACCGCGACGAGTACTACAACGAGGACTCCGAGCGCCCGGGCGAGGCGGACCTGCTGATCGCCAAGCATCGCAACGGGGCGGTCGGGAAAGTCACGCTGACCTTCCAGAAGGAGTACCCGAAGTTCATGAACTACGCCGGCGAGCGCTACGCGCAATGAGCGGCGAGCGATCCGCGCCGATGGCGCCCGAGCCCCCCGACCCGCTCGAGCTCGGCTCGCGCCGGATCACGGGCACTCCGGGCGCCGGCTCCAGCCAGTGCCCGCTGGGCGTGTGCGACGGCAGCGGCTTTGTGATCGATGAGGCCACCAACACGGCCACGGACTGCGGCTGTCGAGCGGCGCGGATCGCGGGCGCCCGCACCAAGAGCCTCGCGGGGCGCATTCCGAGCCGCTATCGGGGCGTCTCCTTCGAGCGGCCTCCCGTCAGCGACATCGCCAGGACGGCGCCCGACCAGATCCGATCGGTGCGCCGCTACGCGCGCTCGATCGAGGCGAACCTCGACTCCGGCCGGGGCCTGTGGATCCAGGGAGACGTCGGCACGGGCAAGACCACGCTGGCGATGCTCGTGTCCAAGGCGGCGCTCGACGCGGGGCGCTCGGTGGCGATCTACTCGCTGCCGCGCCTGCTCAACCTGCTGCGCGAATCGATGGACTCGGCCGGGGGCAAGCTCGACTTCATGGACCGCCTGACCGCGGTGGACCTGCTCCACATCGACGACCTGGGCGCGGAGAACCGCACCGACTGGGTGCTCGAGCAGCTGTACTCGATCGTCAACGCGCGCTATGAGGCCGAGCGGGCGATCGTGGCCACGACCAACCTGATGCCGGACGAGCTCTCCGAGCGCCTGGGCGCGCGCACGGTCTCGCGGCTGGTGGAGATCTGCGGCGACCTGATCCCCCTCTACGGCGAGGACAAGCGGCGCGAGTTCCGCGTCGAGCGAACGGGGATCGCCGAGCACGCCGGCTGAGGCCGACCCGGGGCCCTCCGTAAACTCCACGACATGCCAGGCATCGTGATAGTGGGCGCCCAGTGGGGCGATGAGGGCAAGGGCAAGATCACGGATCTGCTCGCCGAGCGCGCCGACGCGGTGGTCCGCTTCCAGGGCGGCAACAACGCGGGCCACACGATCGTCAGGGGCGATCAGCAGTGGAAGCTCCACCTGATCCCCTCGGGCATCCTCTACCCGGGCAAGCGCTGCGTGATCGGCAACGGCGTGGTGATCGACCCGCGGGTCCTGATCGAGGAGCTGGACGCGTTGCGCGCGCGCGGCGTGGACGTGGGCGGCCTGCGCATCTCGGCCAACGCGCACCTGATCATGCCCTACCACATGCTGCTGGACTCGGCCGGCGAGGCCAAGCTGGGCAGCCTGCAGATCGGCACCACCCGCAGGGGCATCGGCCCCTGCTATGCGGACAAGGCCGCGCGGCTGGGAATCCGCCTGCAGGACCTGCTGGACGAGAAGATCCTGAAGAAGAAGATCGTCGCGGCGATGGAGCCCAAGCGGCTGTCGCTGCGCCCCTACGAGAAGGACCCGGCGCTGGACCTGCACACGATGACCGAGGAATACCTCACCTTCGGGCACCGCCTGGAGCAGCACATCGCGGACACCTCCAAGCTGATGTGGCAGATGCTGGACGACGAGCAGACGGTGATCCTGGAGGGCGCGCAGGGGGCGATGCTGGACATCGACCACGGCACCTATCCGTTCGTCACCTCCTCCAACCCGCTGGCGGGCGCCGCCTGCGTGGGAACGGGCATCGGGCCCAAGGCGATCGACGAGATCTGGGGCATCTCCAAGGCGTACACCACCCGCGTCGGCGCCGGGCCGTTCCCGAGCGAGCTGCACGACGACATGGGCGAAGCCCTGAGAGCCCGCGGCGGCGAGTTCGGCACCACCACCGGCCGCCCCCGCCGCACGGGCTGGCTGGACCTGGTGGCGCTGCGCTACGCGGCGCGTCTGAACACCATGACCTCACTGGTGGTGACCAAGCTGGACGTGCTCTCGGGACTGGACCGCATCCAGGTGTGCACGAGCTACCTCGGCGCGGACGGAGCCGAGTTCGAGGACTTCCCCTATCACCAGACGGTGCTGCATCACACGACCGCCAAGCTGACAGAGGTCGGCGGCTGGCAGGAGGACCTGGGCGAGTGCCGCAGCATGTCCGACCTGCCCAGCGCGGCACGCGAATACCTCGACCTCATCGCCGAGCAGATAGCGGTGCCGGTGGCGCTCGTCGGCGTGGGACCGGGACGCGAGCAGACGGTCTGGACGGACGCGGGGCGCCGGACGCTGATGGCCGGCAGCGCACGCTCCTAGCGCAGAGAGCCTTTGCGGTCTCCCCCGGTTGACAAGCCGTCAACGTACAAGTAGCGTAGCCCGCAGACGACACGCGACGGGAGAACACAGTGCGGGGAGCGGAATCCCCGATCCCCTGACGAGTTCGTCCGTACGAGCCCCTGGAGGGTGGTTGGAAGGATTCCTACCCGCGCCGCGAGGTTCGTCGCGGCGCTTTTCGCTGCGGGCGCACTGCTCGCAGTTGCGGCCGGTGCTGCGGCTGGCGCAACCGGAACAGTGATCTACAGCAACATCGCTACCCCGCTGCCCGGGAACGTGCCGTCGCAGGCGTTTGAGTCGACCTCGACCTCGGAGTTCGGCGGCCAGGTCGAACTCGGGGGCCCGAACCTCGCGACCGATAAGGTCACGGTCGCGATGAGCAGTTGGGCGTGCCAGCAAGGCGGCGCCGAAGACGGCAGCTGCTTTACAGCTCCTGGCGCCAAATTCGCATGGCCCGTCACGCTCCACATCTACACGGTGGGCCCCGAAAACTCCGTCGGCGCGCATATCGCGACGCTGACGAAAACGTTCAACATGCCCTACCGGCCGTCGGCCAACAACCTGAAATGCAAAGTTGGTCCAGCCCTGGGCGGCTGGTACAGCAAAGGCAACTGCTACCACGGCAAGCTGTTCAAGATCTCGTTCTCGCTGAAAGGCGCCGCGATACCCGCAAAGGCGATTGTCAGCGTCAGCTTCAACACCAGCAACTACGGCGCCGAACCGACGGGCTGTACGGGCGCAAACGCATGTCCGTATGACTCGCTGAACGTGGGTGTCACGGGTGAACCCACGATCGGCTCGCAGCCGCAGCCGAATGACGCCTACATCAGCTCGACCTTGGGTGGGGCGTACTGCGACAATGGAGCCTCCGGAACGGGCACCTTCCGCCTCGACGCGGGCTGCTGGACCGGCTTCCAGCCGGAGATAGCAATCGAAACGAAATAGCCGTGCCGGGCGAAGCGCCCGCCGCATAGGCACAGCAGCTGCGAGGGCCCCGCTTCGGCGGGGCCCTCGTTGTGCTGAAGGTGGTGAGCCCTGCTGCCTTGCGGGCAGCTTCCAGGGATGGGCCGTCCGGGAATCGAACCCGGAACCTTGGGCTTAAGAGGCCCCTGCTCTGCCGGTTGAGCTAACGGCCCGTGCGGGCGCCGGCGAGATCGGCCGGCTCGAAGCTGGATTCTATCCAAGCGGCCGCTGCGGGCGCTGCTTCAGAAGACCACGGTGCGCCGACCGTCGACGATCACGCGGTCGTCCAGATGCAGCGAGACGGCGCGCGCCAGCACCATCCGCTCTACGTCGCGTCCGACCCGCTCGAGGTCCCTGGCGTCCTGGCGATGATCGACGCGCACGACGTCCTGATCGATGATCGGTCCGTCGTCGAGCTGCGCGGTGACGTAGTGGGCGGTGGCGCCGATCAGCTTGACCCCACGCTCACGGGCACGACGGTACGGGTCGGCGCCGGCGAACGCGGGCAGGAAGGAATGGTGGATGTTGATGACCGGCATTCCCAGCCGCTCCAGGAAGCCGCTGCTGAGGACCTGCATGTAGCGGGCCAGCACCAGCAGCTCCGCCCTGCCGGTGAGCAGCCGGAGCATCTCCTCCTCGGCCCCGGGCTTGCCGTCGCGTTCGACGGGGACGTGCCGGAAGGGTACGCCCGCGGCGGCGGTTTCGCCCTCGAGGTCGGGGTGGTTTGAGATCACGCTCACGATCTCCGCGTCGAGCTCGCCCCGGCGGGCGCGCCACAGGAGGTCGAGCAGGCAGTGGTCGTGGCGGGAGACCAGGATCGCCAGACGCCGGCGCTGCCCCCACCAGCGGATCTCCCAGTCCATGTCAAGGCGCCGTGCGACCTCCGCGTCGAAGCTCTCCTGGAAGCCCTCGCGATCGACGGGCCCGTCGAGGAAGAACTCGGTGCGCAGGAAGAACCTGCCGCCGCTGGGATCCGAGGAGTGCTGGTGGGAGTCGACGATGTTGGCGCCCCGCTCGAACAGGAAGCCCGACACGGCCGCCACGATCCCCGGTCGGTCCGGGCAGCCGATCAGCAGGCGCGCGGTGTAGCGCGGAGCATCCTGGCCGTCCGCGGCGCCGGAGGAGTGGCTGGGAGTGTTCCCGGATGCCCCCTCCATTCCCAGCCTCGCGCGGCTATTTCTTCGCGGTGCTCGTCGTCGTCCCGGCGGAGGTCGACGTGGCTTTGACTTCGGTCCCCTTCAGTTCCCCTTTGGCATTGAGCTTGCCCGCGTAAGTTTTCCCGTTGGTCGTGGTCGTGTACGTCTTTTCGCCGCCCGGGTTCTTCTTGGCTTCGGCCAGCTCGTTCTTCAGGCGCACGCGCTCGGTGGACGGGGCGAGGCTGACGGCCCTGGCGGCGGCCAGGTCGCCGACGCGGACGTTCTTGGCCAGGTAGGCGTACTGGGCCAGTTCCGCGTAGCGCGAGACGCTGGTGGGTTTGGCGGCCACCACGATCTGCAGGACCTGCACCGCCTGGGACGGCCGGTTGAGACCTCCGGGCGCGTAGATCGGCAGCACCAGCTGAGCCAGTTTGGCGCTCGGGGTCGGGGGGCTCAGGGCGAGATAGCTGGTCCAGGCCTGGTCTGCCCGCGCGAACAGTTCCTTGCCCTTGCCGGTCACCGCCCCCGCGCTGGTCACGTACGCTTCGCCGCCCGCTTCGTGCAGCAGCGCTTCGGTCAGCTTTTGCCAGGCCTGCACGTTGCTCGGCTGCTGCTTGGTGATCTTGGCGTACTTCTTGATCTGGTTGGCGAAGCTGGCGCTGTTCGCGCCTTCGTTGTTGCTGGCCGCGTTGAGCAGCCCGCCGCCGCCCAGGCCGCCGCCGATACCGAAGCCGACCAGCCCCACGCCCATCAACAGCGCCAGGCTGACGTAGATCACGCGGACCGTGCGGCGGCGGCCGCGGCCTCTGAGGTCGAACAGCATCAGTCCGACAGTCCTCGGTCTACGTGGTCGATTATCTGCTGCACGGTTGGCTCCGGCGGGTCGTCCTGTGGTGGCGGCGGGTCCTCGGGAGGACGCCGCTCGCCTCGGGTCTCGGCGCTCTGCTCATCGCCGCGGCGGCGCTCCGCGCGCACGACGAAGGATGCCAACAGGATACTCGCCTCATACAGCACGTACAGCGGCACCGTCTCCAGCACGAGCGTGACTGCGTCGCCGGGAAGCAGCGCGGCCACCGCCGCGCACGCCAGGACCGCGTAGCGGCGGTTCTTGCGCAGCTGCCGTGGCGTGACCAGCCCGAGGCGCGCGGCTCCCAGGATCAGCACGGGGACCTGGAAGACGAGCCCCATGGCCAGCAGCACGGTGGCGGCGAAGCCGTAGAACTGGCTCGCCTGGACGAGCACGTTGAACTCGCTGGAGTTGAAGTTCACGAAGAAGCGCACCGCCGCGGGCAGCACCACGAAGTACCCGAACAGCACCCCGGCCGCGAACAGGAACGGCACCGCGCTCAGCAGCGGCGCCGCCGCGCGTCTCTCACTGGGGCTGAGCGCGGGCATGATGAACCCGTAGAGCTCGTACAGGATCACCGGCAGCGAGATGATCAGCGCGAAGTAGAGGGTGACGGTGATCGTCGTCGTGAACGGCTCGCCCACGCCAAGGGTCACCGGGTTGTCTCCCGGAGACTTGCGCGGGAGCTTGCCGACATCTGCCTCGAGCGTGCCGAGCAGCGGCTGGAGCTGGGCACGCGCGCGCGCGGAGACGCCGCTGCCGGGCGCCGCCAGGACACCCAGCGCGGCCGCCGTGTCGCTGGCGATCTTCAAGACGCCTTTCTGCGCCAGCACCGCCTGCCCGACGGTTCCCTGCCCCTTTTCGACCTGCCTCTTGGTCTGTGTCTTGAGCGGTTCGTTGACGATTTCCAGCAGCGTGTGGTTCTGCCACAGGCAGACGCCGAAGACGACCGCGAGCACGGCTCCGCTGATGATCAGGCGGGCCCGCAGCTCATCGAGATGGTCCACGAGGCTGAGCCGCTCCTCGTGGTCGATCGTGCGGATCGCGCGGACCATGGGTCCGCTGAACCTACCACCGCGCGGGCGTCCCCCCCGGCGCTCGGCTCGCGCACGCGCCCGCGCTGCGGAGAGCTCCGCTGCTCGGATGGGTGATAGGCCGCAGCGAGAATCAGGGGTGCGCGGCGCGGCGGTGCTAAAGGCGCCGCCTCCGCGCGTCGATGACGACAGAGACAAGCATGGACTCCGAGAACGACCCCCACATCGAGCCCAGCCCGCCGCTGCCTGGCAGCGAACGGATCGATCTCGTATACGGCGAGCAGAGCCGTGCCGACGGCGCCTGCGCACCTGAGCAGCTGCACCTCTGCTTCCACTGCTCCGGCGAGCTGGTCTACCCGCTCGACTGGTCCGAGGAGGGTGCCCGGCACTGGCGCGTGGTCCTGCGCTGCCCGGAGTGCGAGTCCAGGCGCGAGGGCGTCTTCGAGCAGACGGCCGTGGAGCGCCTGGACGACGAGCTCGACCGGGGCTCGAGCGCGCTGCTGGGCGACCTGAGGCGCATGACGCACGCCAACATGTCCGAGGAAATCGAGTTCTTCGTGCGTGCGCTCGAGGCCGACCTGATCATCCCCGGCGACTTCTAGCGCTCAGCGATAGCGCTCCACGACCGCGTCGGCCACGAGCTCCAGTAGGGCGGAGCGTCCCTCGGGAAGGACCGCCGGAAGCGCCGCCTTGGCCTCGGCCACGACCGCCAGCGCCTGCTCTCTGGCCTCGTCCAGCGCGCCCGTCGCGGCGATCCGCTCGCACAGTGCCTCGGCTCTTTGGTGCCCGCCCGCCCCGCCGAGCGATGCCAGATCGAACGCCGCCAGCTCCGGCTCGCGTTCGCGCGCGAGGATGAACGGCAGCGTGACCGTGCCGTCGAGCAGGTCCGTGCCGCGCGACTTGCCCGTGCGCTCGACCGGACCGGACACGTCGAGCACGTCGTCGAGCATCTGGAAGGCCAGCCCGATGCGCCTCGCGAACGCGCCGAGCGCGTCCGCGAGGGCACTGGAGCCCTGCAGCGCGGTCAGGGCGCCCAGCCGGCAGGCAGCCTCGAACAGGGCGGCGGTCTTCAGCTCGCAGCGCCGCAGATAGCGCTCAACGGCCACGTGGGCGGCGTAGGCGTCCTCGCGCTGGAGCAGCTCGCCCTGGGCCAGCGCCGAGCTGGCTTCCGAGAGCGCGCGAAGCTGGGCGGGGTCCTCGTTGCGTGCCAGCTCGGCGAACGCCCGCGAGAACAGCAGGTCACCGGTCGCGACCGCCACCTGGCGACCGGCGACCGCAGCGACCGTGGGGCGCCCCCGGCGCAGCTGGGCGCCGTCGATCAGGTCGTCGTGGACGAGCGTGGCCGAGTGCACCAGCTCGACCGCCACGGCAGCGCGCACCAGCCGCTCCTCGCCATCGGGCGTCTCGGGCGGCCCGCCCGCGGACTCGGCCGCCAGGACGACCAGCAGCGGGCGCAGGCGCTTTCCGCCGGCGACCACGGTGGCGTTGGCGTGGGAGGCGAGCGGCGAGCCGGCTCCGGCGGTGACCTGCTCGAGATGGCGCTCGGTACGCACCATCCGTTCGCGCAGCCCCACGCCGCCGCGGCGCATGATCGCGTCGAGCCCGTCCAGATCCGCCGCGGAGCCACTTGCAGTCGCGCTGCACATCGGGCTCATGATGCCCGCTGCGCCGCCACCGTGCCGGCGTGGATGGCGACGATCCCCCCGGCGGTGATCAGGTAGCGGATGTCCGTCAGCCCCGCGCGCTCCATCTCCGCGGCCAGCAGCGCCGGGGTGGGGAAGCGCTTGACGGAGTTGGGCAGATAGGTGTACGCATCAGCGATCGTGGGCTGCGAGTCCCCGCCGCGCACGCGCGCCGCCAGTGCGCCTGCAGCGCCCGCGAGCCGCCCGAGCACGGGGATCGCGCGGTCGAACCACAGGCCGTAGAAGACGGACAGCGGTGCGCGGGTGGGGTTGGTGATCTCCAGCACCACCACCCGTCCTCCGGGACGCACCACCCGGGCCATCTCGGCGAGACCGCGCCCGAGGTCGTCGAAGTTGCGGGCGCCGAAGCCGACGGTGGCCGCGTCGAAGGTCCCGTCGCCATAGGGCAGCTGCATGGCGTCGGCCCATTCGAAGCGCGGGCGCACGTTGCTGGCGTCCGCGCCGGCCGCCTTGGCGCGGGCGCGATCGAGCATGCCCTCGGAGAAGTCGCTGCCGACCACCTCGCCGTTCGGCCCGACGCGGCGGGCCAGCTCGATCGCCATGTCGCCGGTGCCCGTGGCCACGTCCAGCACGCGGCTGCCCGCGCCGACCGCCGCCAGATCGGCTGCGCGCTCGCGCCAGCGGTGGTGCAGGCCGGCGGTCATGGCGGTGTTCAGGGGGTCATACACGCCGGCGATGCGGTCGAACATCGCGCGCACCTGTCCCGCCTGCAGCTTTCCGGCGCCGGCTCCCTGGCGAGCGGGCACGGCCGGGCTACTTGAGCTGCGAGAGGAAATTGACGATCGCTGTGAACTTCTTCGGCGGCAGGTTCTTGAACGACGGCATCGGCGCGGTCGGGTTCACGAGCGTCCGCGCGATCTGCTGGCGGTAATCCCGCGAGGCGACGTGCGTCAGGTCCGGTCCCGGCCCGGCGTTGCCGTTCTCGCCGATCTTGTGGCACGCAAGGCAGCCCGACTGGGCGACCACCTTCTTGCCCGCTTCGTATTCCGCGAGCGAGCTGCCGCCCGCGTGCACCACGGCGGGCGGCGTGGACATTTCGATCACCGTGGGCGAGCCCGCGTTGGCGCCCTCGTAGGTGAGGAAGGCCATCGCCGCGATCACGGCGATCCCGGTGATGGTCGCGATCGGGCGCCGCTCGGGACGGCGCTCGGGGCCACGGTCGTAGAACGGCAGCAGGAACAGCATGATCATGCCGAGGGTCGGCACGCCGATCGTCGCCAGCCCCACCAGGCCCGGCGGCTTGATCACCCTCAGGACCTCGAACAGGAAGAAGAAGTACCACTCCGGTCGCGGCACGTAGGTGGTCGTGGTCGGGTTGGCCTTGGGGCCGAGCTCGGCGCCGAGGACGAGCGACATGGCGATGATCACCGCCATCACCACCACGGCCATCGCGCCGTCCTTGGCCACGGCGTAGGGGAAGAACGGCTTGCCCTGGGCCTTCAGGATCGCGTAGTCGCGGAGGTACTCCTCCTTCTCGCGCTGATTCATCGCGCGACCCCGCCCGACCGGTGGTCGCGGCCTGCTGCTCGTGCGCGCACCCGGCCTATACCTCCGCCTCGCGCAGCTCTGAGCGCTTCTCGGCTTTCTGCCACGGCGGCGCCGTGGTGCCCAGCTTGGCCACCAGGTAGAGGTGCGCGCCGATCAGTGCGGCCAGCAGCCCGGGGACGAGCAGCATGTGGATCGCATAGAAGCGCGACAGCGTGGTTGCCCCGAATTCGGAGCCTCCGCGCAGGAACTCGCTGAGGTAGGGGCCGACCAGCGGGCCGGTGCCGTTGATGTTGACGCCCACGATCGTCGCCCAGTAGGCGCGCTGGTCGAACGGCAGCAGATAGCCGGTGAAGGACATGGTCATGGTCAGGATCAGCAGCACCACGCCGATCACCCAGTTGAGCTCGCGCGGGTACTTGTAGGCGCCGAAGAAGAACGTGCGCCCCATGTGCAGGAACACCAGGATCACCATCACGCTCGATCCCCACTTGTGCATCCCGCGCACGAACTGGCCGAGGAAGACGTCGTTGGTGACGTAGCGGATCGATTCGTAGGCGCCGCCGGCCGCGTCGGGCCGGTAGTACATCGCCAGGAACACCCCCGTGACGGCCTGGGATAGGAAGGCGAACATCGTGGCTGAGCCGAGCGTGTAGAACCAGTTGGTGCCCTTGGGCACCTTGCGGAACATCAGCCAGCGGCCCGCGCCGCTGAGCGAGGTGCGCTCGTCAACCCAGTCGACGACCGTGATCCCCGCCTGCTGGGCGGCCTCCAGCGGTCCGCCGTCGCCGCCCGACTCGCCGGGACGTGGAGGCGGTTCCTGCAGCGCGGCTGGGAGCGGTGGGGCGGGAAGCTTGGGGAGCTTGGGCATGTGGATCGCGGGTCCGCTCGGCGCTTACAGTTTCTGTGCGCCCGGGCGCGAGGGGTAGAGGTACTGCCCGATGCCGTCCAGCGGCTCGCCGGGGTCGCGCGGGGAGAAGCGGCGCAGCTCGCTGTTGACGCTGAAGCGCGGGCCCACTTCGACGTTTTCGCCGGAGACGCGCGTGTAGAAGCGGTCGAGCGGGCGTACCGGGGGTCCGCCGACGCGGCGACCGAGCAGATCGTAGACGCCGCCGTGGCAGGGGCAGATGAAGCGCTCCGCCGCGTCCACCCAGCGCACGGGGCAGCCGAGGTGCGCGCAGCGGCTGGAGATGACGATGTAGGGCGTGCTGCGGTCATAGGGGTCGGTGTCGATTTCGGGGTTGAACCTACGCACGTACACAGTCGTCTTGCCCGCCTCGCCGATGTTCGGGGCGACGGTCAACACGACGGGGATGTAGTTGGTGTCGGAGAACGAGCCCTCGGTGCCCACGGGTTCCCAGTGTTGAGGCGTGCCTTTGAAGATCGGCCCGATCGCAAAGCCCAGGGCCGGCAGCGCGAAGGCGCTCGCCGCGATCGCGCCCGTCGTGTGGGCGGTGCCGGTCATGAACCGTCGCCGCGTGACCGTCTCACCCTCGAAGGCTCCGGGGATCTGGCGGTCGAGCGTGAGCTTGGACTTGTGTTTCGCGCGTTTGTCTGACACCGGCGCTAACAATATCGAGGCGCGATTCAGGGCGACGCTGGGGCCGCCGCAGCGCTTGTGCGCATCGCCTCGATCGCCTCGGGGGCCCCCGCGCAGACGAGATCCTTGGCGCGCCTGTGCGCGTCGCTCGGTCCCCAGCCGACTGCGCGTGCGCCCGCGCTCCACACGGCGTCGGCCAGCGCCTCATCGCCGGCGCCCTGGGCGAGCGCGCTCAGCGTGATCGTGTCCGCCAGCTCCGCCACCGCGATCGTGTCGCCCAGCGCCACCACGCGCGCCAGGCCGATCGCGTAGAGCTGATCGCCCGCCAGCAGCCCGAGGTCTGCCTCGGGCACGTGCACGACGCGGGGTGCGCCGTAGTGCAGCAGATAGCCCTCGTAGATCGCCTCCACCAGCAGCTCGTACTCCTCGCGCCTGCCGGCCGCGCGCGGGCCCTCCGCGACGAGGGCCGCCGGGCTCGGCGTGGCCGCGAGCGCGGGGCCGGGCGTGGCGGCTGGCTCTGGGCCCGGCGTGGCGGCGGGCTGAGGGCTGGGAGCGGCCGCCGGCTCGGGAGGTGGCTGGCAGCGGGGGGCGGGTGAGACCAGCGTCGCCATCAAGCCTCCCTGCTCGTGCAGCAGTCGCCTCAGTCGCTCCAGGCTGTCCTCCACCGCAGGCCGCGTGGCGGCGGCGCTCATCCGCGCGCCCCGGGGTCGGGCAGGCAGGCAAAGGCGTCCGCGGCGGCCGTCAGCGTGCGCTCGACCTGCTCGGGGGTGTGCGCCAGCGACGGGAACCACGCCTCGAACTGCGAGGGCGGCGGGTACACGCCGCGCGCGAGCAGCTCCCGACACCAGCGCGCGTGGGCGTCGAGGTCACAGCTCTGGGCGTCTGCGAAGCAGTGGATCGGGCGCTCGCTGAAGAACACCGTCACCAGTCCGGGCGCACTGACGAGCTGCACGGGGTAGCCGCCGGCCGCTTTGCGCAGCCCGTCGGCGAGCTGTTCTGTGACGGCCGCCAGACGTGGATAGGCGGTCTCGTCGAGCAGCTCCAGCGTCGCCAGCCCGGCGGCCACGGCGAGCGGGCTTCCCGACAGCGTTCCCGCCTGATAGACCTCGCCGGAGGGGGCGAGCATGCGCATCAGATCCGCCCGTCCGCCGACTGCGGCGGCGGGCAGTCCTCCGCCGATGACCTTGCCCATGATCGTCAGGTCCCCCCACACGCCAGCCAGTTCCTGCGCGCCGCCGCGCGCGACGCGAAAGCCGCTGATCACCTCGTCCAGGACCAGCAGCGCGCCGGTCGCCCGCGCCCGCTCGCGTAGTAGCTCCAGAAACCCCTCGCGCGGCGGGACGAGGCCCATGTTGGCGGGCAGCGGCTCGGCGATGATCGCCGCCAGCCGCTCCCCGTCGGTGGCCGCGATCACCGCGTCGGGGTCGTTCCATGCCACCACGATCGTGGCGGCGGCCGCGCTC
>Ga0208587_1001235_pt1 | contig 13616 bp, 13 predicted proteins | sample NGESurdeep092012_7_FD_184472 | JGI IMG/M metagenome (GOLD analysis project Ga0208587, IMG submission 184472) | Arctic peat soil microbial communities from Barrow, Alaska - NGEE Surface sample 210 deep-092012 (SPAdes) | ecosystem: Environmental > Terrestrial > Soil > Wetlands > Peat ...
GCTTCCAGTCACTAGCCCCTAACCCCCAGCCCCTAGCCCCTAGCCCCTAACCCCCAGCCCCTAGCCCCTAGCCCCTAGCCCCTAGCCCCTAGCCCCTGCCTTTCCCGAACCGATTGGCGCTCTCGAACAACTCCCGCAGTCCCGGCCCGCGCAGGTTCTCGCGCAGATGCGCCAATTGCTGCTCAAAGCGCAGCAGCGCTTCTTCGATGTTCTGGCTGTTGGTCAGCGCGATGTCGCGCCACATCGAGTAGGGGCTGCTCGCAATCCGCGTCATCTCCCGCAAAGCCCGGCCGCCGATTTCCTTAATCGCTTCGTCCTCTCCCAGCTCGTCGCGCAGTACAGAAGCCAGCGCTGTGGCGATCATCTGCGGCAGGTGACTGATCCACGCGCACAGGCGATCGTGCCGTTCCGCATCCATCGCAACCACCCGTGCCCCTATTGACTCCAGCAGTTCAATGTACTCTCGCTGCCGCTCGGTGTACTGCTGTTCGCCGCCGATCGGCGTGATCAGCCACACCGCATCGCGAAACAGATCGGCATCCGCGTTCTCGATCCCGCCGCGTTCCTTGCCGGCCATGGGATGTCCGGGAAGCACGCGGATTCCCGCCTCCGCGCCGAATACCATCCGCGCACGTTCGACGAACTTCACCTTGGTACTGCCGGTATCGGTAACCAGGGTGTCGGGGGAAAGCGTGGGGGCCAGCTTTTCGAAGGTGGAAAGTATGCCGCCAATCGGTGTGGCAAGAACCACGACGTCGCAATCCTGGACCGCTTGCCTTACGTCAGTGTCTCCGCGATCAATCGCGCCGCGAATGAGAGCAGCATCCAGCACCTCGGGCCGGTCGCAGCCAACCAAGGTCCCCCGGAAGCCCTGCTGGCGAAGGGCAAGTCCGAAAGAGCCGCCGATCAAGCCCGTTCCCACGATCGTGATCTGCCGAATCGCCATCGCCGTTTCTCTTCACAGAAGAAAGCTCGATAATGCCGAGTTACCCTATCGTCCGGCCCACCGCCGGAGCGATCATCCGCAACTGGTCCATGAGTTCGGAAAACTGTTGCGGATACAGCGACTGCGCGCCATCGGACAGCGCCTCGTCGGGCGACGGATGCACCTCGATTAGCAAGGCATCGGCCCCCGCGGCAAGCGAGGCACACGCCATGGGCGCAACTTTGTCACGCAATCCAGTTCCATGCGAAGGATCGGAGGTGATCGGCAGGTGCGACAGCTTGTGCACGACAGGAATGGCGGAGATATCGAGTGTATTGCGCGTGTAGGTCTCAAACGTGCGAATGCCGCGTTCGCACAGAATGACCTGGTAGTTGCCGCCCGACATGATGTACTCGGCCGAGAGCAGCATCTCCTCGATGGTCGCCGCGATGCCGCGCTTCAACAGAACCGGTTTGCGCACTTTGCCTACTTCGCGCAGCAAGTTGAAGTTTTGCATGTTGCGCGCACCCACCTGGAAGATGTCGATGTACGGCAGCATGAGTTCGATCTGCGAGATCTCCATCACTTCGCTGATCACTGCCATGCCGTAGCGGTCGCCAGCTTCCCGCAGAAGCTTCAGCGCCTCCAGTCCGAGCCCCTGAAACGTGTACGGCGAGCTGCGCGGCTTGAACGCACCGCCGCGCAAGACCTTGGCGCCGGACTTGCCCACCATTTCTGCCGCAGTAAACAGTTGCTCCTTCGACTCCACCGAGCAGGGGCCGGCCATCACGATCACTTCCTTGCCGCCGATCTCGACCCCGTTGGGAAGCTTGACGACGGTGTTGTGTTCGTGGAACTGGCGCCCCGCCAGCTTGTACGGCGCGCTGATACGGTGCACGCGCTCCACGCCCGGCAACACCTCGAGGTCACGCGTGTCGAAGTCGATGCGCTTGCCCACCGCGGCAAGCACACTCTGCCGCGCGCCCGTAGTGCGATGCACGGCAAAGCCCATCTTCATCAAGTGGTCCGTCACCCGCTGGATCTGGTCTTCACTGGCATGTTCCAACATCGCAACAATCATGGTCTCGCCCTTCGCCTTTCGCTCTTCGCTATTAGCTATTCGCTTTTCGCTATTCGCTCTTCGCTTTTAGCTTTCAGCTTTCAGCTCTTAGCCCTTAGCAATCGGAACTAACCTGTGACGGCTCCCACGCGTTCAAAACTAACCCCTAGCCCCTAGCCACTGCATTTCAGTCGTTCGGCTACAGCTCAGTCGCTTCTCCCTGATTTTCCGCTTCCGGGGACATCTCTTCGCGCTGAATTTGCCGCATCACGTCCACCAGGCGCTCGTAGACCTGGCGCAATTGCACATCTGACAATGGCCCCGCGTTGGCGCGCGCAATGTTCTGGAAGATGATCCTCTCGCGGTCCGGCTCATAAATGGGCATTGCTGAGTCGCGCTTGAGCCTGCCAATTTCGTGGGCGCACTGGGCGCGCTCGTTCATCAACCGCACCAGTTGGCGGTCAAGGTCGTCGATTTTCTGCCGCCAATCCTCGATGTCCATGGCCTATTGCCTCGTGCTCCCGCCGATTCGCAAACCTAACTTCTGCCTACGGCTTCCTGCGCGGTCCCGGTGAGGGAAGATAGGAATTCCGATACAGCCGCTGCTTCCCGCCCCGGATTTTGTTCGATCCTCTGCACAATCGCGCTTCCTACCACGGCCGCATCGGCGAAACTCCCGACCTCGGCGAATTGCTCGGGCGTCGAGACTCCAAATCCGACAGCGATCGGCAACTTGGTGTGAACTCTCAGCCGCTCGACCAACGATCGGGCGTCACCCGCAACCTCTTGCCGCGTACCGGTGATGCCAGTTCGCGAGATCGCATACACGAATCCGCGCGAATGCCGGGCAAGATCGCGCAGGCGCTGTTCCGTGCTCGTGGGCGCGGCCAGAAACACGGGCGCGAGTTTATGCGCCTTCATCGCGCGTAAATATTCCGCAGCCTCCTCCACCGGAAGATCGGTGACCAGTGCGCCGTCCGCGCCAGCCTCGGCGGCGGCCGCGCAAAACTTCTCCAGCCCAAACTGCAAAATGGGATTGAGGTACGAGAAGATAATCAATCCGGCGTTCGACTGCTGCCGGAGTTGCCTTGCGACCTCGAGAACACCGGTCAGGTTGGTCCCATGTTGCAACGCCCGCTCGCTGGCGCGCTGGATCACCGGGCCGTCGGCTACCGGATCGCTGAAGGGCACACCTAGTTCGATCACGTCCGCGCCCGCACGAATCGCCGCCAGCGCGACCTCACGCGATACGTCCAGACTCGGGTCGCCGCAGGTGATGTAGGCCACCAAACCAGGCCGCTTTTTGAAGACGATTGCCAAATTGCTCCTTTAGTGCAGATTCTGAGTCGGTGTATCCGGGTGGAGCACCGCTTCAGCGGTGCATCTGAGAGTTGCCTCTGAATTCGGCTTTAGCCGCTGAGGTGACTTGAGCCCTTACCTCAGCGGCTAAAGCCTCGCCTTTTTCTGCACTCTTGGTATGCACGCCTGAAGGCGTGCTCCACCCACCACCGGATACACCAACTCTGGAACTGCCTCAGAACGCCACGTTCTCCCGCAAAATTCCGATATCTTTATCGCCGCGCCCCGACACGTTCACGATCACGATATCCGACTTGTCCATCTTCGGTGCTCGCTTGATGCACTCCGCAATCGCATGTGCTGACTCCAGGGCGGGAATGATGCCCTCCATCCGTGCCAGCTTCAGGCACGCATCGAGCGCCTCTTGATCGCTCGCCGACACATATTCCGCGCGCCCCTGATCGTGGAGCCAGGCATGCTCGGGACCGATCGCGGGGTAATCGAGCCCTGCTGAAACTGAGTGCGTCAATGCAATCTGCCCGCCCGCGTCTTGCAGGACGTAGGAATACGTTCCTTGCAACACACCCGGGCCACCGCCGTCGAATCGCGCTGCATGCTCTCCCAGCGAGTGGCCCCGACCGCCGGCTTCCACGCCAATCAGTTTCACTTCGCGGTCCTTGATGAATTCATAGAAGATGCCAATCGCATTCGAGCCGCCGCCCACGCAGGCGATGACTGCGGAAGGCAGCCGGCCTTCAGACTTAAGAATCTGCTTACGAGCTTCCTGACCGGTGACGCGATGGAAGTCCCGCACCATTGTCGGATAAGGATGCGCTCCCAGCACGCTGCCCAGAAGGTAGTGCGTAGTCCGGACATTGGTCACCCAGTCACGCATGGCTTCATTGATGGCGTCCTTCAACGTGCGCGAACCCGAGTCGACGCCGCGCACCTCGGCGCCCAGCAGCTTCATGCGGAAGACGTTCAGTTCCTGCCGCCGCATGTCTTCCGTTCCCATGTAGACCACGCACTCCACGCCAAAGAGCGCGCACACGGTTGCAGTCGCGACTCCGTGCTGGCCGGCGCCGGTTTCCGCAATGACGCGGTGTTTGCCCATGCGGCGGGCAAGCAGCGCCTGGCCGATGCAGTTGTTGATCTTGTGCGCGCCGGTGTGCAGCAGGTCTTCCCGCTTCAGATAGATCTTCGCGCCGCCAAGCTCTTGGGTGAGCCGCTCAGCTAGAAACAGCGGTGTCGGCCGGCCGGCGAAGTCGGCCAGCAGGCGATGGTATTCGTCCCGAAATACCTTATCCTTACGCGCCGCGGCATAGGCAGCCTCGAGTTCTTGCAATGCCGCCATCAAGGTTTCAGGAACGTACCGCCCGCCATAGGAACCGAATCGTCCTGGGACGGCACGCACACGCGGCTGTTTAGCCTGGTTGCCGAGCGCCGGACTCGCGATGGAACTCTGCCCGTTGCTGGTTGTTTCTTCCATGCTTCCTTTCTACCGCAATGCCGCCTGGGTTTGACGCACCGCCCCAACGAAGCTGCGCAACTTGGCTTCGTCCTTGCGTCCTGTTTCGCACTCCACGCCTGAAACCACGTCCACTCCCCAGGGGGCAAACAAGCGGATGGCCTCGGCGACGTTTCCGGGATTCAATCCGCCGGCAATGATGACGGGCATTTGTGCGCGAACCTTAGCCACAATCGGCGCCGCGGCGATCCAATCGAAGGTCTGCCCAGTCCCGCCTCGCTGGCTCGGCGATCCAGCATCCAGAAGGATCGCGTCAATGATTTGGCGCGATTGCAGATAGCCATTCAAACGTTCCGGCGACCTCAGCAATTCGCACGCCTGCAGCGTCTTGATGATCTTGCGTTGTCCGAGCGCGCTCCGGTATTCGTGCATCTGGTCCGCCGGTTCATCGCCGTGAAGTTGGACCCCAGTCAATCCGGCTTGCTCGGCCACCTCGGCGACCCGCGCGGGCGTTTCGTTCACGAAGACACCGATCCTTTCAATGTCGTCCGTCAGGCTGGAGATGATCTCTGCCGCCTGATCGACCTCGACTCGCCGCGAACTGGGCGCAAAGATGAACCCCAAGGCATCGGCTCCGGCGGCCAAGCTGGCCTGCGCGTCAAACAAGTTCGTGGTTGCGCAAATCTTTACCCAAATCATCGGACTGCACTTTTCGAGTTGTGCCGTTCCAGCGGGACTCACTTGCATTCCTGACTTTACCCAGATCTAGAGAGTCAATGTGAGAACTGTGCCGTCCCTGAAGGGACTCGATCTTAGTTTCCACTTTACCCAGCGCTCCCGCGCTGGGCTAAGCTCTTTCGCCCCTGCGGGGCTTACTTTTTGCGCAATTCGTTCCACCCGGGCCAACTCAAAACAAGTTCTCACACAGACTCTAGAGCAGTCGGCTAATCAGTTTTGCTTCCTTCGCTGGCTGGTCTTTTCTCTTTTCGAGCGCGTTTGCCGCATTCAGCAATCGTCGCAACGCGTCGCCGGGATGTGGGGCGCGCATCAGCGATTCGCCGATCAGAAACGCGTCGAATCCGGCTTCTCGCAAGCTGGCAATATCATCTCCAGTTTCGATACCGCTCTCGGCGACCTTAACCACGCCAGGAGGCATCAGCTCGGCTAGTTGCAGCGAAGTACCCAGGTCAACCCGCAAGGTGTGCAAGTCCCGGTTGTTTACGCCGATCGTCTCGCAGCCGGCATCGAGGGCGCGTTGCAACTCCACGCTGTCATGCACCTCGCAGAGCACATCGAGTTGCAGCTCACCCGCCCGGCGGTGCAGATCGGCCAGCTCCGTTTGCGCGAGAGCGGCGACGATGAGCAGCACGGCATCGGCGCGGTGAGCCCGCGCTTCCAGCAACTGGAACTCATCGATAATGAAGTCTTTCCGCAGACACGGCAACCGGGTCGCTTGCGATGCGATCTCCAGATTCTCCAGCGAGCCCTGAAAGAATCGTTCATCGGTCAAGACCGAGAGAGCTGCGGCTCCAGCGTCTTCCAACTCTCGGGCCAGTTGGGCCACTGGGAAATCCGCGCGAATCAGCCCTTTCGACGGAGAAGCCTTCTTCAGTTCGGCGATTACCGCCAGTCCGGACTTCCCCATCCGCCGCAGACTGTCGCGAAACCCCCTTGGCTGATGCCGCTCCGCCGCCTCGCTAAGCGCGCGGGGACCTGCCGAAATCTTGGCGACGGCAACTCGTTTGCGAGTGGCGGCGATGATCTCCTCCAGCTTGGTGGGCATGGGTGTGACAAGAGTATAACTGCTGAAGACGGTTGATGGTTCGGCAGCAATCGTCGTCCACATCATCCCTCGCGAGATCAAGTTCTCTGCTGTGACTTCCAGCGGACCACGCTGCTGCGCGCCTGATTACCCTGCCAGGGGAGTGTCACCTTTGGTGGGGTCACTCCCCTGATTCCGCCCACTTTCGCGCTTGTGCAAGGTTCTTCCGCCCCTATAATTGAAATGCTCTGGACGACAAAGGCTCCGCCGGATTGCACCCGATCATGGTCGCGCTGAAGTCGCGACGGTGGCGGGCGAGTATCCGGAAGCATGTCCATATGGCGACACTCTTCTCCGCACGAAGCGACGCGGTACCATCCGCGAACCGCCTTTCCTCACTCCATCATCCCCACAACCGCCGCTGTTTCAAGGCATGGAGCGCGATGGTTTTGCTGTTCCTCCTGGCGAGCGCCAACGCCTTCGCGTGGAGCGCGGCCAGTCGCAAGCACGAGGCCGCCAGCCAGTTCGAGAAGGCTGAACAGATGCGAGAGGCGCTAAACGGCCGGCCTATGGAAGAACGCACCCGGCGCGATTACCAGCGTGTAGCTGACGCGTATCGCAAGGTTTATTACGTGGCGCCCGCTTCCAGCAAAGCCGACGCCAGCGTGATCGCCGTGGCCGAGATCCTGGCAACCATGGGCCGCCAGTTCGAGCCCGGGGAGAAGGACCTGCGTTCGGCCATCCGTGAATATGAGTTCTTGCGGCACGAGTATCCGGGCAGCAAGTACCGCTCCCAAGCGCTGTTCACGATTGGGCAGATCTACGCGGAAGACCTCGGGGACAACGATGACGCGCGCAAGACCTTCGAGGAATTCCTGTGGCGATATCCGCGCCAATCCCTGGCACGGAAGGCGAAACAGGCGCTAGCCGAGTTGGACCAACCCAAGCCGAGCAGGAAGCCTGCGGAGGAAGTGCGCACGGAACCTGCGGAAACTCCGGCCACTGCGGCCACTGCAACCATGGCACAACCCACGCTGGTGAAGAAGTCGGGACTGCCCATGGTGACCGGCATCCGTCACTGGTCTACTCCGGATTACACGCGGGTGGCGATTGATGTGGACCGCGAAGTGAAGTATGAAGTGGGACGCGTTCCCGCCCCGGACCGGATCTTCTTCGATCTGCCGGACACGAAGCTGGCGTCGGTCCTGGTCGGCAAGAGCTTCGACGTGCAAGACGGTTTCCTGAAAAAGATCCGGGTAGCGCAGTACCAGACGGGCTATACTCGCGTCGTTCTCGAAGTGGCGGACGTCTCCGACTACTCCGCTTTCCTGCTGCCCAACCCATACCGCCTTATCATTGATATTCACGGACGCCAACCTCATTCCCAAACCCAGGCAGCTCAGTTGGGCAACCCTGCCGCTGGCAACGAGGACGAAGCTGCCCCGGCCGGCCGCAAGGTCGAGAGCACTGCGACGCCTTCCCGCGACCGTAACGCGAAGCAGAATGCAGTCCCCAGAACAGTCAGCGGCGACGACAGCGCCAAGACGGCCGCCCCGCTAACCCGTCCGACTCCTGCTGTGACTACGGCGTCGTCCAACCCTTCCCATCGCAAAGTCGTCGTGGACGAAAACGATGAGGTCAGCACCGATGACCTCCCTCCGCAGATGGCGTCATCCGCAAAATCGCGGACTCCGAAAGCAACCCAGTCCACTGTGTCCCGCGCGATCAATCCGAACGACCCGCTCTTCTCCGATCCGGGAGATACCAAGGGTCCGGAACTGAAGGCCACGACCCAACCCACCACAGCTCCAACCGCCGTGGCCATCGCTCCGCGCGCCAAGGATCGTAAGAAGACGAGCAAAGTCGCAGCTACGGACGTGCCTTCCACCCGCGAGGCCGAACCCACGTCCGCAGGAGAACGCAGCTTGACCCGCGCTCTTGGACTCAAGATTGGACGCATTGTGGTGGATGCCGGGCACGGCGGTCACGATACCGGAACCATCGGTCCGAACGGACTGCTGGAGAAAGACCTGGTTCTCGACGTGTCGTTGCGCCTGGGCCGCTTATTGGAAACTCGTCTCGGCGCCGACGTGATTTACACCCGCGATGACGACACCTTCATCCCGCTGGAAACGCGGACCGCCGTCGCTAACGAGCATCAGGCAGACCTGTTCATCTCGGTACATGCCAACTCCAGCCACGACCCATCCGCCCGCGGAGTCGAGACGTACTACCTGAACTTCACTTCAAGTCCGGATGCGCTGGAAGTCGCCGCGCGGGAAAACGCCGTCTCCGAAAAATCCATCTTCGAACTCCAGGACCTGGTCAAGAAGATCACGTTGAAGGAGAAAATCGAGGAATCGCGGGAGCTGGCAAGCGATGTTCAGCAATCGCTTTACGGCGGACTGGCCAGCAGACACTCCACTCTGCGGGACCGTGGCGTCAAGAAAGCTCCCTTCGTGGTGCTGATCGGCGCCAACATGCCCAGCATCCTGGCGGAAATCTCCTTTGTTTCCAATCCTACCGACGCCGCCAAGCTGGAAACTCCGGAATACCGGCAAAAAATCGCCGAGTCGCTCTACAAGGGCATCGCGAAGTATGCCGGTGGACTCAGCGGCGTAAAAGTGGCGTCCAAGCTCAGCAAGACCGGCGGAGAGTAGGGCCACTCCAATCCACGATCAGCACTCGGCAATGGGCCCAAAAAGATACGGAATATCCTAGATTACGATAGTGGCGTTGTAGGTGTGCCGATGCTGGGTAGTGGGCTACTTTGAATTCTCTGTATCTTGAACCGTTCAAGCAGACGTGTCATGCTTGGATCATGAAGAAGAGAGCAGTGCCGTCCAACAAGAAACGGGCAAATCCCCAAAACCCGAATTAACTGCCTGATCGAAGGTTGCTCCATTCGCGCCACAGTACGCATGACAGGAGTCGCGAAGAAAACCGTCATGCGCGTGCTGGTAGAAGTCGGCGAAGTATGCGCCGATTACCAAGACCGCGTGTTCCGCAATCTGCGGTCGCGTCGCCTGCAACTGGATGAAATTTGGACGTGGATATATTGCAAAGAGAAGAACCGCACTCAGGAGATTGCACTCAAGAATCCCGATGCTGGCGATATCTGGCTGTGGGTCGCAATTGATGCGGATTCAAAGCTGGTGGCATCTTGGATGTTGGGTCGGTGCGATCTGGTGACAGCAAAAGATTTCGTCAATGATCTAGCGTCACGCCTGAGCAAGCGGGTACAGATCACCAGTGACGGGCACAGGCCGTATTTGGAAGCAATTGAAGGGGCGTTTGGTTCGGAGGTTGATTACAGCCAACTGCAAAAAATCTACGGCGCATCCTCGGATGAAGATGCGCGGCGTTACTCTCCGGCCCGCTGCATCGGTTGCGACATGAAAGTTGTAAGCGGGAATCCCGACCCGAAACACGTCAGTACCAGCTATGTCGAGCGGCAGAACTGGACACTGCGAACCAACAGTCGGCGCTATACGCGCTTGAGCAATGGATTCTCTCGCAAACTGGAGAATCATGCGGCTGCGGTTGCATTGACTTATTTCGCGTACAACTTCATCAACATTCATCGTACACTGCGCATGACCCCCGCGATGGCCGCTGGTATCACAGATCGGCTGTGGGACGTGGCTGATCTCGTGGCCCTGTGGGAGTCATACGAGCGGAGGGCGGAAAGAGCAGCATGAGAAATAGCATTAACGTGGGGTTTTCTCGGGAGTGCAATACCAAATTAGGCTCAGGAAGCAGCCTTATCCATGAAAATGCGTATCGCTTCACTGTCATTACTCACCGTTCTGTGCCTCGCCTTAAGTGTTCCGGCCCTCGCGGATCTGTATAACAACGGTCCGACCAACGGCACCGTTAACTCCTATTTCATCGACGCCTTTGTGGTGACTGACTCGTTCGTACCGAACGCCAATACACGCATCTTTAGCTTCACCTTCGCCGAATGGGTACCACCAGGCAGTACGCCGCTTACCGTTGACTGGGCGATCGGCACCTCGTCGTTCGGCAGCAATCTGGGCAGTGGCTTCAACGCTCCTATCTTCGCCAGCCTGCTCTGCCACAGCGGCGACCCCTTTAACGGCGGGATCTGCGGCTTCTCCCTCGATGACGTCTACACTTCCAGTGTTATCGTAGGCGCCATCCCTGTGACTGCTGGCCAGACCTACTGGCTCACTCTGGCGAACGCCAAGGACGACTTTGGCGGTCGTGACTCATGGGACGAGAACAGCGGACCGTCTACGGCCTATGACAGCACCCTTGGCGCGATTCCGTCGGAATCGTTCACGATCACCGGCATTCCGCAACCCGTTCCTGAGCCCAGCGGCATCATCCTGTTCGGTTCTGGCGTCCTCGGCCTCGCTGGAGTACTGCGTCGGAAGCTGAACACTTAACTCTGAGTAAGCGGGCCGGAACCTAAGCGCTCCGGCCTCGATTCAAAGTAGCCCACTACCCGATGCTGCCGTGCCGTGACAGGCCTTCGGGGGCGTGGTATATTGCATCTAAAAGTTGTGGAAATCGTATGGCGACTTCTGTAGATTTGCCGGAACGCATTCGGTGTACGGAAATGAGCGATAACCAGTTACGGGCAATGATCGAGAGGGAGGCCAAGGCCTTGGGTTTGACAGCCGAGGAGGCTGTTTCTCGCGTAAGAAAGGGTGACATTGGCGCGAATTACCTTTGGCTGGATTTGGCTTCTTTGGTGCGCCTCCTCTACGGGTAGGCTCTATTGACGAGAGATAGACCCGGCGACGTATTTCGACAGTTCCGCGACCACATCAGCCGCTTACTCAATCAAACCATTACAGACGCACCCCTGAGTTTGGCCTATCGGAAAGACGGGCTCTTTGCCCAGTTTGCATTTAGAGACGATAGCGATTTCCCGATGGTGGCGCCATTGTTTTCTAGGGGCCTGTTCTTGGCTGTATCGCAACAATTGGAGGTTGAACCCCAGCCAGACGAGACGTGGCGTCTGCGCACGATGGAATATAACTACCATCTCCTAGAGGGACCCAGCCCCGATAGCAGATGGATTATCAGGTGGGAGTATAAGTCCCACAGCCGTCAACGCAACGAGCATCCCCGCCATCATGTGCATCTTGCTGCGGTAGTTGACACTCCTGCGGGAAGGATGGATTTCGACAAACTACATCTGTCAACCGGTTGGGTGACAATCGAGGAAGTGATCCGCTTCCTAATAGCGGGAGGTTGGAGTGAAGCCCAAGGCGAACAACTGGGACGAGGAACTAATAAAGAGCGAGGACCTTTTCAGGAAATGGACGGCCAGGAATATTTAGACGCTAGCCTCCCCGACTGACTCTGGAAAATTGAGCGCCCCCGGTGCTAGCCGCCGATACACGAGATCGTTGGTATAGTCGAAGCCGACCGAATTGCCTCTTGCCGAATGCGCCAACTTCCTGGAAACTTTGCCCCTGTCGCAGTAGTCTAATTGTGGGGGTGTTTGACTTTCCCTGCCGTCGTGTCTCATGAAACGTTTTCTCATTGCCGCTCTTTTGCTCCTCTCGTTGGGGAGTCTCGCATTCGCCTCCGACAGCAACGACTTCCTGCCGCAGTCCTTCGCTGGCTGGACCAAGTCTGGCTCGGTGCAGTCAACCTCCGACCCGGCGAAAGCCGATGCTGCTTACCCCGCTGTCTTGCAAGAGTACGGCTTCGCCGACGCCGAGACGGTGACGTACACCCGCGCCGATGGACGCAAACTGACTGTGAAGGCGGCAAGATTCAACGACGCCACCGGGGCCTACGGGGCCTTCACCTTCTATCGCCAGCCGACAATGGGGACGGAACGGATCGGCACCAAAGCCGCGTCGGCGAACCAGCGCATCCTGTTTTTCCGGGACAACATTCTGGTGGACGCCGATTTCGATCGCCTGACCGAAATGTCCGCCGCTGAATTGCGGGAACTAGCAGGCATGCTGCCCGCCGCTAAGCCTTCGGCCGCAAACCTGCCGAGTCTTCCCGAGTACTTGCCGAAGAGCGATGCTGTGGAAAACTCGGCGAAATATATCCTCGGCCCGCAGGCGTTGGTTGCACAGAAGGGGCCGCTCACGCCTGAGCAGGTTGACTTCAGCCATGATCCCGAAATTCTGATGCAGGACTATTCGTCCAAGAGCGGGCCTCTCACCCTCACGTTGATTCAGTATCCGACACCACAGATCGCTGGCGAGCGCCTCCGCGTTTTGCAAAGCGCTGCGCAGTCGACTCCGAACGCGCTGCTCGTAAGGCGCACCGGACCCTTGGTCGATGTTGTAACCGGCGCTGTCGGAAGCAGCGAGGCGCGCGCGCTGCTCAACTCCGTAAACTACGAAGCCGAGGTCACGTGGAACGAAGCAACTTCGATGAGCAAGCGCGACAACATCGGCAATCTAATCGTCGGAGTGTTTGCACTGACCGGAATCATTCTGTTGATATCTCTCATCTTCGGAATTTTTTTTGGAGGCATTCGCATCTTGATGAAGCGTCTTTTCCCCGATCGCGTCTTCGACCGCCCCGAGGATGTCGAGATCATTCAGTTGCATCTGCGATAAGAGTCTAGCTCAAGTAAGTCATTGAAAATAATATACTTATCTTACAATGGAAGAAACCTGGCCGTTTTCGGTCAATTTCCTGCAATTCCCTCAATGTCTTATAAGTTATTGAAAATACAGCAATTTAAGTCCTAGAAATTGCTTGACACGGGGTTTTCCGTGAACCTAGTATTTGTGCAGAAAGTTTTGACGGGTTAGCCTCCGTTGGAACTATTCTCCCTTGAAGAGAAGGCCGCCCTGTTGCCGGGTGGCCTTTTCGTTTGCGCGAAATCGCTCAGTGCCCGAAGTCGAACTCGCGATGGCGAAAAATCTTCTGCGCGAAAATATCTTTGATCGACGCGGCTCGTGAGCTACTTCACAAAGGCTGCTGAGAAAGTCGGATCGTGAAGTGCTTCTTATACGGCGCACCTGAAGATGATAAAAATAAAGGTCGGTGGGAGCCCCCTGCTTCAGCAGGGGGGAAGCTGGACTTTAGTCCAGCGGCGGGAAATCGTTCGATTTTGAAATGGGCTTTAGCCACGGGATTTCTCGATCCCCGG